>Ga0209676_1000057_pt1 | contig 361061 bp, 295 predicted proteins | sample AraplaCvi_mLB_r2_FD_184282 | JGI IMG/M metagenome (GOLD analysis project Ga0209676, IMG submission 184282) | Arabidopsis root microbial communities from North Carolina, USA - plate scrape MF_Cvi_mLB_r2 (SPAdes) (version 2) | ecosystem: Host-associated > Plants > Roots > Endosphere | place... | reverse complement strand
TGAAGATCCGCGGCTTCCGGATCGAGCTGGGCGAGATCGAGGCCCGGCTCGCCGAGCACCCCGACGTCCGCGAGGCCGTGGTGCTGGCCCGCCAGGACCAGCCCGGGGACCAGCGTCTGGTGGCCTATGTCATCGCCGACAAAAAGGCATCCCCATCGGAGGCCGACCTCCGCGCGTACGTGCGGCGCGGCCTGCCAGAGCACATGGCGCCGAGCAGGTTCGTTCTCTTGGAGAGCCTGCCGCTCACGCCCAACGGCAAGGTGGATCGGCGCGCTTTACCTGCGCCCGAGGCCGCCTCCGACGATCAAACCTATATCGCCCCGCAGACGCCGATGGAAATTGCTGTCACCGCAATCTGGTCCGAAATCCTCCAACGCGATCGCGTTGGGCTAAATGACCATTTCTTCGAGCTGGGCGGCCACTCGCTCCTAGCCGTGCGAATGAACGCCAAGGTCCGCGAGTTGACCGGTTTTAACATATCCTTGCAGGCCGTGTTCAAGGCGCCGACGGTCAAAGGCTACCTTGCGGCGCTTTTTGACGAAATCGAGCGTGAGCTCGCACTGGACTCTCAACATGCATAAGGCGATGGCCGCTGCCGAGCAGCCCTCCACCGGGGTGAGCATCAGGCCAGAGACCGCTCATCGCCGGTTCGATGAGGGCGATTTTTGGCGGAAGGTCCCTGGTTATGCGGACCTTGAGGCGGATCGTTTTCTAGACCCGAGCTGGCAGTCGCGCAGCAGTGTTCGCTCCGTCGGCGATCTACGCGCGCTCTTGGCCTCGACGGTGAATCCAGCCTTCTTCGACGATCTCCACCGCGGGGTTGAAAGCTCATCGATGTCGCTGCGCGTCAGCCCCTACATCATCGGGCTGATCGATTGGACGCAGCCGACAAGCGATCCTTTGCGCCGCCAGTTTTTACCCCTGGCGTCCGAACAGGAGGAAGATCATCCCGCCCTGGCGGCGGACTCTCTGGCCGAGCAGGCATTCTCGCCCGTCAAGGGACTGACGAGGCGCTACCCTGACAAGGCCTTGTTCCTGCCCATCAATACGTGTCCGGTGTACTGCAGCTTCTGCACCCGCAGCTATACCGTCGGTCTGGACACACCCGAGGTGAGCAAGCTGGCGTTGCGCGCGGACAGACGGCGCTGGGCCGAAGCTTTCGCATGGCTGGCAGAAAATCCCGAAGTCGAGGATCTGGTCGTTTCAGGCGGCGACGCCTTCAACCTCAACGCCAGAGCCATTCAGGAGATTTCCCAAGCGCTGCTGGCGATTCCCAGTCTTCGACGTATCCGCATCGCCACCAAGGGGCTGGCCGTTCTACCAAGCCGCATCACTCACGATCGGGAATGGACTGAAGCCATCCTGACTTGGGTGCGGAAGGCGCGTGAACAGGGCGTCTCGGTCGCCATTCACACGCACTTCAACCATCCGAACGAAATCACCTGGGTGACGCGCGACGCCGCCGAGTTGCTATTTCGCGCCGGCGTGGTGGTTCGCAACCAATCGGTTCTGCTCAGGGGTGTCAACGACAGTCCCGAGGTCATGGCGCTTCTGGTCAAGCGCCTGGGTCATCTGCACATCAGCCCCTACTACGTCTACCTGCACGACATGGTAGCGGGCGGTGAAGGTTTTCGGACCTCCCTGCAAACCGCCATCGATCTTGAGAAACGGGTGCGCGGACTCACCGCAGGCTTCCATACGCCAACCTTCGTCGTCGACCTCCCAGGCGGGGGTGGGAAGAGAAGTGTGCACAGTTTCGAGTCCTATGATCGCGCAAGCGGGCGCAGCGTCTTTGTCAGTCCGGCTGTAGGTGGTAATCGTGAGTACTGTTACTTCGATCCGCAAAGAGAGATTCTTTTCGACACTTTGGGATGAGGGCCTTTCTTTGCAGGACGCACTGCGTTCGGCCCGTCCCGGCCGAAGCCGCAAGCTCTTGGCCAGCCTTCTTGCGACATGATGTTCGTGTCCGTTGGCAGAATCCGCCGGTCGCCTCAAAAACACTTTTATGCTGAGCTCGCGCCGTGCTCTAGGCCACTAGCCGGCCTCTGTGCTCGGTGGCGTATTGCGAATAGTGCATGGGATAGATCACAGCGCTTTCAGGGCGGCCGGGATGCATGACTGACACTCGAAACAAGTCCGATCGCCCCTGGCTTCTTAGCGCCGGTCTTGTCGCCATGGGCGCAGCGCTAATACTTGTCGGTTTTGGCTTGGACATCCGCGAAGGAGACCAAAACGCGCTTGGCAGGCTTTTGGCGGCGTTGGGGATGATGATTGGACTGGCGGGCGTCGACCATCGACGCAACGATAGAAAGGAACGGGTCGCGCGGGACGCCGATGCCGAAGGACGAAACGGTCGCCCTCACTCGGAGCCGGGTAAGGCTACCCATGGATGACATCTCCGAAGACACGGCATTGGACGTGGCCCGCGAGGCCCTTGGCCGAAAGGACTACGCCGCAACGATCGATGCGGTCCAGCGGGTCCTCGCAACGAGCCCGAACCATCACGAAGCGTTATATCTGAAGAGTCAGGCGTGCCTGTATCTGGGTGACGATCTTCACGCCATGGCGTGCGCGGCGCGCGCGCGCAATATCGAACCGGGTCAATGGCTTTACGCAATGAGCTTGGCCGACACCCTTGGCGCACTCCGTCGCTATAGCGAAGCATCCATTTATTATGCGGAGGCGCTGAACATTTGCAGCGTCGAGGAGAAGATCTGGGAACGGTTCTGGGCCAACGCCAAGCGCGCCAACTGCTCCGGTCGTTTGAAGGAGATGTGCCGGACCATTCTCAAGCGCGAACCCCAGCACAGGTTCGCCATGCTCTATCTGGCCCGTATCCTGTCCAAGGAGTCCTTGGTCGCCGAAGCCGAAAGCCTTTTCTGGCGCCATGCGCAACTCCACCCGCAGAGCTCGAACTCCTTGGCCGATCTCGGCATTCTCTACCGTGAACAATTGCGCTCCAGCGAAGCGATCGACTGCTTTCGCTTAGCGCTCGACCGCAATCCGGAGGACGTGAAGGCGCACATGTCCCTCGCCCAGGCGCTGCTGCAGGTCGGACGCTTCGACGAGGGATGGCAGGAGTACGAATGGCGCAGTCGTTTCGTTCAACTTCTTGAGGACGAAGGCGTACTCGATGACCGCAAGTCTTGGCGCGGCGAGGACATAAGAGGAAAACGCCTGCTGGTGGCGTGCGAACAGGGTATGGGCGACATCATAGCCTTTTCCCGCTTTCTGCTGATGCTGCCGAGAGGTGTCACGGTATTTTTTCGTGTTCCCGTTCCGCTTGTCGAACTATTTAAAAATGCAGAGTGGCCTGTCGAAGTCTCCAGCAACAAGGATCATTTGCCTGATTTTGATGTTTATTGTTCACTATTGAGCTTGCCTCATCTGTTGGGCGCAAGCGTTCCGCCGAACAAGCCTTACCTCAAAACAGACCCTGCCCGCGTTCAGGTTTGGCGTGAGCGTATTCGACATCTTAAAAGCTTGAAAGTTGGCTTGGTCTGGCAGGGGGACCCGGAATACGGCCTGGACCACGAACGCTCGGTCGACTTTGCCCGACTCTCTCTCTTGGGCGGACTTCGAGATGTCGACTTCATCTCGCTCCAGAAGAAACCGTACTCTCTCGATGAAATGGATTGGCCGAAATTCAAGTTATCGAACAACGCACCCGTCCATGATTGGATGGGAGAGATCGATGATTACGCCGATACCGCCGCGCTCGTGGAATGTCTGGACCTAATCGTCACGGTCGACACCTCGGTCGCCCATCTTGCAGGGGCGCTAGGCAAGTCGGTCTGGCTTCTCAACCGTGCCGATAGCTACTTCGTCTGGATGTTGCCGCCCAATGATCAGACTTGGTACCCGAGCGCGCGCCAGTTTCGTAGAACGGTCCAAGGCTCGTGGGGGGACATCATCGACAAAGTCAGGGCGGAACTGACCCTGCTTCAGCGCAACAATCGATCGACACTGCGGAAGGCGGTCTGACCGACGCCTAGGCGCTACTGGTTGGGCGGCGGTTTTCGGCCTCACGTTTGAGCGATGCTGCTCGGGTGGTCGACATTGAGAATGTGGCGGCCGACACTGAGGCGAACGCCAGTGAGGGCATCTTGATGCGAAGCGGACGCCTTGAAAGGTGCTGGTGACGCAGATCAGCAATGGCTTGTGGAATTGCGGTTAAGACGTGCGCGCTTCGGTCTTAGATCAAGTCGTTTGGATTGCGATTTGCGCCATTGGAAAGCAAGATCTCCTTCGAAGCAGAAATCATGACCACCATAAATGATGGAAAATCGTAGTTTAGAGTGCCATGGCGAAGGTGTAGTTCTCAGTTTCATTCAGCAGGGCGCGCCATTGGCTTTTCCTGAAGTTTTCGGCATCTAAGGGTCTGAACGGTCAGGGTAAATTGGCGATTCAAAAGCCTTCTGAACGGCTGTCGCGTAAGGCGCTTGCGAAGGTAAGTTCGACCGAAGTTCACTTGTCTTCGAGATGCAGACGCCGAGCGGCTGGATCTGGCGATCTTGGCCGCCGCCGAATTGATCTCCGCATTGCCCGCCCCGACCGGTGACAGGCGCTGATCCAGCCAGGTTCCTTACGAAATCACGCCGCTGGCGGCCTTTGGAAAGAGCGTCGTGGGTAGGCTAGGCCGCCACCGTCTCCAATTCGCTCATCACGGCATGCGACAAATCCAATTCGGCGGCCGCCAGGTTCTCGCGCAGGTGCGCCACCGACGAGGTGCCCGGGATCAGCAGGATGTTCGGCGAACGGCGCAGCAGCCAGGCCAGGGCCACCTGCATCGGCGTCGCGCCCAGCCGCTCGGCGACCGCCGACAGCGCCGAGGACTGCAGCGGCGAGAAGCCGCCCAGCGGGAAGAAGGGCACATAGGCGACGCCGGCCTTCGCCAAGTCGTCGACGAGGGCGTCGTCCTCGCGATGGACCAGGTTGTACATGTTCTGAACGCAGACGATCTCGGTGACGCCGCGCGCCTCGGCGATCTGGGCGGCCGTGACGTTGCTGACGCCGATGTGGCGCACCAGGCCCTCGCGCTTCAGGTCGGCCAGCACGCCGACCGACTCGGCGACCGACCCCTCTGTCGGGGTCAGGCCGAACATGGCGCGGTAGTTCACGACATCCAGCGCCTCCAGCCCAAGGCGCTTGAGGTTGTCGTGCACGGCCGAGCGCAGTTCGTCCGGAGCGAAGAATGGCAGCCATGCGCCCTCTTCGTCGCGCCGGGCGCCGACTTTGGTGACGATGGTCAGGTCATCGGCATAGGGTTGCAGCGCCTCGCGGATGATTTCGTTCGTCACGTGGGGGCCATAGAAGTCGCTGGTGTCGATGTGGTTGACGCCCAAGGCGACGGCCTCGCGCAGCACGGCCACGGCGGCGGCGCGATCCTTGGGCGGGCCGAAAACGTGCGGGCCGGCCAGCTGCATGGCGCCGTAGCCCAGACGCCGGACGATGCGGTCGCCGAGCATGAAGGTTCCGGCTTGTTCGATCTTGGGGCTGTCCATGCTGATCATGGTTTTCGTTCCTTCCGTTGTGGAGCGGAGAGGAGTATCTGAAGGATCCTTCAGTTTTGGAATTCGCTTTCCATGACCGGCGCCGCACCCCTTCTCCAGCCCCGGAAACAGCCGGTCCAGGCCCGTTCGGCCGCCACGATCGAAGCGCTGCACACCGCCGTGATTCAGTTTTGACCCGCGAGGGTCTCAACCGCTGCACCACGACCCGGATCGCCGAACGCGCCGGCATGTCGGTTGGCAGCGTCTACCAGTACTACCCCAATCGCGACGCCATGCTCGCGGCGGTGCTGGAGCGGCATCTGTCTGGAATCGCCGACGCCGTCGAAGTGGTCTGCCGCGACAACCATGGTCGGCCGATCGCGGACATGGCCAAGGCCCTGGTCGAGGGCTACCTGGCCGCCAAGCTACGTAATCCCGAAGAGTCGCGAGCGCTGTACGCGGTGTCCGGCGAACGCGGCGGCGCCGAGGCGGCCGCGCGGGTCTACAAGCGGATGGAGGCGGCGGTGCGGGCCCTGCTCACCACAGCACCCGACGCGCGCTTTGAGGATCCGTCCATGACGGCGAGCATAGCGCTGCACGCCCTGGTCGGGCCGGTGCGCACGATCTTGGACGGCGAAGCCTCGCCGGCGTTCGAGGCGCGGCTGCAGGATCAGTTGGTGCGACTGCTGACGGCGTATCTGCGGTCGGGGCCGGGTTAGAATCCGTCAGGCTTGCGTCAGGACGTGGCCGGCGCGCAACGTTCGCATTGGGTCGATCCACGCGCCTGAGCTGGGCGGGTCGCGATAGCAATCGCCCCCGACGCACGGCGCTGATCACAGATCGAACCCCCGCCCTTATACTCCATCGGGCTTAACCCGCGGACTGACCTAACCCTGTGACGTGCTCTGCGGCTTGAGCCGTGTCACGGAGTTGGAGCATGACAAGGCCATTTCCCGCAGCACCGACCCAGGGCATCGACAAATCCAGCTGGTTCGAGGGCGAGGGAGTCCTCTCCTTCGGTCGAGAATTTCTCGCCGATCACGATGGCGACGTCGGCGGCCTTGGCGGCGGCGACCAGCGGGTCCTTGCCTATCGACATAGGATACGGTGCTGTTCGGGAAGGCGCTCCGCAGGCCGTCGATCGGTGGCGTGCCGCCATAGGCCCGCTTGACCCAGGCGCAGGCGGCGCCGCGCGCGGAAAAGGGCAACGACGTAACTTTTGATATTGGCGGCGCTCCGCACGGGCCAGCGCTCCTTGATCGTCCTTGATTGGCGCATCGCTTCAATCTGGGACCGCCGGAGGTCGTCGGCAATCGTTTGCCATCGCAAGGTCTTTCTTCTACACCGAGCTTGCTGGAGCGCGCTGTGCTGCAGCTGCGGCTAGGAGAGCGCATGTCCAGTGTCATTCCTTCAGCGGTCACCTCCAAGCGGACTGCTCCCGATCGCTGGGCGGCCGCCGACCTGGAGCGAATGGACCTCGAGGGCATGAGTTCTGCGCCGCTGATCGGAGAGCGCGACATCGTGCGGATCGCGGCCGACCTCGACATTTGGGACGCCTGGCCCGTCCAGGTCCAATCCGGCGAGCCGATGACGTTTGGCGACGGCGCGACGCTCTGGATGGCCCTGGCCGCGCCGCGCTTCGAGGATCCGGACGTCCGCCACGGCCACGCGCGGATCCACCTGTTGCGGCGCGACGCCGCCGGCTGGTCTCCCCTGGGGCCGGCGATGCCCGACGGTTTCTCGCCTGGGAGCCGGGAGTGGTCGGGTTCGGCGGTGGCGGACGCAGACCAGCGCGCACTGACCCTCTATTTCACGGCGACCGGCCGACGAGGGGAGGCGCAGCTGACATTCGAGCAGAGGTTGTTCAGCGCGCGCGCCAGTGTCGACCTCTCGGGCGGCGGCCCCATGCTCTCCGACTGGCGAGACTTGCGCGAGATCGTCGAGCGCGACCCTGCCCACTACATGGCCAGCGACGGTGGAGTGGGGGTTATCGGAACCATCAAGGCGTTCCGCGACCCGGCCTATTTCCACGATCCTCGGCAGGGGGAGCACTATCTGTTCTTTGCCGGTTCCGCGGCATGTGGATCGGCGTTCAATGGCGTGGTCGGCATGGTCGTGTCCCGCTCGGGCGCGACGGGCGACTGGCGACTGGCGCCGCCGCTGATCGACGCCACCGACGTCAACAATGAGCTGGAGCGGCCACACATCGTCATGTCGGATGGCCTCTACTACCTGTTCTGGTCGACCCAGACCCATGTCTTCGCGCCGCATCTGCGGCATGCGCCGACGGGCCTCTACGGCATGGTTTCCGAACGGCTGACCAGTGGGTGGCGGCCCTTGAACGGAAGCGGGCTGGTCTTCGCCAACCCTCCGGCCGCGCCGCGCCAGGCCTATAGCTGGCTGGTGCTGCCGGACCTGTCGGTGATCAGCTTCATCGACGACTGGGGACGCGCGGCCGAGCGCGAAGGCGTGCGGCGCTTCGGGGCGACGTTCGCGCCGACTCTGCGCCTGCGGCTGTCGGGTGATCGCGCCGAACTGAAGACCTAGGTCGCCGTGGAATCTCGGCGAAAGCCGGGCTGGGCGCCGGTTCCGACCTTGGCGTCTTTGGACAGGCAATCGATTGTCAAAAACTGCCTGATGGGGCGGGGAGGGAAGTGTGAGATATGCCGTTCTGGCCCTGGTCGCGGGGCTGACGACGTTGCCGGCGACCTGGGCGTCCAGCGCTCAGATGTCCGCGCCCTTGCGCGCCGGCGCGGCCAAGATCGACATAACCCCGTCCAAGGCCCAACTTCCCAAGGGCTACGATGGCGTGAACGATCCGATCTACGTGCGCGCGGCGGTGCTCGAGCACGACGGCCAAAGGGCCGCCCTGATCACTGTCGACATCGGCGCTATGCCTGACGCCGTCTGGGCGGCGGTGGCGAAGGGCGGCGAGGCGCTCGGCATTCCATCGAGCAATCTGATACTGACCGCGACCCACTCGCACAGCGTGCCTCGCGGCTTGCCGCGGGTGGACGAGAAGATCGTGGAGGCGTTGCGTCAGGCCGTGGCGGGGCTGCAGCCCGCCACGATCTCGTATGGCCAGGGCGTCTCGTACATCAATATCAATCGCAACATCGTCGACCCGAAGACCCGGCGGTGGTGGGAGGGGCCCAACTCCGAGGGACCTTCCGACAAGACCGTCGCGGTGGTCGACATCGTCTCGATGTCCGGCCGGCCGATCGCCGTCTACTACAACTACGCCGTCCATGCGGTCGTAAACGGGCAATTGGATCAGGTGAGCGGCGACATCCCCGGCGCCGCCTCGCGCTACATCGAAGACGCCTTGGGAGATGACGCGGTGGCGATCTGGAGCGAGGGCGCAGCTGGTGACCAGAACCCGATCTTCTTCCAGCAGACCTACGACCTGCGGAACATCCGTATCGCCGACTACGCCAAGCGTGGCGAGGACATCAGCAATGCCATGCCGCCCGGCGGCCAGGGGCTGGACAGGAAGGACCCGCGGGTCGCCCGGCTGATGGCCCAGCAGCGGCAGATGGTGAATTCGATGGGCCAGCTTCTGGGCGAGGAGGTGCTTCGTGTCGGGCGCGACGCGCTCGACCGACCGGAAGTCAATCCGCGGATCTTTGGCGGAACGAAGACGGTGACCTGTCCTGGCCGCGCGCGAACCGACGCCGGTCGCGCCGGCTATCCGGGAACCTATGTCGACGGACCCGATGTGCCGATCCGCCTCAGCCTGCTGAAGATCGGCGGCATCGAGATTGGTGGGGTCAACGCCGAGGTGTTCAATCCGATTGCCCAGCGCTTCAAGGCCAGGAGTGGCTCCAGTCGAACGATGATGGCGACCCTGACCAACGGCTTGGCCCCTTCCGGCTACATTCCGCACGACGAGGCTTTCGGGCAGAACACCTTCGAGGTCGTATCGTCACGCCTCAAGCCGGGCTGTGCGGAGACTGCGATTATCGAGGGACTGCTCGACCTCGAACAGGCGTCGGAATCGAACTAAACTGGTGCGCTCGGGCTCGGCGCGGCAGCCTTGACGAAGAGGCGGCCTTGCCGTCCGCTGAGCGTCGCGCGTCTTTCATTGAGGTTGCCTTGCCCCCGAAGAATAGGCCCGGCTCGAAGACGGCCGGCGCGAGACCTCAGAATATCCAGGAACTGGCCAAGATCGCCGGTGTGTCGACGGCGACGGTCTCGCGCGCCCTGACGGGCGCTGGTCATCTGTCGACGGCGACGCGCGAGCGTATCCAGAAGCTGGCCGCCGAGCTGCAATTCAAACCCAGCACGACGGCGCGTAATCTGCGGATCGGACGGACGGGGGCTATCGGCGTGGTCGTGCCCATCGGCCACGAGCGTACCCAACACCTGTCTGATCCCTTCTTCATGACCCTGATCAGCCATGTGGCCGACCGGCTGGCCGACCATGGCTACGATGTGCTGCTCAGCCGCGTCGTGCCCAGCGACGGCGACTGGCTGGACCGTATCGCCCAGTCGGGGCGGGTCGACGGCATCATCGTCATCGGCCAGTCCGACCAGGCGCTGGTGCTCGATCAGACCGCAAAGATCTACAGGCCGATGGTCGTATGGGGTGCGCAGATCGAGGGTCATGCCTATCGCACCGTCGGCAGCGATAATCGCCTGGGTGGACGGATCGCGACGGAGCATCTGCTGTCTCAAGGCTGTCGCAAGCTGGCTTTTTTCGGTGATCCCAACGTGCCCGAGGTCGAAGAGCGCCTGAGTGGCTTTCGAGAGGCGATCAAGGCTGCGGGCGCCGGCGTGGCGGGCGCGCTTCTGCCTGTCCACTTCGTGCCGGACATGGCCTTGGCGACCATCTCCGACTATCTGGGTGTCGCCGACGGCGTCGACGGCATTTTTGCCGCCTCGGACACCATCGCCATGATGACGATCCAGGCGCTGGCCGAGCGTGGACGCGCCGTGCCTGCCGACGTCAAGGTTGTCGGCTTCGACGATCTGGAGATCGCGCGTCACACGCTGCCGCCCCTGACCTCCATCCGCCAGGACCTCGGCAAGGGCGCCGACGCGCTGGTGGACACGCTGCTGGCGCTCATGCGGGACGACGCCGCGCCCTCGGTGCTCCTGACGCCCACCCTGACACCCCGCGCCTCGACGATCCTGAGCGCATAGTCGCTCGTTCGTATCGGGACGGGACGGTGAGCAGGCGCACGAGCCCCGCGAGGTCATCTTTTCGGAATGATTGGCAATCGATTGTCTAACTTTCTCCAGATCTCCAACCTGCCTAGGCGCTAGGGCGAGATTATAGCCTTGTGGGCGGTCAATTTCGCCGAAAGGGCAGGGCTTTGGCGTCTCCCGTAGCGTTCTGGCCAAGAGTCCGGTTGACCGGCAATCGTTTGCGGTTCACTGTTCCCGCGTCGCCGAAGGCCCATCGACAGGGGCGAGGCGTAACTCCCGCCACTGGACGAGCGGGGGAGTGAGCGACGCAACGCGCTCGAACGTTGGGGAGAGACGGGAATGCAAAATCGTAAGTGGCTGGCGGTAAGCGCGGCGGCCTTGACGATGTGCGCGCCTCTGGGCGTCGCGCAGGCGCAAGAGGCTGCTGACGCGAAGGGCGACGCCCCGAAGACCGCCCATGAGACGGCCAGCGCCGTGCAAGAGGTGGTCGTCACCGCCTCAAAGACCGGCGGCCAGGCCCTCCAGACGGTGCCCATGGCGATCCAAGCCTTCTCGGGCGAGGAATTGAAGGCGCGCAACATCAGCACCGTCGGTGACTTGGTCTCGACCATCCCCGGCGCCTTCGAGGGCTTTCGGCAATCGGTAGGCTCGCGCTTCTACAATCTCCGGGGCGCCGTGACGCAGAACGGCGACTCGCCGCTTGGCTACTATCTCGACGACGTCCCCTTCATCGTCACGAACTTCGGCATCGCGCCGCCGGTGCGGTTCATCGACATGGATCGCGTCGAGGTGCTGCGCGGCCCGCAAGGCACGCTCTACGGCCAGGGGTCTTCGGGCGGGGTGTTCATCTTCCACACCCGCGATCCCAATCTTAGCGAGATCGAATACGCCGCCGAAAGCGAGGGGTCGCGCACCGTGGGGGCCGAAGGGCTCAACTACGGTGTCTCCGGCGCGGTTTCGGTCCCGATCATCAAGGACCGGCTGGCGATCCGTATCAGCGGTGGAACCTCGCGCGACGCCGGTTGGGCCGATGCCTATTATGGAGCCTACGACGGCACGCCCGACCAGAAGGGTGTCAACAAGGCCAAGAATGACGACCTGCGTCTCGTCGCCCTGTTTCGTCCCAAGGAAAACGTCGAGATCCGCGCCCAGTACTGGCATTTCCAGCCCCGCCAGGACTTCACCGGTTTCACGGCCTCGGTGAAGCCGCCCTATTTCCAGAACACGGCGGGGCAGCAAGGCTTCTCGAACGGCGACTTCAAGCTGTGGAGCCTGGCGGCCAAGGTCGACTTCGACGGGTTTTCGATCACCAGCGCGACCAGCAACTTGGAAGGTGATTTCGGGATCAATATCCCGTTGTCGCCGGCCGGGTCGTTCTCGAGCCGCTTCCTGCCCAAGATGTTCGCCGAGGAAGTTCGCGTGAACTCCACCACCTCGGGACCCTTGCACTGGGTCGCGGGGGCCTCCTACCAGGACGGCCAGGGCCCGCAGGTCAACGCACTTGTCCGTCCCGGTCTCAATATCAACGCCAGCAACAACACGCTCACCAAGAACTATGCGTTCTTCGGCGAGGTCAGCTACGACCTGATGGGCGGCAAGCTGGTGCCTCTGATCGGGTTACGCACCTATCATGACGACCGTTCGTTCGCCGACGGGACTGCCAAGGTTCCCACCAAGGCCAACGTCAACACCTGGCGTCTGAACCTGGCCTATCTGCCCAGCGACAATCTGACGATGTTCGTGTCGGCGGCTACGGGCTTCCGCCCCGGCATCGTGCAGTCCCGCGTGCAGGTCGAATCCCTGACCCTGGCCGGGGTGCCAGTGTCCGTGGCTCTCGAGCCGGAAGAATCCAAGAACTATGAGTTTGGCCTCAAGTGGCGCAGCGACGATCGCGCCTGGACCGTCGGCGTCAATCTCTACCAACTGGAATACACCAACCTGCAGACCTCGGTGACCGGCGGCATCGACGGCGTGAACGGCTTTGCCAACTTCGGCGATGCGACCACCAAGGGCGTCGATCTCGAGCTTCACTGGCGCACCCCGATCCCGGGGCTCGGCCTCGGGGTCGTGGGCAATTTCAATGACAGCAAGTACGACACCGTCAATCCTGTCGTGGCCGCCGCCCAGCCCCTGTTGCGTCCGGGTTCGCGCCTGATCAACACGCTCGACCAGAACTATCGCTTCGATATCAACTACAGTCGCGACCTGGCCAACGGCCTGGAAGGGTTCGGCAATCTGGCGCTGAGCCACAGCGGCGACCGCTTGCAGACCAACGGCTTCCCCACCAAGCCCTACGACCAGCTCAGCGCGACGATTGGCGTGAGGCGCGGGGCGTGGGAGTTCGCCTTCGTCGGCAACAACCTGTCCGACGAGCGCGGCCCGACCTTCGTCGGCACCAATGGCCCGCTGTCCGGCTCGGGCCCGACCCCGCGCACCCTGGGCTTCCGGCTCCGCGTGACGTCGCAGTAGCCTCGGCGAACGAACGGGAAGAGAATCTGGACATGCTAGCCATCCCTCCGGGAGAGCCGACCGCCGCTCAGGGCGCGCATCCCGACCTGTCTCACGTCGATCCCGAACTTCGCGCCGCCGCGCTGCAGGTGCTGAGCCAGCCCTCCCTGCCCATGACCCGTGCCAACCTGGCTCGGATCCGGACGCTATGGGTCCCTCCGCCGCTGCTTCCGGCGCCCGAGGTGAAGCTGGTGGGCGCGCCGGGACCGCGCGGCGCTCCCGACGTGCGCGTGGAGCTGATCGGCGCCGGGCCGTCCGGTCCCGCCCGTCCGGCGATCCTGCACATCCATGGCGGTGGCCTGGTCTCGGGGAGGGCGCGCAATCTCACCGCCTTCTGCCAGCAGCTGGCGTCCGAGTTCGACTGCGTGGTCGTCAATGTCGACTATCGCCTGGCGCCCGAGACGCCTTATCCGGGAGCGGTGGAGGACAACTACGCCGCGTTGGCCTGGCTGCATCGCGAGGCGCGGCGACTGGGTGTCGATCCCGCCCGGATCGTGGTGATGGGCGAGAGCGCGGGGGGCGGGCACGCCGCGCTCCTGACCCTCTTGGCGCGGGATCGGGGCGAGGCGCCGGTCCGAGGCCAGATTCTGCTCTACCCGATGCTCGACGATCGCACCGGCTCGACGCGGGCGCCCTCGTCGCACGTGGGGACCATCGGCTGGGACGCGGCGGCCAACCGTTTCGGCTGGGAGAGCTTCCTGGGCGGTGCGGCGGGCGGGAAGCGGGTTCCGGCTGGCGCGTCGCCAGCGCGCGTGGCTGATCTTTCCCGACTGCCGCCCACCTTCATCGGCGTGGGCGACATCGACCTGTTCGTCGACGAGAGCTTCGATTTCGCCCGGCGCCTGGTGCTGGCCGGTGTGCCGACCGAACTGGTCGTCGTTCCCGGCGCTTTCCACGCCTTCGACTTCGTGGCGCCTGAAGCCCGCGTGTCGCGCGACTTCACCCGCGCCTGGAAGGCCGCCCTCAAGACCGCCTTCACGGCCTGACGTGGATCGGAGCATGAAAATCTCGGGAGTCTCCATGAGCAAGGCGCAAGCGCGGTGGGCGATGTCGCGGCGCCTGGTCCTGGGCGCGGGCCTGGCCCTCGCCGCCCGCCCGGCGGTCGCCGAGCGCACGCCCCTGGCGCCACCACCCGCGTTGGGACCTTTGCCCGCCAGTTGGCTGAAGGCCGAGGTGATCCCGTTGTGGCCGGGGCCACCGCCGAACGGCGAGTTCAAGGCCCAGCCGGTTCCTGCGGACTTTCCACCGGGGTTCTTCCGCAACGTCGCCAAGCCGTCGCTGCATGTGTTCCGACCTGCCAGGAGTAACGGCAACGCGGTCCTGACGGCGCCTGGCGGCGCTTACAGCTTTGTGGTCGGCACCCACGAGGGAGCCGCAGTCGCCGAGGCCCTAGCCGCACGTGGCTACACCGTCTTTGTCCTGATCTACCGGCTCCCCGCCGAGGGCTGGAGCGCCTTCTGGGACGTGCCCTTGCAGGACGCCCAGCGCGCTATGCGGGTGGTTCGCGCCAATGCGGCGCGGTTCGGCTTCGACCCGGCCCAGGTCGCGGCGTTGGGCTTTTCGGCCGGCGGACATCTGATCGCCTCGCTGGCCACCGACCACGCCCAGTCCCTGTACCCGGTGGTCGACGCCGCCGACGCGCTGAGCGCGCGCCCTGCGGCCGTCGGCCTGATCTATCCGGTGATCACGCTGGACACGTCCTACACCAATCCGCAGACGCGTCTGTCGCTGCTGGGGCCCTCGCCAAGTGAGGATCTGGTCGCTCGCCGCTCACCGCAGCGACGCGTCTCGGCTACGACGCCGCCGTGCTTCCTGGCGCACGCTCTGGACGACACGGCGGTCCCGCCCGAGAACAGCTTGATGATGCTGGAGGCCCTTCGCAAGACCGGCGTCCCCGCCGAGGCGCATCTGTTGGAGGAGGGCGGACATGGCTTCGGCCTGGGATCGCCCAACGCGCCCGACGGTCAATGGCTGGCTCTGTTCGACCTGTGGCTCCAGCGCGCCATCGCCGGGTGAGACCCGCCGTTCCGGCGAACCTACGCCCGCAAGTTTAGACGATCGCGACGCGGTGACTGCGTCCACGGAGGAACGAGGATGGAAGACGCGCTGAAGCCCAGGTTGCCTTGGCTTCGTATCGTGGAGATGAACCTCGGCTTTCTGGGATTGCAGTTCAGCTTCGGCCTTCAGCAATCCAACATGGCGCCGATCTATTCGTACCTCGGGGCCCATGAGGCCGATATTCCGCTGTTGCAGTTGGCCGGCCCGATGACGGGCCTGCTGGTCCAGCCAATCATCGGCGCGATGAGTGACCGCACGTCTTCGCGCTGGGGGCGGCGGACGCCGTATTTCGTGTTCGGGGCAGTGCTATGCGCTGTCGGGCTGTTCTTCATGCCGCTGTCGCCGACCATTCTGGCCGCCGTCAGCCTGCTGTGGATCCTGGACGCCGGCAACAACATCACCATGGAGCCCTACAGGGCCTATGTCAGTGATCGGCTCTCTTCCGAGCAGCGGCGCTTCGGCTTTCTCTCGCAGAGCGCCTTTACGGGTCTTGGCCAGATGCTGGCGTATCTGGCGCCGACCTTCATGGTCAACATACTCGGCTTCAACATAAACGCGGTGGACGCCCACAACATTCCGGTGATCACCCGGGTGGCGTTCACGATCGGGGCCGTGCTGTCGCTGACGACGATCCTATGGTCGATCTTCCGCGTGCCGGAACTACCCTTGAGCCAGGACCAAAGGGCGAGGCTGAAGGCTTTGCCGCTGACGATCACGGCGACCCTGCGCGAGATCTGGGACGCGATCGCCACCATGCCGACGACGATGCGCAGGCTGGCCCTGATGAGCCTGTTCCAGTGGTACGCCATGTTCGGCTATTGGAACTACGTGATCTATTCGATCAGCCGGTCGGTCTATGGCGAGGCCAATCCGCTTTCGGAGAACTTCCGCCAGGCCGTGCTGGACAATGGCCAGGTGGGGGGCTTCTACAACGGCGTGGCATTCGTCGCCGCCTTCGCCATGGTGCCGTTCACCCGCCGGTTCGGGGCGGCCGCCATGCACGCCTTCTGCCTGCTGGCCGCGGGACTGGGCATGTTCGCCATTCCGCATGTCGCTCAGAAGGCCTGGCTGTTCCTGCCGGCGATCGGAGTGGGACTGGGCTGGGCAAGCATCATGGGCAACCCCTACATCATCCTGTCCGAAAGCATCCCGCCCGAACGCACCGGGGTCTATATGGGCATCTTCAACATGATGATCGTGACGCCGATGCTGCTGAACGCGGTGACCATGCCCCTGTACTTCGACAATTTGCTGGCTGGCGACCCGCGCCGGGTGCTGATGCTGTGCGGAGGGCTGATGGTCGCGGCGGCGCTGTGCGTGCTTTGGGCGGGGCGTTCGGTCGGCCTGCGCGCGAAGACCGCGGGCGCCTAGAGCCTAGGGGCGAGCAGGAACGCGAGCGCTTCGTCCAGGCGTTCGCGCCACGCGCCCTCGTCGTGGCCGACGCCGGCGTAGCTGCGGACGCTGAGGTCCCCGCCCTCCACATAGCCCAGCGCCAGCAACGCTTCGACGAAAGCTGCATGCGACGGCGGATAGAAGCGGTCTATGCTCAGCGTGCTGCGGTCCAGCCAAAGGCGGTGCGAGCCGGCGCGTGGCATATGGCGTCGAGCGAACAGGCCCACGGCGTGGGCCACGTCCTCGGCGAAACCGTTCGGCAGCGGTTCGGTCTCGGTCACGGGCAGGAGGCTGAAATGGGCCGACAGCAAGGCGGCGCCCGCGAAGATTTCGGGATGCCGCGCTAGCAGTTCGGCCGCGACAACGGCGCCCATCGACGAGCCCGCGAGGAAGGTGGTCTCGCGTCCCGATCGGGTGGGGAAGGTTGCGTCGACAAGGGGTTTGATCTCCTCGACCAGCATCCGGGCGTAGGCGGCCGATTTCGGCGCGCCGGGCCAGGCGTCGACGACGGCCCGCCGGGCGGGGGCGGGGAGCTGATCCAGGATCAGAGGCGGCGCGTATTCGGCGAACCGGTCCGCCGTGCAAGCGACGCCCACGACCATGGTCGGCGCCATCCGACCCGCATCGATCAGTCGCGACAGGCTGGCGTCGACCTCCCAAGCCACGCCAAAGGGCACCAGCCGCGCATCGAACAGGTTCTGGCCGTCCTGCATGTAGAGCACGGGCAGACGCTCGGCCTCGTCGACGCCGTCGGGCGTCCACACATAGAGGTCGCGAACCGCCAGATGTCGTGAGGCGAAGGCGCGCAGGACATGCAGCTGACCGCGCCCGGAAGGCGCGGTCAGGCGGGTCCAGCCTTTCGACTCGCTTTCGGGCGCGTCCGATTTGATCCTGGGCATGGGCGGCTCCCGCTCTCCGACGGTCCGATCAGCGCCCCAGCCGCTTGTCGAAGAATTTCAGCATCACGTCATAGGCCTGGCGCGATTCCGGCACGTCGGCATTGTAGAAAAAGCCGTGGAAGAGGCCTTCCCAGACGTGCAGCTCGGCGTCGACGCCCAAGCGCACCAGCTGGGTGTGGGTATACACCGTCGAGCTCAGCTCGAAGCCTCGCGTGGCGGTGATCAGCAGGGTCGGCGGGAACTGGCTGAGCACCGCGTCGGAGGCGGTCGGCGACACTAGCGGGTCCTTGACGCTGGCGCCGGCCAGGTAGGGCATGCCTGACTTGTCGGACGCCGGCCGGGTAGGGGGCCAGGGCGCGGGCGGCCGCGCATCGCCCAGCGGACCGGTGAAGAAGTCGGCATCGCCGCCGAAGCCGGACGACGACAAGGTCGCGCCCGCGCAGAAGATGCCGATCGCGCCGGGGCGCGGCAAGCCGTGGCTCTGGAACCACGCGACCGACATGCCCGTCAGCATGCCGCCGGCCGAGCAGCCATAGATGCCGATGTTCTGGGCCGGATATGTCTTGAGCAGTTCGCGATAGACTGCGGCCACGTCCTCGCTGGCGGCCGGGAAGCGGTGCTCGGGCCCCTGCCGGTAGTCGACCGCGACGACGCGGATGCGTCCAAGGCTGGTCAGCGGGAGGGACTCAAGTTCGCCGCAACCCTGGAAGCATCCCATGAAGCCCCCGCCATGCAGATTGATCAGGACGCGGTTGCGGTTCTCCGGTGCGACGCCGCCCTTGGGCGCATAGTCATAGACGTGCACGCCGCCGATCTTGGTGTCGGTCCGGTCGTGCGGAAACAAGGCGCGCTGGCGGGCCAGATAGGGCTCCATGAAGACGGGGACGCCGTCCTTCTGGGCCAGTAGTTCGGGCTGTTGCATCTGGCGCAGGTGTTCGGCCATGTAGGCTTTCCCCTCAGGCGAAAGCAGGCTCGATACCGGAACGCTCATGGCCGGGGCGTGGACGGTTCCGTCCGGATCGACCTGGACCGGCGGGGGTTTTCGATCCTGGGCCGCGGCGGAGCCGGCCGCCAGGGCGCAGAGCGCGATCAGCATCGCCTTGGCAAGGTCGCGTTTGTGCGAGGTCCGTTTTGTCATCTCGTCTTCTCCCTGTGACCGGCTTTTGCCGCTTGTCGTTCTCGCCGCGCGCCGGAGCCTTCGCCCGAGCCGACTACACCGTGATGGGTAATCGATTGCGAGTTCCTTTGCCATAGGGGTTGCAATCGATTGCTTTTTCGGGGATCACTTTGTGTAAGGAACCGGAGTGTTCGGAGTCGGGGAGGCTGGCTTGACCCTATCGAGACGCGATCTGCACGCGATGATGCTGGGCGTGGCGTTCGCTGCAGGGAGCAGCCCCTCCCTGGCGGCGGGGCCGGACGCAGGTCAGGGCGACAGTGAGGGCCTGCTGGCCCATATCGATCCCGAATTGCGCGACGGCGCCCGCGTCCTCTTGGCCCAAGGGTCCATGGATTGGACCCGACAGGAACTGGTGGCCCTGCGCGGGCGAATCCCGCCGCCGCCCAAATCCTTAGCCAGTCCATCGGTGGAACGCCGCGTCGTCCCAGGCGGGCCGGGCGGGCCAGATGTGGCTGTGCAGGTGATCGGGGCGTCCGCCGGCGGCAAGGCCCGGCCGGCCTTGCTCCATATCCACGGAGGCGGCTTCATCCTCGGCCGACCCGAGGATTCCACGCCTCTGTGCCAGACGATCGCCGCGGAACTCGACTGCCTGGTGGTCAATGTCGACTATCGACTGTCTCCCGAGACGCCTTTCCCGGGGCCGGTCGAGGATTGTTACGCAGCCCTGGCTTGGCTTCACCGTAACGCTGACGCCCTGGGCGTCGATCGCAGCCGCATCGCGGTGATGGGCGAGAGCGCTGGCGGAGGCCTGGCGGCGATGGTCGCCATCGCCGCACGGGACCGCCGCGAGATTCAGCTGCGCTACCAGGTTCTGATCTATCCCATGCTCGACGATCGCACCGGCAGCACCCGACGCGTCCCGCCGTTCATCGGCCGTATCGGCTGGAACGAGTCGGGCAACCGGTTCGGTTGGACAAGTTTTCTGGGCGCTCCCGCCGGGCAGGGCAAGCCGCCACGTGGTGCGGTTCCTGCGCGCGTCGCGGATCTTCGCGGTCTGGCTCCGGCGTTCATCGGCGTCGGCGGCGTCGATCTCTTCGTCGAGGAGGATCTGGAATATGCCCGACGCCTGGTGCTTGCCGGCGTGCCCACGCAGTTTCAGCTCACGCCTGGCGCATACCACGGTTTTGATTTCATCGCGCCACAGTCGCGCCCGTCCAGGGCCTTCACGGCCGCCTGGATGAGCGGGCTGCGCGCCGCCCTCGCCTGACGCAAGCGTGGCGAGTTGCGGTTCGAAGGTTCTGTCGAAAGCGTCTGCTGCAATCAAAGGTAATCGATTGCAGTGTCAAGCTAAACAACAATAAGGGGAGGTCACTCATGAGAACACCATCATTCCGCGCGCTCCCGCGTTCAGCGCTTTGGCGCGGCGTCAGCCTGGCGGCCCTGGCCGGCCTGTCGTTCGCCGCCTGTGGGCCAGCCGCGGCCCGTCAGACGCAAGGCGAGGCGACCGAGCCTGAGAAACTCGACGAGGTGGTCGTCACGGCCCTCAAGGGAGGCTCCCAGGTCATCGCCCGCGCGCCAGTCGCGATCCAGGCGTTTTCGGACAAGGTCCTGGTCGAGCGCGGCGTGCGCGACGGCGCGGACCTGATCCAGATGATCCCCGGCGCCTCGCAGGCGCAGGAGATCGGCGCTGGCTACCGCATCTTCTCGTTCCGTGGCTCCGGCGCCGGCGGTCCGGTCGGCGACGGCATGATCGGCTACTATCTGGATGACACCCCCTTCGGTGTCCCCAACAACCAGGCCGCGCCGCCCTTGCAGTATTTCGACATCGAGCGGGTCGAGGTGCTGCGCGGACCGCAGGGGACGCTGTACGGTTCGGGCTCGATGGGCGGCGCCATCATCTACCGCACCAAGAGTCCCAGCCTGACCCACACGGGGTTCACCGCCGAGAGCGAGCTTTCCGGCACCCGCGACGCCCGGGATCCCAACTACCGTGTGGCCGGGGCCGTCTCGATCCCGATCGTCGAGGACAAGCTGGGTCTGCGTATCAGCGGCGGCTACGACAAGCGGGCGGGGTACAACGACATCTACCAAGGCGCGCCGGTGGGAACGCCGTACAAGACCGACGCCAACGGCGTCGTCGCCAAGAACCTCCAGGCGGTGCTGCTGTGGAAGCCCACCGACCGCTCGACGGTGCGGCTGCGCGCCTGGCGGTTCAGCACCGACCAGGACTATCTGAACGTGATGAACTCGGTGGACCCGCCCTACGCGGCCTACCAGGGCACGGTCCAGGGCTATGACCGTCGGCGCGCAAACTACTATTCGGGGACGTTCACCCACGAATTCGGCGGTCTGACCCTGACCAACGCCACGTCCTACCAGAAGTCGCTTCCGGGCGGCTTCGGCGTGGCTCTGAACCTCGGGGCGCCGCTGGGCATCGGCACGCTGATCAACGGCGGCGACGCCCACAGCTTCGTCAACGAGTTCCGGCTGGCGACCTCGGGCGACGGGCCGCTCCACTGGGTGGGCGGGGCGTTCTACCAGAAGGCCCGCGGCCTCTACACCTTCTCGCTGGATTTCCCCACGCTGAAGCTGGGCGGCAGCACCATCACCCGCACCGAAAACGCCTCGGTCTTCTCGGAAGTCAGCTACGACCTGATGGGCGGCAAGCTGGTTCCCTTGGTCGGCCTTCGCTACTTCAAGGACGATCGCTCGTCGGAATCGGTCACCAACGGCGCGCTGGTCACCAGCCAGGCCAAGCCGGACTCTCTGACCTGGCGCGCGAACCTGGCCTATTATCCGTCCGACAAGTGGATGCTGTTCTTCAACGCTGGCACCGGCTTCCGCAGCGGCATCCTGCAGTCGCAGGCGCAGGCCAACGCGGTGATCGCCGATGGCGTGCCGACCAGCATCTCGCTGACGCCCGACAAGCTTCGGAACATCGAGATCGGCGCCAAGGGCAAGCTGTTTGACGACAAGCTGCATCTGTCGGTCAGCGCCTACGACATCAAGTACACCAATTTGCAGAGCGCCTTTAACACCTCGATCGGGCTCTCGGCCTTCGCCAATCTGGGCGACGCCAAGACCCAGGGTATCGACATCGAGGCGTCGTGGGATACGCCGGTCAAGGGGCTGAACCTGACCCTGATCGGCAACGTCAACACGTCGGAGTTCACCAACGTCATCCCCGCCTTCGCCGTCGCCAATCCACGTAACCGCAATGGGCAGGACCTGTTCAATACCCCGCCCTACAACTGGCGACTGGACGTGAACTACCAGAAGAGCGTCGGGCTCTACGATGTGTTCGCCAACGCCTCGGCCACGGCCGTCGGCCGCGCGCGTAACAGCGACGCCACCGTCGACACGTTGGATCCCTATCAACTCTATCGCGCCAGCGTCGGGGTCCGTAAGGGCGCCTACGAGGTCAAGCTGTTTGGTGAAAACCTCTCGGACGAACGCGGGCCGACCGCCGCCAACGGCCCGACCCTGCTGGCGGGACCGCGTCCGCGGACTATCGGCGTCAGCCTCAGCCTGGACTTCAACTAAGCCCTGATCCGACAGGTGGCGGGACGCCATCCCGCCACCGCTACTCCCCGAACTGAGGGGCTCCGCGCGCCGCCGTCGATCGGATCGAGGCGATGACCCGGCTCATTCCCCGCGCAGGGAGAGGCGCGCCTGCTGCTCTCCCTGCGACTTTCTTCTTCGAAACCGAGCGCCTCCGCGCACAAGCGTCGCAACGACCAAGGATTGTTCCATGAGCGGTGTCTTCGAAGATCGCCGCGGGCCAGGCGTGGCGCGCAGGTCCCTTCTCGCGGGCGCTGTGCTCGCGGCGGGCGTCCAAGGTGCGACGGCAGGCTCCGCAAGAGCGGCGACCAAGACCGCGCGACCGGGCCTGACCGCCGGCGTTGGCGCGGCCCAGGGCTCGACCACCCACGGGCGCGTGGCCGGCTATGTCCGCGACGGGATCTTGATCTTCAAGGGGGTGCCCTACGGCGCGCCCACAGGCGGAGCGGGCCGGTTCATGCCCCCGCGTCCGCCAGAGCCGTGGACGGGCGTCCGTAGCGCGCGCCACTGGGGCCCGATCTGCCCTCAGGACCAGGGAACGGGCCGCCTCAACGACGAGGAGGCCTTCGTCTTTCAATGGAACGACGCTGTTCAAGGCGAAGACTGCCTGAGGCTCAATGTCTGGACGCCGGGCCTGGAAGGTTCCGGCCAGCGGCCGGTGATGGTCTGGCTGCATGGGGGCGGCTTCGCGGCCGGTTCCGGTCACGACCTGCCCGCTTTCGACGGGGAGAGCCTCGCTCGTCGTAGCGACGTGATTGTCGTGACGCTCAATCACCGCCTGAACGTGCTGGGTTATCTGGACCTGTCCCATTGCGACGAACGCTTCGCCCAGTCCGGCAGCGTCGGCATGCTCGACATCGTCGCCGCCTTGCAGTGGGTTCGCGACAACATCGCCCAGTTTGGCGGTGATCCGGATCGCGTCCTGATCTTTGGCCAGTCCGGCGGCGGGGCCAAGGTTTCGACCTTGATGGGCATGCCCGCCGCCCGCGGTCTTTTTCATCGCGCCATCGTCATGAGCGGTTCGTTCAGCCGGGCTGTGTCCCAGGACAAGGCGCGGCGGCTGACCGAACTGACGCTGGCTGAGCTGGGCCTCTCGACCACGGATGCGGCGCGGCTCCAGACCATGCCTCACGCGCGAATTCTCGCAGCCGGGCAGGCGGTCCGCACGCGGGTCAACATGCCGTTCGACGGCTTCGTTGACGCTCGTCTGATCCCCGACCATCTGGACTTCGCGCCCGTGGTCGATGGGGTGGTGCTTCCGGCTTGTCCCTTCCAGCCCGACGCCCCGGCGATCTCTGCCGACGTGCCGCTGATCGTCGGGACGACCCGCAACGAGTTTGTCCACGGGATCAACCATCCCGAGGTCGAGGCGATGAGTGAGGCCGAACTGGCGGCCAGAGCCGAGCGGTTCCTGCCCGGAAAGGGCGCGAGTGTGGCGGCGGCCTTCAGGGCGCACGCGCCGAAAGCCAGCCCCTTCGATCTGTGGTCGCGGATCGCCACCGCGCCGATCCGGGGGGCCGCCGTCGATCAGGCGGCGGCCAAGGCCCGGCAGGGCCGGGCGCCAGCCTATCTGTACGGGTTCAACTGGAGCTCGCCAGTGCTGGACGGGCGGCCAAGAGCGTTCCACTGCCTGGATATACCCTTCGTCTTCGCCAATACCGATCGTTGTGAGTCCATGACCGGCGGGGGCGCGGAGGCGCGGGCGCTGAGCGCCCAAATCGCAGACTCCTTCGTGGCCTTCGCCCGGAGCGGCGATCCCAATCATGCTGGCCTGCCGCGGTGGGATCCTGTTCGGCCCACCGGCGCGGCCACGATGATCTTCGACGCCCAGACCCGATTTGATCGTGATCCCGATGCGGCGGAGCGCGCGGCGATCACGTGACATGGCGCTCGGCGTCTTTTGATGGGGATTGTCCAATGGCCTATGCGGGCGTGGAAATTGGCGGCACCAAGGTGGTGGTCGCGTTTGGCGCGGGGCCGGACGACCTCAGCGACCGGGTTCGCATCCCGACGACGACACCGGACGAGACGCTTGCCGCGATTGTCGGCGTGTTGGACGCGCGGCGCCGGCAGTTTGGCCTAGACGCGGTCGGCGTGGCGACCTTCGGCCCGGTTCGACTTGATCCGAAGGCCCACGACTACGGACATATTCTGTCGACGCCGAAACCCGATTGGTCAGGGGTCGATCTGCTAGGACCATTGAGGACTTTGGGGCTTCCAATCGGGCTGGACACCGACGTTAATGGTGCGGCTCTGGGCGAAGGCCGCTGGGGCGCATGTGCGGGACTTGATGACTATGCGTATGTGACGGTCGGAACGGGGGTCGGCGTTGGCCTGGTCGTCAATGGTGCGCCGGTCCGGGGCGCGTTGCACCCCGAGCTCGGTCATCTGTCGGTCCGCCGCGATGCGAAGATCGACCCTTTTCCTGGCGCTTGCCCCTTTCACGGCGATTGCCTGGAGGGGTTGATCAGCGGACCTGCGCTCGCCGCGCGGCTAGGGTGTCCGGGCGAGGCGCTGGCGGACGAGGATCCGGTTTGGGACCTGGTGGGCGACTATCTCGCGCAGATGGCCGCCGCACTCACCTACGCAGTCGCTCCGCGCAGGATCGTTCTGGGCGGCGGAATTGGCCAGCACATGCACGTCCTATCCTCGACCCGCGCGCGTCTGCTTTCGTGGCTCGGTGGCTATCTGCCTGAGCTCCAGCGTCCGCAGGCGATGGATGGCTACGTCGTGGCGCCAGCGCTGGGTGAGAATTCTGGTGTCCTGGGGGCGATGGTTCTGGCGAGCAAAGCCTTGCAGGGCGTCTAGGCGTGCCGATACGCCATAGAACTGTACGTCCTGCGGAAGGTCTGCTGTCCGCCGGCGGCGCCGAACGGCTTGCGAGTTCATGGTCCCACCGCTTAAGGGTGCTGACGCCAGGGGAGGGCGCCACACGCCATGCACATCAGCCTGGGTCAGATCCGCGCCTTCGTCACGGTGGCCTCGACCCGCAGCTTCACGCGCGCCGCCGAGGTGCTGGCGCTGTCTCAGCCTGCCCTGACCAACCGCGTGCGCCAGTTCGAGGAGGCGTTGGGCCTGCGCCTCTTCGACCGCAACACGCGTTCAGTCGAACTGACCCATATCGGTCGTGAGCTGCTGCCGATCTTCCTGCGGCTGGTTACGGAATTCGAAGGGGCGGTCGTCAATGCCCGCGACTTCGTCTCAAAGGCCAAGGGGGTGGTGCGCCTGGCATGCCTTCCTTCCTGTGCAGCGACCCTGCTGCCGGACCTGATCGCGCGCTTCCAAATCGACCATCCCGATGTCACCTTCGAGGTCGAGGACGCGCTGAACAGCAGCATCGCCACCTTGGTGCGCGAGGACCGGGTCGACTTCGGCATCGGCATGGCCGACGAGAACGACGGCGATCTGGAGCAGATCAAGCTGTTCGACGACACCATGATGGTCGTCTATCCCCAAAACCACCCCATCGCTGACCGGCCGGACGTCACGGTAGAGGCCTTGGCGGCCTATCCGCTAATTCTGATGAACCGGGGCAGCAGCGTGCGCGACCTGGTCGACGGCGCCTTTATAGCCGCCGGCCGAACGGCCACGCCAGCCTGCCAGGTCCGCTACATGACGACCGCCGTGGCCCTGGTCCGTGCGGGTCTGGGCCTCGCCATACTGCCCTCTACCGCGGTGGAGATCCGCACCCAGGCAAACGTCTTGGCGCGGCCCATCGACGATCCTGCCTTCTCGCGCACCATCGTGCTGATGCGCCGCCGCCATTCGCCGTTCCGGCCCGTCGTTCAGACGTTTATCGATAGCGTCTGCTCGGCGCGCACCTGCGTTCCGCCAGGATTGATCGATAAAGGCTATTAATCGATCCAAACTTCCGTTTTGTGCGCGGGCGTCGGGCGCCGGCATATACGCCTGACAAGCTGAACACAGCGTCCAGGAAGAACCGCCCGTCATGCTTGCTCTCATCGGGGTTGCAGCGATCTTAGCGCTCACGGCCGCGATCCTGTCTAACCGCGCCTCGCCGGTCGCGGCGTTGATCCTCATACCGTTGTTGGCGGCCATCGCGATCGGCCAGGGCGCGCACGCCCCGGTCCTGATGGTGGAGGGCGTGACCAAGATCGCCCCCGTGGCGGCGATGTTCGTCTTTGCCATCCTGTTCTTCGGCGTGATGACGGACGCCGGCCTGCTGGATCCCGTCGTCCGCCGCATCCTCAAGGCCGTGGGACGCCGTCCCAGCCGGATCACCGTGGGCACGGCGCTTCTGGCCCTGATCATCCACCTCGACGGGTCCGGCGCGGTCTGCTTCCTGGTCGTCATCCCGGCCATGCGCCCGGTCTATGACAGCCTGGGCATGGACCGCCGCGTCCTGGCCTGCGTGGCATCGCTGGCGGCAGGGGTGAACTTCCTGCCGTGGACGGGGCCAACGGTGCGCGCGGCCTCGGCTTTGCACATTCCGGTGCTGGACATCTTCAAGCCGATGATCGGCGTACAGCTGATCGGCCTCGCGTTCGTCTTCGCCGCCAGCTGGTGGCTGGGCAAGCGCGAGGAGCGGCGGCTGGCCGTCCTCGGCGTGTACGCACCCGCCGCGACGGTCGAACCCGTGGCTGAAGCCATGAGCGAGGCCGGTTTGGCGAGGCCCAAGCTGTTCTGGCCGAACCTGCTGCTGACCCTTGTCGCCATGGGCGCGCTGGTCGCGGGCGTCGCGCCGCCGGCGGTGGTGTTCATGGTCGCCTTCGCCGTAGCCCTGCTGCTGAACTATCCCAAGGTCGCCGACCAGCGGGCCCGCATCGACGCCCACGCGCGCTCGGCGCTGCTGATGGCCTCCGTATTGATCGCCGCCGGCGCCTTCACCGGGATCATGGGCGGGGCGGGCTTTCTGAAGGCCATGGCCGATGCGGCGGTGGCGGGCGTCCATCCGGACAGTGGCCGGCACATCCCGTTCGTCCTGTCCCTGGTCGCCATGCCGCTGAGCATGGTCTTCGATCCGGACTCCTTCTACTTCGGCGTCCTGCCGGTAATCGCGGAGACCCACGCCCGCCTGGGCGGGGCGCCGGTGCAGGTGGCTCAGGCCGCCCTGGTCGGCCAGATGACCGCCGGGTTCCCGGTCAGTCCGCTGACCCCGGCGACCTTCCTGGTCGCGGGTCTGGCCGGCGTCGAGCTGTCGGCCCACCAGAAGTTCGCCTTTCCCTTCCTCTATGGCGCATCGCTGGTGATGGCGGTCGCTTGCCTGTTGCTGGGGCTGTTCCCGCTTTGACATCCTTTCCTCAATCCCGTGTCGTCCGTATCGGCGCCGGCGCCGGTTTCGCTGGCGATCGTATCGAACCCGCCGTCGAACTCGTTCGGGAAGGGCGCCTCGACTACCTGGTGTTCGAGTGCCTTGCCGAGCGTACCATCGCCCTGGCCCAAGGCGTTCGCCTGGGCGATCCCGGAGCCGGCTACGACCCGCTGCTCGAGGCGCGGATGCGCGCGGTCCTGCCGCAATGCGTCGAGAAGGGCGTGCGTATCGTCTCCAACATGGGCGCCGCCAATCCCGTCGCCGCCGCGCGGCGCATCGCCGAGCTAGCGGCGGATCTGCGACTACCAGGGCTGAAGGTCGCCGCCGTGGTCGGCGACGATGTGTTGGAGGTGATGGCCGGCTCGCCCCGGCCGCTGCTCGAGGTCGGAGGCGACGTCGCCAGCCTCGGCGAAAGCCTGATCTCGGCCAATGCCTACCTGGGCTGCGAGCCGATCGTTGAGGCCCTGGCTGGCGGGGCGCAGGTGGTGGTGACCGGCCGTGTCGCCGATCCATCCCTGTTCCTGGCCCCGCTTGTTCACGAATTCGGCTGGGCGCTGGACGACTGGGAGCGGCTGGGCCGCGGCACCGTGGTCGGCCACCTGCTGGAATGCGCCGGTCAGGTCACCGGCGGGTACTTCGCCGATCCCGACGTCAAAACCGTGCCCGATCTCGCCCGTCTGGGCTTCCCGCTGGCCGAAGTGTCGGCCGATGGCTCGGCCGTGATCACCAAGGTCGAGGGCTCCGGCGGGCGAGTGGACGTGGCCACATGCACCGAGCAGTTGCTCTATGAGTTGCACGACCCGACGCGCTACCTGACGCCGGACGTCATCGCCGACTTCTCGACCGTGCAGTTCGAACAGGTCGGCCTCGACCGTGTCGCCGTGCGCGGCGGCGGCGGTCAGGCGCGGCCGGCCCAGCTGAAGGTCTCGCTGGGACGAAAGGAAGGCTTCATCGGCGAAGGGGCCATCTCCTACGCCGGCTCCAGCGCCGTGGCGCGCGGACGCCTGGCGCTGGACATTATCGCCGAGCGCTTCCGCCTGACGGGCCTCGCGCCCGAGGAGACGCGGTTCGAGCTGATCGGCGTAGACGCCGTGGCGCCGGAGACCCTGGTCTCGGCCTTCGCGCCCATGGAAGTGCGGGCCCGTGTGGTCGCCCGCACCCGCACCCGCGCGGAGGCCGAGCGCGTCGGTCGCGAGGTCGAGGCCCTCTACACCAACGGACCGGCCGGAGGCGGCGGCGCCACGCGGCTGGTGACTCCGGTCATCGGCGTGGTCTCGACCCTGATCGAGCGCGCCCTTGTTTTACCCACGGTGATCTTCGAGGCGGCGTCATGAAACTGCGAGACCTGGCGCACGCCCGTAGCGGCGACAAGGGCGACGTGTCGAACATCTCGGTCATCGCCTACGATCAGGCGGCCTATGAGCGAGTGCGCCAGGTCCTGACTCCAGAGCGGGTCAAGCGGCACCTGCGTGGCATCGTCCAGGGCGAGGTGCGCCGATACGACCTGCCGGGGTTGATGGCTCTGAACTTCGTGCTGAACGGTGCGCTGGGCGGCGGGGTGACCCGATCGTTGGCGCTGGACGCCCACGGCAAGTGCCTGAGCGGCCTGCTGCTGGAGTTCGATCTCGAGGAGACGTCGGCATGACGCTGCGTGGAACGCTCTGCCTGGGCGCGGCGCTCGCCGTTCTGGCCAGCCCGACCGACGCGGCCGAGGCGCCCAAGGGCGTCACGGTCTTGCGTCACCTGACCTTCGATGGCGTCACCGATGACCTGGTCGGCTTGACGGCCACGCCCGTGTCCTATGTCGATCCGCTGCATCCGACCGCCGCCGAACTGCGCCGGGCGACCATGGCGATACGGGCCGATCCGGCTTCGGGCTGGGGCCGCCTGTTCGGGCCGACGATCGACGCCGCCACCGGCCAGCCCTATCCCGACGGCGGCCGCGTGGCCGGCGAGGAATATCTGGCCTATACACACGCTCCGGACGGCGGGACGAGCGCCGTGCTGCTTCAGATTCCCGCCAAGCTCTCCCGCGATCGGCGTTGTATCCTCGCAGTTCCGCAGGCCGGTTCGTTCGGGATCTATCACGACATCTCCACCACGGGCTTCTGGGGCCTGCAGCACGGCTGCGCGGTGGTCTATACCGACAAGGGGCACGGCACGGGGGCGCACGATCTTGAGAGCGACACCGTCACCCTGATCGACGGGACGACCGCCAAGGCCGACAAGGCCGGGGATCTATCACACTTTACCGCACCGCTCTCGCCCAAGGCCCGCGCCGCGTTTCTGGCCCTCTGGCCGCATCGCATCGCCTTCAAGGCCGCCAACTCGAAGCTCAATCCGGAAAGCCAGTGGGGCGAGGACGTGCTGCGCGCCATTCGCTACGCCTTCTGGCAGCTGAACGCCCGCGACGGCGGTGGTTGGATGTCGGGCGACACGCTGGTGATCGTCTCGGGCAATTCGAACGGCGGCGGAGCGACGCTCTATGCGGGCGAGAAGGACCACGAAGGTCTGATTGACGGCCTGGTCGCCGGCGAGCCTCAGGTCCAGGTAAGGCCCGATCCCGCCGTCCGGGTGGTGCGCGGCGGCAAGGTCCGGGCCAACGGCGCGCGGACGCTGCTGGACTACTTCACCTTCGCCAACCTTTACGAGCCATGCGCGGTGCTGGCCATGCCGGACGCGCCCATGGCCGCCCGGGTGATCCATGCCGCCGAACGTTGCGCCTCGTTGAAGCAGGCTGGCCTGCTGGACGCCGCGGAGTTGGCGGGCCAGGCGCGGGAGTCGCAGGACAGGCTGCTGGCCTATGGGTTCGATCCTGAAACCGCGGTGCTGAACGCCGCCGGCTATCTGATCGGACCCGATGCGACCGCGGCGAAGTACGTCAGCGATCATGGGCGCTTCGGCGTCGAGCGGCGGATCTGTGGCTACAGCTACGCCTCGCTCGACGCGGAAGGAAAGCCGCGCGCCGTCCCGCCCACCGAGTTCGCCGAGATCTTCGCCAAGGCCGCGGGCGGCGCTCCTACGGGCAGTATCGACCTGGTCAACGACAATGATCCGCGCGGTCCACGCCGCAACGACATGTCGATTTCACCCAGCACAGGGCGCGCCGACTACAATCTCGACGGCGCGCGCTGCCTGCGCGAGTTGGCCATAGGCCGTTCCGCCGACGCCCGCCGCGTCCGAGCCGGGATCGCCGAGTTCTTGGCCGATGGAGACCTGCACGGCAAGCCGACCATCATCATCCATGGGCGCGCCGACAACCGCGTGCCGCCGGCCTTCAGTTCGCGGCCCTATCTGGCGGCCAACAGCCTGAAGGAAGGGGCTGCCAGCAAGCTGCGCTACATGGAGGTGGAGAACGCCGAGCACTTCGGCTTCGCCATGCCGGGCTTCGATACGCGGTTCGTGCCGCTGGCCTACTACAATCTACGAGCGCTCGACATGGTCTGGGAGGCCCTGACCGTCGGCGCGGCTCTGCCCGATAGCCAGATTGTCCGTACGCGGCCGCGCGGCGGCGCCCCCGGCTCGGCCCCGGCGTTGAGCCTGGAGAACATTCCGCCGATCGCGATCAAGCCCCGTGCGGCCGATCGGATCCTCGTGCAGCAAGGGATTGTCTCCCTGCCGGACTAGGTTCCGTTATTCATAACAACGACTGATCAATCGATCAGGAAATGCCATTTCCCTAGGGTTAGGCTTATGGCGTAACAACGATTTCGCACGCTGGCGCACACGACCGGCGGCAGGAGGAAACTTCAGAGTGGTCCGCATTCTGATTTAGCGGCTCAGCCGCCGTCCAAATTGCATCGTCTCGACGAACCGGCCGCGGACACCGCGCGACCGAACGGCGTCCTGCGCGCCGAATAAGAACAAGGGGAGGGATCTACCATGCATAATTCCAACCGACGCCGCTGGATTCTGGCGAGCCTGGGCGGCGCTTCGATCGCGGCCCTGTTGGCGGGCGGAGTCCAGGCGCAACAGGCGTCCAGCGAAGCCACCCAGGTTGACGCCGTCATCGTCACCGGCAGCTTCCTGCGCAACATCAAGCAGGAAGACGTCGCCTCACCGGTTGTCACCGTGGATCAGAAGGCCCTCACCAAGACGGGCGTCGTCTCGATCGGCGACCTGCTGCGCTATGTGCCCCAGAACATCGGCAGCATGGGTGGCGTCCAGGATCTCGCCAAGGGCGGCCAGGACAGCAAGGACACCCGCTCAGCCAACCTGCGCGGTCTGGGCTCGGGGGCGACCCTGGTGCTGATGAACGGTCGTCGCGTCGTGAAGTCGGACGGCTATGTCAACCTCAACAGCCTCACCCCGCCGATCGCGGTCGCGCGCGTCGAGACGGTGCTGGACGGCGCCTCCGCCACCTATGGCGCGGACGCCGTGGCGGGGGTGTTCAACATCATCACCGACGGCCGCTTCGAAGGTTTCAAGACCAGCGCCCAGTACACGCACATCCAGGATTCGCCGGCTTGGCAGGTCCAGGCGATGTGGGGCGCCAAGGGGGAACGCTCGCGCCTGGTGGTCTCGGCCTCGTACACCGACATCGAGCGCCTGCAGAATTCCGACCGGGCGGTGACGAACATCTTCAACGCATCGTCAGGCGCGGGGGCCAATCCCGGCGCCTTCACCTTGACGGCGCGCCCGCGGACCGCCAGCGGCGGCGAGGTCGTCATCAATGGCGTCAACTATTCGACGCTTTACGACACCTACAAGAACGCCGCCGGGACGCTTGCGGTTGTGGATCCCAATTGCGGCTCGGCAGTGACCAAAAGCGTCTTCACGCCGTCGGCCAGCGGGCCTGGCTATGCGATCGGGTCGTGCGCCTTCAGCTTCCAGGCGCAGAACCCGATCCGCGGCGCCAGCCAAAGCGGCCTGATCCACGTCGAAGGCCAGTACGACCTGACCGACGCGCATCAGCTGTTCCTGGAGTCGGCCATCTATCACCAGGACTCGCAGCGTTATGGCGTGCCGTCCTACGCCCAGAACCACAATGGCGCGACGCCGCCGATCGTGCCGGCCTCCAACCCGGGCAACCCATTCGGCGTGGCCGTGTACTATGTCGGCAGGCCGATCGGTTCCCAGGGATTGGCGGGGCTGAACTACAATGTGCAGCGCAACGAGGCCAACCAGTTCCACAACGTGATCGGCGCCAAGGGGCCGCTGCTGGGCGGCTGGAACTACGCCGCCAGCCTGACGTCGTCCTGGTCCAGCAACGTCTTCCGCGACCACGATACGGACATGAACCTGTTCCAGGCCGCGCTGAACGGCTATGGCGGCCAGAACTGCAATTATCGCTGGAACGGCGCCGGCGTTGGCGCGGTCGCGGGACAAGGGAACTGCTACTATCTGAGCCCGTTCGCAAAGGACAACACGACCAACAATCCGGCCGTCCTCTTCAACATCCAGTCCGAGGTGTTCACGCGCACCGTCCGCGACATGGAGATCGCCGACCTGGTGGTCGATGGAACCCTGGGCGAGCTGCGTCTGCCCGGAGGTGAGATCGCCGGGGCCTTCGGGCTGCAGTGGCGGCGAGAAGGAGAGTCGATCCACTATTCCGATTTGCTGCGCAGCGGCTATGCCGCGTTCGGCGGGCCATCGGTAGATCGCGACGCGGATCGGACGATCAAGAGCATCTTCACCGAGTGGAACCTGCCGATCGTCGAGGGACTGAACCTCGACCTGGCCGTGCGCCACGAGGACTATGGTGGGTTCAAGACCACCAATCCCAAGGCTTCGCTGATCTGGCGACCGATCGAGAGCGTGTCGCTGCGTGCTTCGGCCAGCACCGCTTTCCAGGCGCCGGGTCTCGAGAACTCGACGAACGGTCCTATCAGCAACAACGTCGTCAACATCACCGACCCGGTGCTGAACACCACCACCTTCCGGACGGTGACGACGATCGGCAATAGCGACCTGAAGCCACAGACCTCCAAGGTGCACAATCTTGGCGTCACCTGGCTGCCGGTTCGTCGCGCTTCGCTCTCGCTGGACTGGTGGACTTTCAAGTACGACAATCAGATCGCCGTGCAGAACGGCCAGGCGGTGATCAACGCCGCCCCCAATGGTCCGCAGGTGGTGCGCGACCAGAGCGGCGTTGCGCAGACGATCTATGTCACCAGCTACAACGCCAAGAGCGGCACTCAGACCTCGGGTCTCGACATCGCGGGCAGTTGGTCATTCGATCTGGGCGACAGCACGATCACGCTGCGCGACAACCTCAGTTATCTCCTGAAGTACGACATCGACACTGGCTCGCTGGTCTATGACGGCGTGGGACGGCGCAACAACACCACGACCTCGCCCTCCACGGCGGCGGCCGCGCCGAAGTATCGAAACCTGTCTTCGGTCGACTGGTCGCTGGGGCCGCACTTCGCTAGCGCCACCGTCCGCTATGTCTCTGGCGTCGTGGACGACTATGCCATCGCCATCACCGCCACGACGACGGCGCGGGTGAAATCCTGGACGGTGCTGGACTTGCAGTATGCCTACGCCTTCGGCCAGGACGAGCGCTACCGCGTCACGGTCGGTGCGATCAACGTGTTCGATCGCGCGCCACCGTCGGCCAAGTACACGGGCTATCTGAGTTCCGTAGCCGATCCTTTCGGACGGCAATCCTACATCCGTCTCGACGCGCGCTTCTGACCTCTCGATCACGTTTCCTGCCAACCTCAGCGCCCTCCCGCCGATATGGTCGGAGGGCGTTTTTTCGGAAGGCGCAGTCCCCGAGGTCTGGAAGCGGCGCGAGTCGGACGCCTTGGGATCTAGTTGGGCGGCGTCTCTTGCGTTGCGATCGCTCTACGAAGTCGGCGCTGGAATGCTTCGAGGGGGATGGATGCGTTGTCGTGGTTGGGAAGGCTGATCACCGACCGCGATACCTCGTCGCGCAATCGGCGCAGGGCGTCTGGCGATTGGGTCTGATAGTAGATGCGGACCGAGCGGTGACCCGCCTTATCCGCAAGGCGCGCGAAGACGAGCGCGCCGCCGGGCGGCACGTCGCCCGTGGCGTAGCCGGGCGCGTCGAGTGGGGCGCCGAGCGCCGCGGCCATGGCGGTGACGTTGGTGTCGTGTCCCATGAAGACGTCCACGCCTGTTCCCGGTGTCCCTAGGATCTCCAGGAGTCGCCGGCTGAGCGGACCAGCCTGGCGCGCTGTCATGTAGGGCGGGCGCGTAAAGACGTCGAACAGGGCCGCATGCAGCGCGCCGAGGCGTTTCAGCGCGCCTGGCTCGGCGCCACGCCAGCTCCCGTGAGCAGGGGAGAGGCCTTCAACATATTGCAGCAGCAGCACCTGGGCCGTGCCGGAGGCGTCGCGGACAGGGCCAGTAAGGTCGATGCCCCGGCCGTCCGGCGACGGGGCTATGCTAGAAGCGCGGCGGGGCGAGCAGGCCTTGGTCGGGCCGCAGTCCAGCACGCGATCCAGCTCATCCTGCGCGGGCTGAAGGCGCGCCGCCAGCTTGTCGACGCCGCCGGTGTAGGCCTGGATCGAGGCGATGGCGGCCGCCGGGTCGAACGGGGCGACGCCCGCGCGTAGGGGTTCGAACAGCGGATCGACCTCGGTTTGCGGGCGGTGGCCGATGGGGGGGCCGCAGCCGGGCGTCAGGCCCCGGGCGAAGGCCTCGCCGCTGGCGATGGTGCGCTGGGCGGTGTTGGTCCAGATCCGCACCTGGCCCTTGGCCGGGCAGCCGTGCGCCGGCAGGACGCCCAGGCCGGCCAGCCAGCGACGGTCCGAGCGCCCCAGGATCTCGAGCGCTTTGCCGCCGCGCGCCGTCAGGTGCTCGGGCGGGACCGACCAGGTCGGCTAGGGCGCGCCGGTCAGGGTGTCCAGCGGAGCCTCGCCGACGATCGGGGCGCGCACGCCGTGGCGCATGATCACCACGACGCGCTCGACGCGCGGCGGGGCGGCCTGGGTGGCGCTCGCGCAGGCCTGGGCGGCGCAGGCGAGCAGGGCTTTCGCCAACAGGCGGCGGGGAGGGCGAAGGTCGAGCATGATCAGATCCTCAAATACGGCGATGCGCCCCTCGGGTGAGGAGCGCATCGCATCTTTCAGCGCCGAGGGGAGGTGGGCGCCGTCAGAAGCTCTTCTTGAGCGTCAGCAGCGTGGTCCGCCCGGAGTCGACGACGTCCGAGAGCGCCAGGCTGGTGCGGCCGACGTGCGACCAGTAGGTGTAGTTCTTCAGGAGATTGGCGACCGACAGGTCCAGCTTGAAGCCGTTATCGAAGGCATAGCCCACGTGCAGATCGACGCTGCGCATCGGGCGGACCCAAAGATTGTCCCATTCCCCGGCCTGATCCAGCACGTCGTACGCGGACAGATAGGCGCCGGAGTAGTGGTAGATCACGTCGAAGCTGAAGCCGCCCTTCTGGTAGAACAGCGTCGCGTCGGCCAGCCAGTCGGGGGCGTTCTGGATGCGATTGTCGACGCCGTCGCCCAGATCGACGCTGGTCCACTGTCGGGTGACGTTGACGCCCGCGCCCAGGCCGCTGAGCAGGCCCGGCAGGTCCGAGAACTTCTGGCGCAGCTGCAGTTCGAGGCCGTAGACGTCGCCGTCGCCGCCGTTGGTCGGCTGGCTGATCGTGGTCTTGCCCTCGGCGTAGGTGTCGGTGTTCACCGAGCTGGAGCCGTTGTCGTACATGTAGTCCGACAGGCGCTTGTAGAAGGCGCCGACCATGGCGTAGCCGCCCTTGGTATTGCTCCACTCGCCCGACAGGTCGAGGTTGATCGCCTTGATCGGCTTCAGGTCCGGATTGCCGCGCGAGATCGAGACGCTGCCATCGTCGCTGATGGCGCGGCGCTCGCCGCCGGCCAGCTGAATGAAGGCCGGGCGGGTGTAGGACGTCCAGACCGAGCCGCGATAGACGGCCGCGTCGCTGGGGCGCCAGGTCACGAACACGCTGGGCAACACCTCGTTGTACTCGGTGCGGCTGGTGGCCCAATTGCCGGTCTGCTCGCCCGCGCTGGTAGTCGGGATCGCCCAGTACAGGTTGTCGATCTTGGTGTGCTCGTAGCGCAGGCCGGGCGAGACCTCGACGTCGCCGAACTGGTAGTCGGCCACGGCGTAGAGCGAGGCCACGGCCTCGTCGCCCTTCTGGGTGTTGCAGTTCCAGTTGTTGACGGCGTTGGAGCCGCAGGTGTCGAACGAGGCGGCGGTCTTGTACTTGTAGAAGTACTCGAACAGCTTCTCCTGGCTGACCTTGGGCGCGCGCCATTCGTACTGGCCAGGGAACACCGCGTCGTAGTAGCTGGTCGACAGGCCCAGGCTCTGCCAAGTCAGACCGCCCTGGCCGATCAGGTTGGCGAAGTGATCGTTGGTCCAGTCGCGGTTGGTCACCCGGCGGTGGCTGTCGACATACTTGCCGCCCAGCTTGACCCACTGCAGGGCGCGGCCCTCGAACACGCGCTTGGCGTCGAACTTGAAGCCGTACTTCTGCTGGCCGCTGAACTGTTCGGTCAGCTGGCCGGCGCGGCGCGCCAGGAGAGCGGTGTTGGCGTTGTTCAGGTCGTCATAGTTCGTCGAGGTGAACAGTGGGTAGGGTAGGTTGTCGTCATAGCCGATCGACAGACCGCCCAGCGGCCGGTTCGAACCGCTGTTGTACTTGTCGCTCTGGTTGATGCGGGCGGAGGCCTCGATGTGGTTGGGGCGGTCGTTGTTACCCGCGCTGTAGAAGACCTGCGGCGAGAGCGTCCAGGCGCCCATCGTCTTGTCGAAGCCGGCCTGCACGGTGGCCAGATCGGCTTCCTCGGGGTTGGTCTCGTACCAGACGCGGGTCGAGATCTGGTCGACGCTCAGGGCGTAGCGGCCGCTGCCGGCGACCGTTTCCTTGTAGCTCTTGCTGGTGCTGACGAACTGGCTGAGCGTCGAGTTCTGCTGGGTCTTGGCGAAGGCGTACGAGCCGCGCAGATAGGCGTCCAGCGTGTCGTCCGGCCGCCAGTTGAGCGTGAAGTTGCCGCCCCAGCGCTCGGTGTAGCCGTTGGAAATACCAATGTTCAGGCCGGTCTGGGTGATGTTCTTCTCGGGATCGATCCCCGGATAGCTGGCGCCGGCGGCGTTGCGGACCAGATAGCTCCAGCCGCCGTCGTTCTGGGCGGCCATGACGCCGGCCATCTCGCTGTTGGCGTAGTTGCGCTTGTCGTAGAAGGCGCTGGCATAGACGCCGAAGGTCTGGTCGGGACCGAATTTCCGGGCCAGCTCAGCCGACAGACCGCCTCCCAGACCTTTGTCGCCATAATCGCGAGCTCGGCTCTCGACGCGGCCCGAGGCGGTGATCGAGCCGGTGAAGTCGTCACGGTAGTCGAAGGCCGAGGGGGTGCGGAAGTCGACCGTGCCGCCGATGGCGTCGCCGTCCATGTCGGCGGTCGAGGTCTTGTTCAGCACGATGGTATGCAAGCCCGACGGGGGCAGCAGGCTCAGCTGGACCTGACGGCTGTAGGGCATGCCCTGGGCCACGGTCACGCCGTTGATCATGTTGACGTTGAACTCGGCGTTCAGGCCGCGGATCGACACGAACATGCCTTCGCCGCGCGAGGCGCCGTCGATGCCCCCGAAGAACGACGATCCGGTGTTCATCACGTTGACGCTGGGCATCATGCCCAGGGCCTCGGCGACGTTGTGGACGGCTGTGTGTTCCAGGTCCTCGGCCGAGAGCACGGCCAGGGCGTTGGCCGCGCGCATCTGCGTTTTGGCTGCGTCGTTGCGATTGGCGACGATCACCAGCGAGTCGATCGTCTCGGAGGGATCAGCGGCCGGGGCGGCGGCGGTTTCAGCATGGGCGCCGGCGGCCCAGCCCAGGCTGAAGACGCTGGCCAGGAGGGCGGCCTTGATCGCCTTGCCCGTCACGCGCGCGCCGTGTTCACCAGTCCACTCAAACATATCGACCCCTGCCTTGTTCGCCGTTTTGCGACGGCGCGGGTCTTAGCGAGGTGCTGAGACAGTCGTGTGACATTGTTGTGTGAATTGTCTGAATGCCTGTGGTGATCCTTGGCAATTCCACAAAAATAAGTCACATGTCTCACAACTCGGCGACGGCCGATCTATGGAGGAAGGCGCATGCTCAGGCGCGAGGACCGCCAGCGGGAAATCCTGCGGAGGCTGAAGCCGGGTGAGAACCACGCCATCGGGCGTCTGGCTCAGGACCTGGGCGTCTCCGAGGAAACCATCCGCCGCGAGTTGCGCGTGCTCGAGGCGCGGGGCGCAGTGGTCTGGACCCATGGCGCCGTCCAGCTGGCGGTGGTTTCCAGCGAAGGCCCCCTGGACCGGCGGATGCAGGAGAATGTGGCGGAGAAGACCCGCATCGCCGCCACGGCCGCCGAGTTCGTCCGCGATGGCGACACCATCTTCATCGATGCGGGGACGACGGCTTGTTTCGTGGCGCGCCAGCTGTCGGGATCGCGCCAGGGGTTGAAGGTGATCACCAATTCGCTGGTGGTGGCCGAGACCCTGGGCGGGCGCAACGGCAACACGCTGTTCCTGGCCGGGGGCGAACTGGACTACGATTACAAGGCGTTCTCGGACCATGTGGCCCAGGCCTACATCGCACAATTCACGCCGCATCTGGCGATCCTGACCGTGGGGGGCGTGCACCCCGACCACGGGCTAATGGATCGGCATGCGCGCGAGGCGGCGATCAGCCGGATTGTCTACGAGCGCGCCGACCGCGTGCTGCTGGTCGCCGACCACACCAAGTTCGGCAGGCTGGGTCTGATCCGCACGGCCTCGACTGAAGAGGTTGATATTCTGGTGACCGACGAGCCGCTGGACGAGGCCTATGCCAAGGCCTTTCGTCGCGCCAACGTCGTCATCGCCCCTTAAGCGTCCTCGCCATGACCTCGCACCTCCTCGGACTCGCCCTTGCCGCCGCGCTCGTCGTTGCGCAGCCCAGCGCCGCCCAGACCCCAGGGCCGTCGTTCTGGGTGATGAGCTACAACATCCGCTACGACAATCCGGACGACCGGCCCGATTGGCGGGCTCGTCGCGGCCCGATGGCGCGCCAGATCGGTTTCTTCGCGCCGGACATCCTGGGCCTGCAGGAAGCGCTGTTGCCGATGGTGGCGGACCTGTCGGCGGCGCTTCCGGGTTACGACCATTACGGCGTCGGGCGCGACGACGGTGACAAGGTCGGGGAGACCACGACGATCTTCTATCGCGGCGCCCGGTTCGAGCGGCTGCTGGCTCAGACCCGCTGGTGCTCGCCGACGCCCGAGCGGCCCGGCAAGGCCTACGACGCGGCGCTGCCCAGAACCTATACCCGGGTCGTGCTGCGCGATCGCGCCAGCGGCGCGCTGCTGGATGTGCGCAACGCTCACCTCGATCATAAGGGCCCGGAGTCGCGGCGCCTGTGCGCCCAGCAGATCCGCGGCCAGGCCGTCTGGCCAGGGGCCCGGCTGCTGGTGCTGGGCGACTTCAACAGCGCCCCCGGCGAGCCGCCGCACGACGCCCTGATCTCAGGCGACGACGGATTGCGCGACGCCCGGGTCGTCAGTCCGGTCGTGTTTGGCCCGGCGGGGACCTTCAACGACTTCTCGCCGGGCGCACCGGCGACGGGGCCGATCGACTACGTCTTCGTCGACCGCGCCTTCCAGGTGGTGCGCTTCGCCACCCTGACCGACACCGAGAATGGCCAGGCGATCTCTGACCACTTTCCGGTGATCGCCGAGATCGCTCTGCCCTGAGCGGCAGTCATAGGGCAAGGGACGGGCTTATGGCGTCCTCGCCATCTGCCCCCAGAGCGACCCCAATGGGGTTCGGCGCTCTCAGCTTGGAGCGGTTCGTTTCGCGGTGGCGATTTTCCGAGCCGCCGGATCAAGGAAGCCAAACATGTGCGGCGCTTCCAGGACACGCAGGCCCGCGCGGGCCTGTTGCTCGTGCGTGGCGTCGCGCAAGGCCTTCATCTGCGTCCAATGGCGCTTTGGCTGATAGTGATGCTCGGCATGGTAGCCATTGTTGAGAAAGAGAAAATTGTAAATCGGGCCATAGGCCGAGACGCCCATCGCCATGGGCTCGTCGGGGTCGGCGCCCAGATGTTCGTAGTAGGCGATCAGCATCGAGAAGCTCTGACCAAGATAATAGAACGGCGCCAGAAAGACCACGAACCGCCAGTTCACGATCGCCATGGCGCCATAGAGTGCGATCATGGCCCAGAACTCCTGCAAGGCTCGGCGCGCCTCGTCCGGACGCTTGGCGCGGATCTGGCGCGCGACCGTGAACGGACCATCATCCCGCCAGAACTGCAGCAGCACGTATGAGAGCATGGGTTCGGCCTTGCCGCCGGCGCCGTGCTGGTAGATCGAAATCGGATCGATCGTCTGTCCATTCGCGCCGGGCCTGTCGGAATTGCCGGCGTGATGGCGCATATGAACGAAGCGATACATCGTCTGGGGCGTGCCCAACGCCAGGGTGAGGACGAATTCGGTGATCCGGTTCAGCGTCTTTGACCGGAAGAACGGGTTGTGGATGAAGTTGTGCGACACCGAGTCCAGGTTCCAGCCGATCGCGAGCGCATAGAGCGCCGCGCCTAACCATCGCTCGGGCCAGCTCATCGCCGGCCAAGCGAAGAAGAACGCCAGGATCAGCGCCAGGTGGATATAGGCGAGAAGGGCGGGGACCGCGTCCCAAGCCGTGTAGCGAAAGATGAGACCCGTTCTGGTCCTTGGGGGCGGCGATGTTATGATCATGGCTCTCCTCGACCGGTGAGACGGCCGAACCGGTAGCTCAGCCCGACGCCGGCGGTGATCACGTCGCGGCTGGAAAGCAGGGGGCTTTCCCATTCCTCGCCAAGGATCCGATCGGCGCTGACGGTAGCGACCAACGACAGGCGGGGCCCGATCGCCCGGGCGGCGTCCAGTTCGACGCCAGCGCTATAGAAGTCGTTCTCACCAAACCGCGGCAGGGACTGGGGACGAACGACGTCGCGGCGCAGGCCGAAATACTCGCGGGAAAAACTGCTGTCGGCCCAGGACACGCGCGCCTCCAGGCCGACCTTCCAGCACGGGGAAATCTGGCCGCCGGTGTCGAAGGCAAGGTCGCCGGACCACCCGCCGTACCCGTCGATCGCCTTGCGGGCGCGCAGGTCGATCTCGCCAAGGGGTGTGCGACGCTTGAGGAAGCCGCCCGCCTCGACTGCGTCCTTCATGGCGAAGGCGCCCTTGGGGAGGCGGTCGTTGTAGGACTGGCGGTATTCGACCACCGGTCCCGCCGACCAGTCGCCGCTTCGCCAGGCCGTCACCTTGAAGCCGTCGTCGACACTGAATGACAGTCGATCACCGTAGTCGACTTCCAGCAGGGGCAGGACGTCGCGCGTGTAGCGGTTCGCGCCCAGATGGTCGGGATGCATGCGGCTGACAAGGCCGAAGTCGACGGTCCAGGCATCTTGCGTGGCGGGCTCGGCCACGGCGATGGCGGGGATCACAAGCGACGCTATCGTCGCCATGGTCGAAGCGAGAAGAACACGCGTACTCATCGCGTCGCTTCGCTCGAACGTCCCATCAGCCAGACCCCAGCGAGAATGGCCAGACCGCCGAGCGCCTGCAGCAGGCTGGCCGGTTCGTGGAAGACCGTCCAACTGGCCACCACCACGAGGACATAGCTGAGCGCGGACAGCGGAAAGGCTTCGCTGAGCTTGATCTCGGAAAGCACCACCATCCACACGACGAAGGCCAGGATCTCCATCGCGATCAGAGTCTGGCCCCAGCGCAGTTCGAGAGCCTTGAGAACCCAATCAAGATCGAACGGGACGCCGGCCATCGCGTCGGCGGTCTTCTTGGCGCTGATCTGGTAGGCCAGACCCAACAGAGGCAGCGCCAGGAACAGCAGCCGCTTCGCCCATCGCGCCCGGAAGGTCGGCGGCGTCGGCGAAGGAGGAGGGGGCGGGAGAGGCCGCGGCGCCGAGGTTTCCGGAACGTCTGGCGCCAGGAAGGGGGAAACCAACTGCAGGATCGTGTCGGCCAAGCGATTGCGGTGCCGAAAGCGCATCGTCACCGGCGTCAACCGGCTGCCGAGCCGAAGCTTGCTGGCATAGGCGGCCTGGCCGCTTTGATAGCGCGACAACCCCAGATCCAGGCACAGCCGGACGTTGGTGAACCAGCTCAGGAAGTAGAGGTTGTGCTCGCGTCCCTCGGCGGACATGCAGAAGAATTTGTCGATCAGCACCCCTTGATCGACGAGCACGAGGTTCGCGGCCAGAAGCCGGTCGTCGACAAAGTAGAGCACGCAGGCGGCGCGTTCGCCCATCCGCGCCAGAACGCTTGTGAAGTAGGCCGGCGTCAGCGTCTCGAACGACAGATCGCCGCGGGCGCGGGTTTCGGCGTAGAGCGCCGTGACCTGGTCTTCCAGGCCAGCCAGATCTCGACGCACTTCCTTGCGCACCGACGCAGTGGCGCGCAGCTTGCGCCGCATGTCCTTTCTTGTCGCGGGGGAGAGGCGGGCCAGATAGATGTCGATGTCGGGGAAATCGATATCGAGATCGGCAAGCGGCAGGCCGAGGATGGAATGGTAGCCGGCCACATCCACGGCGCCTCCCCACAAGTGCGCCTGCGACGCGGGGATATCCTTGATGGCGACGAGGCCGCAGCGATCGTCTCGGGCGGCGGTCTCGAACGCCGATAGCAGCGTCCGCACAATGGCGTCGTGCTCGGAGGGATCGCGAATGTCGGGCGCGATACCGAGTTGCGCTGCTTCCGTGCAGGGCGATCCAAGGCAGGCCAGACGGAGCGTGACAAGGCCTGGGACCGCCCGGCCAAGGCCACGTAGCACTGACCGCGCCGCGCCGTTCACGGTGGTCTCCAGGGCATAGCGAGTGACGAAGGCGGGGGCGGCGGCGACCAGCCGCCCGTTTGTCTCGACCAGGACGTAGCGAAACGCGAAACCTTCCAGGCCTGCGCCTTCGACGGCGGCGAGATAGTCGTAGCGTTCGATTTCGTTCGGGAACAATCCGTCCCAGGCCTCGCGATCGATCGCGGCCAGGGTTTCGACGATGCGGCTTTCAAGCATCGCAGGGCCCCGGGGCGGAATGGCTTAGGAAGAAGGATGCGGTCTGTTCGGCGACAAGCGCGCGTTCCCGGTCCACATGGATCATGTGGTAGCTATCCTCGAGCAGGCGAACCTCGGCTCGGCCGCTTAGGGCCCGCTTCAGCCTCGAGGCATTGCGAGGATGGCTCATGTCGTCTTCCCGCGCGTGCAGGATCAGGCAAGGAACGGCGACCCGGTCTGCGATCCGCTCCAGATGGCGACCCAGGCGATACATCTGGAAGAGCGCCCCGAACGGCAGTCGATCGAGCGCGCCTTCGATGAAACCTTCCGGCGTCTTGGCGACGCGCTCGCGAAGCCGTTCGTCCTTCAGGCCATAGGGATAGGGCTCGGCGAAGCTGATGCGGCGGATCAACGGCAGGTTGGCGACCGCCTGGATCAGGTAGGCGCCCTTCATCCAGCCTTGCATGTTCCAGCCGTCGTACTCGAACGTCATTGAATAGACGGCGGTCGCGACAATGTCTGGACGCAGGGCCGCGAGTTCCAAACCGAGCGCTCCGCCGACGCAGATGCCGGCGACGAAGACTTCGTCGACCTCGTGACGATAGGCGTCGTAGGCGTCGATCACGGACTGCAGCCAATCGCGCCACGTGCTGCGCAGCAGCGCCTCCATGTCGGCACCGTGGCCCGCCAGCTGCGGAACCAGCACATCGAAGCCTCGCCGGTTCAGGCGCTTGGCGAGGAACTTCATCTCGTCTGGCGCCCCCGTCAGGCCATGGATCAGCAACACGCCCCGTCGACTGTCGGACGGCAGGCGAAAGCTTCGATCGATCGGCGTCATAGACCCGACACTCCCACCAGGATCACGCCCGCGATGATCAGCGCCGCGCCAGCAATCTGGGCGCGGGTCAGTCGCTCACGGAACAGCAGCGCGCCGGCGATCGGGATGCCGGCGTAGGGCAGGTTGGTGATCGGATAGGCCACCGACAGAGGAACCTTCTCCAAGGTCAGCACCAGGCAGATCGCTTCGCTGATCCAAAAGGCCAGGCCCAGCCAGAGGATCGGCCGAAACGCGAGCGCGAGTGCGTAGTTCGGCGCGTCATGTGCGTCATTGGCCGCCGCCTTGAAACACAGCTCCCTGGCGATTTCGGCGGTCACGCAAAAGGCGAGCAATCCGGCTGCGGATACGACCTGACTGGTCATGCGGCCATTTGGACGAAGAGGCGCAGCAGGCGCCGATTGACCCCTTCGTTGACGCGTCGGACCTCGTCGTCCGGCCTGGTCCAAGGCTGGTCGAGCAAGGCCTCAGCCTGCTTGAGGATGGTGGCTGCCAAGCCGCCCCCATAGCGCGGCCGGGTCCAGTCCCCGACGATATCGGCGCCGATCAGACGCCGCTCATCGAGAACGCGTGTCAGCATGGTCTCGAGGAAAGAGAGGCTTGTGCGCCCCTGGTCCCAGTTCGTGGCGGCGTCCGCCGTGCGCAGCACATCCTTGTCTATCGTCACGTAGACCGCATCGGTCTCGATGCGCGAAGCCAGCAGGTCGACAAAGGCCGCTTCGCCAAGGCTCTCGACCGTGGGTCGCGTGACCGAGCCTACGCGCAACGCGGGGCCGCCATCGGGCGCGCGATAGGGGTAGATCTCCAGGCTCCCATTCTCGATCAGATCAAGGTGGGCGCCTTTGGGCGTCGGGCGCTCGACATCGCGGCTGCAGACGCCCACCGTGATGACCTTCGCCACGTCTGGCAGGCGGCCCGCGCGGCCGACCCACGAGCCGCAGTGCAAGCCGTTCTCGAACCTGACCCAATCGGGATGGTTGTCGAAGTGCAGGACCGTCACTGGGCCGCTCCAGGACGCCGCGATCGCGCGCTCGATCAGCAGTGGCGAGACATGATGGAAGTCGCCAGATCCGGTGAACACCAGGCTGGGCCCGGCAGGCGCCGCCCGGCTCAGACGATCGCGCAAGGCGTCCAGGGCAGGCGGGCGGCTCCAGAGGCGCAAGGCTGGCCCCAGATCACGGGCGGCGACGTGATCGCCGCCGGCGGCCAGGGCCTCCTTGACCAAGATGTCCTGGTCCTCGAACGCGCCGTCGAGGTCGAGGAGCACCGGCGTCAGCCTGTCACTCAGTCGACGCACCGACGCAGCACCGCATCCAGGAGTTTCAGGGCCAGATCGATCTCGTCCTTGCTGATCTCCAGCGAGGGCGCGAGCGTGATGACGTTCTTGTAGTAGCCGCCGACGTCCAGGATCAGGCCCATCGTCTTGCCGTCGACCTGGAGCTCGCCCGACATGGCGACCTCCTCCATGCGGTTCAGCAGCGCCTTGTTGGGCGTAAAGCCGTCGGCCTCGCAGATCTCGGCGCGAAGAGCCAGGCCGAGACCATCGACGTCGCCGATCTGCGGCCAGCGCTTCTGCAGGTCCTTCAGGCCGTCCAGGAAGTAGGCGCCCTTGTCCATGACTTGCGCGCCGTAATCGACCTCGGAGACCATCTTCAGCGTCTCCAGGGCGACCGAGGTGCCCATCGGGTTGGAATTGAAGGTCGAGTGGGTCGAGCCTGGGGGGAAGACGTCCGGATTGATCAGCTCTTCGCGGGCCCAGACCCCCGACAGCGGATTGAGGCCGTTCGTCAGCGCTTTGCCGAACACCAGCACATCGGGCTCGACGCCGAAGTGTTCGATCGACCAGAGCTTGCCCGTCCGGAACATGCCCATCTGGATCTCGTCGACCACCAGCAGGATGCCGTATTGATCCAGGACCTTCTTCAGCTCGACGAAGAAGTTCATCGGCGGAATGACGTAGCCGCCGGTGCCTTGAATGGGCTCGATATAGAAGGCCGCGTACTCGGCCTGGCCCGTCTTCACGTCGAGCACGCCGTTGTATTCGGTCTCGAACAGGCGGGCGAATTTCTGGACGCAGGCGTGACCGTACTCTTCCTTGCTCATGCCCTTGGGGCCGCGGAAGTGGTAGGGGAACTCGATGAACTGGGCGCGGTCGCCGAAGTGACCGTAGCGACGGCGATAGCGGTACGACGAGGTGATCGCCGAGGCGCCCAGCGTTCGACCGTGATAGCCGCCCTCGAAGGCGAACATCAGCTGCTTGCCGCCGGTGGCGTTGCGAACAAGCTTGAGCGAATCCTCGACCGCCTGGGCGCCGCCAACATTGAAGTGGACGCGCCCCTTCCGGCCGAACTTGCGCTCGGCGTCCTGGGCGATCATTGCGGCCAATTCGACCTTCTCGCGGTGCAGATATTGGCTGGCGACCTGCGGCAGGGTGTCGAGCTGCTGGTGAGCGACCGCGTTCAGGCGCGGGTTGCGGTAGCCGAAGTTCACGGCCGAGTACCACATCTGCAGGTCCAGGTACTCTCGCCCGCGAGCGTCGTACATGAACGAGCCCTCGCATCCCGTGAAGAACTTGGGATCTGGCAGATAATGGACCGTGTCGCCGTACGAGCAGTACTGGGCCTCGAGGGCGCGCAGGCTGTCTTCGTCGAGCATGGGGGAAGAAGCGTCGTACATGGGGAGCCTCCGTTCAGACGGCCGCGCGCCGGGTCAGGCGCTGGTGGGCGGCGAGGGTCGCGGTGATGGTGTGGAAGTCGCTGAACTCGTGATGCGGCATGGCGCGCGAGCGGGCGTAGTCGGCCAGGGCGTCGCGGGCAAACAGCAGGTCCGCGCGTCCGGACACGCAGAAGTCCGAACGACCGTCGCCGATGAAGACAAGCAGAGAGGAGGTTTCAGCGCCCTCGGCCCGTGCGGCGGCCTGGCACTTGCAGACTCCCGATCCCGCCGCGCAGCCGGCGCGAGACCAGGGTTGCTCCAACCGACGAGTGGCTGCTCCGCCAGCCAGTCGGTTGGCGATCACGGGCAGATGCCCAAGGTGATGGCGGCTCAGGATCCGCGCGATGAAGTAGTCGACGCCATCGCTGACCACCGTCAGGGGCACAGCGTTGGCCTGGCACCAGGTGGCGAACTCGACGAAGCCCTCGGTCAACTCGACGCTGTCGAGGACGGCGTCCAGCGCCTCGTCGTCGCCGCCGATCAGCGCGATCTGGCCGCGCATGCACTCGGCCGCGCTGATCTCTCCGCGCTTCCAGCGCTTTTCGAGATCCTCCCAACTGGGATCAGCCAGTCGGGCCAGGACCAGGTCAGTCGTGTCGACCTTGGCGATCGTGCCGTCGAAATCGCAGAAAACTTGCATGCGCCGCTCCAACTCGCGGCGATGTGTGAGCTGGCAACCTGAGGCGAAGCTGAAGCAATGAGGGCAAAGCCGGGGCTTTGTAGCGGCGAACTCCGTATCGGAGCGTCAGAGATCGGACCTCGGCAGGCCCAAGCTGGCTTCCAGGCCGCTTTCGCCGTCGTCCCGGTCGTCCAAGAATACACGGCCGTTCATGACGCGCGCGGCTTCTTCCACGATCGCTAGACCCAGCCCCGAGCCCAGCCCTTTGGCGTTGGCTCCCCTGAAGAAGCGCTGGAAGACGCGAGCGCGCTCGCTTGGGGGGATCCCTGGTCCCTGGTCAGAGACCGTCACCCAACCAAAGCGTCGATCGACGGATAGCCGGACCTGAACTTCCGACCCCGCTGGCGCATGTGTCACGGCGTTCTCGACGAGATTGGCCAAGATCAGCCGCACCAGCGCAGGATCGCCCTTTACGGCCGGCGCCTCTCCCTCGAGGGCAACCGCCACATCCTTGGCGGCCGCCACAACGGCGACCTCGGCAAGCGCCGCGGCGGCCTCCACACGAAGATCGGTCGTTAGATCACGGATGATCTGAGGGCCGAGGCGCGCCAGGGTCAGCAGCTGTTCGGTGAGCTCGCTCGCCCGTGTCACACCATCGCGCAGTTGCCGGACCTGTGCGGCGCGCTCGATCGGATCGTCTTCTTCCGAAATCAGTTGAGCTTGCAGGTTCAGCGCCGCCAAAGGGGTGCGCAGCTGATGCGCCGCGCTGTCGATGAACTGGCGCTCGTGTTCGTAGCTACGCGCTAGTCTCGACAAGAGGTCATTGACCGACTCCGCCAGCGGGCGCAGGTCGACCGGCCAGGCTTCGGTATCAAGCGGGCTGAGATCCCGCGCCCCACGTCCGCCAATCGCGTTCACCAGAGCGCGTACGGCCCTCAGGCCATCATTGAGCGCCAGCCAGATGAGCGCCAGCATCACGGGGAGGACCAGCAGGAGCGGGATGGCCAGTTCGAGCAGGACACGACGCACCAGCACTGAGCGGATGCTCGTCCGCTCACCGACCTGGATGACCACGCCCGCTTCACGGACAGGCAAGCTGAATATCCGCCAGGTCTTGGTCCCGACCCGCTGGGTCTGGAAGCCTTGTTGGTCGCGTGACGGCGCCGGCAACCGAGGGGCCGTGTCCGAGCCCAGAACCAGATGGTCGTCCCGCCAGACGCGGAACATCCGCCAGTCGGCATAGGCGTCGAACGCCTTTCGATCCTCCGCGCTCAGCCACTCGTCGCCGATTTCCAGCGAGGCGTCCGGCGCTATGTTCCGGCCGCGCTCCTTGATCTCGTCGGTCATGAGAGCCCGCAGCACGTTGGCGCCCGTGATCAGCTGACCGTCATAAACCTTGTCGACCTCGGCTCGCGTGGTCCAGAACATCATCGCACAGACCGTCACGACGATCGCCAGGAGCAGGATGGTCATTCGCCCGAACAGCCGTCCGGTCAGCGAAACGCGCCGAGAGGGCTTGGTTGGCGACCTCATTTGCCCACCATGTAGCCAAGTCCACGGGCGGTGAGGATGAAGTCCGAGCCGAGCTTCTTGCGCAGGGCGTATATCGTGACCTCGATGGTGTTGCTCTCGGCCCCCCCCGCTGTGTCGTAAAGGGCGTTTTCAAGGTCGTCCTTGCTGACGAACCGTCCAGCGCGGCGCATCAGGAGATCGAGCGCCCTCAGTTCCTTGGCGGTGAGTTGGACAGGGATCTCGCCTCGGCGAACGAGTCGCGCGCCGATGTCCAGCGTGACGTCCTTGACCCGCAGCAGGTCGTTGACGCGTCCCTCGGCGCGGCGGATTTGGGCGCGGATCCGCGCCAGCAGCTCGTCGAGATCAAAGGGCTTGACCAGATAGTCGTCCGCTCCGGCGTCCAGGCCGTCGATCTTCTGGTCGCCGCGGCCGCGCGCGGTGACGATGATGACGGGCGTAGTGTCGCGACGCGCCCGCAGCTGCTTAAGCGCGTCCAGCCCGTCCAGGTGAGGCAGGTTCAGATCCAGAATCACGCTCGCATAGCCCTGGGCGAGCAGCCCGCTCAGCGCTTCCTCGCCGTCGCGGGCCCAGTCGACGATATAGCCGGCCTTCTCCAGGCCACGTTTCATGGCTGCGCCCAGCATTGTGTCGTCTTCGACCAGCAGCAGCTTCATGAGGTCCGCTCACGTGCGCGCAGCCGATCTTCGGCCTCTCGCACATAGTCCCGCTTCAGGGGCGCGGCGTCCTGACGCCGCGCGATCTGCAACTGGAACACGACCACGTCCTCGAAACGGAAAGCCGCCTCGGACATCGCCAGATAGTAGTCCCACATACGGCAGAAGCGTTCGTCGAAAAGACGGGCGGCCTCGGCGCGCCGCGCGTGGAAGTTGGCGCGCCAGGCCGCCAGTGTGTCAGCATAGTGCAGGCGCAGGACCTCGATATCCGTCACAATCAGTCCCTGCAGCTCCACAGCCTTGAGAATGTCGGAGAGCGACGGCAGGTGGCCGCCGGGAAAGATGTACTTGGTGATCCATGGGTTGGTGACGCTGGGAGCGTCCGAACAGCCGATCGTGTGCAGCAACATCACGCCGTCCTGGGCCAGTCGAGCGCGGCAGGTCCGGAAGAACTCGCCGTAGTGGCCAAGACCAACGTGCTCGAACATGCCCACCGAAACGATCCGGTCGAACTCACCCTCGACGGCGCGATAATCGGTCAATTCGAAGCGGACCTTGGACGCCAGCGCCGGATCGATCCGAGCGCGCGCCCTCTGCGCCTGTTCGGTGGACAGCGTGACGCCCAGAACGCTTGCCGCTTCGGCCACTTGCGCCAGGTACAGCGCCAATCCGCCCCAGCCACAGCCGATGTCGAGCACGCGATGGTGCGGCTCGACACATAGCTTGGCCGCGACGTGCCGCTTCTTGGCGAGTTGAGCTTCGGCGAGGCTCTGTCCCGGATGCTCGAAGTAGGCGCAGGAGTATTGCCAGTCCGGATCCAGGAAAAGGGCGTACAGCTCGTCGCCCAGGTCATAGTGATGCGCGACATTGCGCCGGGAGCGGCTGGGCTCGTTGCGCTGTCGCCAAAGCTGGACGGCGGTGCGTGCGCGGTCGATGAAGCGCGTTGGGAGTGGGGGACGGACCTCGCCGGCGTTGCGAAGCATCAGGCTGAGGAAGTCGAGAATGTCGCCTGAGACCATCGAAAGCCTGTCGTCCGTGTAGAGTTCGCCCGTGCGTAGATCCGGGTCCAGAAGCAGCATCCAGATGGCGCCATGATCGGCGAAGCGAACGACCACAGGCTCGCCTGAGCCATCGCCCAGGATGAAGCGCTCATTCGACGGCCCGATCATCTCCAGCGTTCCGGATCGGATGATCGGCGCCAGCGCACGTTCGAGCAGGGAGAAGCCTAGAGCCACGTCACCGGTCTCCGACGCAGAGGCGGTCGCGATATGCAACGCCAAGCTTCGATAGACGGGAACTTGGAGGCTTAAAGACGGCGGAAATTCAAGGTCAGGCCAGCGCCTGACCTCTATTGTTGATCGGCGGGGGTTGTGTGATGGCTTTCACCGGTGCGGTCGTCGCCCAGCCGCGGAGCCGGAAATGATCATTCGTCGTCGGGCCCTGCTTGCCGCAGGCGCCGCCGCTTCGTTGGCGCCGGGATTGGCCGCCGCCCAAGAAGGGGGCAGGTCCAACGCGGCGCGCTTTTCGCTCGCCTTTGCGCCGCACGAGGGCAGCTTCGTCAGCCGCGGCGGACTGATCGAGCAGATCGCCTTTGCGGCCGACCAGGGGTTTACTGCCTGGGAAGACAATCAGGCGCGAGACCGTCCCCTAGAAGAACAAGAACGGATGGCGAAGGCGCTCCGGCAACGCGGCATGACGATGGGAGTCTTCGTCGCCAGCATGCCCAGATGGGCTCAGTTCCGGCCTGTGCTAGGCGGCGTAGACGACGCCGAGCGGGATGCGTTTCTGGCCGATATCCGCGCGTCGGTCGACGTGGCCAAACGGCTGGACGCCCGATGCATGACCGTGGTCACCGGCTTTTTGGACCCCAAGACGCCGCTCGACATTCAGACCGCCCGCATCATCGACGTGATGCGTCGGGCCAACGATATCGTGGCTCCTCATGGCCTGGTGATGGTGATGGAGCCGCTGAACACCCGCACCGACCATCCCAACGTCTACATGCAGACGATCCCGCAGGGCTTCGCGATTGCCCGGGCCTTGAACAGCCCGGCCGTGAAGGTCCTCGCTGACCTCTATCATGCGCAGATTCAGTACGGGAATCTGATCCCGACGCTGGAAGCTTGCTGGAGCGAAATCGCCTATGTGCAATTCGGCGACAACCCCGGCCGCAAGGAGCCGACGACGGGCGAGATCAACTACGCCTCGATCGTCCGATGGCTGAAGTCACGGCGCTATGCCGGCGTGATCGGCATGGAGCATGGCAACTCCCTGGCCGGGCGTCCTGGCGAGGAGCGCCTGGTCGCCGCTTATCGCGAAATCGACCAAGGGTGAGGCTCTCCCGCCAACGCGGCGGCGCAGGAGAGGGGGCGCCGGTCGCCGATGCCGCGACAGTCCGAAACGCGCTGGCGACAACATGGTCAGCAAGCGGATCATCTCATCGGCTTCGAAAGTGGAGGAAGTGGTGGTCAGACCGATTGCTTGCCTGGCGTTCGCCGTAGCGCCGCTGATGATGCAGGTGACGCTTCCGGCGGCAGCGCAACCGCCGGCTCCATGGAAGGATGTGACGCCGCCTGTAGGCCTGGAAGGCTATCACGGCGCAGGTGGCAAGGCGTCGTACCAGGTCGTCGATGGTGAATTGGTCGGACGAGCGACGGCGGGATCGCCCAACAGCTGGCTGGTGTCGGACGCGCAATACGGGGATTTCATCATCGAGTTTGATGCGAAGACCGATCCGGCTCTCAATTCAGGCGTGATGATCCGCGGTCAAAGCCGCCCCGACTATCGCAACGGGGTCGTCCATGGCTATCAGGCCGAGATCGATCCTTCCGCGCGGGCGTGGAGCGGCGGCCTTTATGACGAGCAACGTCGCCAGTGGCTCTACACGCTCGGCCGCAATGATGCGGCGCGGAAGGCCTTCCGCGCGGGCGAGTGGAATCATTATCGGGTCGAGGCGATTGGTAGTCGCCTGCGGACCTGGATCAACGGCGTGCCCGCCGCGGACGTTGTCGATGAGGTCGATGCGCGGGGCTTCATCGCCTTTCAGGTCCATTCCGTGTCGGATGATGTCGCGGCCAAGAACCCTGAGGTGCGCTTTCGCAATGTGCGGATGATCACGGACTCGGCGGCGCGTTACGCCCTGCCGTCTACCAGCCTCGAGCAGCAAGGATGGCTCACCAACCGTCTATCGCCAGGTGAACGGCGAAGCGGCTGGAAGCTGTTGTGGGATGGGAAGACCGCCAAAGGCTGGCGCGGCGCCAACGCGAACGCCTTTCCGGAGAAGGGATGGTCGATCGCCGACGGGGTCCTGTCGGTGGTGGGCGCCAGCAGCGCCGAAACGGGCAGCGGCGGCGACATCGCCACAACACGCGAGTTCAAGAATTTCGAGCTGTCGGTCGACTTTCGTCTGTCACCCGGAGCGAACAGCGGGATCGAATATTCCCTCGATCCGGACCTGTCGAAGACCGACGGATCGCCAAGCGGGCTGAAGTATCAACTGCTCGACGACAAACGTCATTCAGACGCCAGTACGGGGCGCGACGGCAACCGCACGCTCGGTTCGCTGTACGATCTGATCGCGGCCAAGAACCTTTCCGATCCCTCGAGTCCGGGCAAGCGCGTCAACCCGATCGGAGAGTGGAATCGCGCAGTCATCGTGGTGCGCGACGAGCGCGTCGAGCATTGGCTCAACGGCTTCAAGGTCGTCGACTATGAGCGCGGCTCTCCCGAATTTCGCGCGCTCGTCGCGCAAAGCAAGTTTGCCAAATGGCCCAACTTCGGCGCGCGGTCACAAGGGCCGATCCTGTTGCAGGATCGCGGCAGTCGGGTCGACTTTCGATCGATCAAGCTACGGGAATTTTGAAAGGCTTGTCGTGCTTGCCCTCCCAACACAAACAGGGAAGGTGCGCGGGCGCGCTGGAGATGCCACGCCTCGCGATCTTTGAGCGCCGGACCGGCCTTCAGAGTCGATAATACTGTTCCCAGTCCTTGCGCGGTGTGGCGCCCGCCAGCAATCCATCGGCGACCTTGTGATTGGTGATCCGTTTCGTGCGCGGATCGAACTGCAGCTTGGCGTTCACGCGTTGGGCGATGACGCCCAGCGCCATCACCTGACAGAGCGGACCGGCGACGGCGAAGCTGGAGCGACAAGTCTCTTGGCCCATCGCCGCCTTGAGGAAGTTCTCGGCGTGGTTGGAGGGACTTTGTGGAACGGGCGTCCTGGCCGCCAGGTCGCGGCCGGCCGAGCCGAGAATTTGGAGCTCGGAGGCGTGTGAACCGCCCTTGAACGTCACATCCTGGCCGTAGATCACCTTGCCCGGCGCCAGCCGCTTGGTCTCGATGCTGCCCGATGTGGGCGGCGGAATGCTGGGGTCGACGACCGACTCGCCGAAATTGGCGGGCAGCGGCGGCAGGTTCTGCTGTCCTTCGTACCAGGTCAGTTCAAGCGGCGGCATGCCGTCGCGAGCCGGGAAGCGAAACGCCAAGGTCGAGGCCTGCGGGAACAGATAGCGGCTGAAGCCCTCGATCATGACGCTTTCGACCTCCGTCGGCAGGCCAAGCCGCAGGAACTGGTGGGCGTTGTCGAAGATGTGCGCGCCCCAGTCGCCCAGGGCGCCGTTGCCGTAGTCGAACCACGAACGCCATTCCCCGGCGAGATAGCCTTGGTTGAAGGCGTGGGGCGTGGCCGTGGCTTGCCAGGTGTCCCAATCGAGATCGGCCGGCACCGGCTGAGCAGGCAGAAAGTCGGAGACGCTCTTGCCGTGCCAGCGGCGCGGGCTGTTCATGAAGGCGTCGATGCGGGTGACGTTCTTGATCAGCCCCGCCTTGGTCCAGGCCTCGAACTGGAAATAGCCCTGACCTGAGTGGCCTTGGTTGCCCATCTGGGCGGCGACCTTGTACTTGCGTTCGGCGTCCATCATCAGCTGGATTTGCCGGAAGCTCTGGCCCATCGGCTTTTCGCAATAGATGTGCTTGCCCATCGCCATAGCCTGCATCGCGATCGGGAAGTGGGAAAAGTCGGGCGTGGCGATCGCCACGGCATCGAACTTGTCGCCGATCTCGTCGAACATCTTGCGGAAGTCGCGATAGCGGGCCGCAGCGGGGAACATGCCGCCGATCTCGGCTGTGCGAGGGCCGCCCAGTTCGGTATCGCAAAGCGCCACCACCTCGGCCAGGCCGGTCGCGTGCAGGTCCTTGACCACCGCGACACCGCGTCCGCCGATCCCACAGCAGGCCAGCCGGATCTTGTCGCGCCGGTTTTCGGCGCGGACGACGGCCGGGGCCGCCCACGCGGCGGCCAGGGCGGTGGACAGCACCGTGCGGCGCGAAGGCGCGGCGTTCGGCGGAGCGCTCGGGTGAGTCATGTCGTGGTCTCCCTTTTGTCGTTGAGGCGTCAGGCGTGATAGTCGCCTGGCCAGGCGACCTCGCGACCTTCTTCCATGGCTTGCAGGCCGATCAGCGCGGCGACGCCGGACCGGTAGGCGTGGTCGATCATGCTGGGTGTCTTTTGGCCAAGTCGCACGGCGTTGGCGAACGCTGCCAGCGACAGCGCTGTGCCATCACCGCCGTCCCAGTCGGCGAGGATAGGGACACCCTTCGCATCGCTCTTGAGTTCCGGACGCCAGGTGGGCGCGGCCAGGCGCACCGGGGCGTGCTGGCCGGTTTCCAGCTGGCGCTTGAGTTCGATGACGCCGGGCGCAGGGGAGGGGGAGGGCGAAGCGCCGGGCTCCCAGTACATTCGGCCCGACTCCAACTCCATGGTTCCCTTTGGTCCCATGACCTGGACTTCCATGCCGTGGAACTGGTTCGAGCTGAGCGAGTCGTAGACGACCGAAACGCCCGCCGGGTAGCGGTAGATCACGTTGACGTTGTCATGTACCTCGCGACCGTCCTTCCAATAATTGGTGCTGCCATAGCCGACGCACGCCAGGGGCGGGGCCTGCAGTATCCAGTTGGTGACATGCAGGTGGTGCGAGGCCAGCTCACCCATCAGACCGGCGGACCGATCGCGATAGAGCCGCCAGTTGATAAGACGGTCCAATTCCGGCGGGGCGGGACGACGCCAGCTGACATTGCGATGCCAGTACGCCCGGATCTGGGTGATCGGGCCCAAAGCTCCGGCCCGCATATGCTCCAGGGCGGTCAGGAAGCGCAGGTCGAAAAAGCGCTGATGGCCGATCTGGAAGACATGCGGCGAGGCGCTTGCCGCCCGGGCGACGGCCTTGCAGTCGGCGATGGTCAGCGCCAGGCTCTTTTCACAAAAGACGCTCTTTCCGGCCGCGAAGGCCGCCAGGCACATGGGCGCATGCAGATAGAGCGGCGTCGCGATGACGACCGCATCGATGTCGTGCGCGTCAAGCAGGGCCCTGTAGTCGGTAAAGGTCTTGGCTTTTCCACCCGTCGCGGCGAGCGAGCGCGCCAGATGGGGCGGATAGACATCGCACACCGCCGCCACGACGACCCCGGGGGTCTGGAGCAGGTGGTCCATCAGGAGACCACCGCGCGAGCCGACGCCGATCATGCCGATGCGGACCTTGTCCGAAGCCGCCGAGCCGACCGGCTGGGCGGCCAGCGGGGCGAGCCACGGCAGATCGGCGAGCATCGCCGAACCCGCCAGCGTCGCCGCGACAGCCTTGAGAAACCCCCTCCGGTCGGGTGCGGGGGCCTGTTCGGCGGGATCCTGGTCGTTATCCATGGTGTTCCATCGTCGAGGCTGAGTCGGAGGAGGTGACCGGCAGGCGATGGTCGATCACCCGCGCGGGTCTGTAGTGAGCAAGGATCGACTCGCGCCGGTCTGGCCGGGCCAGCAGAGCGGTCGACAGGACCTCAGCGTCGATGGGGCACCCACAGGCCACCGACAAGAGCCGATCGCTTGGTGCGGCACGGCCGCTCGCCGGGTCGAGAATAGCGGCCCGCCCCGGCGCTTGGGCCGAGGTCGAAATCGCGCCGTCACGCAAGCTGAAGACAGGCGGAGACGCGATCGGCAGGTCCATCGCGATCAACCAGTCGGCGCCGCTGGGGTGCGCGCCAACGGCGAGGATTGAGCTTTCCCCGAAACTGGCCAAGCCGTGGTTGACGCCAAAGCGCCGCAGCAGTCGGCCCAGCCGACGCAGCGCGAGGCCCTTGCCGACGCCGCCCAGGTCGAGCGTCACTCCGCGATGGGCGAAGGCGACCGTTCGCGCCGTGCGATCCAGGCGAACGCGCCAGGCGCCGCGCGCCGCGTCAGGGTCCTCTCCACTACCATGGGCGATGTCGAACGCTCCACCCGTGCGGCGCCAATGATCCGCGCAAGCCGTCAGGATCGTCCACAGACGCGCCGAGACGCGGACCGGGCCCGCGCCGGCCCGCGCATTGACCCCGGCTAGCTCAGCAGTCGGGGCAAAGCGGCTCATCAGCTGTTCCTGATCGGCCATGATGCCCCGTAGCGCCCGCTCCAGGCGCGCGCTTTCGTAACCAGCGACGTCTGCCGCGATGACCGACAGGCGCGTGTTCATCGACGCGAAGGTCACATGGAAAACGGCCATGGCCTATTTGGCCGGGCGGATTTCGCGGATCTTGATATTGGTGAAAGAAACCCGGTCGCCGTGATCCTGCAGCAGGATGTGGCCAGCTTGCCACTCGCCGAAGTCGGGAATGTTATTGAATTTGCTTTGGGCGACGGCGTCGCGGAAAGCCGCCGAGCCCCGCGTAAAGCGGACGGTTTCGTGTCCGTTCAGCCAAAAGGTGACGTCCCGGCCCTTGGCGAGAATGCGGCCATGGTTCCATTGGCCCGGAGCGTTGACCGTCTTGTCCTTCGGCGCGGGGATGATGTCGTAGAGCGAGCCCACCGTACGGTTGCCGTCGCGACCCAGCTTGGCGTCTGGGTGTAGCGCATCGTCCAGCACCTGGAATTCCAGGCCGATGCTCGAGCCGACGTTGACTGGCTTGCCCGTCACCTTGTCGATCGGCGACAGGTTCGTCTGCACGAAGGTCTTGACGCCGCTGTTGGCGCCCGGGGTGATGTTGAAGTCGAACTTTAGCTCGAACTCGCTGAACTGCTTGGTGGTGATGATGTCGCCAGGCCCCTGGGATTCGCCGCCTCCGCGCCCTTCGATCGTGAGAACGCCTTTGCACATCGCCCAGCCCTTGGCGGGGAACGATTGAGCGCGAGCGCTGCGCCAACCCTCGGCGGTCTTGCCGTCCCACAGCAGGCGCCAGCCAGCCGACCGCTCAGCCGGACTGATGGTGTTGACGCCCTTGGGCGAGGCGGCGCCGGGGCAAGGTTGCGGTGGCTGGACCTGCGCAGTGGAAATGCCAGCGAAGCTCAGCGCAAGAGCGCCGCCGAGCCAGAGGGATCGGACGGCTCTAAAACGGATCACGGTTTCACTCCCAGGATTGTCATTGATTCTGTTTTTGCGTTCGGGGATCGGAGCCGGCGGGCTGGTGTCGCAATGGGATTGGGCGCTGCTAACTCCGGCGAAGATAGGTCGTCAGGTCAAAGATGAGGGCCCCGCGCGCAGCCTTCCTCGCCAGTTCGCCCGACGTTCAGCGTCCGCGGCGGCCCGCGTAAAGCCGTGAGAAGTACAGCGCGGATCAAGGGCATGGAGCCGCCGGATCCCAGAGAGTCATGATCTAAACCGTCGCGACGACTTCGATCGTAAAGCCTCGGGCGGTAAATGTCTGAGTCGCGCAAAGGTAGTTCCTTACGCAATTGGCCTGACAATGTTACCGGTACACTCGTCATTTTGTCCTGACAAGTGCGCCGCTGCCGTGCAGCTGCCCAAGATGATTGGCAAATATCGCTGCCCCGGCCGCCAGGGGTGTGAATCTTGCCGTCTGGGACCATGTTCATAGATAGTAGGTCTATTATCTTGCGTTTATGCCTAAGATATTTTCTTCCTGAGAGGCAGCGCCTATAGCGGACTTGTGAGCGCCCGCATTCGTGGTTGCGAGGGCGCCCTTTCAGAGAAAGGCCGGCGCTTTGGTGGGTGGTCAGGCCGCGCATCAAGAATGGCTAGGCCAATACGTGTCTCTGATGAAGTACAGCCGGGCTTTTCGCACGGCCTGGGGGCGGTCGGAGAAGCCTGGTCCGCCTGCACTTCAACACTGACTGACGCTTCAAGCTCGAAACCCAAATGCGCTTGCTGAAGGACTCGCTTCCCTGATCAATGGAACTCAAGGCGCATCCCGACCCGCAAAATGCGTCCTAGGTAGTCGTAGTAGGTCGGATTGGTCGACAGGCCGCCCGAGGCGATCACCGTCGGATCCCGATCAAATAGGTTGGTGATGTTCAGAAAGGCCTCGGCGGTCGTCGACGCCAGCGGGATTCTCTTGGTGAGGTTGAAATCGGCATAGACCGCGCCCGCCACCCTGTTGGCGTCTATCGTTGGGTGGGCCGTGGTCGAGGCTGGGCAACTCGTCGAGCAAACCACATAGCTGTTGTCGATCGCGCCGGCGCTCACGCCGCGCGCCACGGCCGTGGCCGTGAAGCCGTCGTTCTCGTAGGTCGCCGCCAACCGATAGATCCAGCTGGGCATACCGCCGCCATTGGCGCCGGCGTTGTCGGTTGGCGCATCGATGCCGTTGTCGACATAGTTCTTGATGTAGTGCGTCGCGCTGGCCCGCAGGATCAGGCCGCCCGGCAGCTTCGCGGCGATCTTCTCGAGCGGCGTGCGGTAGGTCGCCGCGACGTCGAACGCCTTGGCGTGGGCGCGCGCGAAGTTGAAGGGGCTGAGGTTCACCCTCAGCTCGGGCGAGGCGCCTGGCGTGCGGGTGAAGGCCGCGCAGTATTCTTTCAGGCCATCGTAGCAACGGTTGACGATCGTCTGCGAGTAGACTTGGCCGATGGCCTCCTGGATCCGGATGTCGAAATAGTCGAACGACGCAGTGAAGCCACGCAGGAAGCGCGGCTGGACGATGACGCCGGCCGTCCAGGTGTCGGCGACTTCCGGCCTGAGGTTGGGATTGCCGGTGGTGACCTCGATGAAGGGTGTCGCGGCGTTGCCGTTGAAAGGATCGTTGAGGGTGTTGGTGCGGGACGTGCCGCGTTGATAGAGCTCGTTCAGGTTCGCTGCGCGGATGTCGCGTGAGCGCACCAGGCGGAACCTCAGATCCTCAAGGGGTTGGTAGGTCGCGCCGAGCTTCCAGGTCGTGACACGGCCGGACGTGCTGTAGTCCGTACTACGAACCGCACCGTTGACGTCGACGCCCGCGCCCAGTGGGACGGCGGCCTCGGCATAGGCTTCCTTCACCGTGTAGTGGCCGAAGGTCGGCAGATAGTTCCCGACCGACCAGCCGGACCGATACTGCGCCTCCACGAAGCCCGATACGGCTTCGCGACGATACTCCGCGCCCGTCGCGACCGAGACCGGCCCGGCCCAGGTGGAGAACGGATCGAAGGACAAATTGAAGCCCGCGGTCGTCTGAGCGAAGCGCTGACGGCGATAAGGATCACCGAGCACGTAGTCGACGGCGGTGGCCGAAGCGACGCCCACGCCGAGACGATTGAGCGGCGCGCACCCATTCGTCGGATCCGTCAGGGTCGAGCGGCAGACGATCGCGCCGCTTGGCGAGACGACCGCATCGGTCGCCAGGGCGAGGCGCGAGGTGTTGAGGATGTTGCGCAACATCTCGGTGATGTCGGATTGGCCGTACTGGGCATAGGCGTCCCAGCGGAAATCGCGGCCGAACCGATTGAACCTGCCCTCGGCGCCGAGGGCGAAGCGTTGAACGCGCCGGATGTTGTAATTCTCGCGGTAGGGCAAATTCTGCGCGGAGGTGCCCAGGGTCACGCTGGTGACGCCAGCCAGGGCCGTCGGGCCCAGCGCGGCGACCAGATAGGGGTTGCTGGTCGACAGAGTGTAGGCGGAGGTCAGCGACGGCCCGGCGTTGGAGATGGAGCGGCTCCAGTTGTAGGCGGCCTCGCCGAACAGGGTCACGTCGTCTGCGAGCGCGAAACTGGCGCGGCCGAATACGCCGCGTCGGTCATCCTGCGGATCAAGCCCGATCCGCCGATTGCCGTCCGCCAGCGCCCAGTCGCCGCCGACGGTCGTCGTGGCGTTGGACAGCGCGCCGTAGTCGTAGCGGTTCACGCTGCCGCCCTGACCGAAATAGACGCCCCTCAGCGTATTGGCCACGGCGCCGGACGAGCCGTTGATGATGCTGCCCGGCAGGGTGTTGTTCGTGCCGGCATGGGTCACCACCAGATACTGCGGCTGGCCATTGGCCGCCGTGTAGTTCGGATTGGTGAGGATGCGATCGCCACGCTGGTTCCAGTCGCGATCGACATGGAAGACGCCGTCGCGATGAGCGTATTCGCCGCTGACCATCACGTGAGCGCGCCCGTGGGCGAAGCCCTTGCCGCCCGCTGCGCTGACGAGATAGTTCGCGCCATCGCCGTGCGTCGTGCCGCCGCCCTCGACTGAGACCTTCACCCCGGTGAACGACTTGTCGAGAATGAAATTGACGACCCCCGACACCGCGTCCGAGCCATAGGCTGCCGAAGCGCCCCCGGTGACGATCTCCACGCTTTTGACTAGCGCCTGGGGTACGGTGTTGACGTCGACGATCCCCGTCACGGACGATCCGACGGAACGGCGGCCATCCACCAGCACCAGGGTGCGTTCGAGCCCGAGGTTGCGCAGATTGAGCGCGTTGACACCCGCCAGGCCATTGCTCAGAAAAAGCCGCGTATTGGCCGGACGCAGGCTGCCGGCCACCGCCGGGATCTGGTTGATGTAATCGGCCAGATTGTTGGTCGGGGCCTGGGTGCGGATGTCCTCCTGCGTCACGACGGTCAAAGCCGTCGGCGACCTGTAGCCGTCGCGGGCGATGCGTGTGCCGGTCACCACGACCTCGGACACGGGCGCGACTTCATCGCTTACGGGCGCAATGGGTGGGGCGACGATGGCTTGCGCCGAGGCCGGAACCGCCAAGCCTAGGCTCAAGGCTGCAGCCACGCTCGAGGCGTAGGAAAGTTTCCGTTCCATTGCACGCGGCCGCCAAGATCGCACGAGAACCCCCTTACCCTTGCCGGCGCGACCGTAGCGGATTTCGAAGCTGTCACCACCTGCTGTCGCCGGGTTGCCATCGTGCGAGTGCTCGCCGACCGCCAGCTGCCGTAGCTGGCCGGGACTGGCGCGCCCATCAACGGATGAATGCTCTACGGCTCGACGGTCGGGCCATCGACGCTCTAGTTTCGCAAGGTGCCGATTGTCGTGAAAGGACCCGCATGCCCACCAGGCGGAACGCTATAGTGCTTCTGGGCGCGGTTGCCAGCGCGACTGGCATGACGTCCGGCGCCGAGGGGCGCTCGGCGAGTTCGGCCGTCATTTGGCCACGGCCCACGCACCGCGACATCCCGACGCCGGACTGGGGCCCTTACAGCGACCATTGGAACGGGATTTCTCACATCACGGACCGTGAGCGTGGGCTGCGAATGGATTTCGCGCTTACGCCAGCCATCCTGCGACAGGAAAGCCTGATCCCGTTTGCGCATGGCGGCCTGGCCGTGCAGCCGGTGCGCGCCGACCCGGACCTCAGCTATTATGCCTGGCTTTATAGGCTGGAAGCGGGCGTTGAAGTTCGCCTCGAATGGTTGCGCCTGTCCGAGGCGGGTGGCGTGCTCAGGGCCCGGGTTCGCAACCTTTCCGACGTCATCTGCCCGGTCGTTCTGAACTGGACGGCGCGGCTTTGCCCGCCGCCATGCCCGGCTCGCCTCGAGCGCCCACGATCTTCGGGTATCGTTCACGAGGCGGTTCCGCGTACGCCCCTGCGTCCGGCGCGGGTCTCCCTGCCGAGCGATGCGATCTGGGTCAACGCGCTGTTCTACGATCATTTCCAGTGGGGCAAGCCGGGTCTGGACGAGAGCCTTCCGTACGACGGCCGCCGCCACGGCGAGGTGGTGGAGCATGGTTTCGTCGATGGTTACGGGATAGGCCAGGGTTTCGGGCGCGCGAAGGGCGACCAGATCCGCTGGCGGGTGAAGCTGGCCAAGCCCGTATCAAACGCGGTCGTGCGCCTTCGATATCGCTGCGCGTTCCCGTCCGCCCGCTTCTTGGCCGGAGGGCTTCTCTCGGGCGTTGTCACGCTGTCTGGCGGCGACAATCCGCAAGCCTTCAGGGAAGTCGATCTCGCCGTGGGAAGCCTGGCGGCTGGCGAGCATGACTGGTTGCTGACGGCCATGGGTGACGCCGCCGTCGAGCTGAATGGATTTGTCCTCACCGAGAAGAGCGCCGCCGACACCGTTCGCTTCACCGCCCACGATTGGGCGCTACGGCCGCAACGCCGCGACGGTGCGAGATCGACGGTTCTGACTTTCGCCGAAGAAACCGACAGCACCTATGCTTTGAGTTGGACGGACGATGTCCTGCCCGTTCGCACGGTGGCCAACGATGATCTTCGCCTCCTGGATATCGCCCTGAAGTCTCCGGCGAGGTTCGCGATGGGGCGCGTGGCCGATGCGAAGACCCCGGAACACGTCACCGTGCTCACCCACCGGGTGTTTGACCTCGAGCCAGGGCAGACCGCTTGGCGGGATCTGCGCGTGGTGGTCGGAAAAGGCGGCGCGGCCAGCGAACTTCCCCTAGGTGACACCGACGCACTTGATCGGCAGTTTGCGGCGGCTCGGGAGAAATTCGGCGATATCGACCGAGCCGCCGGCGACCGGTACGCCGAAAGCGCCGAGCGCCTTCTGGCCACGGCGGCCACCAACATGCTGTTTCCGATCTGGACCGGCGGCGCCTGGGTGCGCAACTACAGTCCGGGTCGCGAGTGGCCGTCGGTCTATACCTGGGACTCCGGCTTCACGGGGCTGGGCCTGGCCAAGAGAGCGCCGCGTCTGTCGGCCGCGCTCCTGGACACCTATCTGAGCCCGATCCAGGACAAGCAGGCCGCCTTCCTGCATCACGGCTCACCGCTTCCGACCCAGTTCTACCAGTTCGAGGCGCTGTGGAATCTGAACGGCGACAGGGCCTTCGCGCAGGACCGCTATCCCAGGCTCAAGCGATACCTCGAGTTCCTGCTGGGCCGGGCGCCGGGTTCGACGTGCCGGACCTTGGGCAGCGGTTTGGTCAGGACCTACGATTACTTCTACAATGCCGCGGGCATGGACGATTATCCGGCGCAGATGGCCATGCATGCAGGCGGTCTGGCTGCCCGCGTCGCGCCGGCCATCAGCACCGCCCATGCCATTCGATGCGCCAAGCTCCTGCGCCGCATCGCCGGGACGCTCGATCTACCTCGCGACGTGGAAACCTGGAGCCGGGACATCGAGACGCTCAGTCGGGCGCTGCAGACCCATGCCTGGGACGTCCAGAGCGGCTACTACGCCTACGTCGTGCACGATGACACAGGCGCGCCCACCGGTTGGCTCAAGAGTGCGGCCGGCGAAAATTTCAACATGGGCCTCGATGGCGTAGCGCCGCTCGTGGCCGATATCGCCGACGCCGCGCAGCGACGCGCGATGATCGAAAACCTGATGTCCTCGGAGCGGCTGTGGACACCCAGCGGCGTCACCGCGGTCGATCAGCGGGCAAGTTATTTCGACCGCGCCGGCTATTGGTCGGGCTCGGTGTGGATGCCCCATCAGTGGCTGATGTGGAAGGCCATGCTCGATTATGGAGAAGGCGCGCTGGCTTGGCGCATCGCTCAAACGGCGCTTGAGGTCTACAGCCGTGAAATCGCCAGAAGCGGTCTGGCCTACGAACAGTTCGACGCCTTCACCGGACGGGGCGGCGGCTGGTCGCCTTTCGGGGCGCTCTCCTCGCCCATACGCAACTGGTACGAGGCTTACTGCCAACCCCGAACCCTGAGCGGCGGCTTCAACACCCACGTCCGTCAGCAGCATTGGTCGGCGCAAGGTCTGCTGGCGCGGCTGAATGTCGAGGGCGACCACGCCGCGTCGGTGCTGGTCGTGGCCGACCGCGCGCCGCGCAGAGTGTCCTGGCGAGGAAAGGCAGCCGACATCGTCTTTCGCGGCGAGCGCGCCGCCGAGATCCTTTTGACGCCTGGGGAGGGCGTCTTGGAACTGACTAGCGGTTAGCCGGCGCCAGGCTTGAGGGCGACCATAGGAGAGCGCGGCGGAGCGCCGGGGAAACTGACGCGGGCACGGCGACGAGGTCGCGGGCCAACCCCAACGCCTTGACATTCGCATAATCGGAGGAATATTCTCCGTTTATGCTTGTTTCGGAGCGCTCGTCGCAGGAAAGGCGGCGGGGGATGCAATGCGGGCTGATGTGCAAAAAAGGCAGCGGCTGATCGAGGCCGCGGTCGAGTCGGTTTTGGAAGTTGGCGGTGAGCCGGCGCGGGATGCGGTCGCCGAAGGGGCCGGCGTCGGCATAGGGACCCTCTACAGGCGCTTCCCGGACTAGCGGCTGCTCCTCTACGCCGCCGTCCGACACGTGCTGGAAGGAGCATCAGCGCGTCCGCCAGCCCAACGCGTCGTAGCCAGAAGGATGACCAGACCAATGCTGATCCGAACAGCGGTGGCGCTCTTCCTGTTGGCCGCGCTGCCCGCTTCCGCCACGGTCGGCGAGCAGCATCGCCTGGCCCATCAGCCAACTGCGAGCGTTCGAGACGCGGCGCATCGCCCGGATCTGCGCATCACTGTATGGTATCCGGCCGAGGCCGGCGCGCGAACGCGCTCGATCGACATTCCGCCCGACCAGCCGCTGTTCCGCGTCGGGGAGGTCGCTGCGGACGCGCCGTTCATCGACGAGGAGCGGCGGCCTATCGTGCTGGTCTCACACGGCTTTGGCGGCTCGGCCCGGATGATGGGCTGGCTTGGCCTGGCCCTGGCCGAGCGAGGATACGTCGTTGTCGCGGTCGATCACCCAGGCAACAACGGTGTGGATCCACCGACCGCCGCCGGATCGGTGCTCTGGTGGGACAGGGCTGACGACCTGAAGGTGGCGCTGGCCGCCATCCTTGCCGATCCTCAGTTGTCTCCACATGTCGACGCCGCTCGCGTGGGCGTCGCCGGTTTCTCGATCGGCGGACTGACCGCGCTCGTCGCGGGCGGCGCGCGCACCGATCCTGTGCGCATGATCCGGTTCTGCGAGAAGCATCCCGAAGACGGAACCTGCGAGCCGCAACTGGAGTTCGCGCTGAGCAACGCGGCGGCGGTCGCGGCTTTGGAAAGTCCCGCTCTGGCCGGCGAACGCGCCAAGGCCCGAGAGGATCACGCTGTTCCCGGGGTGAAGGCGGTTTTCGCCATGGCGCCAGTGGTGCAGCCCCTGACGCCGGCCAGCCTGAAGGCCATGCGCACGCCAGTCGTGATCCTGGCCGGGGCCGCTGATCGCACGGCGCCGCCTCGGACCCAGGCGCTGGTCGCCAAGTCGCTGATCCGAGGATCGAAGGTGACGATCCTTCCCGGTGTTACGCATTACAGTTTCCTGGCCGCCTGCTCGGCGACCGCCGTGGAGACGCTTCCCGTCTGCCACGACGCGAGAGCCCAGGAGGGCGCTCATCGGCAGGCGATCGAAGCGGCGCTCGAGCTTTTCGATCAGGCGCTAGGTCCGCGCCCGGGCCTCGCCCTGTAAACTAGGAGCCGACGACCTCATGTACGCCAAGGATGTCCCCGCCGGGACGATATTCTACCATGGAACCAAGGCCAGCCTGCGCGCCGGAGATCTGCTCAGCCCCGGGTTTCAGAGCAATTTCGCCGAGCGTGCTCTGAGGCACATCTACTTCGCCGCGACGCTGGAGGCCGCGACCTGGGGCGCCGAGCTCGCCCAGGGCGAGGGGCGCGGTCGGATCTATACCGTCGAACCGACTGGCGATTTCGACGACGACCCCAATCTCACCGACAAGAAGTTCCCTGGTAATGTCACAGCGTCCTACAGGTCCCTTCATCCTCTGCGCGTGACGGGGGAGCTGGAAGATTGGGTCGGCCACAGCCCCGAGCAGATCGCCGCGATGAAGGATGGTCTCGCCCGGCTGAACAGCGAGGGCGCCGCGATGATCATCGAAGACTGAGACGTCGACCCGGGCGAGCGGGCATCGCCACGGGTCGTCAGCGCGGGAGCAACGTCCCGCTCAAACCCAGGGGTGATTGTGATGGATAGGCGAAGCTTCTTGGCGACGACCGTCGCCGCGGCTTCCGGTAGCGGTCTGGTTCTCGGGCCGGCGGCGGCTCAGGACGCGCTCAGGTTCGCGGCTGAGCGCAAACGCCTCGACCTGCCGCAAGGTCGGATCGCCTATGCCGACAGGGGCGCGGGGCCAGTCGCGCTGTTCATCCACGGCTTTCCGCTGAACAGCTATCAGTGGCGGGGCGCCCTGGAGCGACTCTCCGGCCAATACCGATGCCTCGCGCCCGACCTGATGGGTCTGGGCTACACGGAGGTGTCGAACGTGCAGGATCTGTCGCCGCAAGCTCAGAGCGACATGCTGTTCGCCTTGCTCGACGCGCTTTCGGTCGCCTCCGTCCATCTGATCGCCAACGACAGCGGCGGTACGATCGCGCAGCTTTTCGCGGTGCAGCACCCGACGCGCGTACGCACCCTGTTGCTCACCAATTGCGACGTCCATGAGAACAGTCCGCCGCCGCAGATGGCTGGCTCCATCGCCAAGGCGAGAGCAGGGATTTACGACCAGAAGATAGCGCTGCATCTGGATGATCGAGCCTATGCGAGGTCAGCCAACGGCATCGGCGGCGGGGCTTATATGGATCCCACGAATTTCTCCGATGAGACCCTGGAGTACTATTTCAAGCCGCTGGTGGCGTCTCCCGAGCGCCGAGCCCAGCTCAACCGCTATCTGGCGGCCTTCGAGCCGAACCCGCTGCTCGCCATCGAAGGGGCGCTGCGCCGGTCCGCCCTTCCTGCGCGCATGGTTTGGGGAACGGCTGATCCGCTGTTCCCGATCCGATGGGCGGAATGGCTCAACCAAGCCCTGCCTAAGTCGCGTGGCGTCCGTTTTGTCGAGGGGGGCAAGCTGTTTTGGCCGGAAGAGCGCCCTGACATCCTGGCCAGCGAGGCGATGTCACTCTGGCGCGTGTAGCGTTCGAGTGGACCGACATCATGTGACGCCCAAAGTCCGCGTCGCGGTGGCGCCGGTCGTTCTTATTCGCGAGGCTCGCCATCTTTCCAGAAATAGGCTTCTCGCACCGGGTCGTAGTAGTAGAAGCGCCCCAGCCGCCGGTCGAAGAACTGGCGGCGGTTCGGTCCGTAGGGCCTGGCGACCGGGGGCGAGGATTCATCGGTGCGGTCGATGACGCTGCGATCGGTGACGATCTCGCTAGCCTCGTCGGCGGGACCCGCCGCGCGGTCGGAAGTGTGGGCCGGCGCTTCGTAGAAGACCGTTGCCCCGGCCTCATCCGACAAGGTGGCGGCGAACCGCGAGGTATCCGCGCCGACCAGGGTGATGAGCTTGGAAAAGCGGTTCGGTCCGTACCGCTCGTCATTGGCCACGTCGAAGTCCAGGCGCAATTGCACTTCGCACAGCAGGCCATTGCGTCGCACTTCCTGGGTGATGCGCGCCACACCGCTCAAGCGGTCATGCACCTCCTCGCGGCACGAGGCGTTGTTGGGCCATAGATAGTAGTAGCGGCCGATCAGGTCGTAGTTGGCGTTGGCTTCGTTGCGTCGCTTGAGGTCGTAGACCGCGACCACGTCGCGTCCGCAAGGATCGGCGGCCTGCGGGGTCATCCGCTGCACCCCTCGATAGGAGGGCTTGAAGGCGACGGAGTCGACGAACTTCTGGGCCTGGTCGCAGTCGCCCCGGAAGGCGCTCTGGGCGCTGGCCTCCGTCGTTCCCGCCAGAAGCAAGGCGACGGCGGCCGACGCTGCGAGGGATCGCTTGGCTTGGATCATGGTCTGGTTCCCTGGCAGGTGGCGACGGCGCGCACCTGGCAATAGTTGACGCCATTCGGGCAGAGTGTGTCGCCGGTGCGGACCGACAGGACGTCACCGCCTTCGCTGTCGCAGGCGGCGCGGCCGGCCAGTTCCACCGCCGGCGAGAAGTCCGTGGTCGGGTCGACCTTGATGAAACTCGAGGCCGTCCAGGTGCGTAGAGGCGGTTTCGGGGCTGCGGGACGCGCGGGCGCGGTTGCGCCGATGCGGGTAGTCGGCGTCGGTATGGGTTTGGGCGGCGCGCGGACGACCGGCGGGGCGCGCTTGATGGGCTCGGCCTTGGGGGGAGGCGACTTTGCCTTGGGCGCGGGCTTCGGCTTGGGAGCGGGTGGCTCGACCGGCCTCTTCGCGATCGGCTTCTCGATCGGAGGTTCGGGTTTGGCCTCGACCACGACCGGTGGCGGCGCGGTGGCCTCGTCGATACGGGTGAGGCCTCGCTCGGCGTCGCGCTGCAGAGGCGAGCCGTCATTGAGCTGGGCCACGCGGGCGTACAGTCCTCGCGCCTCGGTCAAGCGATCAGCGTCGCCAGCGGCTCGAGTTTCCAGAAATTGGCCGAGCGCCAGCACGGCGTCAGCGCGGCTACCGGCGGCGGCTTGGCGCAGGCGGGCCTCGGCGGCGGCGGGATCCGGGGCGCGACCGCCTTCGCCGTGGGCCAGCATCTGGCCCAGCGCCAGGGCTGCGTCGTCTCGCGCCCGCGCGGTGTCCGGACGCCCGTCGTCGGCTGCCCCTGCCGCGCGCTGCAGCCAATCCAGGGCCTGATAGGCGTAGGTTCCCCGGTTGGGATTGCCGGTCTCGCCCGCCCGCAGACGATAGAAGGCGCCCAACCGCTCCATGGCGGCCGGCTCGCCCGCCGTGGCGCGCGCCACGGTCTGGGCGTCGAACCGTTCAGGCAGGCGCAGGCCTTGGGCTGGAGCGTCCGCGCAGCGCAGGCGCCAGCCGTCGGCGGCCGCGAGCCATTGGCAGCCGGATGGCGCCGGCGGGATAGCGATCTTGGGCGTCTCGGCGCGATCGGGCGTTCGGGGATGTGGCCGCAGATGAGGCGTGAGCAGAGCGGCGGCGGCGGCGACCGTCAGGAGCGAGACGCCGCCGACGATGGCCCATCGCCCAAACCGGGGGCGGGGCGGCGCTTCGCGGACCAACACCAGCGGCGTCTCGCTCGCTTCGGGCGCCGATGTGGGTGCGGCCAAGGGCATGGGCGGCAGAGCCAGGGGCTCGGCTTGCGGTTCCGGCGGCGGCGTTTCGATAGGGCCGTCGAACCAGGCAGATGTCTGGGGTTCGTGGCCGAGGTCCAGGCCCGCCAGCCAGGTCTCCGCATCGGGCGGCCGCGCTTCGATTGCGGGCGCGAGACCGGCCGTGATCCCGGCGCGGAGCGCGGTGGACACGACGGCGTCGCTAGGCCAGGCGGTCTCGCCGGCCACGCGGGCGGCGAGGTTGGCGGCCGGCGGCGCCTGGCCGGTCAGCAGTCGATGAAGCAGGGCGCTGGCGGCGTAGAGGTCGGCGGCGGGGCCGATCGGATGACGCAGGGCGCCGTCATGGGCCTCCGGCGGCGCGTAGCCGGGTTCGACCAGATCTTGTTGGCCGCGCAACGCCCGGAAGAACGGCCGTCGATCGACCATAAACCCGGTCAGGCGCACCGCGCCGTCGTCGATCAGCACGGCCCGGGGTGACAGGTCTCCGTGCACGATGCCGGCGGCGTGCAACTCGCCCATGGCCTCGGCCAAGCGACGGGCGAAGGCCGCCACGACCGGTTCGGCGACCGGGCCGGGATGGTCGGCCAGCCAGGTCTCGAGCGTCCGGCCGGCCGGCGCTTGCAGCCAGAAGCCTCCGGCGGCCGACCGGGTAACCCCCTCGACCCGTAGCGCCGCCCGGGGCGCCGAGGTCATCAGTTCTCGTCCCAGGGCCTCGAATGCGACCAGCGCCTTGGCGTAGGCCTCCGCAGCTTCAGGAATCGCCGTCAGTCGTCCCGCGGTCTCGCGCACCGCGCCGGCAGGGAAGAAGCGTACTGCCTGCACCGTCTCGCCTTCGACGGCGAAGGTTTCCAGCGCACCCGCACGCCCTAGTGACCTTAGGCGCAGTGGCTTGCGGAAGCCGTCGACCTTCAGGCGGAGCGGCGTGTCGGCCTGGAGAAACGTCATCGGATTTCTCCGCAATCGGCCACGGCCCGGGTCGCCGCTTCGATGATCCGGTCGGCCTCGGGCGGCGACGGCCCATCGACCGGAAGCAGGGCGACGCGGATCGGCGTGGCCGAGCCATCTCGCCGCCAAACGCTTTCGGCGCCACCTCCGTTGAGGCCGAGCGTGGCGCGCATCAGGGCAGGGTCGGCGGCCATGCCAGAGCACGCAAAGAAGTGCGGCCAGTCGCGGGCCGCCGGGCTGTCGGCGACGACATTCACCGTCAGCCAGCGCGGCGCCTCGGTCTCGGTAGTGGGCGCCGGCGACGGCTGGGCCATCCAGGCACCCAACATGATCGCGGCCAGCCAAAGCGCGGCAATGACAAGTGGTTGAGCCAGGCGCTTCATGAGCCGTTCCCCGTGATCCAGGCATGGGCGGCGGGGGAGCGCAGGATGGCGGCGGCGACCGCCAGGGCCGGCGTCTCGGCCTGCCGCTTGTCCTGCAGATTGACCACGATGGTCAGCCCTCGCACCACCTGGCCGTTCGTCTGGCGCACGGCGGCGGCGGCGATGGCGTGGCCGTCCATGAGCGGCGGCTCGACCGCGCGGATCGGCAGGTCTATGACGCGGCCGTCTGGCTGCGGCGTAAAGTCTCCCGGCTGACAGTTGTGATAACCACAGGCGTAGCGCTGCATCTCCGCCGCCGCTTGCTGAGCCACGTCGCGCCGACCGGCGACGCGCACCCGGCAGCGAGTCTCCTTCAGGCTCAGGATCTGGCGCGCGGCTTCGGCCTGATCGCGCGGCGCGACGAGGCCGAACTTCAAAACTCCGGCCTTGGCGTCCCACCGCAGGCCACAGTCGCCGTGGGCCAGTTGCTGCAGCAATGCAACGCCGGGATCTGTCGGGGCCTCGCCGGCCACCTTCATGGTTCCGGTCTTGCCCAGCAGGACGACGTCGGGGCCATAGCTCATGCCGGCGAACTCGCGGCCCAGCCAGGCGGCGGTGCCTGTCTTGGTCACGCGCGTCAGGCCGTCCAGCACGGCCGCGCGCATCTGAGGGCTGCGCATCGGCAGCATGGCTTCCGGCGAACCGGCGGGGGCGGGTGTGAACCGGGCGCGGACCATGCGACCGGTTACGATCCGCGAATAGACCTCGGCCATCTTGATGGCGCTCCAGGTCGAACGGCTGCCGCCCAGCACGGCCATCAGGTAGTCGTTGCGGAACGAGGCGACGGCGTCGAAACCCAGGCGCTCGCGTTCCGGCGATGCGCCGGCCAGGGGCGAGGCGCACGGCGGCGACGCCCCGTTCAGGCCGCGCCAGACGGCGACGTCATAGCGGCAGCCGCCGCCCTGGCCGGCGTCGAGGTCGAACAATCGAGCCAGACGATCGGGCCAGGCGGGGCCGCGACCAGGCGGCGGTTGCAGAACCCAGCCGAAAGGCCCCGGCGCGATCGCCTCGCCGAAGACGGGCAAGGGCGGGACGTCGGTGCGGCTGCGACCTTCCAGCGACCAGGCCTCGACCGGCGGCGGCTGGGCGCGCGTGGGTTCCGCCGATACGGCCGGGTCGCGATAGGCCAGCATCATCAGCGCCAGGGCGTAGCGGTTGTTGGAGTGTTCCAGGAAAGTCGGGAAATCCGTCATCCCCAGGCCGTGGTTGTCGAACCCGCCTCTGCCCAGGTCCATGCCCAGCACGGTGCGGATGCGGCCGGTGGCGCCGCCCTGGATCTTCAGGCTGGCCAGGCCGGGATCGGCGTCGAGGATCGCCAGCGAGAACGGCCCCTTGACCATGGAGCCGACCGGCAAGCGCTCGAAATTGTGGTTCTGGTCGATCAGGTTCTGGCCACGACGGGTGCGACGCTGGGCGGGGGCGAGGTCGGTTTCAGCCAGCGGCCAGGACGCGACGGCCAGGACCTGGCCGGTAGTGGTGTCCATGACCGTCACCGCGGCCTTGAAGGCGTCGCCCGGCTCGGGCTTGGCGCCAGACGGCGCGCTGGATCGCACGACAGCGGCGCCGGCGGTCAGGGCGTCTTGGGCCACCTGTTGCAGCCGGGCGTCCAGCGACAGCCGCAGAGGCGTGGCCGGGCGGCCGGCCATCGCCCGCTCGATCGGTTGGGCCAGAGGCTGAAGCGCGGGGAAGTAGGCGCGCGCGCCGGACGGCTGGCTATGGGCGATGTCGGCCGCTCCCCCGTCCAGGCGCAGGCGCAGCACGGACTGGCCGGTCCGCAGGGTCAGGGTCTCGCCTGGCGGGAGCGGGGTCAGGGTCACGTCGCCGTCGGCCCGCGGACGGATGTCACGGGGGCCGACCCGGATCTCAAGGATCGAGGGGGTCTGCACCCGCACCACTGCCTGGTCGCCGATAAGCATCACCGAGCCGACTGCGTGCGGTGGAGCGTCGCCGTCCTTCAAGCAGATCGAGAGGGCTCGGCGAGGTTCGGTCGCAGCGGCCCTTCGGGTCGGCATCAGGATGTCGCACGCCGCGGCGGGAGCGCCTTGCGGCTCCAGCAGGATCGGCGCGGGCGCGGGACCGCCCAGCGGCTGTAGGCGCAGGCCAGGCGCTGCGCCGCCCCGGAACTGGATTGGCCCCGTCCACGCGCCACCACCCGTGAACGGCCGGTCGATGTGGTGGGCATAGGGATCGATGCCCTCGACCCATTGGCCGTCGTCACTCAGCCGCCAGACGTCGGGGTCCTGCAGGTCCGCGCGCAGATAGGAGGCGTTGACGAAGGCGCGCAGGCGCGGATCTTCGCCGACGGGGCCCTTGCGCAGGGTAATCCGGGGCTCGCCGTCGGCGTCGTAGCGCACGGCCAGCCACTGCCGTTGGGCGATGGCGTCGACGAGGCGATCATAGCTGTCGGCCGCGCCCTGGACCGGGGGACGCCCCAGTGCGGCGAGCAGCGCGGGGGCCGCCGCGACCAGGATGACCACAGCCGTCAGGGGTGCGGCGATGGCCAGGGCGCGGGCCCAGGCGGGCGTGGCTTTGCGGCGGCCGCTCATCGCCTGGCCTCCGCACCGCGCTCGGCCAGGCCCCAGACGGCCAGGGCGACCAGGATCGCGCCTTCCAGCAGGTCGCTGCCCGATGCGGGAGCCAGCAGGTAGACGTTGCGGCCGGTGAACGGGACCAGCTGCAGATTGGCGAGGGTCATGTAGGCGGCGGCGCCGAACAGGCACCAGAGGGCCAGCAGGCCGGTGGCGCGGCGCGTGTCGAGCGGAGCGGCGCGGGTCAGGGTCCAGACGGCGATGGGCGCGCCGGCCAGCAGAGCCAGAAACAAGCCGGTCGCCAGGCGTCCGAACGGCGACATCAGGTGGATGGCGGTCAGGTTGTCGGTGGCCTGGACCGGCTTCAGCGCGGTCAGATTGGCCGGCGAGAGGTAGCCGCGTCCGAACAGGGAGCCGGTATAGTCGGATAGTTGCGCCGACCAGATCTTGAGCCCTTCGGCCTCGGTCGACACATCCGCGCCCAGCGCCTCTGGCGCGGCGATCAGATAAAGGCGCAGCAGGTTTTGGCTGGTCTTGGCCTGACGGTCCAGCGTGGCGAGGGCCTGCTCGTCGGTGAGCCCGCGTGGCATCTGGGCGGTGTGGCCGAGGCGATCGGTCTGGGCGCCGCCGAGCGCGCCCAGCACGGGCAGGGCCAGCAGGATGGCGATGGCGGCGGCGGCGGGCGCGGTCCACGGCAGGCGAGCCTCGCGACGGCGCCAGGCCAGGGCGGCGCCGACCCCGGCGATCGGCAGGACCATCAACGCGTAGCCGCTGTCGCGCACCGTGAACGGCGCGACGAAGGTGGTCGCGACCAGCAGCACCCAGAAGACGATCGGCCGTCCCCAACCCGCTGGCCGGATTTCCGATGCGGCCAGCAGGCGGCCGAATCCCAGCAAGATCAGCGGTGTATAGATGACGCTGATCGCCAGCACCGTGACCCCGAAGTCGATCCGCTCCTTCCAGCCGATGGCGCCGAGCGCCAGGCGAACGGCGAGGACGACGACCAGCAGCAGGACGCCCGCCATCCAGGATGTCGCGGGCTCGCGGCCAGGGCGTCGCCAGCGTTCGGCGAGGCGGGCCAGCGGCAAGGGCTTAGGCCTCTTGGCCGGCGGTGCGTTCGAGAAGCGCCACAGCACGACCAGCCCCCAGGCGGCGAGCAGTAGCAGGCTCAGCACGCCGATGTGGCGGGTCCAGGCCAGAACGGCGATCGCGGCCAACGGCGGGGCCAGATCCAGAGCCAGATCGCCGGATTTGCGGGTTTCACTGGCTCGCGCCCAGGTCAGCAGGGTGGCGGGGACGACGACATAGGCCAGGGCGGCGTCGCCCAGGATCTCGCGCCAATCCAACGTCGGGTCGGCCTCGGCGGCGGCCAGGCCGATCAGCAGCCTTAGGGCCAGCAGCAGGTGCAGCAGGCCCAGAATCGTCCAGAGGACGGGGCGGCGATGGAAGAGATCTCGGCTAACCAGCAGCAGGCTGGCGGTCCAGGCCAGGATGATCAGCATGGCTGGCCAGGGCGGCGCCAGCCGGTCCAGCGACAGGTGGGCGGTGCGCAGGGCTGGTGGCGTTGCGGGCGCGTCCAACCTGGCGCGGGTGAATCCGTCGCAGGCAGGGCCCTGGGGCATGGGTGGCGCCGAACGTAGGGCGTCGGCGGTCAGGCCGCCGACCACGGTCGCTTCCAGGCCAAGGCGACGTGGCGGACCGGTGCGTTCGCAGCGGCCCACGATCTCGGTCGGCGGGGTGGCGAAGGTAATCTCGACCTGGCCGTCGCGCTCCGCCAGGGTCAGGCTGCGTCGCGCCTGTAGTCGCCCGCGTCGCGCGTCCGGTCCGTCGAGGACGCCGTCGGTGAAACGCGGCTCGAAAATCTCGACCTGGATCCCGGTCCCCAACGGGATGGCTGGCGGCGGGGCGTAGGCAAGGACTTGGCCGCCGCGAGCTATGCGTGCGCCGGGGTCGGCCAGGACAATCGACCAGGCAGAGCCGCCTAGGCCGCCTTGCTGGAACAGGAAGCTGCGAGCCGGCGCGCGGGCGGAGCCTTTGCCGACGCACAGCCAGCGTTCGCAATCGGCCAACACCCCGCTGGCCTTGGCGACGCCGGGATGAGGGAAGAAGTCACGCAGAGGGTGGATCGCCTGGGCCGGGGTCCAGTCGTTCACGCCGCCGAAGGCCAGCAGGGTCTTGCGCTCGGGCATGGCCGCCCCGGCGGTCGCATCAGGGCGAACCGTGACCTCGCCGTTCCGCCACTCAGCTGGAACGAAGCTGCGCCCACGCAGGATGGCCCAGGTCGCGCCGGCCTGCTCGCAGGGCGCCTGAACGCAGACGGCGTCGCCCTCAGCGAAGGCCAGGGCGGTAGGCCAGGTCAGCCGCCGGCCCTGGCGCAGGGCGACGACGGCCTGGGGCGGCGCGGTGTCGGATCCTGCGACGATCAGGGCAAGCGGCGGGGCGTCACCACCGCTCGACAGGTCCGGTTGCACCGTGGCGAATCCAGCGGGCAGGCGCGGCACGACGAGATCGTCGCGGCTGGCGTCGCCGCCCAGGCTGAGCGGAAACTGGCGGACCTCGGCCGTCAGCTGCAGCAGCGACAGACGAAGATCGCCGGTGCGTCCCTGGGCGGCGGCCGTCAGCAGGCATCCGACAATGAGGACAGCCGGCGCCGCCACGCCGACGGCCAAGGCTGCAACGCGCGCGGTCGACGGCTTGCGCCGCACCGCAACGCTTTCCGTCGCCACACGCCAGAACGCCAGACCGAGCGCCAGGCACACGACACCCAGCAGAACGCCGCTCATCCGCTGCCAGCCCTCCGCGCCGCCCCGAAAGTGGATCGGCCCAGCAGCCGCCAACGGTCATGGGTCCGCTTCAGGATCAGAACTTGGGACAAGGCCAGGCCGAGGGCCGCGATCGTCCCGGCGACCAGGACTGGCCAACCGAGACGGGGACCTAGGGCCACGATCACCGGCGAGACTGCGGCAACGTGCTCGATCGGTGCGGCGCAGAGATCGGCTTGATTGCGCACCAGCGCCCGGCGCGCCTCACGGAAGGCGGGATCGGCGTCCATGTCGCCCCCCCGGCAGAGGTCGCGCTTCAGCACCGCGCCCTGCGGTGTATCGCCCAAGGCCGCGAGGCGCTCGGCGAAAGCCGGCGTCGGTGACGACCAGGGTTCGAGTTGTGAAAGGCCTAGGCGCGCGATCCACGCCCCGCCGCCGCGCGTGGGCGCCGCGCCTACGCTCGCCGTTCCGAAACTCGGCGTCACGCCTAGCGCCCAGGCCAGAACGCCCAGCGCCAGCACGGCCGTGAGGCCTCTGGCGATCAGTCGCCCGGTTCCGTCCTGTCGGGTCACGGGGCGGACTCCGCGACCGGGGCGTCGGCCGACGGCCGCCGACGGAACAGGTTGGCCACCCCGTCCCAGGCTCGCCGCTTCTCGGTGTGTTCCTTGAGGCGCAGTAGGGCGTGGATCAATTCGGTGACCCCGGCGTGACCGAGACGATAGTTGATGGTCTTGGAGCCGCGCGCCACACCATCGAAGGCCGTGGCGAACTGGAAGCTGGCCAGGGCGAACCACTCGTCGATCTGGCGGGCGACCCCGGGGCGCAGGCTGCTCAGCATGGCGAAAGCGTCGGCCTTGCGCGGCTCCTGTCGCAGGATGCGCAGCAGGTGCGCCGCGCGTGGGTGACCCTGCAGCAGCCGCCGGATCGGCAGTTGCACCGCGTCCGACCGATGGGTCAGGTCGTCGCTCTTGGAGAGGACGATGAACATTGGCTTGGTCGGCTTTTTGCGCTCGGCGTCGCGGCTGCGGTCGAATACCGCGTAGGCGTCGATCGACGGATCCAGATCGGGGCCGCCACGCTCTTCCATCACTACCATAAGCTGGGCCATCAGTCCGACCCCGCTAACGTACTCGCCCAGTTCCTCGTGCTTGGAAGCCAGGCGATGCAGAGCCTGTTCGACGCCACCCTCGAGCAGCCGCTTGCGCTCACGGACAAGGGTCTTGAGCTTGGCTTGGGCCTTGCCGTCGCCAGCATCGGTCGCCTTGCGGGCCAGGGAGATCTGGCGCTTGAGCGTGTCGACCTTGTCGATCAGCGCCTGGGCGGGCGGCAAGCCGGCCAGGTCGACCGGCGCAGCCTCGCCGGCGGCCGCGCGTCGCCACAGGACATCGTGGGCCAGTTCCGACAGCAGGGTCTCGTCGGCCGGCAACAGGGTGAGAAAGGCCTGGCCGGTGTGGATCACATGGCGCATCAGGGTATTGGCCTCGCCGAGGAACGAGCCTTCCACGGCGCGCAGGAAGCGCTCGCCCGGGATGTCGATGACGTAGAAGTCGTTGGCGCCCTTGCGGAAGCGATGGGCGGTGAACAGCGTGGTGTTCTCGACGTCGCCCGGCGGCGCGCGACGCGGATAGCAGGCATAGGCGTCGCCTTCCTGCAGCTCGTACTTCAGGCGATTGAGAAACCAGGTCTTGCCGGCGGTCGGGAAGCCCAGCAGCACCACGGTGAAGACGCCGGACTCGCGGATGCGGCGCAGGGTCTCCACATCCAGCTCGCGCGCGGTCTGGCCGACGATCGGGCCGAGGGGGGCAGCGTCAGACTCTGGTGGCGCGGCGGCGAAAGTCGGCGGCTCCGAGGCGGCGGCCTGGTCTGCCTTCTGCTCAACCAGCGCGCGCAAGCTCTCACTGACACCCTCGGGGGGCTGCGGCGCGTTCACGGGCGGTTCGAATGGCGGCTCGGCCGGAACCATGCGGCGCAGAGTGTCGATGACCTCGCCCATGGTCACGCCAGCGGTTGGCGTGTCGAGGGCCCGGGCAGCCGGCGTAGCCATCCGACCCTCGGCCAGGGCGCAATGCGGGCAGTCGACATAGTCCTCGCCCGAGAAGGTGTTGGTGCAGATCTCGCAATAGATCATCGCGCCGGCCTCCCTTCGCCGGCCGCGGCGACCAGGGCCCAGGCCGCGCGGGTGAAGTCGGCGGGGCGCTGCGCGTGGCGCAAGCCGGCGGGAATGGCCCGGGCCGCCAGCGCGGCCGACAGCTCGGGGGCGAAGGTCTTGGCGGCCGCCAGCACCGCCGGGTCGGCGAGGGCGGCGTCCGCCTTGCTCGGCGGCCTGGCCAGCAGGGTGGAGAGGACATCCCGGACGCGTCGGCCTCCCACGGGCGCGCGCTGGCAGTGGAGGCGCAGCAGAGCTCCGGCGAGGCGTCGCGTGTCCTCGTCGCTAAGCCGGGGTAGCGTCGTTTCGAGCGCAGCATCCAGGAAGCCTGGACCCGCCGTGACGAGAGTGTCGGCGAAAGCCGCGTCGTCCGACAGCGCCTGGGCCCACAGCCGCACCACCTCGGCCAGATCGAGGCGGTTGGCGATGTCTCCCAACCAGGCGGCGACGGCGGGATCGGCCATGGCCGTGTCCAGTCCCCGCAGGGCGTCCAGCGCGGCGGGATCCGTCCCGTCGGCCAAGCCGCGCACATAGAAGGCCGCGCCTTCCGCGTCGGCGACAGCGACCAGGGCGTCAAAGGTCTCGGACACGCCCTCACGCAAGGCCGCGCTTGCGGCGTCGGCGCCGTCGGCGTGGCGCATGACCGCCCGCAGCAGTCCGACCATGGCCGCGGGCGTCAGGGTGGCGCAGGCGCTGGCGATCTCCTCGAACATCACATCGTCGGCGGACAGGCGGGCTTTGTCCTGGGACCATTGGGCCGAGCGCAGGGCGGCGGCGGCGGGTTCGCGCTCGGCGATGGCGGCCAGCTTCAGCCACGCCTTCCAGGCCAGGGGCGGCTCGACGGTGGCGTGCAGGGACACCAGCTCGTGGCTGGGCTGGAAGGCCGCGGGACTCTCGGCCGAAGCATGGGTCACCAGCTTGAACGCGCGCGCAGGCTCCAGATCACCGGCCGGGGCGATCAGGCTGGTGCTGGCCCAGCCGGTCAGGCGCGCCCGCTGGGTCGCCGGCTCGATGCCCTCGACCAGCGAGGCGAGCACCGCTTCGGGATCATCGTCGCCGACATCGACGACGGTGTCGCTCCAGGCGACGTGCGGCGCGGTCATGGGGCGGCCCACCGCATGCGCCAGGCTGGCCGGCGAGACCGCTAGAGGCGCAAGACCGAAGGTGGCGTCCGCCGGCTCGGGTAACAGGCGCAGCAGGCGCGGCGAGGCCCAGTCCAGGGCCTCCAGCAGGACGGCGTCGACGATCAACAGGTGGGCGACCGCCTCGGGGCCCAGCTCGCCTTCGCCCAGATGTCGCGCCCGCGCCAAGGCGAAGGAGGAACCGTCGGCGGACATCGGCAGCATGGCCACGAACCGCTGGCGGCGCAGCATGGCCCAGCCGGCCAGCGACAGCGCGAAGTCGGCCAGGCGCGCCTGGCTTTCCGACGTCAGGCGCGGGCCCGCATAGCGGCGCAGGCCGTAGTTGCGGCCCTGAGCCTTGGGGCCGATTACCGCGGTCGGGAACGAACGGTCGGGGCTGGTCATGGCTTCGGCGTCGCGACCGGAGCGGCGGGCGTCGGCGCGGCGCCGACGGGCTGGGCGGAGCTGGGCGTGACGCCTTCGCCTGTCGGGGCGGGGCGACCCAGGTCGCGCGGCGCCGAGCGCGCGGCAGGCCTCGCCGGGGCGGGCGTCGCGCGTTGCACGCGATGAGCGGGTTGAATCTCCGCTGGGCGTGGCGCGGCGCGAGTGGGCGCTGGGTCTTCCACGGTAGGGGCCAGGGGCGCGACCGGCGCGTTGACGCCAGCCGAGGCCGTCGTTGGCGTAGAGGCGATGTCCGACCGGCCAACCTGCAGGCCGACGAAGAAGGTGATCGTCGCCAGCGCCAAGGCGGCGACGGCGAGGAGGGCCACGATCCAGACGGGCGCGCTCAAGACGCCGGCCTTGCCCCGACGGTCCAGCGCCTCGGCGATCCGATCGGCGGTCTCGGCGGTCAGGGCTTGATGCTGGTCGACGACGGCGTTGCGGGCGGCTTCGCCGACCGCACGGGTCAAGGCGGTCGACATCGGCCCATCGGGGTCGTCCTTCACCGCCTTGCCGGCCCACTCGAGGATCAGGGCCGCAAGTTCGCGCCGCAGAAGTTCGACGTCAGTGAAATGGCCGTCCGCCATCGCTCGGTCCTCGCCATTGGGCAGGCGGAGACGATAGCGAGCCCATCAACGGCCCATCATCTACGCGGACCGAAGCATCGCGGTTCCAACATGAAGCGCGCCTGAACGAGCTTGGCTGTTCCGGGCGAGGTCAGGCCGACGACTATTGGGCCTCGCGCTTGTTCGTGACCTTGCCGAAGATCGGGGTCTGCACGGTGGTCAGGCGGTTGGTGGCGTCGCCTGTCAGGTCGAAGAAGACGATCCGGTTGACGCCGCGCTGCATCCATGGCGCGGGGGCGTACAGCGTGTGAACGGGGCCGATCGACCAGAAGCGGCCCAGATTGTGCACGCCCAGCCAAAGCTGGCCTTTGTGGAGCCCACGCGTATCCAGATAGGTGTCGGCCGGCTTGTCGACATTCATCTCGGCTTCGTAAAAGCAGGGGCCGCTGCAGGGCTCGGCCGACATGCGCAGCTTGGACAGGTCGTCCATCGGCAGGCCGAACATGCTCCAGTCGCCCAGCGGTTGGCCGTTCAGGCTGACAGGACCTGTGAGTCCGGTCTGTTCGCCGCGGATCGCGTGCGAATAATTCACGCGCCCGGTGTTCTCGACCAGAATGTCGAGCGTGGCGGGACTGGCCTGCTGCGGAATCTCGACCGTTTCCTGGTCGAGGCGACGGTCCAGCGTGCCGACCAGCTTTTGGTCGACATAGACCTGGGCGTAGCTGTGCATGCCCTTGAGGACCAGCGGACCGCCTTTGCCCTTGGCGAGGTGGACGCGGTAGAGGACGTAGCCGTAGTTCTGACCGAGTTCCTCGAAGGTCAGCGGTCGCTGGGCGTGAACGGGCTTGGGCAGGTTGCGCCACAGCGAGGCGCTGCGCTTGATCTTGGAGACCGGGAAAGCGGCCGCGACGCTGGGGGCGGGCGTCGGCGCGGCCGGCTTGCCGGTGACGTCGGCGATGACCGAGGCCAGCAGAGCGTACTTGTAGCGGGGATTGCCCGCCTCATCGAGCGGGGCGTTGTAGTCGTAGCTCGTCGTATCGGGGTGATAGTCCTTGCCGGTGTGCGAGTCCGCGCCGTTCATCCAGCCGAACGTCGTTCCGCCGTGGAACATGTACAGCGACACCGAATAGCCGCGCTGCAACATGAAGCGCAGTTCGTCAGCTTCCTTCTGGCCGTCTGTCTCGTGATGGTCCTCTCCCCATTTGTCGAACCAGCCGGCCCAATACTCGCCGACCATGCGCACACCGTCGGGGCGGAAGGCCTCCAGCTTGGCGACCGACTTTTCGGCCCCGCCCGAGCCGAAGTTCACAACCGAGGGTAGGTGTGGCAGTGAGCCCTTGGCCAGGTCGGACGCCTGGTTGGAGGTGAACAGCACGCCATCGGCCAGGCCGGCGCGGCGGTAGGTGGCCTCAAGGCCTTCGAGATAGGCTTTGTCGTCGCCGAACGCGCCGTACTCGTTTTCCAGCTGCACGGCGATGACGGGGCCGCCGTTACGAAGCAACAGCGGTTTTACTTCCTGGCCCAGCCGCTGCATCCACCGATCGACGGCGGCGGTGTACTTGGGATCGGTCGAGCGCAGGACGAGTTTGCGGTCCTTCAGCAGCCATGAGGGATAGCCGCCCAGCTCCCACTCGGCGCAGACATAGGGACCGGGACGCAGGATCACGTCCAGACCCTCGGCCTGGGCGGCGCGGATGAAGGCGGCGATGTCGTTCTGGCCGGTGAAATCATAGACCCCAGGGCGCGGCTCATGCGCGTTCCAGAAGGCGTAGGTGGTGATGGTGTTCAGGCCCATCGCCTTGGCCTTGCGCAGGCGATCGGGCCAGTAGGCGCGCGGGATGCGGACATAGTGCATCTCCGCCGAAATGATCTGGTAGGGCTTGCCGTCCTTGAGGAACTTGCCGCCGCCGACCTCGAAACTATGCGTCGGCGCGCTGGGCTCGGCTATGGCTGGCAAGGCCGATAGAGTGGATGCTGAGAGAACCGCGCAGAGCATCGATCGAACGGCCAGGTTCACAGGTCTCTCCCCGAATGGTCCCGCGACTCGGAACTCAATTGTACGACAATATCGCTTACCCTAACGATGATGGGTGTGACCAGACCCGACATCTTCGCCAATCAGCCGTCCCGCCTCCTTCGGCGAGGTCCAATTATCGGGAATTGATAGGGTTGCAAGGCTGGCGTTCTTGGTCCGTCCGGGCTAGCAGACCGCCCCATGATCCGCCTCGACAACATCTCCAAGCAGAACGGCCACCAACTCCTGTTCATCGAAGCTTCGATGGGCATTCAGAAGGGTGAAAAGGTCGGGCTGGTCGGCCCGAACGGCGCCGGCAAGACGACGCTTTTCCGGATGATCACCGGTCAGGAGCAGCCCGACGACGGGCTGGTCGCGATCGATCCTGGGATGAAGATCGGTTATTTCAGCCAGGACGTCGGCGAGATGTCGGGCCAGAGCGCGGTCGCCGCGGTGATGGATGGCGTCGGTCCCGTCAGCGCACTGGCCGCCGAGATGGCCACGCTGGAGGCCGCCATGGTCGATCCGGATCAGGCTGACCAGCTGGACGCCGTCATGGAGCGCTATGGCGAGGTGCTGGAACGCTTCCAGGAGTTGGACGGCTATGCGCTGGAAGCGCGGGCGCGTGAGGTGCTGGCTGGCCTGAGCTTCAGCCAGGAACGCATGGACGGCGACGTCGGCATGCTGTCCGGCGGCTGGAAGATGCGTGTGGCGCTGGCCCGCATCCTGCTGATGCGGCCCGACGGCATGCTGCTGGACGAACCCTCCAACCACTTGGATCTGGAAAGCCTGATCTGGCTGGAGGCATTCCTGAAGAACTACGACGGCGCGCTGCTGATGACCTCGCACGACCGCGCCTTCATGAACCGCATCATCGGCAAGGTGGTCGAGATCGACGGCGGCCAGCTGATCACCTATTCGGGCGATCTGGACTTCTACGACCAGCAGCGCGCGCTGGGCGAAGCGCAGCGCCAAGCGCAGTACGAGCGCCAGCAGGCCATGCTGGCCAAGGAAATCAAGTTCATCGAGAAGTTCAAGGCGCGCGCCTCGCACGCCGCCCAGGTGCAAAGCCGGGTCAAGAAACTCGACAAGATCGAACGCGTCGAGGCCCCGCGCCGCCGTCAGGCGGTGCAGTTCGAGTTCCAGAGCCCCCCGCGCTCGGGCGAGGACGTGATCAGCTTGCGCGGCGTCCACAAGGGCTATGGCGACAAGCCGATCTATGACGGCCTCGACTTCCTGGTGCGCCGCAAGGAGCGCTGGTGCGTCCTGGGCGCCAACGGCGCCGGCAAGTCGACGCTATTGAAGCTCGTGGCCGGCGACACCAAGCCCGACCAAGGCGCGGTCCATATCGGCGCCAGCGTGAAGATGGGCTACTTCGCCCAGCACTCCATGGACCTTCTCGAGGGTGAGGAGACGATCTTCGAGTCTCTGGAACGCTCGTTCCCGCAAGCGGGGCAGGGCGCGCTGCGCACCCTGGCGGGGTGCTTCGGCTTCTCCGGCGACGATGTCGAGAAGCCCTGTCGCGTCCTGTCAGGCGGCGAAAAGGCGCGCCTGGTCATGGCCAAGATGTTGTTCGATCCGCCGAACCTGCTGGTGTTGGACGAGCCGACCAACCACCTGGACATGGTGACCAAGGAGATGTTGGTCGCGGCCCTGGCGGATTTCGAGGGCACCATGCTCTTCGTCTCGCACGATCGTCACTTCCTGGGGGCGCTGTCGAACCGCGTGCTGGAGCTGACCCCGGAGGGCGTCCACCAGTACGGCGGCGGCTATACCGAATATGTCGCTCGCACGGGTCAGGAAGCGCCGGGGCTGCATCCGGGCGGGTAAGTCCGCGCGCCAGCTGTCAGGTTCAAAGTCGGACGAATGGCCTGAGCAGGCGGCCGAGCCGTCCGGGCAGCACGATCTGACCGTCTAGCGCCGCAACGCACAGACAAGGCTCGGCGGAGACGACGCGGGGCTGATGCGTCACGTTGGCGTCGGCCTCCTCGAAGTCGCCGGGCGAGAACACCCCGTCCTCGGTGGCGTAGGCGCCGCTGATGACGCAAGTCAGTTCGACGCCGCCATGAGTGTGGCGCGGCGTGCATTGGCCGGGCGCGATCCGCAGCAGGATCACGCGGCAGTCGCCGTCGCGCGGTCCCAGGACGTCCCGGACATGGACACCAGGTCCTAACCAGCGCCAGGGGCCCAGAGGAAAATGGCGCAGTGGCGCGGGCAGGGACGCGTCGGCGCCCTTTGGCGCCGCCGTCTCGACGACTGGCGGCGCAGAGGCGTCCAGGCGGGCCAGAACGGCTTCACTTGCCCCGCCGTCCAGCGCCAGCGGTTCCAGATCTTCCAGAAGCGCGCCGCCGATCGCGTGGCCAAGGGCCGTCCAGGCCCGCGTCTCGGGGCGCAACGTCAGATGGGTCGCCACGACGACGGCCTCGGGGGGGCTGAGTGTCCCGGCGGCATAGGCCAGTAGCCGCTCCTCGCTGGGCTGGCGTCTCAGGCTCATGCCACGCCTCCCGTTTCGCGCTCGATGATGGCGCGCAGCTTCATCATTCCGAACCGGATGCGCGCCTTGATGGTTCCGAGGGGCACTCCAAGAGCATCGGAGATCTGGGTGTGGGTCTGTTCGTGGAAGAAGGCCATCTCGATCGCTTGGGCCTGATCTGGGTTGAGGGTCCGCATCGCGGCCCGGACGCGTTCGGCTTCCTGCGCGCCGTTCAGGATCGCGTCGGGTTGAGGCGGATCTTCGGCTTCGGGGGCGAAGTCTTCAGCATAGACGGCGCGATCCGCCCGGCGAAGGCTGTCGATCCGCAGGTTGCGGGCGATGGTGAAGATCCAGGCCGCCGCCGAGGCGCGTCCCTGATCGAAGAGGTGTGCCTTGCGCCACACCGTCAGCAGGGTCTCCTGCGCCAGTTCCTCGGCAGCGGAAGGGGGCGATCCGCTGCGAACCAGGAGGGCCTTCACCCGTGGCGCGTAGTAGTCGAACAATGCCGCGAACGCCTCCCGGTCCTGCTGGGCGGCTATCCGCGCGATGCAGGCGTTGAAGTCCCTCGGCGCGGTCATGGCGCGGGGACTGAGAGCGCGGCGGGGACCAAGCTGAGTCGCATGCATGGCCATGATACGGAACGAGACGGTCGCTGGACGAGGTGGCCGCCACAAAATCTTACGTAGGCGAACGGGGCCGACCTCAGGCGGGATCTCCCAGTGTCACGGCGTGGGCGGGCGGGGGCGGGCGACGGCGCAGGCCGATCCCGCGCGCCAGGATCCGTATGGCTTCCCAATGGATGCCGGCGATCACCTTGAAGCTCAGCAGCGGGTGGCGCAACCAGGCCTTCAACAGGGCGGCGTCGGTCAAGGGCGCGCGCTGGCCGGCGAAAGCCGCCGTCAGGATCGGCTGATCGCCACGACGGACCGCCACCACGACGGAAGCGGCCCGGCCAGGCGGCAGGATCTCGAAGTCATAGGTAAGGTCCATGTCCATGAACGGCGAGACGAAGAAACGCTTCGGGGCCGTTTGGCGCACGCGCTCGGAAGAGGGATCGGGGGCCGCGATCAGATAGCTGTGCCGCTCACCGAAGGTATTGCGCACCTCGTAGAGGATCGCCGCCAAGTTGCCGTCGGCGTGATGGCAGAAATAGAGGCTTAGCGGGTTGAAGCCGTAGCCGAGAATGCGCGGCATGCAGAGCAGGCGTACCGGCCCCCCTGCGACGATGTCGGCCCGGGCCAGCTGGTCGGTCACATAGGCCTTGAGGTCGCTACCTGAACGGTCGCCATGATCGGCGGCGCGAAACGACATCAGGGCGAATTTGCCGGGCCTCAGCAGCCCTAGGCGCGAGAGCAGCCCGGGCAGTTCGTCCAGGTCGAGCAGCAGCATGAAGATGCGGTAGCGCAGCCGATGCGTCTTCGGCGAAAACCGCGCGTGCGTCACGACGCCCTGATAGAGGGCCGAGGCGGTCATGCGGCCCGTTCGAGCCCGGGGGCGCCCAGGGCGATGCGCCCGCTCTCATCAGCCACCGACCAAGGGCGTCGGGTTCCGCCCAACTGCTCAGCTACAGCCAGACCCGCTTGCAATCCGTCCTCGTGGAAGCCGGCGCCGAAATAGGCGCCGCAGAACCAGGCGCGGCGTGCGCCCTGCAATGACCAGAGTTCCTTCTGGGCGGTCAGGGCGCCAGCGTCGAAGTGGGGATGTTCGAAGGTCCGCGTCTCATGGATCAGGTCCTCGCGCGGCTCCAGGTGCGGGTTCAGGGTGACGAACAGGGGCGGGGTCTGGCGCAGGCTCTGCAGGTGGTTCATCCAGTAGCTGACACACCCGCTGGTCGGGTCGTCACGGCGGCCCAGGTGGTTCCAGCTGGCCCAGGCCAGGCGTCGGCGCGGCATCAGCCGACGATCCTGGTGCAGCACCACTTGGTTGGCCGTGTAGCGGAAGGCTCCGAGCAGGGCCTGCTCGCGGGCGTCCGCGTCGGCCAGCAACTGCAGGGTGGTCGGCGCGTGGGTCGCGAACACCACATGGTCGAATTCGGTCGTCCGGCCGCCGTGCTCGACGATCCGGACCCTGTCCTCGGACCGCTGTACAGTCTCGATGCGGGCCGAAAGTCGCGTGCTTCCCCGGAAGTCTCGAGCCAGGCGGTCGACATAGGCGCGGCTGCCGCCATCGACGGTCCGCCAGCTGCGGCGACCGACGAAGCGCAGCAGGTCATGGTTCTCGAAGAAGCGGATGAAGGCGGCCGCAGGGTGCTCGCCGACCCCCTCGACGCTGGCCGACCAGATCGCCGCCGCCATCGGCAGCAGGTGATCTTGCCGCAGCGCCGCGCCGTAACCGTGCGCGTGTAGGTACTCGCTGAGGGAGATGACTGGATCCAGCGTCGCCAGATGCCCCGGCGCGGTGCGGTAGAAGCGGTTCAGGTCCCGCAGCATCGACCAGAAGCGCGGTCGCAGCAGGGCGCTGGGCTGGGCGAACAGCGAGGCCAGACTCTTGCTGCCATATTCCAGCTCGCCGTCGTCCAGCGAGATGGCCAGTGACATGTCGGCGGGCTTCGTCCGCACGTCCAGGTGGCGAAAGAGGGCCGTCAGGTTGGGATAGTTCACTTCGTTATAGACGATAAACCCCATGTCGACCGCGATGGGGCCGCCGGGGGCGCGAACCTCGACGGTGTGAGCATGCCCGCCTAGTCGTTCTGTCGCCTCGAACAGGGTGACCTCGTGGCCCTGGCTGAGGAGCCAGGCGCAGGACAAGCCCGAGATGCCTGAACCGACGACCGCGATCCGCAGCGGCTTCGCCTGACGCATTTCAGCGGCGAACGGAAGGAGCGTGGCCGGCATCGAAGTCTCCTGTCGTCGGACGAGGTGTGTCGATGGCGGTTACGGTCGGCGCGCTGGCGTGGATGGATGCGTCCGGCGGGATTTTTCGAACGTAAGGCTCCAGAAAAGGAGTTCGTCATGAGGATACTGGTCGCCTATGTCACCGCGCTGGCGGCGTTCGTCGCGCTCGACTTCGTCTGGCTGAGCGTGATGGTTCAGCGACTCTATCGCCCCGAGCTCGGCGAGCTGCTGACCCCGAAGCCCAGGCTTGGCGCCGCGGTGGCCTTCTATCTGGTCTATGCTGCCGGCCTGGTGTTCCTCGCGGTCGCTCCCGCTCTGAAGGAGAGCGGGGCCGGTCGTGCGGCGCTCAATGGACTGGTGTTCGGCGCAGTCGCCTATGCGACCTACGACCTGACCAACCAGGCCACGCTGCGGAGTTGGTCCATGAAGGTGACGGTCGCGGATATTGCCTGGGGCGCTGGCGCGACGGCCTTGGCGGCCATAATGGCTTTCGCTGCGGCGCGGGCGATCGCGCGATAGGGGGCTGGCGATGGGCTCCAACTCGACGGCGGGATAACGATCCCCGGCGTCAGTCGGCCATCGCCCGCCGGATCGAAGCGACGAGATCCGCAACCTGTTGTCGGGGCTCGGCCAGGCCGTCCGCCAGGATCGTCAGCTGCCGGCGCACGGCGGCCAGATCGACACCCTCGACCGTTCCCCCAGCGAGGGCGACGAAGGCGCGGTCCAGATCGCCGGAGACGAACACCATCTCGGCCACGCCGAAGGCCGGCATCAGCTTGATGGGGCTGGCCCGCACCGCGCCCAGGCGTAGGGCGTTGGTTCCCAGCGAGAGCGGGTTGAAGTGGAATCGGGGCAGGGGCGGCGCGGCCGGATCCAGCGTCTTGAGCACCTGGGAGGCGGGGATCGTGGCGAAGCCTCGCGCCGTCTCCCGCGCCGCGTCGAGCCGCGCCGCCAGAGCCTGAACCGTTTCGTCGGGGATCAGGTCGACCCGCAGCAGCAGATCGTCGGAGATGAAGCCGTAGGTCTCCAGGCCATGCGGCGGGCGATTGGCGTGGGCCTCGCTGAAGGCAAGGCCGGTGCTTCCGGTCAGGGCGTGCTGCATCAGGACGAACAGCAGCCGGTGCAAGCCGGCGGCGCTCATCATCAGCGCGGCGCTGGCCCTGCGCAGCGGTTCGACTGGCAGTCGGATCAGGCCGTGGGTTTCGGCGGGATTGGGAAAGCCGACCACCATGGTCGGCCTCAGGGCCTTGGCCACGGGCTTGAGCCAGGACACGGCGGCCTCGCGGATCTGATGAGCGTCGTCCGAGGCGAGGAAGGCCGCGCGCGTGTCGGCGTCGGCGCCCGGATCCCAGACCGGCGCGTCGCGACCCGGACGACTGCGTCCCCGGTAGCGCTCGGAGAGGGCGCGCAGGAACATCAGGATGGACCAGCCGTCCATCAGCAGATGGTGGACGGCCAGGACCAGGACGTGGCGCTCGGTGGAGCGCCGAATCAACGTCAGGGCCATAAGAGGGAACTCGGCCAGGGTGAAGTTCCGGCCCGCCGCGTCGCGCACGGCCGCCTTGAAGCCGGCGGAGTCTCCAGTCGCGTCGATGAAGGCGAAGGGCGGCAGGGCCTCGCCGATCATGCGGGCCGGCGGCGCGTCGGGACCGCTGAACCAGCCGCGCAGGCTTGGCGTCTCGGCGACCAGGGTCGCATAGGCGCTCTGCAGCGCCGCCACGTCGAGCGGACCGGTAAGGCGCGCGCCGTACACCAGGTTGGTGTGGGGGCCCGATCCGGTCGGCCCGAAACGCATGTAGAAGTAGGGCAGGGCCAAGCGTTCACGCAGGCTCAGTCGCGGCCCGGCGTTCATCAGCCGTACGCCGAAACGTGAGCGGGGCTGTTTGCGCCCAGCGCCGCGATCTGGGCCGCCAGGGCGCGCGCGCCGCCTTCTCGGCGAAGCCGCTCGGCGACGGACGCGCGGGGGGCCTCGGGCAGGCGCTCGGCGACGTCCAGCGCCGCCAGCAGGGTCTCGGCGGTGAGCGCCCGGGGATCGATGGTGGTTCCGAGGTTCTGGGTGGTGACCCAGGCGGCGTTGCCGGGCTGGTCGTAGCCGACCGGGGCGACGACCTGGGCGACGCCGGCGGCCATGGCCTGCGAGGTGCAGCCGACACCGCCGTGATGGAAGAATCCGCGCGCCAGCGGCAGCAGCGCGTTCAGGTTGGTCATGCCGCTCCGGATCACGCCGTCGCCCATCGCCTCGACCACCGATTTGCTGCGCGGATCCAGCATGATCGCCCGCCGACCCGACTGGCGGCAGACGTCTGCCGCCAGGTCGAACAGGTCTGGCCGGACTTTAAGAATTCCGCCGCCAGAGCCGGGAAAGAACACCCAGGGTCGCTCGCCGCCCCTGGCGAAGTCCTGCACCGCCTGGTCGGTTTTCGTCGCTGTCTCGCCTGGGAAGGTCCCGGCCAGGCTGTTGGGCGTCCGCTCGAAGGTGAAGGCGTCGAACCAGGCGGGGAAGAGCTCCAGGATGTGGTCGAAACTCAGGACGTAGTCGCCCAGGAAGGTCCGGGCGGGGTCGATCACGGGCGGCGGCGGATCCTCGATCCCGGCGCCGCGGAAGGCGGCGCGGTAGGCGGTCTCGGCGATCGGGCGCGGATTGCGATAGATGGCCATCAGATTGGGCGCGGTCAGCAAGCCGATCGACTTCAGCCCGTGACGCTTGGCGGCGAACAGCGCGCCCACGGCGTGCAGGGGCGAGATCACCACCACCTTGGAGCCACTCTCGACGATTGCGGCCTCCACCGCCGCGATGTGGGCGGTCAAGCCAGCGCCACCGCAGAATTCCGCCACCCAGGCCAGACTCGGGTCGATGCCGCGCGGATCCGCCAAGTCGCGGGCATAGGCCTCGGCGCTGCCGTAGCCGACGAAGCGCAGTCCAGGCGCCTGAACGTAGGGGGCGAAGTAGCTGGGTCCGACCATGTCGACCCTAGCCCCCAGCGCGGCCAGTTCGCGCGCCAAGCCCAGCGGCGGCAAGAAGTCGCCGAGCGTGCCAAAGGACACCACCACATAGTGGTGAGGCGGCGAGGACGACTCTGGCGGATCAATGTTCATTGGGCACGCGTATGCCGTGCGCCGGCGCCGGGTCAAGGCGGCGCTTGCGGCTTTCCTTCGAGCGGCGGCCTACGACCAAATATCACCAGGTCGAAGCCGATTTCAGGCATGACGCCCCTTGCAATCGGAAGCGATGTTATCCCACTATAAATAATACTATTCCGATATGTGGGAATTTGATGCGGTGCGGCTTGGCTGTCCGCTCCAGCGACGACAAAAATGGAGCCGGCGCATGCCGGCCCGCACGAGGGAAGGGAACATGCAGAACAAGAAATTCCGCGCGCCTGTCCGGCCGCTTCGGACCACGGTTTCCACGAGCGCCCTGGCCATCGCGTTGCTTTCCATGGCCCCGGCCGCCTGGGCTCAGGCTCAAGGGCAGGCCCAGACCCCGCCTCCGGACGCCGCGACGGTCGAAGAAATCGTCGTCACCGGCTTCCGCGCCTCGCTGAACAACGCCCTGGCGATGAAGCGCACCGAGAACGCCGCCGTCGACAGCATCGTCGCCGAAGACATTGGCAAGTTCCCCGACAGCAACCTCGCCGAATCGATGCAGCGCATTCCAGGTGTGACCCTGTCGCGCGGTGACGGCGGCGAAGGCCGTAACATTTCGGTGCGGGGCCTCGGCCCGGGCTTCACCCGCGTGCGCATCAACGGCATGGAAGGCGCGGCCCAGACCGGTTCGTCCGATATCTACGGTGCGGGCAACAACGGCCGCAGCTTCGACTTCAACGTCTTCCCGACCGAAATCTTCTCGTCGCTGGCCGCGCGCAAGACCGCGTCGGCCGACGTGGAGGAGGGCTCGCTGGGCGCCACGGTAGACCTGCGCGCGCCGCGTCCGTTCGACTCCAAGGAAGACCAGGTCCTGACCGCCACCGCGCGCGGCGTCTACAACAACGTCGCCAAGAGCGTGGACCCGCGCTTCTCGCTGTTGGCCTCCAAGAAGCTGACCGACAGCTTCGGCGTGCTGGCTTCGGTCGCCTATCAGAGTCGAGACATCCGCGAAGTCGGCTATTCGGCCGTCGACATCCTGTCGGCCAACACCAACGGCCTGACGGTCGACGGCACGGTGCATCCGTTCTGTACGCCCATCGGCTACGCCACGACGAGTCCGTCACCGATCGCCCAGGCTGCCAAGGGCGCGACGGCCGCGAACTGCAGCACCAACAATCCGCGCACCAGCACCCTGGCCGCCTACAACACCGTAGCAGGCCTTCGTCGCGCCGACTTGCCCAACACGCCAGGCAGCGGCGCCTTCCTGCCGCGCCTGCCACGCTATGTGAACTCCGAGCAGGACGCCAAGCGCCTTGGCGGCACGCTGTCGTTCCAGTGGAAGCCCAGCAGCGACACCGAGGTCGCGCTGGACATGATCTATTCGAAGTTCAAGGTCGAGCGCCGCGACAACTATATCGCTGGCATCTCGTTTGGCCGAAACGTCAACAATAACGGCCAGCCGATGGTGTCGGTCCGCGACATCCAGTTCGATTCCCAGGGCTCGTTGGTCTACGGCCTGTTCGATGGCGTGGACGTCCGCTCGGAAGGCCTGGTCGACCGCTTCACCACCACGTTCAAGCAGGCCAACCTCGATTTCCGCCACCGCTTCACCGACAAGTTCGAGGTCAGCGGCGCGGTCGGGCGGTCGGTGTCCAACTGGGACGGAAAGCTGCGTCTGCAGACCTTCATGGACGTGATCGACGCCGACAACTTCAGCATCGACTTCCGTGACGGCGGCAATACGCCGAAGATCTCGTACGGCTTCGACGTGGCCAACCCGGCCAACTTTGCCTACGGTCCGCCGCTGGCGGACGGCACGGTGCTGGGCGGCTTCACGGCCCAAGGGCGTCCGCAGTTCAACAAGACGATCAACTCGACCGCCGAGCTGAACGGCAAGTGGGACGTGTTCGACGCCGTCACCCTGAAGTTCGGCGGCCAGTTCCGCGAGAGCAACTTCACCAGCTACCAGCTGAACATCGTCCCGACGAGCACGGCGGTCGTCGCCCTGCCAGCCGGCACGACCCTGGCCAGCGTCACACGCCAGATCTCGGGCCTGGACAAGCTGTGGGGCCATGGCGCGCCAGCGGCCTGGGCGGCGATCGATCCGGCGAAGTGGCGCCAGGCGACGGGGTTCGACAACTTCAAGTACTGCGGCGTGGAATGCGGCGCGGGCTCCTCGCAGATCAAGGAGACCATCAAGAGCGCCTACGCGATGGCCGACTTCCACATCGAGGACGCCCTGCCGATCCCGGTGCGCGGCGATGTCGGCGTGCGCTACGTCCACACCGACCAGCTGGCGATGGGCTATATCCCGATCGCGGCGCCGGCCGGCTCGACCTATCCCACGGTCGGCCAGCGCAACGAGGTCGACCGCAGCTACAGCGACTGGCTGCCCTCGGCCAATGTCGTCCTGGAGTTCACGCCCAGCCTGCTGGGACGTCTGGCGGCCGCCAAGGTCATGTCGCGCGCCGAGCTGGGCTCGCTGACCCCGTCCAGCGGCGTCAACGGCATCACCCGCACCGGCACGATCAACAATCCGTTCCTGGATCCCATCCGCGCCGACACCTACGACGCTGCGTTGGAATGGTACTTCCGTCCCGGTTCGCTGGTGTCGGTGGCCTACTTCCACAAGAAGATCGACACCTTCATCCAGCGCGTGACCAGCCAGGTGCCGTTCAACCAGCTAGGCCTGCCTGACGCCCTGCTGAACAACACCGGCGCCGCGCCCAGCGACGTCTTCACGGTCAGCCGTATCGAGAACACGCCGGGCGGCCCGCTGTCGGGCGTCGAGCTGAATCTGCAAGCCCAGCTGGACTTCCTGCCGGGCGTCTGGAGCCACTTCGGCGTGCTGGCGAACTACACGCACGTCACGTCTGAGATCAAATACATCCTGGCCAGCGCCAACGGCGTGGTCACGGCCTCGACGACGGCGGACCTGACCGGCCTGTCGCGCGACTCGGCCAGCGGCACCGTCTACTACGAAGACGACCGCTTCAGCGTCCGCGGCACCGCTAGCTATCGTGGCAAGTATATCCGCGGCATTCCCGCCTCGCCGGGCAGCGACCTGCAAGGCAACGACGCGACCGTCTATGTCGACGCGTCGGCCTCCTACACCATCAACGACCACTGGAAGGTGATCCTGGAGGCGCAGAACCTGACAGACGAGCAGAACCGCCTCTACATCGACAGCAAGCGTCAGGACACGCTGTTCCAGACGCGGATCGGCCGGACCTTCACCATCGGCCTGAACGCGCGGTTCTGATCGCGTCGACCTTGAGGGCGAGCCCGTCGACCGGCGGGCTCGCCCGAGTTCCAGCGTTCACTCCAGCGTTCTTTCAGGGAGTTCAGATGGTCCAGCGCCTGGGATCCGTCCGCGCGCGAAGCCTGACGCTTGCGCTCGTGGCGGCATTATCTGTCGCAGCGCCCGTTCGAGCGGGGGAGGCGGTCAGGTCGAGAACGATGGCCGCGACGCCGAGCGCCCGGCGGTGGTCGAGCTGCCCAACGACCCGGGAGCCGACGATCCCGACTATCGCTCGCCCGTGGAGCGCCGATGACGGACGTTACTGACGGCGCAGCGCCCCGGCACCCCAGCCAAACCCTGGCGAGGGCCTTGGATTTGCTGGACGCCCTGCGCGAGGGGCCGCGTGACCTTAAGGGGCTGCAGGGCAAGCTGGGCCTGTCGCGCAGCACGGTCCATCGTCTGGCCAGCCTCCTGGTCGAGCGTCAGCTGCTGGCCCTGACCGACCGGCGCTACCGCCTGGGGCCGGCCCTGATCCATCTGGGCTTCAAGGCTGGCGAACAACGCGACCTGATCGATGTCGCGCGGCCGATCCTGGCCGAGCTGGCGGCCGAGACCGATGACGCCGCCAACCTGGCGGTGCGGGACGGCGACGAGATCGTCTACGTCGCCCAGATCCCGGGGCGCCGCCGGGTCACGGTGCGCCACAGCGTCGGCGACCGGAACCTGGTGGCCGAGACCGCTCTGGGGATGGCGCTGCTGGTGGACGCCGACGCGGCGACGCGGGCGCGGGTGTTCCAGGATCGGCCCTGGCCGGTGGTCGAGGGCTGCGTCCTGCACCGAGACGACGGCGCCGACCGGATCTGCTGCATCGCCGCGCCGATCCGCGACGTCAGCGGCGTGGTCGTCGCCGCGCTCAGCTTGTCCAGTACGCCGCAATACATGGACGACGCGCGGATGCGGGCTCTGTCGCTGCGGGTCCGCGCTGCAGCCGAGAGGATCAGCACGGAGCTCGGCTTCGGTGACCTCTAGGCGGCCGTCGTCTCGCTGGGCGCCAGCAGTCGGCTGATCGTCTCGATCAGGTCGGCGGCCAGGATCGGCTTGGTCAAGAAGGCGTCAGCACCGGCGGTCAGGCCCGCGACCTGGTGCTCGGGCAAGGCGTTGGCGGTCAGCATGACGATCGGCGTCGCCAGCGCCTCGGCCTCCCGCTCGGCCCGCCGGACATGGGCGATGGCTTCCAGGCCGCCCATATTGGGCATCTGCATGTCCATCAGGATCAGGTCATAGTCGCCGGGGCTGAAACGATTGACCGCCTCCAGCCCGTCGACAGCCATGGTCAGGTCCACGTCCAGGCCTTCCAGCATCAGGGCCACGACCCGGCGATTGATGTCGTGGTCTTCCGCCAGCATGATCTTCAGGGGATGGCCGGCGTCCAGCGCGGAGCCGGCCTGATCGGGTGAGGCTGGGGCTTTGTCGATCGCGGCCACGGGGAGATCCAGTCGCACCGTGAAGCGTGAGCCTTCGCCCGGGGTCGACGAGACTTCGATCGTTCCGCCCATCAGCTCTGTCAGGGCCCGTGAGATCGACAGACCAAGGCCCGTACCGCCGAAGCGCCGCGTGATCGAGCCATCGGCCTGGGCGAAGCGCGCGAACAGGCGCCGGCCGGTTTCGGCGTCGAAGCCGATGCCGGTGTCGGTCACCGACAAGGTCAGCGCCTGAACGCCGCCGATCTCCAGACCGGCGTCGAGGATCAGCTCCACGCGACCGCGCTCGGTGAACTTGATGGCGTTGGAGACCAGGTTGCCAAGGATCTGTTTCAGGCGCGAGGGGTCGCCGAGGTGCCGTTCGGCCGCCTCGGGCGCTATGAGCAACTCCAGGGCCAGGCCCTTCTCCTCGGCCTTGGCGCGGAACAGCTCGACAATGGTCCCGCAGGTTGTCCGCAAGTCGAAGACCTCGGCGTGGATGGCCAGTTCACCGGCCTCGACCCGCGCCATGTCCAGCACATCGTTGAGCAGGACCTGCAGGGAGTCGGCGCTGGTCTCGACCAGCTGGACCATGTCGCGCTGCTTGGCAGCGAGGTCGGTGCGGGCCAGGGCCCCGACGACACCGATGATGCCGTTCATCGGCGTGCGGATCTCGTGGCTCATATTGGCCAGGAACTCGGACTTGGAGCGGCTGGCGGCCTCGGCCTTTTCCCGGGCCTTGCGCACGGCGGCATAGGCGCGCTCCAGGCGTTGGGCGCTGCGGTTGCGGGCGCTGAGCGCGGCGGTGGCAGGTACGGCCGTGGCGAAGGTCGTGGCGATGAACAGCTGGACCATGAACTGCTGGCGAAGGGGATCGCTGGGAGCCATGAAGGCGATCGGTCCATAGCCGTTGGCTGTCAGGGCCATGGCGATGATGCTGGTCGCCAGCACCGAGACATAGACCCAGCCTGGACCGGCGCGGAAGGCCGTCAGCACCAAGGTTGGCATGACCAGGGTCAGGGCGATGAACTGGTTGAAGGTGAAGATCGCCACCGCCAGGGCGACGGTCAGCGCCAGAAGTAGATGACGCTCCAGACGCGCGCCGCCGGCGGCGTGAAACAGGCGCTTCTGCTTGAGAGGCAGCAGAGCGGCCGGCGTGGCGATCATCAGGCCCAGGCCGTCTTCCAGCGCCCACTGCAGCCAGGCGTGGAAGAAGTCGCCGAACGAACCCTCGATCAGCCCCACCAGGACCTGACCCACCAGGGCCTCCAGCGCGGCGCTGACGGCCGCGATCAGCGAGAAGATGACCAGCCGTCGGGCCCGCGACAAGTCCAGCGCGGCGCCGCAGAAGGTCCGCGTCAGGGTCGCACCGCCGAAGGCCAAGGCCTGATTCAGGCTACTGAACAGAATGGCGTGGGGCAGGTCGATCCGTCCGATCCAGTTGTGAGTCAGGTCGACGCTGAAGCAGGCAAGGCAGAAGGCCAGGCCGAGGCGGGGCGACAACACGAGGATCGCGGTGAGCAGGATGCCGTTCGACGGGAAGAAGGCGACGGCGTCGCTGATGTCGCGGCAGAACAGCCAGATGCACAGCTCGACAGCCACATAGGCCACGAACAGTGCCGCCGCCGCGGACAGGCCGTGGCTCGGAGCCGAAGGTCGATAGAGATGAAAGCGAACCGCCATGTCGGATCCGCAGCACGCCCCCAGGAGCCCCGCCGATCGCGACAGTAGAGCGAACCTAAATCACCGAACGGTAAAGTCCGAAGGGCTTGATTGTCGCACCATGGAGCAGGGGAGACCGGCCAGCGACGCCGTCGCTGGCCGGCTTGGTTCTATTCGCCGAAGCGGAAGCGGAAGCCCACGCCGTAGTAGCGACCTTCGTAGCGGACATCGACCGGATAGGTGCGGTCGGACTGGTAGTTGTTATAGTTCTCGAAGGGCTTGGCCAGCAGGTTGGTGACGTCGAAACTGACGGTCATCTGCTTGGACAGATCATAGCTGAGCGAGGCGTCCAGTCGGGAAATCGCTCGCACCCCAACGCCGGTGTACTGCGAGCCATCGGGCGCCTGACGATAATAGTTCACCCACGGCGAGCGGTGGTTGTAGGAGATGCGGCCCGTCACACCGTTGCGCTCGTAGAAGAGCGCGGCGTTGTACGTCCACTTGGAGAGGCCGGTGATGCGAACATATGGCGCATCGTCGCCGCCCAGCGTCTTGGGGAACTGGTTCTTGCCGTCGATATAGGTGACGTTGCCTTGAACGCCGAAACCCTTGAAGGCGTCGGGCAGGAAGTCGAGGAAGGTTTGGGCGTTGATCTCGAAGCCCTTGATCTTGCCCGCGCCTGAGTTCTCAGGACGACTGATCCGGACAAGGCCGTAGACGGGGTCCTGGACGTTTCGCGTGTAGTTGCTCGTGAACCCGAAGAGGTCGCGATAGAATCCGGCAAAAGTAATGCTGCCGGTGCTCGAGAAATAATATTCCAGGCTGGCGTCATAGTTGTTTGACGTAAGCGGGACGAGGTCTGGGTTCCCGCCCGAGCCCGTGGCGTTGATCAGGGCGTTGGGATCGGTGGGATTGATCGGGACCGACGGATCTCGGACGACTTGGTCGATATTCAGGGCCGGATTCAAAGCGCCGAAATCGACGCGGGTGCGGGTCTGGGTGTAGCCCAGGCGTAGCTGCACTTTGTCGACTGGACGGATCCGCATGCTGATGTTGGGCAGCACGTCGGTATAGTTCTGCCTGATCGTCCGTGGGATCAGGGTCGTAACGTTGTTGTTCCGGACCCGCGAGGTGCCCGAGAACTCGCCGAGCGTCTGGACGACGCGCACGCCCACGACGCCGTCGACGGCGATCGAGCCTACATCGAAGGCATACTTGGCCTGAACGTACTCGGCATAGCTCTGTTCGGTGGCGCGGAAAGCGCCAGCCTGGTCCAGCGGCACTTCGGCGCTGCTGAAGGCCGTCAGGGTGTCCTTGTAGCCCTGATCGGTGGGGTTCAGGGCGACCAACTGCTGCAGGGCTGCGACGGAGCGCTGCTGCAGGGCGGTGAAGTTGGCCGCGATGCCTTCACGGGTGGGCATGAGGTATTGGGTGAAGCCCTGCGAATTGCCGCGGAACGGATCCTCGACCATCTGCAACTGGCCCACGGGCAAGCTGGAGAGCGCGATCTTCAGCGGCAGCACCCAGGCGTAGCGCGAGCCTTGAATCAGCGAAGCGTCCCGGTCGGTGTAGCGCAGGCCGAACTTGATTTCGGGAATGAACGACGAGCCGGTGTCGAACACCGCGTCGCCGCGCCATTGGACGCCGCTGCCCTTGGCGATGTAGTGGCGCTCGTAGTACCCGCGCCAATAGTAGTTGGCTGGATTGGCCGCGTCGAAGCCGGTGATATCGAACGCCGCGCCATCCTTCTCATTGAACTTCACGACGACGGTCGGCGCGGTGGTGAAGGCGCTGTCCAAGCTCCAGTTGCGAGCCTCGTACTCGCTATCCTCGTACGCCAGGTCGGTGGACAGGGTCAGGCGATCACCGCGCCAGATCGCGCCAACCGCGCCCTGATAGGTGTTCGTATGATCAGCGCCCGTCGAGCGATAGGCCTGAGGCGCGAGGCCGCCGGTTTTCGTGAAGCCAGCCGCCTGGTCGGTCGTCCCGGGAACCAGCGTGACGTTCGTCAGGGTCGGATCCTTCTGCACGGCCGAATCCCAGTCGCGCAGGTTGACGTCCAGATTGTCGGTCGCCTGGCGGCCGCGATAGCCTTGGAAGATGCCGTCGAAATAGACCTCGAGCTTGTCGTTAGGCTTCCACTGGATGGCGATGTTTCCCGAGGGGCGGAACCGCTTCCCGCCGTCGTTGTACAGGCCGACCGAATGTGGATAGCGGAAGCTATGACCCACCGAGTCCGGTGAGACGATGGAAAGGGAGCTGACCGTGGAGATGTCCTGGTTGTTGTAGCGGACGCCGTTGCGATACTGCGACTGGGCATAGGTGGCGTTGGCCAGGATGCCGATCTCGCCGATCGACGTGTCCCAGCGGTCCGAGATCAGGATGTTGCCGCTCGGGTCGCGCTTCTTGCTCTGGTCGTTGTAAGTGAGACGAACGCCGCCGCCGATGAACCGGCCCTTGAAGTCCATCGGACGTCGGGTGCGGACGTTGATCAGGCCGGCCAGGCCCGGCTCGACGATGTCGGCAGTCCCGGACTTGTAGACTTCGATGCCCGCCAGGGCCTGGGCGGGGAAGTCCTGCAATTGCACGCGGCGCAGCTCGGCGGTGAAGATCTCGCGGCCATTGTATGTCGTGGCGACGTCCGGCAGGCCGCGGATCAGCACGCGATTGGCCTCGTCGCTGAAGCGTTCGACCTGGATGCCAGCGATGCGCGCCAGGGTCTCGGCGGCGGTGTTGTCGGGCAGCTTGCCGATGTCTTCGGCGACGACGGCGTCGAGGATGGCGTCGGAGTTGCGCTTGATGGTCTGCGCCGAACGCAGGCTTTGCCGCAGGCCGGTTACGACCACCTCGGTCACGGCCGCGTTGTCCGCCGTCGCGACGGCGGGCTTTTCGGCCGCGGCCGTTGTCTGTGCGGCGACCGGCATGGCCAGGAGCGCCATCGGCGCGACGGACAGCATGAAGGCAAGGCGTTTCATTGGTTTCCCTCCCACGTTGAGTGCGAGGTGTCGTCCCTCGCGACCTTATTTGTCTGACTAATGTGCGTGGGGTCGGGTTTTGCGTCAATCGGATTAATAAGACTAATGTCTATATTGCAATGTCGATTTTATATGTATCTGGATTTGAACAAGATTTCTATCTGGGAGGACGCCGCATCCGTCCCCGCTGGCTCGCCAATTGGGCATGAGTCCGCGCGGCGCGCTGGTCGGCAGAGCCTTTTCGCGACTCGTTTCGCCTATGTGGCCAACGCTTGTTTATACTCTGACAAAACTTGACTTGGCGGCGGAGGCGGGGGCTGCTGAGCCGCCTTCAAGGCTTGCCGTCCTCGACGATGCCGACGCTCCACGGGAGCAGGGATAGCGGCACGCCCGGCTTGATCGGGGCTCCCGACAACAATTCGGTTCCGGCGACGGCCTTAAGGTCCACGCTCTGAGGCGCGGCAGAGTAGTTGAGCACATAGCGCACGGCGTGGCCGTTTGAGAGCGTCCCACGCCGCACGATGATCGGGAAGCGGACCTCGGGAAGCTCGACACCGGCGCGCTGCACCTGGTCGCCCAGAATCTTCTCGATCGTCGCGTCGGTCGGCATGAAGCCGACATAGGTGACCTCGCCCTGGCCGTAGGCATTGCGGGTCACCGCCGCATAGGCTGGCCACGACGGATGCTTGTAGCGCGCGAGGACTGTAGCGGTGGTGGGGGTGAGGAACTCCATCCACCAGCGGACCTGGTTGTCCTTGTCGCCGACGCCGAACGGGTCGCCGTCCAGCGACACGCCCTCCGGCTTGGTGAACTGCTCGTAGCGCACGCCGGCCGCCTCGGTGATCGCGCCGGGCTGGGGCGTGTGGCGCACCTTGGTGTTCTCGTCCGAGAAGCCGCTCTTGAAGGTGTAGAGCAGGTGGCCGCCGCTCTTGGCGTAGGCGTTCAGGCGGCCGATCTCTGCGTCGCTGGCAGCGTACAGCGCGGGCGCGACGATCAGCTTGTAGTCCGACAGCGAGGTCTTCGACGTGGGCGACAGTATGTCGACCTCGACGTTCATGCGGTACAGCGCGTCGTAGAACGGCCGCAGCACGGCGTTGTAGCCGACATCCGAACTGATCTTGAACGCGTCGAACCCGCTGAGTGCGGTGTTGCTGACATAGATTGCGACCCGATTGCGCTTCTTCAGGTTCACCAGCTTGGGGCCCAGGCGCTTGAGGTCGGCGCCGATGGTCTTGGCCTCCTCGTAGACCGCGTTGGGCTGGTAGTCCTGTGAGAGCACGCCGCGCCAGTACGTCTCGATGGCGTTGGCGGTGCTGGACCAGTGCCAGTACTCGACCATGTTGGCGCCCGAGGCCAGGTGGCTGAAGGCCTGCAGGCGCAGTTGCCCAGGGTAGGGCGTCCAGTCCGGGAAGCCCTGGGCCTGGGTCTCCAGCACCAGATAGTTCTGGCCGTCGCGCATCGACCGGGTGACGTCGCCGCCGAAGGCGATCTCGGCGCCGGTCAACTTGTCCTGGCTGGGATGATAGATGTCGATGCCGGCCACATCCAGCGCCTGGGCGGCCTTCCAGTGGTCCACCTCGGGCTGGACGCCGAACGAGTGGCCGCGCCAGGCGAGGTCGAAGTTGTGGGTGATGAACTGCCCGGGGCGGGCGTGGGCGCGGACCAGGCCGGCCTGCCACGCGAGGAAGTCGGTGACCAGGCCGCGCTGGAAGTCGGCGAAGGCGTTGGAGAGGCTGGCGTTGATCGAGCCGTTGACCGACGGGAAGTCCTCCCACCGGTTGATGCGGTTGCTCCAGTAGTCCAGGCCGTAGGCCTTGTTCAGCGTGTCCAGGTCCGGCCAGCGGCGCTTCATCGTCTCGACGAAGGCGGCCTGCACGTTGGGACCGCTGGTGTCGTAGGCCTTGGTCTCGTTGTCGATCTGGTAGCCGATGACAGCTGGATGGTCCTTCACGTGGTCGACCAGGGCGACGATCACCCGCTCGGCGGCGCGGCGATAGTCGGGATCGGTGATGTCCATGTTCTGGCGGCGGCCGTACTCGGCGCGGCCGCGCGGAGTGACGACCAGGACGTTGGGATGTTCGCGCGCCAGCCATGTCGGCACGGCATAGGTGGGCGTGCCGACGATCACCTTGATCCCGTGCCGCTGCATGGCCGCCAGCATCCGATCGACATGGCGGAAGTCGAACACGCCCGGCTGCGGCTCCAGCGTGCCCCAGGTGGATTCGGCGATGCGCACGACCGTGATCCCGGCCGCCTGCATCATCCGCGCGTCTTCCTCGACGCGGTCGGTGGGGGTGTACTCGTCGTAGTAGGCCACGCCGTAGAGGATGGTGTCGGGCAGGGCGGCTTCGGCGCCCTGGGCCGCGCCTAAGCCCAGGCCCATGGCGATCGCCAACAGACACGCGCGCCAACTGCGGTTGAACTTGCCCATGCCGCGCCTCCTTTTTTGTCTGACTAATTCTACCAATGGAGTGTGGCAAGGCGCTTGAGTCTGCCGAGCTGGGCGGCATCGGTGCGAAAACCGTCGATTGGCTGGGAAGATATGTCCGACAAATCAGGGTGATGAGCAATCCGGCGGTTCGCTCCGAAAAAGTCGGCGGAAAAAAATGAGCCGCTCGTTTCGGTCTGCGGGGGGCGAGTCCTGAGCTTGCTCCAGCGAACAAAAATGCTGAACGGCAACCTCGAGGAAACGAACCGGATGACTCTCAAGATCGGTCGGGCGACGCTGATGCTGGCGTCGACGAGCTTCATCGCGCTGGCGGCTCCGGCCTATGCGCAGACCGCCGCCAAGGACGCCGACACGGTGACCGAGGTCGTCGTCACGGGCTTCAAGAAGAGCTATGCCGACGCGGTGCGCATGAAGCGCGATAGCGCGGGTATCACCGACTCCATTTCGTCGGACGGCCTGGGCCGCTTCCCCGACCTGAACGTGGGTGAAGCCATCCAGCGCCTGCCGGGCATCCAGATCAACCGCGAGGCCGAGTCCCGCAACGCCACCATCAACCTGCGCGGCCTGCCGGGCACCTATGCACGCACCACCATTAACGGCCAGGCATTCGCCGAGCCGATCCTGGACTCGTCGACGCCGCTGGGCGCGTTCAACTCCGACATCTTCTCGGCCATCTCGATCATCAAGTCGCCGTCGGCGGCCGACCAGTCGGGCGGCATGAGCGGCAATATCGACCTGCAGATCGCGCCCGCCCTGGGCCGTCGCGACGGCGGCACGTTCAAGCTGGGCTACGAGTACAACGACCTGGGCAATCTGAAGAGCCCGGCGGTGACCCTGGGCTACAACAAGCACATCACCGAGAACCTCGCCGTGTTTGGCGTGGTGGCTTACAAGAAAGAGAAATTCCGGCGGGATTCCATCAACTTCGTTCAATATACTCAGCTGAACGCGCTGACGGTTCCGAACGCCGACTTGGCCGCCTACTACGCGCCGACGCCGGCTGGCGGGGCGGCCTGTCCGACGGGGCAGCAGTGCCGCTCGTGGGGCACGGGCGCCAAGTCGACCGCGGGCGTGCTGTTCCCGTCCGACAACCGCCAGATCGTCAAGTACAACGAAGGCGATCTGTGGACCGCCGCCGGCGGCCTGGAATACCGGGTCAACGAGTCGCTGAAGGTGGGCCTCTCCGGCTTCTACACGCGCCGTAACCTGGACAAGAACTATACCGACCTGCTGGAAGTCGACGTGCGCCCGACGACGGCGGTCGTCAACCCGACGGGCAAGGTCTTCACGCTCGCGGACGGCTTCAACTACATCAACGCGTTCGACTATTCGAACGCCCAGGTGAACCGGTCCTTCCGCTCCGAGCCGGCCGTCCAGAAGACCTGGGATCTGACCGGCAATGTCGAGTACCGCAGCGATGACTGGCGCTTCAACGGCACGCTGGTGACCTCGAAGGCCTCGAACAACGTCGTCCAGACCCAGATCGACGTGCGCAACCTGTCCAAGGCGGCCGGCAACGGCGTGTCGGGCAGCTTCTATTCGGGCAACGGCGACATCGAGAAGTACCTGATGTCGCTGAACCCGGCCGGCGCGCCGACGGTCACGGCCGGCCCCTATGTCTGGCAGGGCGCGGGCAACAGCCCGACGGCCCAGAACGCCGCCGGCGACCAACTGATCGTGGCTGGCAGCCTGGGCTACCTGACCAACGAGCTGAACTCGGCCCAGGGCGACATCGAGCGCTTCATCGACAAGGGCCCGCTGAGCAGCATCGTCGCCGGCGTCCGCGCCGAACGCGCCGAGTTCAAGTCGCAGGGCTACCGAACCAGCGCCAAGGGCGTGCAGGGCCAGAACGTCGACAGCAGCTTCCTGACGCTCAGCCCCTACGCCAACGACTTCTTCGGCGGCTCGGGCGGCGCCTATGCGCGCAACTGGTATACGGTCGACTACGCCCGCGCGGTCTCGCGCCTGCAACCGGTCACCACCACGGCGGGCGACCTGGTCACGCCGTCGGGCTGGATCAACGACCCGACCAACGGCTCGTACTCGGCCAACAACTTCTCGGTCCGCAACGACATCAGCGCGGCCTATTTGATGGGCAAGGTCGACACCGAGGTCCTGGGCGTGCGGGTGCGCGGCAATTTCGGCGCGCGCTACGAGTCCACCGACCAGACCATCAACGCCCTGAACAAGAAGTTCGACTCGGCCGGCAACGTCATCTATGTGCCCGAGAAGTTCAGCCAGAAGTACGACGAGCTGCTGCCGTCGGTGATGCTGGCGGCGGACCTGACCGACACGCTGGTGCTGCGCGGGGCGTTCTACAAGACCTTCGTGCGCCCCCAGCCGCGCAACCTGAGCCCGACGACCTCGCTGACCAAGACCGGCAACGGCTTCCAGCTGGCCTATGGCGGTTATGATCTGAAGCCCTACACGGCCGTCTCGCAGGACATTTCGCTGGAGTGGTACAACCGCGCCAACAGCCTGATTTCGGTCGACGTCTATCACAAGACGATCAACGACCTGGTCATCGCCGAGAACCGCCTGAGCCGCCTGTGCCCGGCCGACGCCACCGCCTATGGTCTGGGTCACCTGTCGCTGAACGGCACGACCTGCCAGAGCGACATCCTGGTCAACGGCCAGCCGGCCGTCGTTCAGATCAGCGGCAACTACAACCAGGACAAGCCGATCAAGGTCGACGGCGTCGAGGTCAGCATCCAGCAGAACTTCGACTTCCTGCCGGGCTTCTGGAAGAACTCCGGTGGCGTGTTCAACTACTCGTACGCCAAGATCTCCGGGACCTATGCCGACGGCACCAAGGCGATCCTGCCGGGCGTGTCGAAGAACGCCTTCAACGTCATCGGCTTCTACGAGACGGCCAAGTACGGCGCGCGCATCGTCTACAACTACCGTGACGAGTACATCCTGGCCGGCGGCAACACCTTCACCGGCGGCGCCAGCCGCGTGAAGGCGCGCGGTCAGCTGGACGCCTCGCTGTCCTACACGATCAGCGACCAGTTCTCGATCTCGTTCGACGCCTACAACATGACCGACCAGCGTCGGACCCAGTACCAGAACGTCGAGACCATGCCGCGCGCCAACGACTACGACGGCAGGACCTACACCCTGACCTTCCGCGGTTCGTTCTAGGCGACCAACTGGGCGCCAGGCGGACGTCCCTTTCCCCCCGCCTGGCGCTTCTTTCTCGCCTCGACCATGCTCGATCCCAGTACGCTTCAAAGATCAGGACGCCCCTTCGCGATGAACCGTTTCGTATCGAGTCTGCTGGCCGCTTCGGCGCTCTTGGCGTCTGGGTCCTGGGTCGGCGCCGCGCAGGCCCAGACCTTCACCCCGTCGCCGGGCGCCTCGCCGACCATGAAGGCCGAGATCCTCGCCACCGAGGCGATCGATCGCGTGTGGTCGGGTCACAGCGTGCGGTTCGCGCTCATCACCACCAAGACCGAGCTCGTGATCGGCTACTACGACGCCAACCGCCAACTGACGGTGGCGCGGCGGCGCAAGAGCGGCGGGGGCTGGAGCTACCAGAAGCTGGACACCTGGAACGATTGGGACAGCCACAACTACATCGCCATCGCGGAGGACGCCGTCGGCCGACTGCATGTGGCGGCGAACATGCATTCCAGTCCGATGACCATGTTCGTCTCGGATCCGTCCGGTGACGTGCGCACCCTCAAGCGCGTGCCTGTGCTGGTCGATCCCGCGCTGGAGCGCTCGGCGACCTATCCGGTCTTCCTGCGAGACCGGGCCGGGCGCCTGATCTTCAAGTACCGCAACGGCGTCAGCGGCGCCGGCGACGAGATCTATGACGTGCTCGACGCCGCCGCCGGCAAGTGGTCGCGCCTGACCTCGGCGCCGCTGGTCGACGGGGAAGGGGAGCGCAACGCCTATTTCATGGGGCCGGTGGTCGGCCCCGACAACTGGTTCCACATCGCCTGGGTCTGGCGCGAGACGCCGATGGCCGAGACCAACCACGACCTCAGCTACGCCAAGAGCCCGGACCTGATCCACTGGTTCAGGGCCGACGGGACGCCGCTGCCGCTGCCGATCAAGCTGAGGGACGCCGAGATCGTCGATCCCGTCCCCGTAAAGGGCGGGATGATCAACAACAACACCCTGCTGGGCTTCGACGAGCAGGGCCGGCCGATGATCACCTATCACAAGTTCGACGCCGCCGGAGACACCCAGATCTACTTGGCGCGCTATGTCGGCAAGGCCTCGAAGACGGGGTGGGAGCGGGTGCAGATCAGCCAGTGGAAAGGCTATCGCTGGGACTTCAGCGGCGGCGGTTCGCTGAAGTCGGAAATCTATGTCGGCGGCGCTCAGTCCATCGGCGGCGGCCTGCTGAAGGTGCCGGTGATCCGCCTGGGCCAGTCGATCGACTTCATTGTCCGCTCGTCCGACCTGTCGCTGGTCGAGGCGCGGCCGGTCTTCTCACTTGCCGATCAGCTGAAGACGGTGGTCAAGACGCCCGAGGACATGCAGGTCAATATCGTCAACGCCGAGGGCGACAAGGGCGAGGTCTACGCCCTGGTCTGGAACGCTCGTCCCCCGCAACGGGACATGGCCGCGCCCGACATTCCGGACCCGACGACCCTGCTGTTCATGACCCTGCGCCCGCAGCCGCGCTGATGTGCCCGCAATCGGTCTCTATTCGATTGACGAGATCGCGCGCCTCTAGGAAAGTGCTATTATATGATAAATCGTCCCAAATAGTGGGCCGAGTGAGCTATTCGGATCGATGGCCATCAAGCTCTTGGAATAGGGCAGGCCTCCGGGGGGATCGGGATGAAAGACATGGACGCGGCACGTCCCGGAGGACGCTATGCGGGGCGCTGATCCGGAGATCGTCGCCTGGGTCAGCTCGCACGTCGTGCCGTTCGAGGCCGATCTGCGCAAGAAGCTGCGCTATATCTGCGGGACCGCCGACGAAGTCGACGACCTGGTGCAGGACATCTACTATCGGTTCCTCAAGATGCGGTCCGTCGACCACATCGACGATCCGCGAAACTACGTCTTCCAGATGGCCCGCAATCTCGTCATCGACCATCTGCGCCGCAAACGGGTGGTCAATATCGAAGCGGTCCAGAGCCTGGACGAGTTGGCCATCTTCGACGGCGCGCCGTCGCCGGAACGCGTGACCATGGCCCGCGCCGAGTTGAAATGGGTCCTGGGCGTGATCGCCAAGCTGCCGGAGCGCTGCCGCGACGTCTTCCAGATGCGCAAGGTTTATGGTCTGTCCCAGGCCGAGACCGCCCAGCAACTGGGGCTGAGCGAGAACGTGGTCGAGAAGGAGACCATGCGCGGCATGCACATTATCTCCGACACGGTCGCGCGGGTCAGCGTCTCGGGCGATCGCGACGCCCAGCGCCGCCAGACCGGCGGTCCCCGTAACCCGGCGCGGCTGGGGCGCTGATGTCGACGATCGACAAGGAAGCTTCCGACTGGGTCGTGCGCCAGGCGTCGGGTCCGCTGGACGAGGTGTCTCAGCGCGCCTTCGAGGCCTGGTACGACACTGGTCCGCGCCAGCAGGGCGCCTATCTGCGTGCCCAGGCGATCTGGCGCAGCCTGGACAAGGCGACCGTGCAGGCCAACCTTCGCCCCGAAGCCGTTCGCCGGACCGTGAGGGCCCAAGCCGCCCGGCGGCCGACCCGTCGCGCCGTGCTGGGCGCCGGCGTGGCGGCGAGCGCGGCGGCCGGCGTGGCCGCCATGGTGTTCGGTCCCCGCCTGGTTGGCGGCCAGACGCTGACCACGACCCTGGGCGAGGTCCGCAAAATCCCACTGGAGGACCGCTCGGTCGCCAGCCTGAACAGCGACAGCCACCTCGAGGTGAGCATGACGCCCAAGCTGCGCCGCATCGTGCTGGTCAGTGGCGAGGCTCTGTTCGAGGTCGCCAAGAATCCGCAGCGGCCGTTCGTGGTCGAGGCCGGCGACGTCTTCGTGCGCGCGGTCGGCACGGCCTTCAGCGTCCGCCGGCGGGCGAATGGCGCCGACGTGCTGGTGACCGAGGGCGTGGTCGAGGCCTGGAACGCCGGCGGCGTCGCCGGCGCGCAGCGCATTTCGGCCGGCCAGCAGGCCTTCGTGCCCAATCGCGCCGCGCCGTTCTCGGTGCTGGCTGCGCCGCAGGAGGTCGAGCGCCGCCTGGCCTGGCGCGAGGGCAACATCATCCTGAACAACCAGACGCTGGCTGAGGCCGCCCTGGAGTTCAACCGCTACAATAGGCTGAAGATCGTCATCGCCGATCCGGCGCTGGGGTCGCATCGCCTGGTCGGCCAGTACCGCGCCGACCAGCCGGAGCAGTTCGTCGACGCCGTCCAGGCGCTGATGGAGGTCCGGGTGACCCGATCGGGCGACCGCTTGACGGTCGGCGCCGCAAGGCCAGCGAATAAGCCGTCGGACCAGAGCTAGTCCGGAGGCCAAGAACAGGCTCGCGATCGCGGCGCGTGAAGAAGCCGAGAGGGAAGGGTGAGCGCTGGATGGCGTCGTCGACCAGTCGCGGTCGGGGAGGTGAGCGGCTGTCGCTGTTGCTGGCGACCTGCGTCCTGCTGTCCGCCGGTCACGTCCAGGCGCAGGCGCGGCTGAAGCGCTTCGACATCGCCGCCGGTCCGGCCGTGGACACCCTGCAGGCCTTCTTCCGCCAGTCGGGTCTCCAGGTCCTGGCCAATGGCGCGGATCTCAGGGGCGTCACCACACAGGCCCTGTCGGGAACACTGGACGCCGAGGCGGCGCTGCGGGCCTTGCTGCAGGGCACTGACCTGGTGGCCCAGCTTCGCCCCAACGGCACGGTGCTGATCGTCAGGCGCGCGCCGCCCAAGCCCGCCGAGCCGGTCACGTCCGTCGAGGAGCCCACGGTCGTGACCTCGGTGGTCGTCACCGGATTCCGCCAGAGCTATGCCGACGCGATCCGGATGAAGCGGGCCAATCCGGGGATCACCGACTCCATCTCGTCGGACGGTCTGGGGCGCTTTCCCGATCTCAATGTCGGCGAGGCGATCCAGCGCATCACGGGCGTCCAGATCAACCGCGAGGCCGAGTCCCGCAACGCCACCATCAACCTGCGAGGCCTGCCAGGCACCTTCGCGCGGATCACCATCAACGGTCAGGCCTTCGCCGAGCCGATGCTCGACTCCTCGGCGCCGCTGGGCGCGTTCAACTCCGACATCTTCTCGGCGATCACCATCAACAAGTCGCCGTCGGCCTCGGACCAGTCGGGGGGCTTAAGCGGCAATATCGACCTGAAGATTCAGTCCGCGCTGAGCCGTCGGGACGGCGCCGCCTACAAGCTCTCTTACGAGAAGGACAGCCTGGGCGAGCTGGCCACGCCCGCGGTGACGTTGTCGGCCGCTCACCACTTCCGGACCAACCTGGCGGCCTACGGCGTGGTGGCCTTCAAGAAGGAGCGGTTCCGCCGGGACTCGATCAACTTCAATCAGTACACGCCGCTGAACGACCTGACGCCCGACTTCAAGGCGCGGTATGCGGACTACTTCGCGCCGCTGGGCGCGGACGGCGCCTGCGCCAAGGGCGAGGCGTGCAGCGTGCTGGGTACGGGCAAGCTGGCGCGCGCGGGTGTCCTGTTTCCCTCCGACGTGCGCCAGCTGGTCAAGCTGAACGAAGGGAACCTGCTGACGGCGGCGACCGGCGTCGAATACGCGCCGTCCAACCGCCTGAAATTCAGCCTGGACGGCTTTTTCACCCGCCGCGACCTGGGCAAGAACTTCACCGAGATGAACGAGGTCGACATGCGGCCGACGACCACGATCGTCGCGCCCACGACGCCCGTGCAGACCCTGTCCGACGGCCTGACTTATGTGAATGCGGTCAATTTCTCGAACGCTCAGATCAATACCTCCTTCCGCTCCGAACCCATCGTTCAGGAGTCCTGGAGCCTGAACGGTCGGGCGCTGTGGTCGGCTGGGCCCTGGAGCTTGACGGGCGCGCTGATCAGCTCGCGCGGGGCCTACGACTACACCCAGACCCAGATCGACTGGCGCAACGTCGCCAAGGTTGGCGGCAACGGTGTCTCGGGGACGTTCTTCTCGGGCGGCGGCGATATCCGGAAGTACATCCTGACGCTGGCGCCGCGATCCGCGCCGCCGGTGACGTCCGGGCCCTGGACCTGGCTAGGCATGGCCAATCCCGCATTCCAGCAGAACAGCGTCGGCGATCAGCTGGTGGTGGCCGGGTCGTCCGGCTATACGCGCAACGCCATCGACGCCGCGCAGCTGGACTTCGACCGGTCTGTCTCGAATGGCCTGTTCTCGACCCTGTCGGGCGGCGTCAGGCTGGAGCACACCCGGTTCGCCTCGCGCGGCTACCGGACCAGCGCCAAGGGCGTGCGGACCCAGAACATCGACGCCAGCTTCCTGAAGAACAGCGCGTATGCGGCCGACTTCTTCGGCGGCGCGGCCCCAGGCTATCTGAACCCCTTCACCAGCGTCGACTACGACTATGTCGTCGCGCGCCTGCAGCCGGTCAGCCTGCAGCTCGGCGACCTGCTGACGACGACCGGCTGGGTCAACGATCCGTCGAACGAGTCCTATTCGGCCAACAATTTCCGGGTCTCGGGCCTGACCGGCGCGGCCTATGTCCAGGGGCGGTTCGATCGTCGCGCCTGGGGACTGCCGATCCGGGGCAATGTGGGGCTGCGCTACGAGCACACCCAGCAGGATATCGTCACGCTGAACCGCAACACGGCGCTGTCCGGGGACATCCGCTATGACCCGGCCCGCTTCGAGAGCGACTACGGTGAGTGGTTGCCGTCCCTGCTGGTCGCCGCCGATCTCAGCGAGACGCTGGTTCTGCGCCTGGCCTCGTACAAGACCTTCGTGCGGCCCCAGCCGCGCAACCTCAGCCCGGCCAGTTCGGTGACGGCCACCGACCAGGGCTTCAACATCACCTATGGCGGCTACGACCTGACGCCGTTCACCGCCTTCTCTCATGACGTGTCGCTGGAGTGGTACAACCGCTCGGGCGGAATGGTGTCGCTGGACGTCTACCGCAAGGACATCCGCAACCTGGCCACGGTCGAGAACCGGCTGGACAAGCTGTGTCCCGCCGACGCCACGGCCTTCGGCCTGGGCCACCTGACGGTCCAGGGCGACCAGTGCCTCAGCGACATTCTGGTAGCGGGCAAGCCGGCGGTGATCACCGCCACGGGCAACTTCAACCAGGAGCGGCCGCTGCGTGTGACCGGCCTGGAGTTCAGCCTGCAGCAGAACCTGGACTTCCTGCCTGGCTTCTGGCGCAACTTCGGCGGGGTCATCAACTACTCGCTGACCCGCATCGAAGGCCGCAATCCAGACGGCTCGCCGGCCATCCTGCCCGGCGTCTCGGCGCGCAGCTACAACGTCATCGGCTACTACGAGACCAAGCGCCTGGGCGTGCGCGTCGTCTACAATTATCGAGACGAGTACATACTGTCCGGCCTGAACACCTTCACGGGCGGGACCAGTCGCGTGAAGGCGAGAGGACAGATCGACTCATCGGTCGCCTTCGCCGTGAACGACCGCCTGAACCTGGCCGTCGACATCTACAACCTGACCAATGCCCGCCGCACCCAGTACCAGAACATCGAGCAGGTCCCGCGGGCCAACGACTATGACGGCCGGGCCGTCACGGTCTCGATCCGAGGCGCGTTCTAGATGTTGCGCGACCAGCCACTTTACGGGAATGACTGTTCCGATTTCGGCGCATTAAGGGCAAGGTTCCGTAACGGGCGTTTTCCTTGGCTTTCAGCCATGGTTTCGCTGTGGTTTCGCGTCTTTGCCGGGATGCGGTAGCATTGCGCGTGAACAGGCGCTAAAGGCTTGTCGTTCCGATTTATGGACTTGCGTTCCGAGAATGTATTTGTCAGATAAATGCTATAAGCACATGGATGTCTGTGCTTTGCGGTTCGCGATTTCGCGAGCGGATGGGCGTTGAAGTAGTGGGATCGGGGGCTGAGGCTTGACATACGACAAGGTCTTCTACGCTACGCATCCCGACATGATGGCGGGCGCCAGCAACCAGGACCTTCGCGATCGTTACGTGATCGAAGGCCTGTTCGCTCCCGGCGCCGTTAAGCTCAACTATCTGCATCAGGAGCGCCTGGTGATCGGCGGCGCCGCGCCGCTGGGCGAGACGCTGGCGCTGCCCGCCCACGCCGAACCGCCGTCGCAGGCCGGTCAGCCGTTCCTGGTCAATCGCGAGATGGGCGTGGTCAATGTCGGGCAGGGCGCGGGGCGCGTTCTCGTCGACGGCCAGGTCTTCGTGCTGCAGCCGCTGGACGCCCTCTACATCACGCGCGGCGCGGCCGATGTGCGGTTCGAGAGCCTGGACGTCGCCGGCCCGGCCCGTTTCTACCTGGCCTCGACGCCGGCTCACGCGGCCTTCGAGACCAAGGCTATTTCGACCGCGACGGCCATCCCGCTGGAGCGCGGCTCGCTCGAGACGGCCAATCACCGGATCATCTACCAGCTGGTCGTGCCGGGCGTCTGCGCCTCGGCTCAGCTGCTGCTGGGGCTGACCATCCTGCAGCCGGGCAGTGTGTGGAACACCATGCCGCCGCACCTGCACGACCGCCGGTCCGAGGCCTATTTCTATTTCCGGTTCGGCGACGACGCCCGGGCGGTCCATTTCATGGGCGAGCCCGACGCCACGCGATCCCTGGTGATCGAGAACGAGCAGGCGGTGATCTGCCCGCCCTGGTCGGTGCACAGCGGCGTTGGCACAGGCAGCTACGCCTTCATCTGGGCGATGGGCGGCGAGAACCTCGACTATCACGACATGAACGTGCTCGACATCTGCCAGCTGCAGTGAGCGCCAGGCCCCGCTGACGGGGTGAACCCATAACGAGAGGCCGGGCGAACCCGGTCCCAGGATGGAGGAAGCGAAGCGATGAAGTTTGTCTACCGCACGGTGATCGGTCTGGCCGTTTCGATGGCGGCGCTGACTCCAGCCATGGCTGCGACCGTCAAGCCGGCTCCGGCGCCGGCCCAGGCCAGCGCCGCCGTTCCCTATGCCCGCGCCGACGTGATGCGCCTGGCCGAGAAGGTCGCCGACTATCAGCTGGCCACCATGGCCGCCGGCTATGTGCCGCCGGAAGCCGCGCGGGACAGCACCGATCCCGCCGGCTGGGTGCAGGGCGCCTTGTTCGTGGGTCTGCGAGACCTGGCCGACCGCTCGGACAATCCGGCCTATCGCCAGGCGATCCTGGCGCGGGGCGCGGCCAACAAGTGGGTCCTGGGCAAGCGGTTCTATCACGCCGACGAGCACGTCATCGGCCAGGCCTATCTGTGGGCCGCCAAGCATGGGGCCGGCGACGTGGCGATCGGGCCGCTGCGCCAGCGCTTCGACGCGATCCTGGCCTATCCGCCCAAGGTGGGTCTGGAGCACGCCGAATACACCGATCCGCGCGGCGTCGACTGCGACCAGCGCTGGTGCTGGAGTGACGCCCTGTTCATGGCGCCGGCGACCTGGTTCGAGCTCTCGACCGTGACTGGCGACCCCAAGTACGCCGCCTATGCTCGCAAGGAGTTCGCGGCGACCACGGACTTCCTCTACGACAAGGACGAGCATCTCTATTACCGGGACTCGCGCTTCTTCACCCGGCGCGGTCCGGACGGCGAGAAGGTGTTCTGGAGCCGTGGCGACGGCTGGGTGCTGGCCGGTCTGGCGCGGATCATTCCGCTGCTGCCGCCGGGCGATCCGGACCGGGTCCGCATGGAAACCGTCTTCAAGGAGGTGGCCGCCAAGCTGAAAGCCATCCAGAAGCCGGACGGCTACTGGTCGCCGTCGCTGCTGGCCAATCCGGCCAAGTCGCTGCCGGAGTCCAGCGGCACCGCTTTCTTCACCTACGGCCTGGCCTGGGGCCTGAAGGCCGGATTGCTGGACCGCGTGACCTACGAGCCGACGGTCCGCAAGGGCTGGGGCGCCCTGACCCGGGCCGTGCATCCGGACGGCAAGTTCGGCTGGGTGCAGCCGATCGGCGATCGTCCCGAAAGTGTCAGCTACGAGGACACCCAGTTCTACGGCGTCGGCGCCTTCCTGCTGGCGGCGACGGCGATGGCGGATCTCGACCTGAAGCCGGCGAAGTAGGGGAGGCGACCATGCACAAGCGTGACTTCATGAAGGCCGCCCTGGTCGGCGCGGCGTCCCTGGGCGCCGGCGCGAGCGCCAATGCCGCCGCCAAGCCCGCCGCGGCCCCGATCGACGACCGCGCCTACATGGCCGGCCTGCTGGAAAAGATCGCCAGCCCGGTCCTGTCGGCCATGTCCAAGGGTGAGCTGAAGAAGAGCTTCGCTCTGGAGCTCAGCCCCACCTGGGACGGGCGCGATCCCAGCGTCGCCTATCTGGAGTGCTTCGGTCGGATGATTTCGGGCCTGTCGCCCTGGCTGGCCCTTCCCGAGGACGCCACCGCCGAGGGCAAGGTCCGCAAGCGCCTGGCCGAGCAGGCCCTGCAGGCCTACGCCCATTCGGTCGATCCCAAGAGCCCCGACTACCTGACCTGGCGCGTCCACGGCCAGGCGCTGGTCGACTCCGCCTATTTCACCCAGGCCCTGCTGCGCGCGCCCAAGACGTTGTGGGAGCCGCTGGACGCGACGACCAAGAAGCGCATCGTCGAGGAGATCAAGGGCGTCCGCCGGTTCAATCCGCCGATTACCAACTGGCTGCTGTTCGCGGCCATGAACGAGGCGTTCCTGCTGCAGATCGGCGAAGAGGCCGATCCGATGCGCTTGAACGCCGCCGTGCGAGCGATCAACGACTGGTACGTCGGCGACGGCTGGATCAAGGACGGCGCGACCTTCCACTTCGACTACTACAACGCCTTCGTCATGCACCCGATGATGATCCAGGTCCTGGAGGTCATGGAGGCCCACAAGGCTCCGTTCTGGAAGGACGACTTGACCAAGTGGCGCGAGCTGGCGGTCAAGCGGGCCCAGCGCTTCGCCGAGCACCTGGAGCGGTTCGTCTCGCCCGAGGGGACCTTCCCGCCGTTCGGCCGGTCGCTGACCTATCGTACGGCGGCGTTCCAGCCCCTGGCGCTGCTGTCGCTGCGCAAGCAGTTGCCGGCCAAGGTCTCGGAGGGGCAGGCGCGCTCGGCCCTGACCGCCGTGCACAAGGCGATCTTCAGCCACGAAAGCAACTTCAAGGGCGGCTTCCTGACGATCGGCTTCGCGGGGCACAACCCGGCGCTGGGCGACTGGTATTCGAACAACGGCAGTATGTACATCACGACCGAGGGCTTCCTGGCCCTGGGGCTGCCGGCGTCCGACAGCTATTGGACCGCGCCCGCCCAGGCCTGGACCCAGAAGCTGGCCTTCGGCGGCCAGCCGTTCCAGAAAGACTATGCCGTCGAGTACTGAACCGGAACGGCGCCTCTTCAGCAGCCATTGCATTTTGTCGGCAGAGCCGTATCACTATTCGGTACGGCTCGCGGCATGTCGCCGGGGCTCCGCGTGAATGGTTGATATGACGGACATCGCCTCGACAGATGCGGATGAGGCCTCCTCGTCGCGGACGAGCGCGGGCGCCCAAACCCTGTTCAAGGGTCTGGAAGTGCTGAGCCGGGTGGCCAAGGGCGACACCACGCTCGGCAAGATGGCCAAGTCACTGGACCTTAACAAGACAACGGTGCACCGCCTGGCCTCGACCCTGGTCGAGGCGGGTTTCCTGTCGTTCTCGCCGCGCGAGGGCTATGCCCTGGGCACCAAGCTGCTGGAGTTGGGCTATGCGGCCTCGCAGCAGATCACCCTGACGCGCGTCAGCCACGACTACCTGCGCCAGCTGTCGATCGACACCGGAGATACGGTCAATCTTGGCGTCCTGGACCGCGACCAGGTCCACTATATCGACAAGATCCCGGGCACGCGCCGTATCGAGGTGCGCTGTGTGGTCGGCGAGCGCCAGCCACTAAGGCATACCGGTCTGGGCAAGGCGCTGCTGTTGGATGCAGGCGAGGATCTCTTGCGCGAGGTGTTTCTGCGCGAGGCGGCGATCTTCCCCCGCTATCGCTATGACCTGCGCCAGTGGCTGGAGGTCATGGCCCGCTATCGCGAGCTGGGCTATGCCCTGGATCTCGACGAGAACGAGGACCACATCCGCTGCGTCGCCGCGCCGATCCGCGACATGAGCGGCAAGATCATCGCCGCCGTTTCGGTGTCCTCGATCGCCCAGTACATGGACGACGCCCGGATCGCGACGGTCGCGGCCTATGTCAAGGAAACTACCCAGAAGATCAGCGCCGAGTTCGGCTACCGCTGAGTCGCGGTCCGGGCTGGCTCTCTCAGGCGTCGCGGTTGGCCACCACGCCTGTTTCCGCATGTTGGAACACCGGTGTCATGTGGCTGTCACGCAACAACGGTCGCTGAAACAGGGCTGGTCCTGAAAAATCATACAAATGACGTTCCCATATATGTTGCGCCGCTTCGCTATGTGTTACGCCTAACGTCAGAAGCGCAAAGCTCAACGTGAGGAAACATGCCTAGATCAGTCCGGCGGACTTCAACCGCCTAGTCCGCCTAAACGCGTTTGTTCTCAGAGTCTTAGATCGCGCCGCCATGCGCGGCGCAGCCCTTCCGAACCGCTCGGAAGGGAGGGGGAAACTGTGCGCCCAATTGGGCCGCCAGGGGAGGGAAGAATGAAGAAGCAATTCAAGAAGCAACTGCTGCTGACGACGATGCTGGCCATGGGCGCCGGCAGTGCCGCGACAGGCGCCTGGGCTCAGGCCGCCGCGCCTCAGGACACGGTCGAGGAGGTGGTGGTCACCGGTTTCCGCTCGTCGCTGCAGAAGTCGCTGGGCCTGAAGAAGGATGCGATCGTCGTCCGTGACTCGATCGTCGCCGAGGACATCGGCAAATTTCCTGAGGCCAACGTCGCCGAGGCGCTGCAGCGCATCCCGGGCGTCTATCTCAGCCGTGACGGCGCCTCGAACGAAGGCCAGCGAATCTCGATCCGTGGTCTGGGCTCGGACTACAATGTCACCACCATCAACGGCGCGCCGGTCCGCACGACCTCGTCGAGCAACGTCGGCGGCTCGTCGCGCGACTTCAACTACGACGTCTTCGCCTCGGAGCTGTTCGGGCGCGTGGACTTCTACAAGACGCCGCTGGCCGAACTGGAGGAAGGCGGGATCGGCGGCGTCGTCGATCTGCAGACGCCGCGTCCGTTCGATAGCCCCGGCCGCCACATCCGCTACCAGGTGGTCGGCTCGTATAACGACAAGTCCAAGCACCTGGACCCGGCCGGCTTCGCGCTGTTCTCCAACACCTGGGGCAATTTCGGCGCGCTGTTCGCGGTGGCCCACTCCAAGAGTGTCAACAACCGCTCGGGCTTCGAGGCTACTGGCGGCTACAATAGCCATGCCCTAGGCAGTCTGTCGCCCAACAAGGGGCCGTTCGCCGTCACCCTGGACTTCGCCGACCCGCGCTACAATCGCGGCTCGCTGACTCAGGCCCAGATCGAGAATGGCTACCTGCCGCGCTTCTATCGTTACTACGGCGGCGAGAACACGCGCGAAAGGACCGGCGCGGTCGGGTCGCTGCAGTACCAGAACGACAAGCTGAACATCAGCATCGACGGCCTATACTCGAAGCTCCAAGACTCGCTGGACGAATACACCTTCGGTCTGCCGATCCGGAACTCCAAGACCACCAACACGGCGGCCCAGGCGGGCGCGCCGGGGCACAACGGTCTGGTGCCGATCAACGTCACCCTGGATCCGGCCTCCAACCTGCTGGAAGGCACGTTCGGCAACACCTCGTATCTGGGCGAGAGCTACTTCTACAACTCGCAGACCGAGTTCAAGATGGTCTCGTTCAACAGCAGCTACGAGCTGACCGACAAGCTGAAGGTCACGGCCCAGGGCAGCTTGAGCAAGAGCGACGCCTACTTCACCGGCAACCGCCTGATCGCCAATCTGTACGGCGTCACGACGACGATCGACTACACCGACGACCACGTCTATCCCGCGCTGTCGGCTCCGGGCGTCGACTTCACCAACCCCAACAACTACCAGGACTTCGGTGTCGGTTTCGACTGGCGGCGCGAGGTCGACAAGGAAAAGACCGCCAAGCTGTTCGCCGACTGGGACTACGGCGTGTTCGGCGTCGAGGGTCACCTGAAGGGTGGCTTCTCCTACGTCTCGACCAACAAGCACACGACCAAGCGCAACGCCACAGCGGCGGGCACGGCCAAGATCACCAGCCTGGGCGCCACGGCCCTCCGTGCGGCCATGCTGCACGAGGTGCCGCTGGACAACCTGGTGATCGGCTCGGGCTATCCGCAGCAGTGGGCGACCTTCAGCCGCGACTATGTGATGAGCACTTTCGACCCGATCGGCACTGCCAAGGCCACGCCGATCGACTTCAACGCCAGCTTCGGCGCGGAAGAAGAGGTCAAGACCGCGTTTCTGCAGACCGACCTGAAGGGCCAGGTCTTCGATCGCGAGCTGCGCGTCAACGCCGGGGTCCGCTACTCGGAAACCAACACCCACATCGACAACTATCTGCGCCAGACCAACGGCACAGTGACGACCTATGTGCCCAATCAGGCCGATGGCTCCTACAAGAATACCCTGCCGTCGGCCAGCTTCGCCTATGACCTGACGGACAAGCTGATCTGGCGGGGTTCGTGGGGCAAGACGATCACCCGCGCGTCGCTGTCGATCATCGCGGCCAACACCGTCATCCCGAACATCTACGACACCCGCGCCACCTCGGGTAATCCGGACCTGCTGCCGCAGACCGCGACCAACTATGACACGGGCGTGGAATGGTATTTCGGCCGCGGCGGCATCCTCAGCGCCGGCTTCTTCAAGAAGGAGCTGAAGGACACCACGGTCTCGACCACGACCACCGTGCCGTTCTCGTCGCTGGGTCTGCCCGACACGGCGCTGGCTCCGATCTTCCAGAACCCGGCGACGGGCAAGATCGACCCCAGCCTGCCGATCACCCTGGCCACCTACTACAATCAGGGCACGATCAAGCTGGACGGCTACGAGCTGGCCTATCAGCAGTCGTTCGACTTCCTGCCGGGTTTCTGGAACGGCCTGGGCGCTCTGGCCAGCTACACCCACGTCAATACGTCCGGCTACGACTACACGACGACGGGCGGCAAGATTATCAACGTCAACACGGTGCCGAAGTATTCGTACAGCCTGACGGGCTACTACGAGAAGGGGCCGATCGGTGTTCGCCTGTCCTACAACTACAAGGCCAAGAACATCATCGAGACCACCAACAACGGCTCGGATCTGCAGCGCTGGCACTCGGGCGGCGGCTTCCTGGACGGGAACGTGACCTACAAGGTCAACGACAGCATCGAGGTCCGCCTGGATGCGCTGAACCTGACCAACGCCCTGACCTACGACTTCTTCGACGACGTCAGCGGTCGCTACGGCGATGGTCGCAAGACCCGCATGGACTACGCCAAGTTCAACGGCCGCACGATCAAGTTCGGCGTCCGCGGCAAGTTCTAGTTCCCCAGCGCGGGGTCCCTCCCGCCGCCACCTTGTTCGTGGCTCTCTCCGGCCGGCGAGGCTTAGCCTCGCCGGCCTTCCTCTACGTTAGAACGCGGTCGAGACCGAGACCTTGACCGAGCTTGGCGCGCCCTGGGCCGCCAAGCTGGAGCCGGTGGCCGCCCAGTAGCGCTTGCCGGTGACATTCTCGCCATAGATGCGGAACGTTGTCGGGCGGCTGGCGATGGCGACCTGGTAGCTCGCACCCAGGTCCAGCGTCGTGTAGCCAGGGACGAAGGCTTGGTTGAGCGCATTGACCGCCCGCGGGCCGACGCGGAACAGGCCGGCCGAGACCTTCAGCCCATCCAGCGCCCGGATCCTGTACTCGGCGAACACCGATCCCGAGGTCTTGGCGGTGTTCTCGATCCGCTTGCCGACGACCGAGGCCGCGCCCGACACCTGCTTGGCGTCGAGCGACACGGCGCTCAATGAGATCGACAGGTCGCGGGTGACCTCGCCGCTGGCGCTGAATTCGAAGCCCTTATAGTTGGCCCGACCGTCCTGGACGAAGTAGTTGGCGCTGTTGATGTAGGACGAGGCCCGGTCGATGTCGAAGTGGGCGGCGGTCACCAGGAAGCCGGGCAGGGGCTCGATCTTGACCCCGAACTCCTTCTGCTTGCTCAGGGCGGCGGGCAGGGTCTCGCCGGCGTTGACGGCGATCTGCTGGGCGGTGCCGCCCGACTCCAGGCCTTCGATGTAGTTGCCGTAGAGGCTGGCCCACTTGGCCGGCTTGATCATCAGGCCGTAGGACCAGGCGCCTGGCTTGGCCTTGTAGGCGCTGGTGCGGCTGATATCGCTGTAGTCGGCTTTACGGTAGCCGATGGTCGCCTGTAGCCAGCCCTTATAGGTGGCGCGGTCGAAGACGAAGACGCCGGCGTCCTTGACCTGGGAGGGATTGGCGATGATCCGCGCCGGGTTCGGTCGCTCGGGGATTGCCACCGGGTTGTAGAGGTTCTGGGCGAAACTGTAGCGCACCGCCGTCGGGATGTTGGTGTCGCGGATGTTCTGGGACACGCCGATCAGCAGCTGGTGCTCGATCGGTCCGGTCTGGACGGCGCCGGCAAGGTCCGCGCGGTAGATCGTGCTGCGATAGTCGTTGCCGTGGGTCATGGCCACGCCTAGCGTGCCTGCGCCGGTGGCCAGATTGTAGCCGCTGAACGAGGAGTAGGCCCGGTCGCGCTTCATGTAGGACTGGCCGGCGCTGAACGAGGCGCTCCAGGCCGGCGAGAAGTCGTAGCGGGCCTTGGCCAGGACGTTGGTCTCCCAGCCCCGGGCCTGCATCCAGTCTGCGCCGACGTTCCTGGACGAGGCCTGCAGCGGCGGCGCGGCGATCACCCCGCTGACGGCGGCGGGCAGCACGAACTCGGTCGGCTCGGTCACCGTCTTGAAGATGTACTGGCCGTCCAGCTCGACGGTCAGCTTGTCGGTCGGCTTCCAATCCAGGGCGGTTGAGACGAAATAGCGGTGGCCCTTGGTGCGTTCGATGCCAGTCTCGATGGTCGAGCCGCCGGTGTTGATCCGCAGGCCGGCCGTCTGGCCCAGAGGGCGGCTGACGTCGACCGCGCCGCCGACGCCGTCATGGCTGTTGCCGAACAGCTCGACGGTCGTCAGCGGCGTGGCGGTCGGGCGCTTGGTCACCAGGTTGACGATGCCCGACGGCGTGGCGAAGCCGTAGTAGAGGCCGCCGGCCCCCTTCAGGACCTCGACGCGATCCTTGTCCTCCAGGGGCATGTCCACGAAGTTGAAGATCGGCAGCACGCCGTTCAGGCGGAAGTTGGTGGCGTTGTCGACCTGGATCCCGCGGATGGCCAGGTTGCTGTAGATCACGGTGTTGATCTGGGCCTGGCTGACGCCGGCGGTGTTGCGCACCGCATCGAAGACCGAGCGGGCCTGCTGGGCGTCCAGGAGCTCGCGCGGCAGGATGGTGACGGTCAGGGGCGTATCGCGCACCCGCGCGTCCCTGAACGCGCCGGCCTGCAGGAAGTCGGCGCCGAAGCTGTCCCTGCGATCAGCGGTGACGACCACCGCGTCCAAGGCGACGCCGCCCTGCTGATCGGCTTCGTCGGCGGCGTAGGCCGGAGCCGCCAGCGCGCTCAGGCTCAGCGCCAGTGCGCTCGAAACCCACGCCGCGCCGCGAACGCTCTTTGCTGCCTTGGACATGCCGGTACCCTCGAGATTCGAAAAATCATGCCTCCTATCTGTTATTGAGAATAATTAGCAATAACGCGGCGCGCTTTTCTCGAACATCGGAGCACGGCGCGGACCCTTAAGGATGGGGAATAGACCGTAGGTAAGGAATGGCTTCGCGGTAGGCATAAACGTATGCGGGCCTGCCGATTGGGCGACCTCGCTCTCGGAATCGAACCCGCGGGACAGCGCGAGAAGGCTAATCCGTGCCCGAGGATAACGGCGTGCGGCGATCCGTCGCAAAGCCGCCCGGGTCGCGTAGGGAGGTGCGCAATCCTCAGTTAACCATCCTGCGCGTTACTCGAGTTTTCCGATCATTCGGGTGACTCCCTTCCGTGTCCTCGTCCGCACAACGTCTGGCGATCGTCGCTCCGACCCCTTCGGACCTTCCGGTTCCGGTGGCGCGACCGTTCATGCCGTCGGCCGAGTCAATCCTGCCGTACCTGCAGCGGATCGACGCCAAGCGCTGGTATTCCAATTTCGGCCCCATGCTGATCGAGCTGGAAGCGCGGCTTGTCGCGCGGTTCACGCGGCCGACCCTCGTCAGCACGGCCGCCAACGGCACCCAGGCCCTGACCTTGGCTCTCAAGGCGCTGGACGTCCGGTCCGGTGGGCTGTGCGTCATGCCGTCGTGGACCTTCGTCGCCACGGCCCATGCCGCGATCCAGGCGGGGCTGACGCCCTGGTTCCTGGACGTCGATCCCCACACGGGCGTGCTGGACGCCGATCATGTCCGGCAGCGCCTGGCCCATGCGCCGGGACCCGTCTCGGCGATCGTGCCCGTGGCCGCGTTTGGGCGGCCGCTGGATCCGGAACCGTGGGCGCGCCTGCGCGATGAGACGGGTTTGCCGGTGGTCATCGACGCGGCCGCTTCGTTCGACAGCGTCCAGTCGGCTCCCGTGCCGACCATGGTCAGCCTGCACGCCACCAAGGCGCTAGGCGTGGGCGAGGGTGGTTTCATCGCCTCGGAAGACCCCGCCTTCATCGACCGCTTCCGCGCCCTGACCAGCTTCGGCTTCCAGGGTGACCGCGAGGCGCGTTTCGCAGCCAACAACGCCAAGCTCAGCGAATATACCTGCGCCGTCGGCCTGGCCGCTCTGGACCAGTGGCCATCGACCCGCATAGCCTATGCCGGGACGGCCCAGCGGCTGCGCATGGCCCTGTTGCATACGCCCACCGCGCGCCTTCAGGCCGGCTGGGGCCTGGACTGGGTGTCCAGCACGTGCGTCGTCGAACTTCCAACCGGCGCGACCAGCACCATCGAGGCCGCGCTGCGGGAGCAGGGCGTCGACACTCGCCGCTGGTGGAGCCTGGGCTGTCATCTTAGCCCGGCCTTTGCAGACTGCCCGTCCGATCCGCTGCCGGTCACTGAGCAGTTGGCCGCCTCGACGCTGGGGCTGCCGTATTTCGCCGACATGGACCTTGATCAGGTGAACCGCGTCGCGGCCGCCTTGAGCGCCGCGCTCGCTGATCCGACCTAGGCTGGCCTGCGGTGCGATGTCGCGCCACATCATGGTTAACCGCTCTTTAGAAGTTGGCGCCTTAGACACTCAGCCACGAGTTGAAGGGGCGTCCGCGACCGTGGGCACGAGCGGTAGAATCGTCGCGATCGCGCATCACCTGCCTAAGCAGGTGCTGAGTAACGACGCCCTGGCGGCCATCTATCCCGGCTGGCCCACCGACAAGATTCTCGACAAGACCGGCATCGAGACCCGCCACATCGCCGGTCCGGACGAGACCGCAGTCGACCTGGCCGAGGCCGCCGCCCGCGCGCTGTTCGCCCAGGGCCGCGTCGGACCGGACGACATCGACTATCTGCTGTTCTGCACCCAGACGCCGGACCACGTGCTGCCGACCTCGGCCTGCATCCTGCAGCAGCGCCTGGGCCTGCGCACCGACATCGGCGCCCTGGACTTCAACCTGGGCTGTTCGGGCTTCGTCTACGGCCTGTCCCTGGCCCAGGCCCTGATCGCCAGCGGCCAGGCGCGGCGCGTGCTGCTACTGACGGCCGACACCTATTCCAAGCTGATCCATCCGATGGACCGCGGCGTGCGCAGCCTGTTCGGCGATGGCGCGGCCGCGACTCTCATCGAGGCGACCGAGACTGCCACGCCAGCGCTCGGTCCGTTCGTCTTTGGCACCGACGGCGCGGGCGCGGGCAACCTGATCGTCCCGGCCGGTGGCTTCCGCCAGCCGCGCACCGAAGCCACCGGCGTGGCCCACGAAGACGCCTCGGGCAATCTGCGCTCGGCCGAGCACCTCTTCATGAACGGCGCGGCGATCATGACCTTCACCCTGGGCGCCGTCCCGGCGGCGGTCGATCAATTGCTGACCCGCGCGGGCGCAGCCTTGGAAGACTTCGACGCCGTCGTACTGCACCAGGCCAGCGCCTTCATCCTGGATCGCCTGCGCGCCAAGCTGGCCATCCCCGAGGACCGCTTCGTGGTGGCCCTGCGCGACCGGGGCAACACCGTTTCGTCGACCATCCCCATGGCGCTGGAGCCCCTGGTCAGAGATGGGCGCGCGCGCCGCGTCCTGCTGGTCGGGTTCGGTGTCGGCTATTCCTGGGCCGCGGCCCAGGCCCTTCTTGGAGAACCGTGATGCAAAACCTCTATGCCGGCCTGGCCGAGATCTTCGAAATCGACGCGTCCGAGGTCGGTCCCGATACCGTCCTGGCCAACCACAACTGGGACTCGCTGGCCATCGTCTCGACCATCGCCCTGGTCGACGAGATCTGCGGCGAGCTGTTGGATGGCGCGGCGCTGAACGCTTGCGTCACCGCCAGCGACATCGTCGCCCTGATCCCGCAGGCCAAGGCGGCCTGATCATGACCACGGCCGCCGCCACGCCCGCCGAGGGCCGTTCGCGCCGGGGGGGCTACGTCTTGTCCGGTGTCGCCCTGCGCGGCGTGATCTGCGCCGTGCCTGGCGCGCCGGTGGCCAATTCCGTCATCGCCCAGACCCTGGGCGACCAGGCCGTCGCCGACGTCGTGAAGATGGTCGGGGTCGAGACCCGCCACTGGGCTGCTCCGGACCAGACCAGCGCGGACCTCTGCGCCGCGGCCGCCGAGCGGCTGCTGGAGAAGCTGCAGTGGGAGCCGGACAGTGTCGACGCCCTGATTTTCGTCACCCAGACTCCTGATCATCCGCTGCCGGCCAGCGCCTGCCTCCTGCACGGTCGTCTGGGTCTGGCGACCGACTGCCAGGCCTTTGACGTCAATCTGGGCTGCTCGGGTTATGTCTACGGCCTGTGGCTGGCGGCCAGCCTGATCCAGTCCGGTTGCCGCCGCGTGCTGTTGCTGGCCGGCGAGACCAGCAGCCGGCTGGTCGATCCCAGTGATCGCGGCACGGCGGTGCTGTTCGGCGACGCCGGCTCGGCCTCCGCGATCGAGCAAGATTCCGCCGCGCCGACGCTGCGCTTCCGCATGGGCACGGACGGCGCGGGCGCGGGCGCGCTGATGGTGCCGCAGGGCGGTTTCCGCCCCGTCGATCCCGACCGCGCCTTCACCCTGGATCCGACCCGCCTGCACATGGACGGCGGCGAGGTCTTCACCTTCACCCTGCGCGAAGTGCCCAAGCTGGTGGCCGACACCCTGGCCGACGCCGGTCTGGCCGGCGAGGCGGTCGACGCCTACCTGCTGCACCAGGCCAACCGCTTCATGCTGCGCCATATCGGCAAGAAGATCGGCGCGACGGATGCCGAGCGACTGCCGATCAATATCGACCGCTATGGCAACACCAGCTCGGCGACCATTCCGCTGCTGCTGGCCGACGACATGGCCGAGCGCCTGACCGCGGGCGCGACTCGGCTGATGCTGGTCGGGTTCGGGGTCGGACTGTCCTGGGGCGCGGTCCTCGGCGAGTTCGGGCCCCTGGCCTGCGCCGAGGTGATCTCCGCATGACTTTTTCGCCGACCGCCCTGGGGGATCGGACCATTCTCGTCACCGGCGCCTCATCGGGCCTGGGGCGCGCGACCGCTGCCCTGATCGCCCAGTGTGGCGGCCGGGTGATCGCCACGGGGCGCGACGAGACCCGCCTGGGCGAAACCATCGCCAGCCTGGCGGGCGAGGGGCACAGCGCCTTCGCCGCCGAGCTCGATAACGCCGACGCGGTCAGCGACCGCATCAGCGCCGTCGCTACGGAGGCCGGCGGCCTGGACGGCGCGTTCCATTCGGCGGGCAGCGAACTGATCCTGCCGGCCCGCCTGACCAAGTCGAAACAGATCGATGCCGTGTTCGGCGCGGCGGTGCAGGGCGCCCTGGGCCTGGGCCGCGCGGCGGGCAAGGCCGGGGTGATGAAGCCCGGCGCCTCGCTGGTTCTGATGTCCTCGGCTTCGGCCCAGCGCGGCCGTCCCGGCATGATGGCCTATTCAGCCGCCAAGGCGGCGGTCGAGGGCTTGACCCGGTCGCTGGCCTGCGAGCTGGCGCCCAAGGCGATCCGCGTCAACGCCATCGCCGCCGGCGGGGTCGAGACCGAGATGCATGCGCGCCTGGCCCGGGGTCTGTCGGAGGCCGGGATGAGCGCCTACGAGGCCCAGCATCCGCTGGGCTTCGGCCGACCCGACGATGTGGCTTCGGCCGCCGTGTTCCTGCTGTCGCCGGGCGCCCGCTGGGTCACCGGCGCGGTGTGGGCCGTCGACGGCGGCTACCTGGCCAGCTGAGGGAGGGCGCGGTGACGGACTATGTGCTGGTCGGGGGCGGGGCCTTTGCGCGCGAGATCCACGACTGGTTCGCGCCGGGCCTGGTCGAGGGCGACCGCTTCGTCGGCTATCTGGACGATGGTGACCGGCCGATGGCCGCCTTTGGGCGCGACCTGCCGCAGCTGGGCGACACCAACGCCTTCAACCGCGCGCCGAACCAGCGCCTGGTGATGGCGGTGGGTGATCCGGCCGGCAAGGTCGCCCTGGCTGGACGCTTGGGCGGGCCTGAGGCCTTCGCCACCCTGATCCATCCACGCGCCTGGGTCTCGGCTTCGGCAAAGCTCGGACACGGCGCGGTTGTCGGTCCGTTCGCCGATGTCTCGGCTGACTCCAAGGCCGGCGACCTGGTCACGCTAAACGCCTATTCAAGCCTGGGTCACGACGTCAGCGTCGGCGATTTCGTGACGCTCAGCGGCTATGTCGACCTCACTGGCGGCGTCACTGTTGGCGCACGGTCGTTCTTCGGTTCTGGCGCGCGGGTGCTGCCCAGGCTGTCGATCGGCGCGGACTGTGTGGTCGGGGCCGGGGCGGTCGTGGTGCGCGGCGTCGAGGATGGGGTGACGTTGTACGCGGCGCCGGCGAGGCGGCTTTGAGCGCCCTCGACCAGACCTTGCTGACCAAGTTCTGGCACCTCGTCGCCCACCGCAGCGAGCTGGCCGAGTCCGGGACCTTCCTGCGCCTGGAGTGGGCGCTGGGCGATCTTGTCCTGCATAACGACGAGGGCGACATCATCGCCTTCGACAATCTGTGCCCGCATCGCGGCACGCGGTTCTTCGTCGAGGATCATGGCGTCGGCCGGGCCATCTGCCCCTATCATGGCTGGAGCTATCGTGGCGGGCAGTTGCGCGTACCCCAGGCCAAGACCTTCGAGCCCGGCGCCTTGGACGGCGTGGGCCTCCGCCGGTTCCAGACCGCCTGGTGCGGCGACTTCCTGTTCGTCGGCGTCGCGCCAGCCCGGAGCCTCGAGAGTCAGCTGGCCGGCGCCTTCGCGCCGCTGGCGGAGGCTTCGGGGCGGATCGCCGGCCGGCGCGATTTCAACGCCTTCGAGTTCCAGGCCAACTGGCGCGTGGCGGTCGAGAACGCCCTGGAAGGCTATCACGTCAATCCGATCCACCCACAGACCCTGGCGCCGCTGGGGCTGAAGGACGACGCCACGATCTATGACGGGCCCAATACGACCTATCAGGCCGAGATCACCGACAGCCGCACCCTGCGTGGGCTGAAGACGATGAGCCGGTTCTTCGAGGTTGACGGCGCCTATCCGGGCTATTGGACGATCTACGTCTTTCCGTTCGCCATGCTGTCGTCGACGTTCGGCTATTCCTATTCGCTGCAGACCTTCCTGCCGTCGCGGACGCCGGGACGCTCGCACTTCTGCAGCCGCCAGTTGGCCGGTCGGATACGGGAAGGCTACGGCGCGGCGGTCGACGCTTTTCTAGACTCCAGCGCGCGGGTCAATCGCCAGATCTTCGACGAGGATCACGCGATCTGCGCGCGAGTCAGCCCTCTGTACGACCTGACGGCGCCGAACCGGATCTTCGCACCCGACGAAGAACGGGTCGCGCGCCTGCACGCGGTGCTCACCGCAATGACTGAAGACAAGGACCTAACCTGATGGCGTTGATCGACTTTCTGCTCGAAGGCGCCGAGGCGAAGTATGCGCCGTCGATTCTGACCATCGCCCAGCGGTGGGACGAGATGCTGGGGCCCAACGCCCTGGCCGGTGTCGACGACGAGACCTTCGTGGACCGGGTGCTGGCCCTGCTGGAGAGCGGGACCTTTCCGCCCGATACAGTGCTGCAGGTTATCTCCGACCTAACCTCGGTGTCCTGGTGGCGCGGACCGGAGATCGACGACGCTTCGGCCGGCCGGCATTCGGCGCTCGCGCGGCGTCTGCACCTGGACAACGCCGACGCCATCAACCTGCCGCCGCTGGACATCCCACGCGCCGAGACCGAACGGGCCCATGTCGTCTTCGTCGGCGAGTTGGTGGGGCCTTTCCATTCGCCTTCGCGCGGCGCCATCGACTATGTCGCGGCCCTGGCCCTGGATCCGTTGGTCACACGGATCGAGCTGCACTACGTCGGCAAGATCAAGACCGCCATGCAGGCCTATATCGACGAGCGGCTGGGCGCCGCGCCGCGTGAGCGCGGCGTGTCCCTGGTCTCGATGGCCGAAACGCCTGACTTCCTGGCGCGCGCCTTCCGCAAGGGGCCGTGCACGTTCCACTTCTTCTGCGAGACGCCGATGGCGCCGCACATCACCGTCGCCAGCCGCCTGGGCCCGACGGTGATGTTTACCTGTGGCGATGATCCGCCGCCGCAGTATGCCGACGTCTACTGGTACTTCCATGAGCCCGAGCACATGGCGCGGGTGTGGCGCCGGCGAGGCGCGCCCGAAAGCTTCCTGCGCAACTACGTGCACACCATTTCGGGACCCTTCTACGACCTGGGCAAGCCCGCGCCGAAAACGCGCGCCGAGGTCGGCCTGCCCGACGAGGCCTTCGTCATCGCCACGGTCGGCAACCGGCTGGGGGTCGATCTGGACGAGGCCTTCGTCACCGGCATGGAGATGACCTTGCGTGAACGGCCCAACTGCGTGTGGCTGGTGGTCGGCCCGCTGCCCGATCCCCTGCTGGACGCCTGCCAGCAGATCCTGGGCGACCAGTTTCGGCACATCCATCAGGACCTGGAGCTGGCCCGGCTGATGACCACGGTCGACGTGTTCGCCAACCCTTTCCGCAACGGCGGCGGCAACAGCGCCATGATCGCCTTGACGGCCGGCGCGGTGGTGCTGACCACAAGCAGCGGCGACGTGGCGTCCATGGCGCCGCCAGAGCATCGCGCGACTGACGCGGACGACTATTTCGACCGGTTGGCGGTGCTCGCCGATCAGCCCGAGGCGATGGCGGCCTGGCGCGGTCCGCAGCAAGCGCGCATGAGGCTCATGACCGAACAGTCCCACTTCCTCGAAGCCCTGAAAGGCCTGGTCTCGACCGCCCATGACCGCTTCGAGGCGCGGCGGGGGCGCACCCTGACCTCTGTGGTCGACGGCTGATCCGAGCGACGGTCGTCCCGGTCATGATCGCCTGCGTCGCTTTGACAGCATGCGGCTCGGCCCGCAGGCGGTGAACTGGGACTAGGCTTCGGGCCCATCGGCCACGGGAATCGTGACGACGAAGGTGCTGCCCATGTTCGCGCCGGCGCTCTCCACCGTGATCGCGCCGCCGTGCAGGGCGACCAGCTGCTTGACCAGGGCCAGGCCGATGCCGAGGCCGCCCTGGGCCTTGGCCAGGTGGTCCTCGACCTGGGCGAAGATCTCGAAGATTCGCGATTGCATCTCCGGTGGGATGCCGATGCCGGTGTCGGTCACCTTGATCTCGGCCAGACCTTCGCGAGCACGAGCTGAAAGCGTCACTACCCCGCCGGCCGGCGTGTACTTGGCGGCGTTGTTGAGCAGGTTCGAGACGACCTGCGCCAGGCGCGTGTGGTCGGCGTCCAGCCAGATCATCTGACCGGGCGGCTCGAAGACGAACCGATGGCTACCAGCGTCCAGATTGTGCTGGCTGGCCTCGATCGCCGAGCGGAGGATCTCGCCCAGTTCGATCCGCTCCTTCTTCAGGGAGATCTTGCCCTGGCTGACCCGCGAGACGTCCAGAAGATCGTCCACGAGGTGCGAAAGATGAGTCAGCATGCGGTCCATGCGCACGCGGATGTCCTTGCTGCGCTCGGGCGAGATGTCCTTGTTCAGCAGGTGCAGACCGCCGCTCAGGGCGGCGACGGGGTTGCGCAGTTCGTGGGCCAGCACGGCCAGGAAGCTGTCCTTGTGGCGATCGGCGCGACGCAGGGCCTGGGCGGCGGCTTCGAGTTCGTCGCGCTGGGCCAGGATCTGCTGGCGCTGGCGATGCAGCTCGAAGAACACATTGGCCTTGCTGCGCAGAACGGTCGGCTCGATCGGCTTCTGAATGAAATCGACGGCGCCGGCCTCGTAGCCGCGGAAACGGCGCTGCAGATCAGCGCTGCCGGCCGTGACGAAGATGATGGGGATGTGGCGGGCGCGCTCGCTGCCGCGCATGAATTCGGCCAGCTCGAAGCCGTCCATGCCGGGCATCTGCACGTCCAGAAGGGCCAGCGCCACCTCTTGAGCTAACAGCAGTTCCAGCGCTTCCTCGCCCGAGCGCGCCTTGAGGCAAGTCAGGCCCTCGCGTTGCAGCAGGGCCTCCAACGCCAGCAGGTTTTCTTCCAGATCGTCGACGAGGAGGAAGTTGATCGGCTTTTCGGCCATCGTCATGCGGGCCCCAGACTCGACAGGTACGATGCGATCGCATCGATGTTCATGATGGTTGCGGACGGGCAGGCCTCCAGAGCCGCTAGCGGCATCGCAGCGGCGTAGGCGCCCGTCGGATCCTCCACGATCGCGAGGCCGCCGGCCTCGCGCACGGCTTTCAGTCCCGCCGCGCCGTCATGGTTGGCGCCGGTGAGGATGACGCCCAGCAGTTCCGGGCCGTAGGCGTCGGCCGCGGTTTGGAACAGCACGTCGATCGAGGGGCGCGAGTAGTTCACCAGCTCGTCCGTCGACAGGGCCAGGGTCCGGTCGGTTTCGACCAGCAGGTGATAGTCCGAGGGCGCCAGGTAGATCGCGCCGCCTTCGATGGGCTCCTTGTCCTCAGCTTCCTTCACGATGATCTGGCACTTGGACTGCAGCAGCGGCGCTAGGGCGTTGTCGCGATCCGGCGGCACGTGCACGACGACCAGGACAGGCAAGGGGAAGCGCGCGGGCAGGGCGGGCAGGACGGCCAGCAGCGCCTGGACGGCGCCGGCCGACGCGCCGATGGCGACGGCCTTGACGGGGGTCTCGGTCATCGTTCGCGCCTCTGATAGATCTTCTCGCCCGCCACGAAATCAGAGAAAGCCGAGGCGTGAACCGAGAAGCGCAGGCTCTCCTTGGAGCCCAGGCCCAGGAAGCCGTTGCGGGTCAGAGACTCGCGGAACAGGCCGACAGCGCGGTCCTGCAGCGGGCGATCGAAATAGATCATCACGTTGCGGCACGAGATCAGATGCATTTCGGCGAACACCGCGTCGGTGACCAGGCTGTGATCGGAGAACACCACGCGACTGCGCAGGCTCTTGTCGAACGCCGCCCGGCCATAGGCGGCGGTGTAGTAGTCCGATAGCGAGGACTTGCCACCCGACTTGCGGTGGTTCTCGGTGAACTTGCGGATGCGGTCCAGCGGGAAGATCCCGGCCTCCGCCGCCGCCAGGGCTTCCGGATTGATGTCGGTCGCGTAGAAGATCGTGCGGTCGTAGAGGCCTTCTTCCTTGAACAGGATGGCCAGCGAATAGACCTCCTCGCCCGCGCTACAGCCGGCGATCCAGACCTTCAGCGACGGATAGGTCCGCAGGTGCGGCAGCACCTTTTCGCGCAGCGCCTTGAAGTAGGTCGGATCGCGGAACATGTCGCTGACCTGCACGGTCAGGAAGTCCAGCAGGCGCGGCAGCATCGACGGCTCGTGCAGCACGCGCTCCTGGATCGCCGAGATGGTCGGAAAGCCCAGCTGGCTGCGCGCGTGGATCAGGCGGCGCTTGATCGACGCCCGGGCGTAGTGCCGGAAGTCGTAATGATAGCGTTGATGCAGGGCCTCCAGCAGCAGCTGGATCTCCAGATCCTCGGTGGTTTCGGTCACGACTTCGCTCACCGGGGCATCCACACCCGGACCAGCGACAGGAGCTTGTCCACGTCGATGGGCTTGGCCATGTAGTCGTTGGCCCCGGCGGCGATGCAGCGCTCCTGATCGTCAGGCATCGCCTTGGCGGTCAACATCAGGATCGGCAGCTTGTCCCAGCGTCCGTCGGCGCGGATCGCCCGGGCGGCGCTCAGGCCGTCCATCACCGGCATCATCACGTCCATCAAGACGAGGTCGATGACGGCGGAAGGATCCTCGGCGGCGCGGTTGAGCATCTCGATCGCTTCCTGCCCATTGCGGGCGATCTCGACGACAGCGCCCCGCGGCTCCAGCACGTTGGTCAGGGAATAGACATTGCGGATGTCGTCCTCGACGACCAGCACGCGGCGACCTTCCAGCACGGCGTCGCGATTGCGGGCTTTCTGGATCATCTTCTGCTGCTCGGCCGGCAACTCCGACACCACCTGGTGCAGGAACAGCGAGACCTCATCCAGCAGACGCTCGGGCGACTTGGCCCCCTTGATGATGATCGAGCTGGAATAGCGGCGCAGGCGCTGCTCGTCGTCGGCCGACAGGTCGTGGCCGGTATAGACGATGACCGGAGGAAACGCGTGGTCGCCGTCCTGGCTCAGCGTTTCCAGCAGCGAGTAGCCCGAGGCGTCGGGCAGCGACAGGTCCAGCACCATGCAGTCGAAGGTCTGGCGGCGCAGCTGCTCCAGGCACTCGGCCGCCGTGCCGACGCCGATCGCCTCCACATCGCCCGACGACAGCAGCCTGCCGACCGCGTCGCGCTGCACGGGGTCATCCTCGACGATCAGGATGCGCCGCACGGTGCTGTCCAGTTTGGCCTCCAGGGTCTTGAGCACACCGGCCAGCTCATCGCGCTTGACCGGCTTCACGAGGTAGCCGATCGCGCCCAGCGACAGAGCCGTCTGGCTGTGATCCGCCGCCGAGACGACGTGGATCGGGATGTGGCGAGTGGCGTCGTCGCGCTTGAGGCGGTCCAGCACCATCAGGCCGGACTCGTCGGGCAGGCCCACGTCCAGCACCACGGCGCTGGGCTTGAACTGGCGGGCCAGCCTCAGAGCTTCTTCAGCGGTCGAGGCCACCAGACACTGGAAACCCATCTCCCGCGACAGGTCACGGACGATGCCTGCGAACTTGTCGTCGTCCTCGACGACCAGCAGCACGCGGCGAGCGTCCGCCAGCGTCTCACGGTCGTCCTCGATGGTCTTGGGAAGGGGCGACACGCGCAGCGGACGCGGTTGCGCGGCCGGAGCGGGCGGGGCTTCGATCCGCGAGGGCTGCTCGCGTGGCGCGACCTTGGCGGGGTCGTAGGCGAGGGGGATCGTGACGGTGAAGGTGCTGCCTTCGCCGGCTTGGCTTTCCAGACTGATCGAACCGCCCAGCAGACGCGACAGTTCGCGGGAGATCGACAGCCCAAGGCCGGTGCCGCCGTACCGGCGGCTGATGGTGCCGTCGGCCTGGCGGAAGGCCTCGAAGATGGCCTCCTGCTGCTCGGGCGGAATGCCGATGCCGGTGTCCTTGACCGCGAAGGCCAGGCGATCGACGCCGGCGGGGGCGATGATCAGCCGGACGCCGCCCTTCTCGGTGAACTTGAAGGCGTTGGACAAAAGGTTCTTGAGGATCTGCTCCAGGCGCTGGCGGTCCGTTTCGATGATGGCCGGCGCGTCCTGGGCCACCTCGATCTCGAAGGTCAGCTTGCTGGTGCCTGCAACGGGCTGGAACAGCTGGTTGAGGTCGCCGGTCAGGCGCTGCAGGGGCAGGTTCTCGGGGCGAACCTCGACGTGGCCGGCCTCGATCTTGGACAGGTCCAGGATGTCGTTGATCAGGGTCAGCAGGTCGTTGCCCGACGACTCGATGGTCTGGGCGAACTTGACCTGCTCGCCGGTCAGATTGCCTTCCGGGTTGTCGCTTAGCAGCTTGGACAGGATCAGCAGCGAGTTCAGCGGCGTCCGCAGTTCGTGAGACATGTTGGCCAGGAAGTCGGACTTGTACTGGCTGGCCTGCTCCAGTTCGCGGGCCTTGAGGGCGACCGCCGCGCCGGTGCGCTCCAGTTCGTCGCGCTGGGCTTCCAGCGTCTGGGCCTGCTCTTCCAGTTGGCTGTTGGTCTGCTCAAGCTCGGCCTGCTGCTGCTCGAGGCGCGTTTGCGACTCCTTCAGGGCGCGGCCTTGCTCTTCGAGCTCCTCATTGGAGACCCGCAGCTCCTCGCTTTGGACCTGTAGTTCTTCGGACTGGCGCTGGGTTTCCTCCAGGGCGTCCTGCAGCTGCGAGCGATAACGGGCCGAGCGCAGAGCCATGCCGATCGAGTCGGCGGCCTGGGTCAGCAGGTCGAGAACGCGATCGTCGACGGCGTGCAGGAAACCCAGTTCGATGACCGCGTTGACGGCGCCGTCGGCATGGGCGGGGACCAGCACCAGGTGCTTGGGCTTGTCCTGGCCCAGGGCCGAGCCGATAGCCATGTAGCCTTCAGGGACGTCGCGGACGATTGTGGGTTCGCCCTCTGCGGCCACCTTGCCCAGCAGGCCTTCCTTCAGGTTGAACCGCGTCGGCGTGCTGGCGTCCGCCGGGATGCCCAAGGCGCCGGCGCGATAGAAGCGACCGCCTTCGCCCTTGAACAGCGCGCCGGCCTGGAAACCCAGATACTGCGCCAGGAAGGTCAGGATACTGTCGCTCAGGCCCTCGACGGACTGGTCGCCCATCATCGCCGCGGCCAGCCCAACCTGGCCCGCCTGCAGCCATTCGCTTCGCAAGTGGGCGCGGGCTGCGCGCCGGATCAGGTAGAACACCAGAACCGTCAGGGCCGCGCCGACCAGGCCAGACAGCACGCCGCTGAGCAGGGCCGTGCGATAGGCGCCGTCCATCTCGGCCAGGCGGATGTCGCGCAGGCGGTTTTCTTCATTCTGCATGACGCCCAGTTGGCGGCGGACAGCGTCCATCTCGACCTTGCCGCGATCGGTGGTGACGATGGCGAGGGCGGCCTGGGCGTTGTTGTTGCGACGGAGGGCGACGGTCTGGTCCAGCTCGGCCAGCTTGGCGGTGATGTGGCGCCTGAGCACGACCAGATTGTCCTGCTGAACGGGATTGTCGCGCGTCAGCGTGGCGATGACGCCGACCTTCGAGATCACGTCGGCGACGGCGACCTGGTAGGGCTCCAGGTACTTGTCGTCGCCCGTCAGCAGATAGCCGCGCTGGCCGGTCTCGGCGTCCTGCATGGTCGACAGCAGTTCGTCCATCGCCATCAGCACGTCGTGCGTATGCCAGATCTTCTGGCTATTGGCCCGCAGGGTCTCGACATTGCGATAGGCGATCACACCGCTGATCACGAAGAAGGCGAGGACCAGGCCCAGGCCCAATGCCGTCCACAGCTCGACCCTCGACCGGAGAAGGGACGCGCGGCCAGGTTTGTTCAACGACATGCAGGTCTCGACGGCGAAGGTGTGGGAAGGCGATATGGTGGAGTGATCGGATCGGTCATTGACGTCGGGGACGTCGCTGAGCGCCGCTTTCGCCTTCAAGCCACGCGATCATGACGCCGAAACTCGGCGTCGAAAAAGCCCGAAAGTCAGACACGATGCCCCCGTACGCCCTCCAGCGCGTGGGATCCAGAACGCAGCCCTAAGGCAAAGGTTCCGAACAGCGTTTAGTTGGCCGGCGCCAACGAGACATCGACCATAATCTCGCCCGAGATCGCTTCCAGCGCCGTCTGGACGGCGTCGACGCTCAGCTGGGGCGGCAGCCGCAGCACGGCGTCCATATGAAACAGCGGCGCGCCGGAATGCGGCTCGACGCTGATGCGGGTCTCGAAGGTCTCGATATTGGCGTCCAGGCCGCTGAGCGTGCGGGTCACTTGGTGGACGATGCCGGGGCGGTCCTGGCCCACGACGCTGAAGCGGACCGTCTCGCCGGCCGCCTGCGGAGTCTCGACCGTGCGGACGATGCGCACCTCCAGACCCTGGGCGTCGACCTCGGCCACGGCGGCGCGCAGACGGTCGACATCGCCGGTTTCCAGTTCGACCAGCACCGAGCCCACATAGAGTCCGCCGAGCTGGCTGAGATGACTTTCCAGCCAGTTGCCGCCGGCCGACAGCACCGCGCGCGCCAGTGCCTGGGTCAGGCCGGGTCGGTCGCTTCCGATAACGCTCAGGATCATGGTCGCCATGGGCGCGAACGAGCCACGCCCGCCGGCCACAGTCAATGCTCGGTCATTACGACCGCTCGCCGCCGATCTCGCTACGTCGTGCGCGCTCGGCCTGGGAAGGGCGCGGCCAAGGTTGGCTGTTTGTTGGTCCACTGACGGGGATCGCGAGCCGTGGCGCGGGGCGTGCAAATGGTTCTAGGATCGCGATCGTACAGCTTCACGGCGTCGCTCCGACGCCTGCGCCTTCGAAGGAGTGACGAACGAGATGAAGACCAACCGCGTCATCGCCGGATCCGCCGCGCTTGGCCTGGCCAGCCTCGTGGCCGTCGCCGCTTGGGCCCAGACCAAGCCCGAGGAGACCGAGATCTGGACGCCGACGCCGGCCAAGGTCACGCCCGCCAAGGACGCCGGTGGGGCGCCATCGGACGCGATCGTGCTGTTCGACGGCGGCAATCTGGACCAGTGGGTCTCGGCGCTGGACAAGTCGCCGGCCGGCTGGACCGTGGCTGACGGCGTGATCACCGTGAACAAGGCGCGGGGCAATATCGAGACCAAGAAGAGCTTCCGCGACTACCAGCTGCACCTGGAATGGCGGATCCCGGCCGACATCACTGGGACGGGCCAGGCGCGTGGCAACAGCGGGGTCTTCCTGGCGTCCACCGGACCGAAGGATCAGGGCTATGAGGTGCAGATCCTCGACAACTACGAGAATGCCACCTACGTCAACGGCCAGGCTGGCAGCGTCTACAAGCAGCATCCGCCGCTGGCGAATGCCAGCCGCGCGCCGGGCCAATGGCAGACCTACGACATCGTCTGGCGCGCGCCGGTGTTCGGCGCGGACGGCGCCTTGGCCAAGCCCGCCACGGTGACGGTGATCCACAACGGCGTACTGGTGCAGGACGATGCCGTCCTGGCCGGCGAAACGGTCTATATCGGCAAGCCGACCTACAAGGCTCACGGACCGGCGCCGATCAAGCTGCAGGCGCACGGCGATCCCAGCGCCCCGATCAGCTTCCGCAATATCTGGGTGCGCGAACTGGCGCCGCGCCCCTAGGTCGACGGCGGCGCGGTGCTGGACCGGACGATCAGCTGGTGGGGCAGGGTGACGTTTTGCAGCGCGCTGGCCCGGTCGCCCAGGATGTCCAGTAGTAGACGCACCACCTCGTGGCCGATCTGCTCCTTGGGCTGGCTGACCGTGGTCAGCTGCGGGTGCAGGTACTGGGCGAAGCGGATGTCGTCGAAGCCGACCAGCGAGACGTCCTGCGGGCAGCGCAGGCCGCGCTGGCGGATCGCCTCCAGCGCGCCCATGGCCATCTCGTCGCTGAAGCAGAAGATGGCTGTCGGCCGGCCCGGCTCGTCCAGCAGCTCGCCGGTCTGGCGCACGCCGGACTCGATCGAGAAGTCGCCAATGGCCATCCGAAGGGCGCTGGCCCGGCCTTGGCGTTGGGCGGCCGCCAGCACGCCGGCCAGGCGATCGCTGCTGATCGGGCTGGCCAGGGGACCGGTCACCACGCCGACGCGGGAGTGGCCCAGGCCGTAGAGATAGTCGACCACCTCGGCGGCGGCGCGCTCGTTGTCGATGTGGGCGCTGGAGACCGCGAGTCCCGGCCGGAACTCGCAGCCGTTGACGATCGGCGTCTTGGGGCCCTTGGCGGCGACCATCTCGGCGAGGACGTCAGGCAAGCGGTGGCCCAGGAAGATGAGGCCATCGGCCTCCTTGCGGCGGAACATGGCCGCATACTGTTCTTCGCGCGCCTCCTCGTGGCGGGTGTCGCCCAGGAGGACCGAGTAGCCGGCGGCCAGAGCCGCTTCCTCGACGCCTCGGATGACTTGCGAGAAGAACGGGTTTGAGATGTCCGGCACGGTGACCAGGATCTTCTCGGTCCGCAGGGTGCGTAGGCTCTTGGCCGCGAAGTTGGGCTCGTAGCCGAGACGGTTCACCGCCTCCATCACCTTGCCGCGGGTGGCTTCCAGAACCAGTTCGGGCGCGCTGAACACCCGTGAGACCGTCGCGGTGGACACCCCCGCGTCGCGCGCAACATCTTGAATGGTCGCCATCGGCCGGACACTGGCGACTAGCCGACAGCTTGGCAAGCCGGCGGACCCCTGTTATCGATGATTTCGATTACATCGGAGCGCAGGCCGCCAAAACGGACGGACCCGCAGCCCAAACTGGTCGGGGAGGGCCAGACCCATGAAGACGAGCTTCCGGCTCTTTCTGATGATGGTGCTGCAGCTGGCGATCTGGGGCGCCTGGGCGCCCAAGATCTTCCCCTATATGGGCATGCTGGGCTTCGAGCCGTGGCAGCAGTCGCTGGTCGGCAGCGCCTGGGGCGTGGCCGCCCTGGTCGGCATCTTCTTCTCCAACCAGTTCGCCGACCGCAACTTCGCGGCCGAGCGCTTCCTCGCCGTCAGCCACCTGATCGGCGGCCTGGCCCTGGTCGGAACGGCGTTCTCGACCAGCTTCTGGCCGTTCTTCGGCTGCTACCTGGTCTTCAGCCTGCTGTACGTGCCGACCCTGTCGGTCACGAACTCGATCGCCTTCGCCAACCTGAAGGACCCGGCGGGTGAGTTCGGCGCGGTGCGCATGGGGGGCACGGTAGGATGGGTGCTGGTCAGCTGGCCGTTCGTCTTCCTGCTGGGCGCCCATTCGACGGCCGAGCAGGTGCGCTGGATCTTCCTGGTCGCGGCGATCATCTCGTTCGTGTTTGCGGCCTATTCGCTGACCTTGCCGCACACGCCGGCCCGCAAGGACGCGCCAGGGATCGACAACCTGGCCTGGCGACGCGCCTTCAAGCTGCTGGCCGCGCCGTTCGTGCTGGTGCTGTTCCTGGTCACCTTCATCGATTCCGTGATCCACAACGGCTACTTCGTGATGGCCGACGCCTTCCTGACCAACCGGGTCGGCATCGCCGGCAACCTGTCGATGGTCGTGCTCAGCCTGGGCCAGGTGGCCGAGATCCTGACCATGTTCTTCCTGGGGCGCGTGCTTGCGCGCCTGGGCTGGAAGGTGACGATGATCATCGGCGTGCTGGGTCACGCCGCCCGCTTCGCGGTGTTCGCCTTCTTCGCCGACAGCATCCCGGTGATCGTTGCCGTGCAGTTGCTGCACGGGATCTGCTACGCCTTCTTCTTCGCCACCGTGTACATCTTCGTGGACGCCGTCTTTCCCAAGGATGTCCGCTCCAGCGCCCAGGGCCTGTTCAACCTGCTGATCCTGGGCGTCGGCAATGTGGTGGCCAGCTTCCTGTTCCCGTCGCTGATCAGTCGCCTCAGCACCGATGGTGCGGTCGACTACACCAGCCTGTTCATGGTCCCGACCGGCATGGCCTTGGCCGCCGTCGTCCTGCTGGCCCTGTTCTTCCGGCCGCCGTCGCGCGGCCCGGTCGCAGAGGCCGCCGAGGGCGAACCCGTCGCAGCGGCCAGCCCGGCCCAAGTCTGATCCCAGAAAAGGAAAGCCTCGTGCGCATGATCGCCAACGAAACTCGAGCCGCCGACCTTTCGCGGCGCGGCCTCCTGGCCGCCGGCGCGGCCGCCTTCGGCGCGGGCCTTGCGGGCAGCGTCTCGGCCGCCGGGACGCCGTTCTTCCAAAGCCGCAAGCTGCCGGTCGGGATCCAGCTCTATAGCCTGGGTCCGGACCTGGCGAAGGAACTGGAGGTCCAGTTGGCCACGGTCGCCAAGATCGGCTTCAAGTCGGTTGAGCTGGCCGGTTATCTCGGCCGCACGCCGGCCGAGTTGCGCGCCGCCTTCGACAAGGCGGGCCTCGTCTGCCACAGCGCCCACATCCCGCCGAAAGGGCCGGGCGGCTTCAGCGGCGACCTGGCCAAGCTGGCCGACGAGCTTCACGTGATCGGCGTGAAGGCGGCGATCATGCCGATCCTCTATATCCCCGATCGCCTGGGTAATGACCTTCGCGCGGCCGGCCCGCAGATGACCGCCGACGACTGGAAGTGGAACGCCGACTTCCTGAACGAGAAGGCCGCCGTGTTGAAGAAGGCCGGCATCGTCAGCGGCTATCACAACCACAATTTCGAGTTTGCGCCGCTCAAGGACGCCAAAGGCGGCGACACCAACGGCATGGAAATCCTGCTGAAGGGCACCGATCCGAACCTGGTGACCTTCGAGATGGACGCCGGCTGGGTCACGGCCGCCGGCCAGGATCCGTTCGCCCTGCTGAAGACGTACAAGGGCCGGTTCACCCAGATGCACGTCAAGGACATCAAGCCCTCCACCAAGTTCAATTTCGAACTTAAGCAGGATCCGACCGAGGTCGGCGCGGGCATGATCGACTGGAAGAAACTGCTGCCCGCCGCCTATGCCGAAGGGGTGAGGGGCTTCTACTATGAGCAGGAGCCGCCGTTCGCCCACATCCGCCTGGAGTCGGCCAAGATCAGCTATGACTACCTGGCCAAGGTGGTCGCCTGATGGCCTTGCGCATGGCCATGGTCGGCGGCGGCCCCGGCTCGTTCATCGGGCCGGTGCACCGCATGGCCGCCGAGCTGGACGGCCGTATCCGGCTGGTCGCCGGGGTGTTCAGCCGCGATCCGGCCAAGAGCGCCAAGGCGGCTGCCGATTGGGGTGTCGCGCCCGACCGGGTCTATCCGGACCATCACGCGATGATCGCCGCCGAGCGGGCCCGTGAGGACGGCGTCCAGCTGGTTGCGGTGGTGACGCCCAACCACCTGCACTTCGACGTCTCGGCCGCCGCCCTGCGCGGCGGTCTGAACGTCATCAGCGACAAGCCCGCGACCCTGAACCTCGCCGAAGCCCGGGAACTGGCCGACATCGTAGCGGCGTCGGGCAAGCTGTATGGCCTGACCTATACCTATACCGGCTATCCGATGGTCCGAGAGGCCCGCGAGATCGTGGCGCGGGGCGACCTGGGCCTGGTGCGCAAGGTGGTCGTCGAGTACTCGCAAGGCTGGCTGTCCAAGCCGCTCGAGCGCGACGGCGACAACAAACAGGCCAGCTGGCGCGCCGATCCCAAGCAATCCGGCGTCGGCGGCTGCATCGGCGACATCGGCGTCCATGCCTTCAACATCGCCGAGTTCGTGACCGGCGTCCGCGTCGCGCGCCTGTGCGCCGACGTCTCGACCGTCGTGCCGGGCCGGGGTCTGGACGACGACTGCAACGTGCTGCTGCGCTTCGAGGGCGGCGCGCGCGGCGTGCTGATCGCCTCGCAGATCTCGGCAGGGGCCCGTAACGGTCTGGCGCTGAGCGTCTACGGCGAGAAGGGCGGCCTGACCTGGTCGCACGAGGATCCCAACGTCCTGACCCTGGACTGGCTGGACGGTCCCGGCCATGTGCTGCATGCCGGCTCGGGCTATCTGGGTGCGGCCGCCCGAGCGGTCACCCGGCTGCCGACGGGCCATCCGGAAGGCTTCATCGAGGCCTTCGCCAACATCTATCGCGACTTCGCCGACGCCATCGTAGGCGGGCAGGGCGGCGGGCTGGTGCCCGACATCGGGGAAGGCGTGCGCGGCATGACCTTCGTCGAGCGCGCCGTGGCCGCCAGTCGCGGCGACGCCGGGTGGGTGTCGCTGGAAGGAGAGGGGCGATGAAGACGCTCAAGGGGCCGGCCATCTTCCTGGCCCAGTTCATCGGCAGCGAGCCGCCGTTCGACAAGCTGGAGACCATGGCCAAGTGGGTCGCCGACCTCGGCTATGTCGGCGTGCAGATGCCGACGGGCGGGGCGGACTCGTTCTTCGACCTGGCCCTTGCTGCCGAGAGCCAGACCTATTGCGACGACATCGCTGGCCTGCTGGCCGAGCACGGTCTGCAGATCACCGAGCTGTCGACCCACCTGCAGGGCCAACTGGTCGCGGTGCATCCGGCCTATGACGAGCTGTTCGACGGCTTCGCGCCGCCCGAGCTGCGCGGCAGGCCCAGGGAACGCCAGGCCTGGGCCGTCGGTCAGGTCAAGGCCGCCGCCGTCGCCAGCCGCCGTCTGGGCCTGAAGGCTCACGCCACCTTCTCGGGCGCTTTGGCCTGGCCTTACTTCTACCCCTGGCCGCAGCGGCCAGCGGGATTGATCGAGGAGGCCTTCGCCGAGCTCGGTCGTCGCTGGAAGCCGATCCTGGACGTTTTCGAAGAGAATGGCGTCGACGCCTGCTACGAGATCCATCCGGGCGAGGACCTGCACGACGGCGCGACCTTCGAACGGTTCCTGGACGAGGTCGGCGGCCACCCGCGCGCCAACATCCTGTACGACCCCAGCCACTTCGTCCTGCAGCAGCTGGATTATCTGGGCTACATCGATCGTTACCACGAGCGCATCAAGGCCTTCCACGTCAAGGACGCCGAGTTCCGGCCCTCGGCCCAGTCGGGTGCCTATGGCGGCTATCAGGGCTGGGCCGAGCGCCCGGGCCGGTTCCGCTCGCTGGGCGATGGTCAGGTCGACTTCAAGGCGATCTTCTCCAAGCTGGCCCAGTACGACTATGATGGCTGGGCTGTGCTGGAGTGGGAGTGCGCCTTGAAGCATCCGGAGCAGGGCGCGCGCGAAGGGGCGCCGTTCATCCGCGACCACATCATCCGGGTCACGGACAAGGCTTTCGACGACTTCGCCGGCAGCGCGCCCGACGCCGGTCGCAATCGCCGGCTATTGGACCTCTAAGGCCGCCGCCAAATCTGACGGAGAGTATTCTCGATGAAGTTCCAGCTTACGCTCGCCGTGCTCGTCGCCGGCATGGCGACCAGCGCCGTCGCCGCCCCGCCGACTGGCCAGCAGGTGTTCGAGCAGCGCTGCACGGTCTGCCACTCGTTGCAACCCGCGCCAGGCAAGATGGGGCCGCCTTTGGCCGGCGTGGTCGGTCGCAAGGCCGCCAGCGCTCCCAACTTCGCCTACAGCAGCGCGCTGAAGGCGTCGGGCATCACCTGGACCCCCGACAAGCTGGACGCCTTCATCAAGGCCCCCGGCAAGACCGTTCCTGGCACCAAGATGCTGCTGGGCGCGCCGGATGACGCCCAGCGCGCCGCCGTGATCCAGTATCTGAGCTCCCTCAAGAAGTAAGTCTCAAGGGAGCCTCTTCTGACGGCGCCTAGTGCGCCGTCAGTTCCTGAATCTGAATGTCCTTGAACTCGATCGGATGACCTTCGCTCTGCAGGGCGATGTAGCCCTCGGTCACGGGCTGGGCGCCGCGCGCCAGGATGTAGGGTTTGGCGCCGCCGGCGACGGTGTCGTCCGGATCCAGGGTCACGCCCGCGTAGTGGTGGACGGCCACGCCGTTGATCTTCTGGGTGACCTCGCCGTTGGGCAGGACTTCCAGCTCGGCCTGCACCCAGGTCCCGTTCGGCACCGTCGGCGAATTGGTCGGCGGCGTGCAGTGTTCTTTGACCTTAGCGCCGTTCATCGTGATCGTGATGCCCGGCGTGCAGACCGCGCCGGTGGGGCGTGGGGCGTCGCCATCCTTGCCCAGCAGCTGGAATTCGACTGAGACCGGAAACGGCTGCTCGACCGTCATGCTCTCCGGGCTCTGGCTGTGGAACATGATGCCGCTGTTGCTGCGCGCCCAGGTCGGCGTGTCGGGCAGGCCGCCCTCGGTCAGGAAGCGGTAGGTCAGCTTCAGGCGATACGCCTTGAATGGCGTCTTGTAGAACAGATGCCCGAACTGGCCGTCCAGCTTGTCGTAGCCGGCGTAGGACACCCGGATCACACCGTGGTCGGCGACGAAGGTGTTGCGATAGTTCTCGCCGGACGGATGCTTGGCGACCTTGGCCGTCCAGCCGTTCAGGCTCTTGCCGTCGAACAATGCGCGCCAAGGTCCGGCCTTCACGTCCTCCGCGCTCGCCGCGCCAGCGCACAACGCAAGCAACAATCCCGCGGCGACGCCCCGGACGGTGGATTTGATCATGGCTTCCTCGTCTCCCATCGCTCAGCCCATTTTTGTCGTGAAATGCCGAGCTTTCTTGCAATGTAACCCATTTCATGGAAGCCTCCAGGCAAGAATGAAGGGGTCGTCGAGGTCGGGGCGTCGTGTTGCGTAAAGCAGACCGGCGCGGCCCATCGAGCGGCCGCAAAGGGAGCGAACATGGCCAATCTGAACGGCCGCGCGCGTCGGAAGAACACGTACGACGCCATCGTGGTAGGTAGCGGCATTACAGGTGGCATGGCCGCCAAGGAACTTACCCAGAAGGGTTTGAAGGTCCTGGTTCTGGAGCGTGGGCGCATGGTCCGCCACCTCGAGGACTATCCGACCGCTGTCATGGATCCCTGGCAGACCAAGTATCCGCAGGGGCAGCTGCCGCAGGCCGAGTTGGCCGCGCACTATCCCGTGCAGCGCCGCACCAACTATACGATGACGGAGTACACGCAGCACTTCTTCGTTCGTGACGACGAGAACCCCTATACCGAAGAAAACCGGTTCGACTGGATTCGCGGCTATCATGTCGGCGGCCGGTCACTGACCTGGGGGCGCCAGAGCTATCGCCACAGCCCGATCGACTTCGAGGCCAACGCCAAGGAGGGCATCGGCGTCGACTGGCCGATCCGCTACGAGGATCTCGCGCCCTGGTACGAGCACGTCGAGCGCTTCATTGGCGTGTCGGGCCAGCACGAAGGCCTGGCCCACTTCCCGGATGGCCACTACCAGCCGCCGATGGAGATGAACTGCGTCGAGAAGGCCTTCAAGACCAAGTCGGAAGCCCGCTTCCCCGAGCGCCGGATTTCGATCGGTCGCACGGCGCATCTGACAGATCCGACCGAGGAGCAGCTGGCCCTGGGCCGCACCAAGTGCCAATTCCGCAACCAGTGCATCCGTGGCTGCCCGTTCGGCGGCTACTACAGCTCCAACTCCGGCGGCCTGGTGGCGGCGGAGCGGACCGGCAACATGGTGATCCGGCCCAATTCGATCGTCACCGAACTGATCTACGACGAGAAGGCGGGCAAGGCCTCGGGCGTGCGCGTCCTGGACGCCGTGACGAAGAAGGACGAGGAATTCCACGCCGACGTCATCTTCCTCTGCGCGTCAGCGTTTAACTCGACCTGGATCCTGATGAATTCGACCAGTTCGCGATTCCCGAACGGTTTTGGCAACGCCAGCGACCAGCTCGGCCGCAACGTCATGGACCACCACTTGGGGGTCGGCGCCAGCGGCGAAGCGCCCGAGTTCGCCGACATGTACTATTCCGGCCGGCGACCCAACGGCATCTATGTGCCGCGTTTCCGCAACCTCGGCGACGCGGCCACCAAGCGCAGCGACTACCTGCGGGGCTTCGGCTACCAGGGCGGCGCGGGGCGTTCGACCTGGGATCGCGATTTGGGTAGTCGCGCGCAAGGCGCCAAGGGTTTCGGCGCCGCGCGTAAGGCGGCGCTCACCCAGCCTGGCCCTTGGACCATGGGTCTGGGCGGTTTCGGCGAGATCCTGCCTTACGAAGACAACCGGATCACCCTGAACCGCGACAAGAAGGATGCGTTCGGCCTTCCGACCCTGTCGTTCAACGTCACCATGCGTGAGAACGAGATCGCCATGCGACGCGACATGCAGACGGCGGCCGCCGAGATGCTGGAGGCGGCGGGCTTCAAGAACGTGAAGGGCCACGACGGCGGCTATGCTCCCGGTCTGGGCATCCACGAGATGGGCACCGCGCGCATGGGGCGCGATCCCAAGACTTCGGTGCTGAACGCCCACAACCAAGTCCATGAGTGCAAGAACGTCTATGTCACCGACGGCGCGGCCATGACCTCGGCTTCGTGCGTAAACCCGTCGCTGACCTACATGGCGCTGACGGCGCGGGCCGCCGATCACGCGGTCCAGGCCCGCAAGCGGGGAGACCTGTGATGCTGAACCGACGCGATGCGATCCGTGGTCTGGCCCTGGCGGTCGGGGTAGGTTCCTCCGGCTGGGCTGAGCGTGCGCTGGCCGCCGCACCGGCGCCGGCGGCTCTGACCTGGATGCCTACGGCCCTGACCCAGGAGCAGGCCCGTTTGCTGGACGTAGTGGCCGAGCTGATCATCCCGGCGACCGACACCCCCGGCGCCCGCGAGGCCGGCGTGCCGCAGTTCATCGACCGCGCGGTCGGCGACTACTACGAGAAGGGCCAAGTCGATCAGCTGCTGGGCGGTCTGGCGCGGATGGACGCCGACGCCCGCGCGGCCCACGGCGACGCCTTCGTGGCCCTGGCCCCCGACAAACAGGTCGCGTTGCTGACCACCTACGACCAGGAGGCCGGCGTCGCGCGCGGGCAGGGGCAGTCGCACTTCTTCCCGGCGCTGGAGGACATGGTGACGGTCGGCTACTTCACCTCGGAAGTCGGCGCGACCCAGGCGCTGCGGTATGAGCCCGTTCCCGGCGCCTATCACGGCTGCGTGCCGCTGGCCGAGATCGGCCGCGCCTGGGCGACGCGCTAGTCCAAGAGCTGCAGGAAGTTGGCCAGCGGCGGCGCGATGTCGCCGCTGCGCCACGCCAGGCCGGTCTCCAGCTCCGGCGCCTGTCCCGCCAACGGGACGTAGCGCACGCCTGTGCGGGCTAGGTTGCGCAGCGACGCCGGCACGAGCGCGATCCCCAACCCGCCCGACACCAGGCTGATGATCGTCTGCATCTGGATCGCTTCCTGGACGATCCTCGCGCGACCGCCCAAGGCGGCGAAATAGCCTGTGACCAGATCGTGGAATGCCGGCGCGACCTGTCGGGGGAACAGGATCAGGGGCGAGGCCAGGACCTCTTCGGCCGAGAGCGCGTCAGCGCCGCCGAGGCGTCCGCTGTCGATCCAGGCCTCGGGCACCGCGGCGACCAGCGGTTCTCTCAGCAGGCGACGATAGCTCAGGGATGCGGGCAGGGGCTGTTCGGTCGACGGGATGATGATGCCGGCGTGGCGCTCGCCATTGACCAGGGCGGGCAGCTGCACGTCGCTGGTGGCCTCGACCAGCTGGATCTCGACATTCGGAAAGGCCTGGGAATAGCGCCGGACCAGGGACGGCAGCACGCTGTAATCGGCGGTGCTGACGAATGACAGCGACAGGCGTCCGGTTTGACCATCGCGGATGCCGCGCGCCGTGACGGGCAGCTTGTCCAGGCTGGCCAGCACCTCCAGCACGTGCGGCAGCCATTCTTCGCCCAGCGGCGTCAGGCGGACATTGCGCTTGGTGCGGGCGAACAGCGGCGCGCCCAGCTCGCGCTCCAACCCCATGATCGACTGGCTCAGCGGCGGCTGGGTCATGTGCAGCCGGTCGGCGGCGCGACCGAAGTGCAGGGTCTGGGCGACGGCGACGAAATGGCGGAGCTGGCGGATGTCCATTTGATATCCATAGCGACCTAATTGGCGCTGACTAATATATTTTGTGGGCGCAATGATCGGTTCTAAAAGACCACTCAGCCGACATTGAGCAGCCGACATTGAGATTGACCGACATGCCTCCCTATCGCTCTCGCACCTCCACCCACGGCCGCAACATGGCGGGCGCCCGCGGCCTCTGGCGCGCCACCGGCATGAAGGACGAGGACTTCGGCAAGCCGATCATCGCGGTGGCCAACAGTTTCACCCAGTTCGTCCCGGGCCACGTGCACCTGAAGGACCTGGGCCAGCTGGTTGCGCGCGAGATCGAGGCCGCCGGGGGCGTGGCCAAGGAATTCAACACCATCGCCGTCGATGACGGCATCGCGATGGGCCACGGCGGCATGCTGTACTCGCTGCCCAGCCGTGAGCTGATCGCCGACAGCGTCGAGTACATGGTCAACGCGCATTGCGCCGACGCCATCGTCTGCATCTCGAACTGCGACAAGATCACGCCAGGCATGCTGATGGCCGCCATGCGCCTGAACATCCCGGTGGTCTTCGTCTCGGGCGGGCCGATGGAGGCCGGCAAGGTGCAGGTGAAGGGCGCGATCCGGGCGCTGGACCTGGTCGACGCCATGGTCGTGGCCGCAGACGACAAGTACACCGACGAGGAAGTCGCCGCGATCGAGAAGGCCGCGTGTCCGACCTGCGGCTCGTGCTCGGGGATGTTCACGGCCAACTCGATGAACTGCCTGACCGAGGCCCTGGGCCTGTCGCTGCCGGGGAACGGCTCGGTCCTGGCCACCCACGCCGACCGTGAGGCCCTGTTCAAGGAGGCCGGCCGCCTGATCGTCGACCTGTGCCAACGCTGGTACGAACAGGAAGACCCGACGGCCCTGCCGCGCGGCATCGCCACCCGGGCCGCGTTCGAGAACGCCATGAGCCTGGACATCGCCATGGGCGGCTCGACCAACACCGTGCTGCACCTGCTGGCCGCCGCCAGCGAGGGCGGGGTCGACTTCGGCATGGCCGATATCGACCGCCTGTCGCGCCGCGTGCCGTGCCTGTCCAAGGTCGCGCCCGCCAAGAGCGACGTGCACATGGAAGACGTTCACCGCGCCGGCGGCGTCATGGCCATCCTGGGCGAACTGGAGCGCGGCGGCCTGATCGACGCCACCCAGCCGACCGTCCACGCGACGACCATGGCCGAGGCCCTGGCCCGCTGGGACATCGGACGCACCAACAGCGCCACGGCCCACGAGTTCTTCCGCGCCGCGCCGGGCGGCAAGCCGACCCAGATCGCCTTCAGCCAAGCCGCCCGCTGGGAGAACCTGGACCTGGATCGCGAGAAGGGCGTCATCCGCTCGGTCGAGCATCCGTTCTCGAAGGACGGCGGCCTGGCCGTGCTGTTCGGCAACCTCGCGCCCGAGGGCTGCATCGTGAAGACGGCCGGGGTCGACGACTCCATCCTGACCTTCAAGGGTGTGGCGCGCGTGTTCGAGAGCCAGGAGACCGCCGTCAGCGGCATCCTTGGCGGTCAGGTCAAGGCCGGCGAGGTCGTGGTTATCCGCTACGAAGGCCCCAAGGGCGGTCCGGGCATGCAGGAGATGCTGTACCCGACCACCTATCTGAAATCGAAGGGCCTGGGCGCGGCCTGCGCCCTGATCACCGACGGCCGCTTCTCGGGCGGCACCTCGGGCCTGTCGATCGGCCACGTCTCGCCGGAAGCCGGCGAGGGCGGCCTGATCGCCTTGGTCGAGACCGGTGACAGCATCCTGATCGACATCCCCAACCGGGGCATCACGCTCGAGGTCTCGGACGAGGTCCTGGCCCAGCGCCGCGCCGCCGAGCTGGCGCGTGGCAAGGACGCCTGGAAGCCCAAGGACCGCAAGCGCGAGGTCAGCCCGGCCCTGCGCGCCTACGCCGCCATGACCACCAACGCCGCCCGCGGCGCGGTGCGTGACGTCAGCCAGGTCGAGCGCTCGAACTGATGCGGGAGCCCGGCGGCGCCAGCGCCGCCGGGGCCTTCTAGTCGCCGACGGCGGCCAGGATGCTCTGGGCGACCCGGACCGTCTGGCCGCGAATGTCGGGGACGGCGGTGATCTCCCAGGCCGAGCCCCGAGCCGCGGGGCCGACGGCCAGCAGGGTCGGGCTAGCCTGGCCCGACACGTCCCGCACGCGACCGTCGGCGTCAACGTCGAAGCCCAGCCGCAGAGGGTCGGGCCGCGCCAGGCCGCGCTTGACCAGGTCCTGGATAAGGGGATCGCTCGAGGCCAGCACGTCACCGGTCGGGCCGGTGCAGTTGATTACCGTGGCGGCGCGGAACACGTAGCCGCCAGTCTCGCCGCGCCCACGCCAGCGGCACAGGGCGAAGCCGTCGGGTTGCAGCGCCAGGCTGCGGATCTTGCCCGCCGCCAGGGTCAGCTGGCCGGTGGCGCGCATGGCGCCGATGCGGCGGGCGACCAGGGGCGCCAGGCGGTGGCGATGGATCTCCCAGAATGGCCGGGCATGGCGCAGGAAGGCCTGCTTCTGGGCCACGCTCCAGTTGCGCCACAGCGCCTGGGTGGCGGGCCGAGTCGCGTCGATGGCGGTGCGCCAGCCGTGCCGGGCGGCGGCGTCGCGCAGCCAGGCGAAGGCCTCCAGTGGCGACAGGTCCTCGGGCGGCGGCGCGGGCGGGATCAGCGGCGGCGCGCCGTCGTGTTCCAGCGGGGCCAAGCCGCGCCGCGAGAGGGCAAGCATCGGCCGGCCGTGCTGGGCGTCGTTCAGCGACAGCGCCACGTCGACCATGGTCAGGCCCGAGCCGATCAGCATCACCGGTCCCGGGGGCAGGTCGGCGGCGTTCCAGCGCCAGGGATCAGGAATGTAGGCCTCGGAGGCGGCGAAGGCGGCGCTGACGCCGGCAGGCCGCGCGGGCGGCGGATTGCCCAGGGCCAGCACGACGGCGCGGGCGGTGACCGACCGGCCCATGGCGCATTGCAGCCGCCAGCCGTCGCCGCCGGGCTCGATCCCGACGACCGCGTCGGGAGTCACCACCAGACGCCCGGCGCCAGCCGGTCCTTCGGCGATCTCGGCGACCTGGCTCTGGATGTAGCGGCCATAGTCGGCGCGGGTGGCGAAGTCGGCGGGGCCCATGGCGAACTTCTCGCGGCTGAGCCAGCGGACGAAGTGGCCGGGATCGTCGGGCCAGGCGCTCATGTTACCGGCGCGGACGTTCAGGCGGTGGCCGGGATTATGCGTGGCGTAGGCCGCGCCCAGGCCCACGGGCGTGCGCCGCTCGAACAGGATCACCTTTGCGTTCGCCGATCGGCGGAGGATGTTGAGGGCGGTCATGACGCCGCTGAACCCCGCGCCGACGACGGCGATGACGGGCGCTGGCTTTGGGGTCATGTAAAAACTCTACGAGATCGGTAGGATTTTCTCGGTCATCCCTCGTCAACTTGCAAGCTGTCTTAGAGATGTGAATTTCGCAAATGCCGCCTGTCGTGAGGATTGATGCGTAAGGCTATGGATTTGTTCAGATAGAGAGGTGGCGAGCGCCGGTCGGTCCTTGCGGGCCGACCGGCTTCGTCGTTCTAGAAGTCCGCCGAGATCGTGAACTGGATCGTGCGCGGCGGGGCCGGGCGGAAGCTGGCGGGGGTGTTCACCGTCGTGCTGATCGTGCCCAGATAGTCCTTGTCGAAGATGTTATCGACGTTGACCCGGGCCTTGATCTGGCTGAACGGGCCGGCCGCGAAGCCGTCGCCGATGTCGACATAGGCGTTGACGATGGTGTAGCCGCCGACCTTCTCGCTGTTGATGAAGTTGGTGAAGCGGCTCTCCAGGTGGCGGGCCGAGACATTGACCAGCAGGCCGTCGAACGGCTCGACCGTCACGCCGGTGGTGAACACCCAGTCGGGGAAGTCCGGCACCTTCTTGCCGGCGATGGCCAGGGTGGTCGCCGCCGCCGTTGTGCTAGCGCGGTAGTTCAGGACGTCGTCCTGGAACTTGGCGCTGTTGTACGAGACGTTGGCGTTGAAATAGGCCTTGCCGGCGAAGACCTCGGGCTTCCACTGGCCGCTGAACTCGACGCCCTTGGCCTTCACCGCCCCGACGTTCTGGAAGAAGGTCTCGGTCACGCCGCCGCCGCCGGGCACCAGGGCCGCGAACGACTGCAGGCGGTTCTTGAACTCGGTCTGGTAGGCCACGACCGAGGCGTTGAACGTCCGGTGATTGGCGCGGTAGCCGATTTCCCAGTTGGTCGAGGTTTCGGGCTCAGGGCCGGTGACGGTCGGGCTGGCGGCCGAGAAGATGTCGTCGGCGCCGCGGGGCAGGGCCATGTTCTCGGAGTACGAGGCGAACACCTGGTCGCGGCCGGTCAGGCTGTAGACCGCGCCGACCTGGGGCAGGAAGCTGTCCTTCCAGTTGTCCTTCAGGATCGGATGGCGGCTGAATATGTAGTCGTTCGGGTTACGGTAGCCGGCGATCTTGTAGTCGATGTCGGTGGCCTTGAAGCCCAGCTCGACCTTCAGCTTGGCCTCCAGGAGGGTCAGGGTGTCCTTGACGAAGAACTGCTTGGTCTCGCGCAGCGACTTGTAGTCCCGCTGGGCGTGGACCCGCTCGTTGAACAGCGGCGCGCCGTCGGGGTTGCCGCCCTCGACGTTGTAGCGGTTCTGGGTGCGGTGATAGTCGTCGTTCTCCAGCCAGAGGCCGGCTTCGATCTTGTTGAAGCCCAGATGCCAGGCGACCTTGGCGGTCACACCCTTGCGGATGCCGTCGACGCCGGACAGGCCGTACTGGATGCCCTTGGGCGCGACGATGCCCGCCACCTTGCCGATCTCGGCCGTGTAGCTGGCCAGCGAAGTGGCGTAGGCCTCGGGCGAGACGCCGTAGCCGCCCTTGTCCTCGTAATAGGCCGTGGTGGTCAGGTCGAAATTGTCGGTGATCGGCGTGTTCAGGGTCAGGCCGTACAGATGGTCCTGCCGGCTGTTGACCGCGAACTTGTAGTACTGGGCGTAGTTGGCGTTGGAGTAGGTGGGGCCGCCCGACACCGCCGGCAGGTTGGTGGCGGTCTGGGCGCTGCCCGCCGGGCCCGGGTTCGGGACGATGCCCAGATAGGCGAAGTAGCGACCCGAGCGGCCGAACACGTCACCCGCCGCACCGTTGTACTGGGCCAGGGTGATCGACGGGCTGTCATAGTCGAAATAGTCGTTGTGGACGGTCTGGAAGCTGATGTCGCCGCCGTTTGGCAGGGCGTACTTCAGCTTGCCCTCGTAGTGCTTGCGGTCGATCGTGCCCGGGCCGCGCCACAGGTCGCCCTTGATCCACGAGCCGCTGACATAGCCCGACAGGCCGCCGTGCTCGCCCATCTCCAGGCGCAGGAAGGTGCGGCGCAGGTCGTCGCTGCCCAGGGTGGCGCTGATCGCGCCGCCGGCCGTCTTGGACGGAGCCTGGGTGAAGTAGTCGACGATCGGGCCCAGCGAGGCGTAGCTGGGCAGGGCGACATCGCCCGCGCCGGCCGAGGCCGTCACCCGCAGCAGGTTCTCGTTGTCGACGTAACGGTAGATCGGGCTGCCGCCGAACTGGTCGCTGCGGCCCATCGGGATGTTATCCAGCAGGAAGCCGATCTGCTGGAAATTGAAGGCCCGCACCGAGACCGAGTTGCCGAACTCGTACATGCCCAGGGCGTCGTTGGCCTGGACGTTGAAGCCGGGGAGGGACTCCAGCATCTTCAGGCCGGTGATCCCCGCCGGCGCCGACAGCAGCGCCTCGCGGGTGATCGATACCGTGGCGGTGGCGTGGTCGGTGCCGATCGCGACACTGGCCTCCGAGAGGCGCTTGCCGGTCACGACGAGCGTGTCGACCTCGGCGACCTTTTCGGCCTCCTGGGCCAGGACAGGCGTCGCGCCCCCAAGGATCGACGCGGTGAGAAGCAGCGCCCGCAGACGGTGCGCGTTACGGAAGGTCATGACTATCCCCAATCACTTTTGACTGGGTTGAGCGTCGCGATCGTGAGTTCTGGGGTAAACTCAGAATTTCTCTGACGGTGACGATATAATGACTAAGTCGAGATGCTGCACAGCTTTGTTCAATATATGAACATTAGAAATATAGATATACTCATAAGCAACATTTGTTTCGCGAAAGTCGGTTCGACGATCGCGTTTGCGGCGTTCTGACTGAATCTTGGTCTGGAAGGTCGTTAGTTCTGCATGGCGCGCACGGGGGCTGGGCGGCCAGGATGGCTCGCCTTCGCACCCCCGCTGTCCTTGGCGCCTGAGAGATTCAGCGGGGTCTCGTCCCGCCTTGCTCCTTCGGCGAGGGCGTCGTGCGCCCTGCTTTCCAGCGTTCAGAAGCCCGCACGGTCCTTTTGCTTGAGCGTTTCCGGGGCGGTTTCGCCTTCAGCGCCGGGCCGAGGCCCGATCTCTCCCGCGAGAGCCAGGTCAGCAGGCGACAGCAAAAAACCCGGGTCAAACGGATTGACCCGGGGTTCCTGGTGTTCGTCGCGATTGCAAACGATCGTGGCGCGGGGCGCCCGCGAATGCAGCGCGAGGTTACTTCGCGACGCTCAGCCTGAAGACCATCACGTTGCTGTACTTCTGGCCCGGATCCAGACGAACCGGCGCGAACTGCGGCTTGTTCGGCGCGTCGGGGAAGTGCTGCGGCTCCAGCGCGATGCCGTCGCCCTGGCGATAGATCTTGCCGCTCTTGCCGACCATGGTGCCGTCGATGAAATTGCCGGCGTAGAACTGAATGCCCGGCTGGTCGCTGAGGATCTCCAGCACGCGGCCGCTCTTGGGATCGGCCAGCCGTGCGGCCAGGCGCGGGGCGCTGCCGGCCTTACCGTTCAGGACGTAGTTGTGGTCGTAGCCGCGGCCGATGACCATCTGCGGGTCGCGGGCGTCGCGCACGCGGGTCGCGACGGCGGTCGGCTTGCGGAAGTCGAAGGGCGTGCCGGCGACCGGGGTGATCGTTCCGGTCGGAATCAGCTCGCCGTCGACCGGGGTGTAGCCGTCGGCCGGAATGGTCAGCACATTGCCCATCGCGCCCTCCGCCACGCCTTCGCCGGCGACGTTGAACAGGGCGTGGTTGGTCATGTTGACGATGGTCGGCTTGTCGGTGGTCGCGCCGTAGGTGATCGTCAGGTTGTTCTGCTCGTCCAGGGCATAGGTCGCCGTGGCGGTCAGGGTCCCGGGGTAGCCTTCCTCGCCGTCCGGGCTGACATAGCCGAAGGTCACCGAAGCGGTCGGGCCCGACTTGGCGTTCAGGACCTTCCAGACCACCTTGTCGAAGCCCTTCACGCCGCCGTGCAGGGCCGCGACCTTGTTGTTGTTCAGGGCCAATTGGTAGGTCTTGCCGTCCAGCGTGAAGCGACCCTTGCCGATGCGGTTGGCGAAGCGACCGACCGAGGCACCGAAATAGCTGGCGTTCTTTTCGTACGCAGCGGCGTCGGCGAAGCCGAGCGCGATGTCGGCCTTCTTGCCGGTGCGGTCGGGCGCGATCAGCGACTGCAGGGTCGCGCCGTAGGTGATGATCGTGGCGCTGACGCCCTTGGCGTTCGTCAGGGTGATGGCCTCGACGGCCTCACCGGACGCAATGGCGCCGAACGGCTTGCGCGATAGCTCGACGGCGTTGGCCGACGAGACGGCGACCAGGGCGAGTGCGCTGCCCGCCAAAAGCGAGGCGTGGGCGATGGTCTTCAGCTTCATGGTGTCTCTCCCTCTGTCGTTCTTTGTTAGGCCGCGCCTATTCCACGAAGGCCGGCGCCGTGACCCGCTCGCTGAGCAGGAAGGCGTCGGCCACATGGCGAAGCGGGCTGACGTCCACATCGCTGGCGCCGTCGGCGATCAGCTTGGCGAAGGCGTCGTACAGGCCAGGATATTCGCGGTCGGGGCCTTCCTGGATCAACTGGCCGTCGATCCACAGCTTGGCGCCGCCATTGGTCAGCTTCAGCTGGCCATCATCGGTGTCGACCTCGATGTCCCAGCTTTGTGGGCCGGTCTGCAGGAAGTCGAGTTCGGCGCGGATCGGCGCGCCAGCGGCGTCGCGGAAGTCCAGCTCGGCCTGGATCGGCGACTGCCTGTTCTCCGGCACGTGCAGCACACCTTTAGACAGGAAGAACGGGCGCGGCAGGATCCGGGTGACGATCGACAGGGCGTTGATGGCCGGGTCGAAGACGCCCAGTCCGCCAGCTTCCCAGATCCAGTCCTGGCCGGGGTGCCAGACGCGCACGTCTTCCTTCCAGTTGATCCGCACGGCCTTGATCGGACGCTCGGCCAGCCATTCGCGGGCCGGCTCGACGCCAACGGCGTAGCGGGAGTGCCAGGTGGTCTGCAGGGTCAGGCTCCGCGCGGCGGCGGCCTGGCGCAGGTCCTCGACCTCGCTAAGCGTCGCGCCGGGCGGCTTCTCCAGCATCACGTGCATGCCGGCCGCCAGGGCCAGGTGGGCCAGCGGATGGCGCGGCTGGGGCGGGGTGCACAGCGACACCGCGTCCACCGCTACGTCGCTGGCCAGGAGGTCGGCGAGGGCGGTGAAGTGGGCGACACCGTCCAGCTCGGCGTTGCGGCTGACGATGGCGACCAGCTCGAAGCGCGGATCGGCGGCGATGGACGGCAGGTGCTGATCGCGGGCGATCTTGCCCAGGCCGACCAGGGCCAGGCGGATAGGCGTCATGCTCACAGCGACTTCACCACGACCGGCTGGGCGTCGGCCAGGGCCAGCGGGTTGCGGACCGGAAAGCGGAACGGCGCGGCCTCGATCTCGAACACATCGCCGACCTTGGTCTGGAAGCCCTCCGAGAACGACAGGGTCGCGGTGCCGAAGAAGTGGACGTGCACGTCGCCCGGACGACGGAAGATGTCGTACTTGAAGTGATGGTGCTCGAGGTTGGCGATCGTATGGGACATGTTCGCCTCGCCCGACAGGAAGGGCTTTTCCCAGACCGTGGCGCCGTCGCGGATAATGCGGCTGGCGCCGCGCACGTCGGCGGGCAGCTCGCCGGTCAACAGTTCCGGGCCCAGGGCCGCCTGACGCAGCTTGGAGTGGGCCAGCCACAGATAGTTGCCACGTTCGATCACGTGATCCGAGAACTCGTTGGCCAGGCAGAAGCCCAGGCGGTGGGGGACGCCATCGGGACCGATCAGGTAGACGCCGGCGATTTCTGGCTCTTCGCCGCCATCCTTGGCGAAGGACGGGGAGGCGAGGGGCTGGCCCGGCGCGACCAACTGGCCGCCGTCACCCTTGTAGAACCATTCCGGCTGCACGCCTTCCTGGCCGGGTGCAGGCTTGCCGCCCTCGACGCCCATCAGGAACATGCGCATGGAGTCGGTGAGCTGTTCGCCCGATTGCGCCGCCTTGTGCATCTTGTCGCGCCCCTCGGCTGAGCCGAGGTGGGTCAGACCGGTGCCGGTCATCTGCAGGTGGGCGGTATCGGGGTGGTCGATCGGGGCCAACACCCGGCCTTCGGCCAGGGCGGCGGCGATATCGAGCTCGTCGCCGAGCGGATGGGCCTGGGCGGCCTCGGCCAGGGTGGCGTTCGCCTTCAGAGCGGCCTGGGCAAGGTCGTAGAGGGTGTCGGCCACCTCGACCTTGCGCGCACGACCCGAGTCGTCGACGGCGGCGAGCTGTCGGGCGCCGCCCGAGGTCTTCAATTGCACGAACCGGAACACCACGGCGGACGACCTTCTAAAGCTGTATAATAGTCTGACAAATAGCGCGGACGGGCGCTCTGTCAAACGGCGTTTCACAACGACGAGGATCAAGGCCCCTGGGAAAAACGCGTGGCGAGGGCGCGAGCACGGCCCCGAAATGGCTCCCGACGCGCCGTTTGATCGTACATTTGCAGGGATGACGCCGCGGGAATCGACTAGCCCACAAGGGCGAATTCGCTTGTTCTCCGACAATTGGTCTCGCTAGAGTCGCGGCGGGGCGCTTCGAGGCGGCTCCGCAGGACTAGCGTAGCAGGAGCGAAAGCCGCGTGTCGAAAGCCAAGGAACCGGGCGTGGGCCCCGATACCGCGCACGAGGAAGGTTTCTCTGGCCGCATCCACGGCTCGATCGCGCGAGCGCTGGGGATCGCCATCGTCTCGGGGCAGCACCAGCCCGGCGACGTCCTGAACAATGAAATTGACGCCAGCGAGCGGCTTAAGGTCTCGCGTAGCGCCTATCGCGAAGCCATTCGGATCCTGGCTGCCAAGGGCCTGGTGGAGAGCCGGCCGAAGACGGGCACACGAGTCAGTCCGCGCACCCGCTGGAGCTTGCTGGATCCCGAGGTCCTGGCTTGGTTCTTCGAATCGGAGCCCAGCGAGAGCTTCCTGCAGGAACTGTATGAGCTGCGGATGATCGTCGAGCCGGCCGCCGCGGCCCTGGCCGCCGAGCGCCGCGACGACGCCCAGCTGGAACGGATGCGCGCGGCGCTGGTGGCCATGCAGCACCATACTCTGGCGACCGAGGCCGGCCAGGCGGCCGACCGCGACTTCCACGACACGGTGCTGGAAGCCACCAGCAACGCACCGCTCTTCACGCTGAGCAGCAGTATCGGCGCGGCCGTGCGCTGGACCACGATCTTCAAGCAGCGCGACCGTGAGCTGGCCCGCGATCCGATGCCCGATCACTGGAAGGTTTTCGACGCCATCGCGGCTGGCCGCGCCGATCAGGCCCGCCAGGCGATGGAAAAATTGGTCGGCCTGGCGCTGGAGGACACGCACGCCGCAATCGAACGGCGCCCCATCCGCTAGACCTAGATCAAGAGACAAACGTTTGCGGCGAAGGCTGGGGCGCGAGCGGCGTAGACCCTGTAAAGACTGGCTTTTGTGACGCACTCGCAATGCGGACAGCCATGATTGACGCTCAGTACAGCGCGGTATAGTCAGACAAATACGATTTAAGCGGGGTCACGGACGGACGAGCGCAATCCCGCGCCTTGTCTGGATGTCTGTGAAAGCCCGCGCCTCCCGTCGTCGCCAAGGATTGTCATGAGCGTTCCTCCCGTTCCGCCCCGCGCCCTGCGTTCGCGCGCCTGGTTCGACAACCCGGACAATATCGACATGACCGCGCTCTATCTGGAGCGCTACCTGAACTTCGGCCTGACGCTGGATGAGTTGCAATCGGGCAAGCCGATCATCGGCATCGCCCAGACCGGGTCGGACCTGTCGCCCTGCAACCGCCACCACCTGGTGCTTGCCGAGCGCGTGCGCGAAGGCATCCGCAGCGCTGGCGGCATCGTGCTGGAATTCCCGGTCCACCCTATCCAGGAGACCGGCAAGCGCCCGACCGCGGGCCTCGACCGTAACCTCTCGTATCTGGGCCTGGTCGAACTCCTGTACGGCTATCCGCTGGACGGCGTGGTGCTGACCATCGGCTGCGACAAGACCACGCCGGCCTGCCTGATGGCGGCGGCGACCGTGAACATTCCGGCCATCGCCCTGTCGGTCGGCCCGATGCTGAACGGTTGGCACAAGGGCCAGCGCACCGGCTCGGGCACGATCGTCTGGAAGGCTCGCGAGCTGCTGGCGGCCGGCGAGATCGACAATGCCGGCTTCATCAAGCTGGTGGCCAGCTCGGCCCCGTCGACCGGCTACTGCAATACCATGGGCACCGCCACGACCATGAACTCGCTGACCGAAGCCCTGGGCATGTCGCTGCCCGGCTCGGCCGCGATTCCGGCCCCGTACCGTGACCGCCAGGAAAACGCTTACCGGACCGGCCTGCGCATCGTCGACATGGTCCATGAGGATCTGAAGCCCTCGGACATCCTGACCCGCGAGGCGTTCCTGAACGCCGTGGTCGTCAATTCGGCCATCGGCGGCTCGACCAACGCCCCGATCCACCTGAACGCCCTGGCCCGCCACGTCGGCGTCGAACTGTCGATCGACGACTGGCAGCAGAAGGGCGAGAACGTGCCGCTGCTGGTCAACCTGCAGCCGGCGGGGAAATATCTGGGCGAGGACTACTACCGCGCCGGCGGCGTGCCCGCCGTGTTTGGTCAGCTGATCGAGCAGAACCTGATACACGAGGACGCCAAGACGGTCTCAGGTCAGACGATCGGCGAACAGTATCGCGGCGCCGAAATCGAGGACGAGGACGTCATCCGTCCGTTCTCGCGCCCGCTGGTCGAGCGCGCCGGCTTCGTGGTCATGCGCGGCAACCTGTTCAACTCCGCGATCATGAAGACCAGCGTGATCGGCGAGGAGTTCCGCAACCGCTATCTGTCGAACCCCGACGATCCGGACGCCTTCGAGGGCGAGGCTATCGTGTTCGACGGTCCGGAAGATTACCACCGCCGCATCGACGACCCGTCGGTCGGCATCACCGCCAATTCGATTCTGTTCATGCGTGGCGCGGGCCCTGTCGGGTATCCGGGCGCGGCCGAGGTCGTGAACATGCGGGCCCCGAACTACCTGATCAAACAGGGCGTCCATCAGCTGCCGTGCATCGGCGATGGCCGCCAGTCGGGAACCTCGGGCTCGCCGTCGATCCTGAACGCCTCGCCGGAAGCGGCGGCTGGCGGTGGCCTGGCCCTATTGAAGAGCGGCGACAAGGTGCGCTTTGACCTGCGCAAGTCGCGCGTCGACGTGCTGGTCTCGCCGTCCGAGATCGTCGAGCGCCGCAAGGCCCTGGAGGCCGCCGGCGGGTTCGCCATGCCGGAAAGCCAGACGCCGTGGCAGGAAATGCAGCGCGCCGTCGTCGGGCAAATGGAGACGGGCGCGGTCCTAGAACCGGCCGTCAAGTACCAGCGCATCGCCCAGACCAAGGGCCTGCCGCGCGACAACCACTGATCCGCCGGTCCCCGCGAGAGCGGGGATCTGCAAGGCGCTCTCGCACGGCCTCAAGTCCCCGCTTTCGCGGGGACTTTTGTTTTGGGGCGACTTTAAGGGGCGCGGAACATTCGCGCCTCGAATACCGCCGCCCACTGGTTGGCGGCCATCTCGAAGCTGACGCTCACCTTGTCCTTGCCGGCGGTCAGAGCCGCTGGCAGGGCGTAGGTCTTCACGTTCAAGGCGCCCGTACGGTCCCCTGGCAGCGTCTCGCGCGCCAGTTCCTGGCCCTCGACCAGGATGCGGAAGTTCTTGTTGCGGGCCGAGCCGTCATAGGTGACCTGGAGGACCAGCGGACCAGGCGCCACAGCCATCTCGAACGTGATCGAGCCCTTGTTCAGGATGCGGCTGCGGACTGTCAGATTGCCGCTGTCCCGGGTGCCTGGGCTGGCCTTCAGGGCGTGGTCGGTCTCGGGCTGTTGCTCGCCGAAGCGGAGGATGTCGACCGTACGATCGCGGATGTCGGCGCGGGCCTTGGCGTCGGCGATCAGGCCCGGCTCGGCCTGAGCCCACTGGTCCGGGGTCAGGTTGCGGAAGTAGACGGCGGTGCGGTTGTGGTGTTGCTCGAAATAGGGGCGCAGCGTGAGGTTCTGCGGGCGGCTATGGTCCGCCAGGGCGAAGTGCTGTAGGCCGCTGGCCGGCGTCAGGGCAGGAGTTCCGACCACCACCGGATCGAAGCTTTCCCACGGCTGGTCGGCCGGTCCCAGATCGGCGGCCAGCACCAGGGGGCCATTGACGAAAGCGATCAGGTCCGGCGCGTCCGGCATGCTTTCGGTGCGCACGGCCATGGGCAGGGTCAGATCGACCTTGTCGCCAGCCTTCAGCGTCAGGTCGATATAGCCGTTCTTCGCCGTGACAGTCTGCGCGCGGCTGTTGATCTTCACCGATGGCGCGGCGCACCAGCCCGGGACGCGCAGCGATACCGGCGTTGGCGCCTTGGCCTTGCTCAGCGTCAGGGTGACTTGGTCGCTAAAGGGGAAGTCGGTGTCGATCTCGAGCTTCGCGCCCTTCTGCGTCCAGTCCAGTGTCGAGGGGTAGTAGAGATTGACGCGGATCCGCTCGCCGTCGCGCCAGAATATGCTGTCGCCCAGCTTGGAATAGTTCTCCATGCCGCTGCCGACGCAACACCAGAACGAATCCGTCGGCGTCGAGTGGCCGCGCGCATAGCCCGAGGCCAGGGGCGAGAAGTAGGTGTACATGCCCGTGTTGGGGTCCTGCTGCGACAGGATGTGGTTGAGATGGGCCCGTTCATAGAAGTCGAAATGGCGGCTCTCGCCCGACCAGGCGTGCAGATGCCGCGTGAGTTTCAGCATGTTGTAGCTGTTGCAGCATTCGCAGGTTTGCTGGCCCAGTCGTGTCGACAGCTGGCGCGACTTGCCGAAATGCTCGAACTCGGAATTGCCGCCGATGACGTAGCTGTGGTCGTGGACGACCGTTTCCCAGAAGAACATCGCGGCCTTGGCGGCGCGGGCGTCGCCGCCTGTCTCGTAGAGGCGGGCCTCGCCGATCAGCTTGGGGATCTGGGTGTTGGCGTGCTTGCCGGCCAGGTCGTCGCGTCCCTCGGTCAGCGGACCGACGATGGCCTCGTGCTGGACGCGGCGGGCTAGGTCCAGCCAGCGTTGCTGGCCGGTCCGGGCGTGCAGTTCGGCGAAGCTCTCGAGGATACCGCCGTGTTCGGCGCGCAGCACGGTCTGAACCTGCTGGGCGTCTAGCGCCTCGAACATCTTGCCCAAATAGTCGGCCAGCCCGAGAGCGACCGCCAGGGCCTTGGGATCGTCGCACAGGGCGTGGGCGTCCAGCGTTCCGGCCAGCACCTTATGATAGGTGTAGATCGGCACCCAGCCGCCGTTGAGGCCGAAGCCTTCGGTGTCGATTTTGCCAGCGCGGACTTCCTCGTAGACGACCTTGCCGTCGACGGTCTTGCCGTCGCGATCGACGGTCGTGCCACCGGCATAGCCGTCGCCGTTCGCGGTCTGGCAGGCGGCCAGTTCCTCGACGATGTAGGCGGCGCGCTGCTTGAACTCGGGCTGGCCGGTCTGGGCCCAGGTCAGGGCTACGGCGGATAGATAGTGGCCGAGGCTATGGCCGGCGATGCCGAGACTTTCCCAGCCGCCATAGACCTCGGCCTTGGGCGCCAGGCCCGCGCCGGCGCGGAAATTGTGAAGCAGGCGATCGGGCTCCAGCGATAGCAGATAGCGCTGGTTGGTCTGCTGGGCGGTCAGGAAGCGCGAGGGCTTCAGCCGCACCTGCGACAGCGGGAAGCTCTCCAGTCGGCCCTTGCCGGCGGGGAGAGCGAGGGTGGGGGAGGCCAGGGTCGCCGCGCCGAGCGCGGCCCCCGTCTTGAGGGTGGTTCGGCGCGAGGGTCCGGTCATGGGCGTCTTCCTACGCGACGTGCTGGTCGGGCAGGGCGTTGGTCGCCTTCGAGCCCCACAGCGCATAGAACAGCACATAGACCTCGCAGGCCGCCGTCAGCAGGAACGACCACTGCAGGCCGAAAGTGTCCGCCAGCCAGCCCTGCACGATGACCAGGGCGCCGCCCGCGATGGCCATGATCAGGAGGCCCGAACCTTCCTCGGTCAACGGGCCCAGGCCCTTGATGCCCAGGGTGAAGATGGTCGGGAACATGATCGAGTGGAAGAAACCCACCGCAATCAGCGACCACATGGCCACGGGGCCGTGGGCGAAGGTGGTGATCACCATCACAGCGAAGGCGCCGATCGAGAAGGCGGCCAGCACGTGCTCGGCCGGGAAGCGGCGCATCAGCACGCTGCCCAGGAAGCGGCCCACCATCATGCCGCCCCAAAGGATGGCCAGGTAGCGCGAGGCCTCCTCATGGGTGATCGCGGCGATGTTCGGCTGCGAGACGAAGTTGATGAACAGGTTGGCCACGCCGATCTCGGCGATCAGGTAGATGAAGATGGCCGGGACGCCGAACACCAGGTTGCGGTGCGACCACAGGGACAGCTTCTTGCGCTCTTCACGCGACGAGCGCTGGGTGGCCTGGCCGATGGCCGGCAGCTTCACGCGGCCCATGACCAAGGCCAGTAGCACCAGGGCGATGGCGACGATGACGTAGGGCAGGATCACCGACTGGGCGTCGGCGTAGCGCTCGGCCTGAGTCAGGGTGACGTCGGCCCCGGCCGTGCCGCTCTTGGAGCGGCCCAGGATCAGGTAGCCGGCGAACAGCGGAGCCAAGGTGGTGCCCAGCGAGTTGAAGGCCTGCACCAGGTTCAGGCGCGCCGAGCCGGTCTCGGGCGGGCCGATCACGGCGACATAGGGGTTGGCGGCGACCTGCAGCAGGGTGATGCCGCTGGCGATCACGAACAGGGCCGTCAGCACCAGGGCGTACGAGGTCAGGATCGCGGCGGGGACCATCATCGCCGCCCCGATCGCCATGCCAAGAAGGCCGATGACAATGGCCTTCTGATAGCCGACCCGCTCGATCAGCTTGGCCGACGGAATCGAGGCCACGAAATAGGCGATGAACCACACCGACTCGATCAGGGTCGTACGGGTGTAGTCCAGCACGAACACGCTGCGCAGGTGCGGCAACAGCGTGTTGTTGATGACCGTGATGAAGCCCCACATGAAGAACAGGCTGGCCAGCAGGCTCAGGGCCGAGCCGTAGCGCTGCTGCGAGCCGTCGGAAGCGGCCGCGGGCGGCGCGTTTTGCGGAATGGCGGGCATCGTTTCCTCTCTGGTCGACGCGGAACTGCGGCGGCTGCCTGCCGCTCTGGATGTTTTGTCCGAGTATATTGTCGCCGGCAAGCCGTCAACGAATGAGCTGGAGCTGTCCTTGTGGGTGACAGAGCTGAAAGCGCTGCCGGTTATTGTAGGACAAAAATAAGCCTGCTACCAAAACGCCGCATGAGTTCCGCTACGCGGGGCTCGGGATTTTCAGGGAGCGGCGTACAGCTCCCGCCGAGGAGGAGATAGAACGATGGCGAAGATGTTCCTGGGCGCGGCGGTCGCGCTCATGGCGATGGCTGCGGCGAGCGCGCCCCTGTCCGCTCAGGCCGCCGAGCTGACCGCCGCCGCGACGCTGAAGGCCGACCAGCCCGGCGCGCCGATTTCCCGCTACATCTACGGCCAGTTCTCCGAACACCTGGGCGCGGGCATCTACGACGGCGTCTGGGTCGGCCCCAACTCGAAGATTCCGAACGTCCGCGGCATCCGCACCGATGTCGTGACGGCGCTGAAGGACCTGCACGTGCCGGTCATCCGTTGGCCGGGCGGCTGCTTCGCCGACGAGTATCGCTGGCGCGACGGCATCGGCCCGCGCGACAAGCGTCCCTCGCGCAAGAACAACTGGTGGGGTGGTTCGCCCGAGACCAACGCGTTCGGCACCCACGAATTCATGGACTTCGCCGAGCAGGTCGGCGCTGACCCCTACGTGTCGATCAACGTCGGTTCGTCGGATCCGACCGAGATGCGCGAGTGGATCGAGTACATGACCTCGCCGGGCGACGACACCCTGGCCCAGGAGCGCCGCGCCAACGGACGCGACAAGCCGTTCAAGGTGCCGTTCATCGGCATCGGCAACGAGAGCTGGGGCTGTGGCGGTGAGATGACGCCGGAGTACTATGCCAACGAATACCGTCGCTTCTCGGCCTTCTTCCACAAGAACAGCGACAATCCGGCCGTGCGCGTCGCTTCCGGCGCCAATTCGTTCAACACCGAATGGACCGACGTGGTGACCAAGAACGCCGGCCGGTTCATGGACGCCATCTCGCTGCACTACTACACCCTGCCGACCGGCAATTGGGACAAGAAGGGCGCGGCCACGGGCTTCGACAAGGCAGCCTGGGGCAAGACCATGGCCCAGACCCTGCGCATGGACGACCTGATCAAGCAGCACGTCGTCGTCATGGACAAGAACGATCCATCCAAGCGGATTGGTCTGTATGTCGATGAATGGGGCACCTGGTACGACGTCGAGCCCGGCACCAATCCGGGCCACCTGTATCAGCTGAACACATTGCGCGACGGCGTGCTGGCTGCGGCGAACTTCAACATCTTCCACCGCTACACCGACCGCGTGAAGATGACCAACATCGCCCAGACCATCAACGTGCTGCAGGCGATGATCCTGACCCAGGGTGACAAGATCGTCCTGACGCCAACCTACTATGCCTACAAGATGTACGTGCCCTTCCAGGATTCGACGGCGATTCCGCTGGACGTCACCGCGCCGGAAATCGACGTGGCGGGCAGCAAGATCCCGGCGTTCAACGCCTCGGCGGCCAAGGGCAAGGACGGCAAGACCTATATCGCCATCGCCAACATGTCGCCGGACGATGGCGTGAAGCTGAACGTCGCCTTGGGCTCGCTGAAGGCCAAGGCCGTCTCGGGGCAGGTGCTGACGGCCGACAAGATGGACGCCATGAACGCTTTCGGCGCCAAGCCGACGGTGGCTCCGGCCCCGTTCAAGGGCGCCAAGCTGTCGGGCGACAAGCTGACCCTGGACATCCCGTCCAAGTCGGTCGTCGTCGTCGCTGTCGAATAAAGCCTATCAGGAGCGCCGTCACGGCGGCGCTCCTGAAATTTCATATTTGACGTTCATATTCATATATGATGACCCTCTGTAAGGCGCTTCGTGAGAGAGCGCGGCCGGAAGGAAACATCGCATGACCCAAGGTTCGGGTTCTCGCGCGGGCTGGGCCCCGCTGGTTCTCATCGTCGCCCTGTTCTTTCTCTGGGGCGTCGCCAACAATCTCAACGATGTCCTCATTCCCCATCTGAAGAAGGCCTTCTTCCTGACCGACCTGCAGTCGGGCCTGGTGCAGTCGGCGTTCTATCTGGGCTATTTCTTCCTGGCCCTTCCGGCCGGCCTTCTGATGCGCCGCTATGGCTACAAGGCGGCGGTGATCGTGGGCCTCGTGCTGTTCGGGGCGGGGGCGCTGCTGTTCTGGCCGGCCGCCGAGCTGCGCCGCTACGAGTTCTTCCTGTCGGCCCTGTTCGTCATCGCTTCGGGCCTGGCGTTCCTTGAGACCTCGGCCAATCCGCTGATCACCGTGCTGGGCGACCCGGCCAAGGCCGAGCAGCGCCTGAACCTGGCCCAGGCGTTCAACCCACTGGGCGCGATCACCGCCGTCGTGGTGGGCCGCCAGTTCATCCTGTCGGGGGTCGAGCCGACCAAGGCGCAGTTCGCCGCCATGAGCCCGGCCCAGCTGTCGGCCTTCCAGGCGGCCGAGGCCAAGTCGACCCAACTGCCCTACCTGATCATCGCCGCCGTGGTGCTGCTGTGGGTGCTGCTGGTCGCCATCACCAAGTTCCCGCCGGAAGCCAGCCGACCCTCGGCCGAGGACCAGCACCAGGAGCGCGTCGACAAGCCGATCCTGGGTCTGTTTGCTCGTCCGCGCTTCCTGTTCGGCGTCGCCGCCCAGTTCTTCTATGTCGGCGCCCAGGTCGGCGTGTGGAGCTACATGATCCGCTACGCTCAGGACCAGGTGCCGGGCATGGGGGAGAAGACCGCCGCGGCGTATCTGTCGTGGTCGCTGGTCGGCTTCATGGCCGGACGTTTCGCCGGCACGGCCCTGATGAGCCGCATCGATCCCTCTCGCCTGATGGCGGCTTTCGCGGCGGTCAATGTCGGCCTGACCCTGGTCGCCGTGACGATTGGCGGACACCTGGGCCTGCTGGCCCTGGCTTCGACCAGCTTCTTCATGTCGATCATGTTCCCGACGATCTTCGCCAGCTCACTCAAGGGCCTGGGGCCGCTGACCAAGACCGGCTCGTCGTTCCTGGTCATGAGCATTATCGGCGGCGCGGTCCTGACGGCCCTGATGGGCGGTATCTCGGACGCCAGCGCCATCCGCTTCGCCATTCTTGTGCCCAGCGCCTGCTTCGCCGTGGTCGGTCTCTTCGCCATCACAGCCAAGCGACGCGAGGTGACCGCCCACGACGCCGTGTTGGCCGGAGGCCACTGAGTATGACGCTTACGAGTACGATGGATGTGTTGGTCTGCGCCGCGCCGGGCGAGCTCAAGGTCGAGCAGCGGCCGACGCCGGCGCCCGGCCCCGACGACGTGCTGCTGCGCGTGCGCAGGGTCGGGATCTGCGGCACAGACATGCACATCTATCGCGGCACCCAGCCCTATCTCAGCTATCCTCGGGTGATGGGGCACGAACTGTCAGGCGAAGTGATCTCGGCGCCGGACGGCAGTGGACTGGAGGAGGGCGACCACGCCTATGTCATGCCCTATCTGTCGTGCGGAACCTGCCCGGCCTGCAACAAGGGCAAGACCAACTGCTGCATGAACATCCGCGTGCTGGGCGTGCACATAGACGGCGGGCTGTGCGAGTATCTTACAGTCCCAGTCGGCTTTGTGCGCAAGGTCGAGGGCGTGGGTCTGGACGAGGCGGCCATGGTCGAGTTCCTGGCCATCGGCGCCCACGCCGTCCGCCGCGCCAGCATCAACGCCGCCCAGTCGGTGCTGGTAGTGGGGGCGGGGCCAATCGGCATCGCCGCGGCCCTGTTCGCCAAACTGGCCGGGGCCGAGGTCACGGTGCTGGACGCCCGCGCCGATCGCCTGGCGTTCTGCAGCGAGCATCTGGGCGCCGATCGTGTGGTGACGCTCTCCGGCGAAACGCCGCAGGCGCTGTCGGATCTGACGGGCGGCGTCTTCTTCGACGTGGTGTTCGACGCCACGGGCAGCGCTGCGGCCATGCAGCAGGGATTCGCCTATGTCGCCCACGGCGGGACCTATGTGCTGATCTCGGTCGTGTCGGCCGACATCACCTTCTCGGACCCCGAGTTTCACAAGCGCGAGATGTCGCTGCTGGCCAGCCGCAACGCCACGATCGAGGACTTCGACCATGTGTTGTCGTCCATCAAGGCCGGCCAGGTGCCGACGGCGGCGCTGAACACCCACCAGGCGGCGCTGAAGGATCTGTCCGAGGCTCTGCCAGGCTGGATGGAGCCGTCGGCGGGGGTCATCAAGGCCATCGTCGCGTGCTGATCGACTCCCACTGCCATGTCTGGCGGATCGGCGAGAACGACCACGAATGGCCGACGGCGGACCTGACGGCGATCCATCGGAACTTCGACCTGAACGATCTGGCCATGGCGGCGGGGGAGCCCGAGCTCTCGGGTGTCGTCCTGGTGCAGTCCCAGCCCAGCGAGCGCGACACAGAATGGCTGCTGGCGCTGGCTGCCGAGGCGCCTCTGGCTCGGGGCGTCGTCGGCTGGGTCGACCTGGCCGCGCCCGATGCGCCTGCGCGGATCGCGACCTTGGCCGAGAACCCGCTGCTCAAGGGCCTGCGTCCGATGCTGCAGGATCTGGCAGACGACTGGATTCTGCATCCGGCCGTGGAGCCCGCCATTGCGGCGATGATCGTGGCCGATCTGTCCTTCGACGCCCTGGTCAAGCCACACCATCTTCCGGCGATCCTGGAGCTGACTCGTCGCTGGCCGGACCTGCGCGTGGTCATTGACCACGGCGCCAAGCCCGAGATCGCCGCCGGGCGTCTGGATCCTTGGCGTGAGCGGATGGCCGCCCTGGCTGCTCAATCCGGCGTGCATTGCAAGTTGTCGGGCCTGCTGACCGAAGCGGGCCCGGCGCCGACCGCCGAAGCGGTCGCGCCCTACGCCAAGCACCTGATCGATGTCTTTGGGCCCGATCGTATGATGTGGGGCAGCGACTGGCCGGTGCTGAACCTGGCCGGCGACTATCCGTCCTGGCGCGCCATGTGCGCCGCGTGGGTTCCGCCAGGCCAGCGAGCGACGCTATTCGGCGAGACGGCGCGTCGATTCTACCGCTTATAAGGGGACATGTCCGACGTGCCCGCCAAGAAGCGAGAATATCGCGCGCCCGCCCTGGAGAAGGGGCTCGACGTGCTGGAACTGCTAGCCGCCAACCGCAGCGGCCTGACCCTGGCCCAGATCTCGAATGCCCTGGACCGTTCGTCCAGCGAGCTGTTCCGCATGGTCCAGGTGCTGGAAGCGCGGGGGTATGTCGGCCGCGCAGCGGATGAAGACGGCCTGGTCCTGACCAACAAGTTGTTCGCGCTGGGCATGACCCGCGCCCCGGCCAAGGACCTCCTGGACGCGGCTCTGCCGGTCATGCGCATAGTCGCGCAGCGGATCGGCCAGTCATGCCATCTCGCCGTGGCCAGCGGCGACCAGATGGTCGTCGTGGCGCGTATCGAGGCCCCAGGCGACCAGGGCTTCTCGGTGCGCGTAGGCTATCGTCGGCCGATCGTCGAGGCGACCTCCGGCCTGGTGCTGTACGCCTTCCAGCCGGACGGCGTGCGCCAACGTTGGGATGAGACGCTGAGGAGCAGCGCGTCGGCGGCGAGCTGGAAGGCGTTTCAGGCTAGCGCCGCCCAAGCCCGCAAGGACGGCTATGTCCGCGCCGACAGCTACGTCACCAAGGCCGTGGTCGACCTGTCGGTGCCGATCTATGGCGCCGACGGTGTCGCGGCGGCGCTGACCTCGCCCTATGTGGACACCCCGACCGCGATCCCGATGGCGGACACGGTCGCGGGTCTGCAGAAGGCCGCCGCCGAGATCACCGCCGAGATCCGGCCGACGGCCTGAATACGATCAGGCCGCCCGCGCGCGTCGATTGACTTGCCACGCGTGGAATGGGATTTTATCAGCAACATCGATTTCACAAATGAACGGGATGGAAGCGGGAATGGCAGGCGGCAGGACGCGCTCGGAGACCTTGACGCGCTTGCCGCGACTGGGGTTTGGCGGGGCGGCCGTGGGTAATCTCTACAACCCGGTTTCCGACGCCGACGCGCGGGTAGTGATCGATGCGGCTCTGGCGGCCGGCATCGGCTATTTCGACACCGCGCCGCACTACGGCTTCGGCCTAAGCGAAACCCGCCTAGGCCAGGCCCTGGCCGATCGCGAAGTCATGCTCTCCACCAAGGTCGGCCGCCGGCTGGAGCCGATCGAGACGGCCCAGCGTGAGCGCCACGGCTTCGTGGACGCCGCGCCGTTCGAGCCAGTGTTCGACTACAGCTATGATGGCGTCCTGCGGTCGTTCGAGGACAGCCAGCGTCGCCTGAAGCGCGAGCGCGTGGATGTGCTGCTGGCCCACGACCTGGGCCGCGCCACCCACGGCGAGGCCCACGCCAGCCACATGTGCGATTTCCTCGAGGGCGGCTATCGGGCGATGCGCGAGCTGCGTGACGCCGGCGCGGTCGGCGCGATCGGTCTGGGCGTCAACGAACAGGCGGTCTGCGAAGAGGTGTTGGACCACGCCGACGTCGACGTCTTCCTGCTGGCCGGCCGCTACACCTTGCTGGAGCAGACCGCGCTGGAGCACTTCCTGCCGCGCTGCCTGGCGCGCGGCGTCGGGATCGTCATCGGCGGTCCGTTCAATTCCGGCGCCCTGGTCGAGACGACCGGTACGCTGCACTACAACTACGAGGCCGCGCCGATCGAAATCGTCGAGCGGGTGGGGCGCCTGCGTCGAGTCTGCGCCGCCCACGGCGTGGCCCTGGCCGCCGCCGCCCTGCAGTTCCCACTGGCTCATCCGGCGGTGCGGAGCGTCATCCCCGGCATCGCGACGCCGGACCAGGTCGCCGACGCCACTCGCTGGCTGGACGTCGCCATTCCGCCTGCGCTCTGGTCCGATCTGAGAAGCGAGGGACTGATCCGCGCGGACGCGCCCGTTCCCGCCACGCGAGCCGCCGCATGAAGCCGATCCTGCTGCATCCCGACGACAACGTCCTGGTGCTGGCCGAGCCCATTCGCGCCGGCCAGACGATCGAGATAGACGGCGCGGCCTTGGTCGCGCCGGGCGACGTCGCCGTGGGACACAAGATCGCCCGACGCGCGCTCGAGGTCGGCGAGAAGATCCTGAAGTACGGCGCGCCCATCGGTTCGATGACCGCCAAGGCGGCGGCCGGCGCACATGTCCACATGCACAACATGAAGAGCGACTACATCGCCAGCCATACGCGGCTGGCTACCGGTGAAGGCCAATGAACATCCAGGGCTATCTGCGCGCCGATGGGCGCAAGGGCATCCGCAACGTCGTGGCCGTGGCCTATCTGGTCGAATGCGCCCACCACGTGGCCCGCGCCATCGTCACCAAGAGTGACGATCCGGACGTGCATCTGATCGGCTTTCCAGGCTGCTATCCGAACGCCTACGCCCTTAAGGTCATGCAGGCGATCGGAACCCATCCGAACATCGGCGGGGTGCTGCTGATCTCGCTGGGTTGTGAGAGCTTCAATCGTGAGGCCCTGCGCGCGGCGATCGCCGCCAGCGGTCGTCCGGTCGAAACCCTGGTCATCCAGGAAAGCGGCGGCACCGCCGAGACCATCCGCAAGGGCGTCGAGGCCGTGGCGCGGTTGAAGGCCGTCGCCGACCAGACCCAGCGTGTTCCGATGGATGTCTCCGAACTGGTCATCGGCACCATCTGCGGCGGCTCGGACGGCACCTCCGGGATCACCGCCAACCCCGCCGTTGGCCGGGCCTTCGACCGGCTGGGCGCGGCCGGTGCGGCCTGCGTCTTCGAGGAGACCGGCGAGTTGGTCGGCTGCGAGAAGATCATGGCCGACCGGGCCATCACGCCGGAACTGGGCGAGGAACTGGAGGCCAGCGTCCGCAAGGCCGAGGCCTACTACACGGTCATGGGCTACGGCAGCTTCGCGCCCGGCAACGCCGAGGGCGGCCTGACGACCCAGGAAGAAAAGTCGATGGGGGCCTATTCCAAGTCGGGCTCGGCCCCGATCGTGGGAATTCTCAAGCCCGGCGACCTGCCGCCGACCGGCGGCCTCTACCTGCTGGACGTGGTGCCGGACGGCGAGGTCCGGTTCGGCTTCCCGAACATTTCCGACAACGCCGAGATCGTCGAGCTGATCGCCTGCGGGGCGCACTTGACGCTGTTCACCACCGGGCGCGGCTCGGTCGTCGGCTCGGCGGTCTCGCCTGTGATCAAGGTCTGCGCCAATCCCGAGACCTATCGCAAGCTGTCGGGCGACATGGACGTGGACGCCGGCCGGATCATGGAAGGTCGCGGCACGCTGGACGAGGTCGGCGACGAGATCTTCGGCCTGGTGCTGTCGGTCGCCGGCGGTCAGCGGACGGTGTCCGAGGCCCTGGGCCATCAGGAGTTCATCCTCACCTACAAGGCCTTCGACCCGATCGGTCCGGCCTGCCTGCCGCTGCGGCGCGCGAGTTAAGGGACGTTTCGAGACATGGGTAGCCGAATGGGTAGATTGGCGGGCAAGACCGCACTGGTGACGGCGGCGGCGCAGGGCATCGGCAAGGCTAGCGCGGAGCTGTTCGCCCGCGAGGGCGCGCGCGTTATCGCCACGGACCTGAACGAAGAGCTGCTGGCCAAGCTCGAAGGCTGCGAAGGCCGTCGCCTGGACGTCCTGGATCTGGACGCCATCAACGCCCTGGCCGCCGAACTGGGCGCGATCGACGTGCTGTTCAACTGCGCAGGCTATGTCCACGCCGGCACGATCCTGGACTGTGACGAGAAGGCTTGGGCGTTCTCGAACGACATCAACGTCACGGCCCAATACCGGACGATCCGCGCCTTCCTGCCGGCCATGCTGGCGGCGGGAAAGGGTTCGATCGTCAACATGGCCTCGGTGGCCAGCTCGATCAAAGGCGTGCCCAACCGCTTCGCCTACGGCGCCACCAAGGCGGCCGTCATCGGCCTGACCAAGGCCGTGGCCGCCGACTTCGTGGGGCAGGGCGTACGCTGCAACGCCATCTGCCCGGGCACGGTCGATACGCCCTCGCTGAACCAGCGCCTGGCTGACACCGGCGACTACGAGGCCGCCCACAAGGCGTTTACCGCCCGCCAGCCTATGGGCCGTCTGGGCAAGCCTGAGGAGTTGGCGCAGTTGGCCCTGTACCTGGCCAGCGACGAGTCGGCCTTCACCACGGGCCAGATCCACATCATCGACGGCGGCTGGATCAACTGACATGCGCCACTGCCTGGCCCTGGACCTCAAGGACGACCCGGCGCTGATCGCGCGCTACGAAGCCTGGCACGCGGCCGGGGCGGTGCCGCCGGCTGTCATCCGCTCGATCCGCGACGCCGACATCCGCGACATGCAGATCTGGCGGCTGGGGGGGCGGCTGTTCATGATCATGGAGACCGGCCCGAACTTCTCGCCCGACGCCAAGGCGGCCGCCGACCTGGCGTCCGAGGACGTCCAGGCCTGGGAGCGCCTGATGTGGGAATTCCAGCAACCCCTGCCGGGCGCGGCCGATGGTGAGAAGTGGATCGCCATGAAGCAGATCTTCGCCCTGGCCGATCAGCCCTAGAGATAGCGATAGCGCAGGCCCAGCCGAAACTCGCGTCCGGTGCGGTGCTGGTAGTTGGGGATCTCGCTGCGATCGATGAACTGACGGACCACGCTGTCGGTCAGGTTGGTGGCGTCAGCCGCCAGGGTCAGGCTTGGCGACAGGCGGTAGCGCATCGAGACGTCCACCGTGGTCAGGGCGCCGAAGCCCTCGGCGTCACCGCCGGTCAGGGCCGGAACGGCCGACAGGTAGCGGCCTCGGTGGCTGATCGCGGCGCGGGCGTCCAGGCGGCGGCCATCATAGACCAGGGTCAGGTTGCCGACCACGCGAGGGCCGCCCAGCGAGTCTTCGATCACCTGCACGCTGCCGCTGGGCATCCGGTAGCGCAGCGTCGAGCGCGCATAGGCCAGTGAGCCTTGCAGCCGCCAACGGCCCAGGGCCGCGCCCGAACCGCCCAGCGGCGTCACGCCCGAGATCTCCAGGCCGTTCAGCTTGCCCTTTCCGGTGTTGGCTGGACGCAGGAATTGCCAGATGGGCAGGGCCGGATCGCAGCCTAGAGCACCGCCGCAAGCCAGGACCGCGACGCTGTCGGGCAGGCCGTAAGGGTTGGTTGAGAACTTGGCGGGCTGGGTGATGGTCTGCTGGACTACCGAATTGATCGACTTGTGATAGGCCGCGACCGTGATCGCCCCGCCATTGGGCGCGAACCACTCGACGGCCAGGTCCAGATTGGTGGCGCGGGTCGGCGTCAGGTCGGGATAGCCCGACGAGACCGACTTCAGGCTGGTGGTCGAGATGGTGTAGCCCGGCCGTAGGCTGCGCAGGTCCGGGCGCACCATCACTCGTGCGGCGCCGAAGCGGACCGTCAGATCGTCGGCCGGCTCCCAGACCAGGTTCGCCGAGGGCAGGGCGTCGCCATAGCTGCGCCGCGACCGGACGGGCTTCAGCGCGCCGTCGGTCTGGACCTGCGAGCCGGTGGCCTCCTGGCCGGTGCGGGCCAGGCGAAGGCCGACGTCGCCCCACAGTATCCGCCCGGCTCGGCGGGGACGCGACACTAGCAGATAGGCCGCATCGTCCCGCTCGCGGATGGCATAGTTGGTGGCGGCCACCGGATCCGGGCCCAGCTGGAAGGCTCCGCATCCGGTCCGGGCGCAGGCTTGCCGCAATAGAGGTAAGCCCTGGAGGATGTTCGGCGTCAGCCAGCCGCCTGGCGGATCGATGACGCCGTACGACGCGCCCGCCCCGACCATTCTGACGTAGTCGGCGACGGGAACGGCCAACAGCGCCGCCGGCAGCACGCCATTCAGGTTGGCGATTGTGCCGTTCGAGCGCGACAGGGTGACGGCCTCGGTGCGGTAGTCCTTGTGCAGCACGCCTGCGCGCCACTCGAAGAGGCCGGACGCGCCCTTCAGATCCAGGCCTGTGGTCTTGTAGCTGTTGTCGACCCAGTTCGGATCGCTGCGCAGTTCCGACAGGGTCCAGACCGAGGCCTTGTCCAGCACCGCGTCGCCGTAGCCGACGAACGGATGGGCGCGGTCGCGGAAGTCGTAGGCGAAGCCGTTCACCCCGTACTGGTCCAGGTGCAGCGTGTTCTGGACGGAGTTGCTGAAGTCCGAGCGCGAGAAGCCGAGCAGGGCGGTGGCCTCGACCCCGCCCGGAAGCTGGCGACTGGCCGACAGGGTCGCCTGGCGGAAGATGGTGTCGAGCTCGTCGTAGCGGGCCTCGGACTTCACGTCGACGCCGTCGAAGGTCCCGGCGATCAGCACGGCCGGGCCGTCGCCCCGGCGGATCCGCGGATCGATCGCGGTGACTCCGTTCAGCCCGCAGGCCGGCGGCGCGGCCGGGCCGCAGGCGCCGGCGTTGCGGAAGGTGAAGCTCTCCAGCAGGTACTCGTGCCGCTTGGACTGCAAGGTGGCGTACAGCAGGTCCAGCGAGACGCGGGTCCCGGCGGCCGGTCGCCATTCCAGCGCGGCGGTCAGGCCCAAGCGCGACTGGTCGGCGGTCATCAGTTCCAGGCGCGGGATGCGGGCGTGCAAGGCGGCGTTGACCTCGCCCAGACTGACGCCGCCGGTAACCGCGCCGAAGCCGGGATAGAGCGCGTCGCCCGACTGCCAGCCGCCAGCGGTGCTGCCAGCGTCGACGGCGTAGCGGCGGGAATAGGCGGCCGAGACCAGCACGCCCAGCCGGTCGTCGGCCAGCCGTCGCGACACCACGATCGAGCCGCGCGGGGCCAAGCGGTCGGCGCGGCTGTTCCAGGTCTGCTCGCCGTACAAAAGGACGCTCTTGTCGCGCAGATCGAACGGTGAGCGGGTCGAGATGTCGATCGTCGCCCCCAGCGAGCCTTCGTCGATGTCGGCGGTGGCGGTCTTCTGCAGGCGGATCTGGCGGAAGAGATCAGCGGCGAAGACGTTGTAGTCGAAGGCGCGGCCACGATTGGTGCCGCCGCCGGCGTTGGCCCCGCCAAAGGTGGCCAACGTCTCCATGCCGTTGATGCGCACGCGGGTGAAGCGGCTGGCGACGCCACGTACGGCGATCTGGCGGGTCTCGCCGCCGTCATTCACCACCGCGGCGCCGGGCAGGTCGCGCAGCGCGTCGCCCAGGCTGATCGCGCCCGAGCGGGCGATCTCGTCTTCGGTCAGGATGTCGATGGGGGACGGCGTGCGGCGCTTCAGCAGCGCCGGCTGGTAGGCTACGGGCGAGGCCGTCACACGGATGCTGTCGACCTCGGCGGGCGGCTCCTCGAGCCGGGCCGGGCGGGGCGGGGTTATGACAGTCCGCGAGAGGCGGCGGGCTTCGGCGACCATCGGCGTAATGGTGATGACCCCGTCGGGACCGATCACGAAGCTCAGGCGCGCGCCGGCCAGCAGGGTCGCCAGGGCTGCGGGCAGCGACATGGTCCCGCGCAGCGCCGGGGCCTGGCGTCCGGCGACGAGTGGGGCGGGAGCCAGCACGACCGCGCCGGTTCGCTCGGACAGGGCCAGGAGCGCGGAGGAAAGCGGTTGGGCGGGCTGATCGAAGGGGAAGACCGCCGCGCGCGGCGTCGCCGCCAGGGCAGGGGCGCCCGCCAACGCCGCGGCCAGCGCCGTGGCCGAGACGAGCGCGCGCCTCATCGCGCGCGGATCAGCAGGCCGCCGTCGGCTTCACGGGCTACCGTCACCGGCAGCACGCGCGGCAGGCCGGCCACGAATGCGCCGGCCTGGTCGGGACGCAGGCCCGCCGTCACCTTCAGGCCGGCGGCGCCGGGCGCAACCCGGACCCGCAGGCCATAGCGTCCGAGGTCGGCGACCACTTCCTCCAGCGGCGCGGCGACATAGGCCAGGCGGCCCCGTCGCCAGGCGCCGGCCTCGTCAGTGTTGGCGAGCGCGGCGGTGCGGATGCCTGATGCATCGGCCAGGGCGCCCTGGCCGGCGGCGACGCGCGCCACCGACGGACCGTTGGGCAGGTCGCGCGAGACCTCGACCAGACCCTGCTCGACCTCGACCCGCACGCGGTCGTTCGGTGAGCGGTGGACGTCGAAGCGGGTGCCCAGCACGCGGACCTTGGCTTCGCCGGCGTCGACCGTGAACGGGTGGGCGGCGTCGTGGGTGACGTCGAAGAAGGCCTCGCCGCGCTGCAGCACATAGGTCCGGTGCGCCAAGCGCCAGGTCGGGCGCAGGCTTGAGGCGGGAGCCAGAGTGACGTGGGTGCCATCGGCCAGGACGACGTCCCGTGTCCGGCCCGGCGTCGACTCGATGGCGGCCGGCGGCGCGGCCAGCACCGCGGCGGCGGCGAGGCCGGCGGCCACGGCGGCGCCTGGCCAGATCCAGCGCGGCGCGACGTGGGCCGGGCGGGCGGCGATCGGCGCGGTCAGGGCCTCGTCCAGCAGCATCAGCGTGCGTTCGGCCTGCTCATAGGCGGCCAGATGGCGCGCGTCGGCCTTCAGCCAGGCGTCCAGTTGCGCCGAACGCGCGGGCGTGAAGTCTTCCCCGATCACGGCCAGGGCCCACGCGCGGGCCTCGGCGCCGACCGCGGAGTCAGGATCGACGGGTGCGTTCACGCGACAGGCCTCGGTAGTCGACGGTTCCGCGCGCGATGGCGCGTTGGCAAACGGCGGCGGCTTCGTCCACGGTCTTGCGGACCAGGGATTCCGAAACGCCATGTCGGCGGGCGATTTCGGCGAAGCTGAGGCCGTCCATGCGGTTGGCGGTCAGATACTGACGGTGTCGCTCGGGCAGGCCGGCCAGCACCTTCTGAAGCAGGCGCACCTGTTGCTTGGCGATCAGAGCGCGTTCCAGGTCGGGATCCTGGTCGGCGGGCAGGGCGGCGCTTTCGTCCAAGGCGGCATTGGCGCGCCGCAACTGGCGACGGGAATCGTGCATCAGGTTGATGGCGATCCGGAAGACAAAGGCGCGGGGGCTTTCCAGCTGGCGGTCGGCGGTCTGTTCGCCCAGCTTGAAGAAGGCTTGCTGGGCGATGTCCTCGCAGTCGGGCGGGCCAGGACCGAAACGGGCGCGCAGGAAGGCGCAGAGATCCCGCCATTCCTTGGCGTACACGGCCGGGTAGGCCGGGTGATCACGCCAAACCTCTTCTTCAACGATTCGAAGCTTGGGCCGCTCCGCCTTGGACACCGCCACTCCCCGATTGTTCCCGGCATCCTTTTGGGGGGCGACGATGCGGGCGAACGCCTCATGGATCAATGGCGCGCCGAGATTTTCAGCCAATTCAGAACTTTTTTGTGCGGATCGTCGAGTGGCGGACGTCGTTATGGGTGGCTCCCTAAATTGGAATAAAATCCCAAAGATTTTAGTAAGTTAGCGGCAGTTTCCCCCTTTTGTCAGCTCTCCTTGCATGGTTATGTCCAATGACACCGGTGGCAAGCCGACCACGTGTGTGACGATCTCCTTAAGAAGACCGCGCACCAGGACATTGGGAGGGAACGATGAGCACGCGATCGCCTCGCGCCGTCATGGGCGCCTCCAGCCATTCGATTCCGGCCTCCGTTGCCGGCCCCGCCGCGCAGCGTGCTGACCGCGCACGCGGCCGCCGGGCGACGGTCTAGGCCTTACGAGACCACCTCCTCCCGAGGTGCAAACTCGGGCGGCGCCGATCCTTCAACTCCGGCGCCGCCCATCCTTCCTTTCGGAGCTCTCCATGCGTGTGAAGGCCCTGACCCTGGCGACGGCCTTGGCGCTGACGCCCCTGGCGGCGCAAGCGCAGACGACCCCGGCCTCGGCGACCGAAACTGCGCCGGCCAAGTTCAAGGCCATCAAGATCGTTCTGATCGGGGATTCGACGACCGCTGTGCTGGGCGGCTGGGGCCCCAGCTTCTGCGGCTGGCACGTCACCTCGTTCGCCGCCTGCATAAACCTGGCGCGCGGCGGACGCTCCAGCGGCAACTATCGCACCGAGGGGTCATGGGCTCTGGCTCTGGACGAGATCAAGTCCGGCGGCTTCACCGACACCTATGTGCTGATCCAGTTCGGCCACAACGACCAGCCGGGCAAGCCGGGCCGCTCGACGGACCTCGCGACCGAGTTCCCGGCCAACATGATGCGCTATGTCGACGAGGTGCGGGCGATCGGCGGCAAGCCGATCCTGGTCACGCCCCTGACCCGTCGCCAGTTCAAGGACGGCAAAGTGGTTGACGACCTGGGCCCCTGGGCCGACGCCGTGCGCAAGGTCGCTGCCGAGACCAAAACGCCGTTGGTCGATCTGCACGCCCGCAGCCTCGCGGCCGTCCAGGCCATGGGTCCGGTCGAGGCCATGAAGTTCGCTCAGCGTCCGCCGTCGGCGGAGGTCGTCGACGCCGCGACCAGGACCGGCACGACCATCGCCGCCAGCACCGGCCCCCAGAATACGGCCAACGTTACGCCCACGCCGGGCCAGCAGAACAATGCCGCGTCCGAACCGATGGGGCAGGCTCGACTGGCCTTCGACTACACGCATCTGGGCGTCGCCGGCGCCGACTATTTCTCGACCCTCGTCACCGACGAGCTGTCAAAGTCGGTTCCCGCCCTGCGCCGCTATCTCGTTCCTTAACCGCTCTGATCTCGAACGCGAAATGAAGTTCAGATATGAAATTGCGCCAAGCGCCGGTTTCGATTCCGGCCAACAAGAGGCGTGAGGAGACGGACATGGAAGCGACCCGCAGAACAACTCTGTCCGCATTGGGCGGAGTCTCGCTGTTGGCGGCCTCGCTGGGCTCGGCCCGCGCCGCCGCGCCGCGCAAGGCTTCGCCCCTGCGCCTGTGGTACCGCCAACCGGCCAAGGAATGGGTCGAGGCCCTGCCGGTCGGCTCGGGCAAGCTTGGGGCGATGATCTTCGGCGGCGTCGCGGCCGAGCAACTGCAGCTGAACGAGGACACCCTGTGGGCGGGCGGGCCGTACGAGCCGATCAATCCGGAGGCCAACGGCGCGCTCCCGGAAATCCGTCGCCTGATCAACGCTGGCGAATACGCCAAGGCGACCGAGTTGGCCGACGCCAAGTTCATGGGCGCGCCCAAGCGCCAGATGTCCTACCAGACGATCGGCGAGCTGAAACTGGACTTTCCGAGACTGGGCGAGGCCGGCAGCGACTATGTTCGCGACCTCGACATCGGTGGCGCGATCGCCACCACGCGCTTCACGGCCGCCGGCGTCCAATACCTTCGCGAGGTGATCGGCAGCGCGCCGGACGGCGTGATCGCCGTCCGGCTGACGGCCAGCCGGAAGGGCGCGATCAGTGTCGATCTCTCTTTCGCCAGTCCTTTGAAATCCAAGCCTGTCTCGTCTGTCGAAGGGCGGCAACTGGTTCTGGCCGGGATCAATGAGCCCTCGCAGGGCATCGACGCCAAGCTGAAGTTCGAGTGTCGCGTCGACGTCCGCGCCAAGGGCGGCGATGTCAGTGGGCAGGGCGGCGTCCTGTCGGTGCGGGGCGCCGACGAGGTGCTGCTGCTGATCGCGGCGGCGACCAGCTACAAGCGCTATGACGACGTCTCGGGCGATCCCGTGGCGCTGAACAAGACGACCCTGGGCAAGCTGTCCACCAAGCCGTGGGCCAAGATCCTGGCCGATCACCAGGCCGATCACCGGTCGCTGTTCCGCCGCGTCGACGTCGACTTCGGCCGCACCCGCGCCGACCTCCTGCCGACCGACGTGCGCATCAAGCAGTCGCCGACTACCGACGACCCGTCGCTGGCGGCGCTCTACTATCAGTACGGTCGCTATCTGTTGATCGCCTGCTCGCGGCCAGGCAGCCAGCCGGCCAATCTGCAGGGGATCTGGAACGACAAGACGTCCGCGCCCTGGGGCGGCAAGTACACGATCAACATCAACACCGAGATGAACTATTGGCCAGCCGAGCCGACGGATCTGCCGGAGCTGGTCGAACCGCTGATCGCCCTGGTGAAGGACATCTCGGAGACCGGCGCGCGGATGGCCAAGGCCATGTATGGCGCGCGCGGCTGGGTCACCCACCACAACACCGACCTATGGCGGGCCACCGCGCCGATCGACGGCGCCAAGTACGGTGTCTGGCCGACCGGCGGCGCATGGCTCTGCAAGCATGTGTGGGACCACTATGACTACGGCCGCGACCGAGCCTATCTGGAGCGGGTCTATCCGTTGATGAAGGGCTCGGCCCGGTTCTTCCTCGACACCCTGGTGGTCGATCCGAAGTTCGGGGTGCTGGTCACCAGTCCCTCGATCTCGCCCGAGAACGACCACGGCCACGGCTCATCCATCGTCGCCGGGCCGACCATGGACCAGGCGATCGTCCGCGACCTGTTCGAAAACTGCCTGAAGGCCGAGGCCATCCTGGGCGCCGACCAGGCCTTCGTCACCGAACTGAAGGCGGCGCGCGACAAGCTGGCGCCCTACAGGATCGGCAAGGACGGCCAGCTGCAGGAGTGGCAGGAGGACTGGGACGCCGACGCGAGCGACATTCACCACCGTCACGTCTCGCATCTGTACGGCTTGTTCCCCTCGGACCAGATCTCGATCGACACGACGCCAAAGCTGGCGGCGGCGGCCAAGCAGACCCTGGTGACGCGCGGCGATCTCTCGACCGGCTGGGCCATCGCCTGGCGCCTGAACCTGTGGTCACGCTTGGGCGAGGGGGATCACGCTCACGGCATTCTGAAGCTGCTGCTGGGCCCGGAACGGACCTATCCGAACATGTTCGACGCCCACCCGCCGTTCCAGATCGACGGCAATTTCGGTGGAACCTCGGGTATGACCGAGATGATCCTGCAAAGCCGTAACGACCGCATCTACCTGCTGCCGGCCTTGCCCTCGTCCTGGCCGACCGGTCACATCACCGGCCTGCGGGCGCGCGGGGCCGTGGGCGTCGACGTGCGATGGGCGGGCGGCAAGCTCACCGAGGCTGTGTTGACGGCCAAGGCTGACGGCCTGCGCACGGTGGTGCACGACGGCTCGAAACTGGATCTCGACCTCAAGAAGGGCCAGAGCGCGCGCCTGATGTTGCGCAACGGCGCCCTGGTAAGAGCATGACGATCGGCAAGCGCGTGTTCCTGGTCCTGCTGCTGGCCTCGGCCCTGGCGGATGTCGCCTCGGCCGAGACCCTGCGGGTGGGGCCCAAGGCGGTGTACAGGACCTTGACCGCCGCCGTGGACGCGTTGCCGGCCGACGGCGGCACGATCGAACTGGCGCCCGGCGAGTACCGGGAGAAGGTGACGATCGCCAAGCCGAACGTCCGCCTGGTCGGCCAGGGGCGTACGCCCAAGGACGTGGTCATCGTGTGGAGCGACGGCGCCCGCGTGGTCGGCGGCACCTTCAAGTCGTTCACGATGAACGTGTCGGGCGACGGCTTCCGCGCCAAGAACCTGACGATCCAGAACGACTACCACCTAAAGGACCCGCAGCCGTCGCAGGCCGTGGCACTGGCCATCACCGCCGACCGCGCCGTGCTGGAGAAGGTGCGACTGCTGGGCGCGCAGGACACGCTGTATGCGGCCTCCAAGAAGGACAAGCCCAGCCGGCAATACTTCAAGGACTGCTACATCGAGGGCCACGTCGACTTCATCTTCGGTGACGCCAAGGCCTTTTTCGACCGCTGCCACATCCACGGCATCGCCCATCAGACGGTGATGATCACGGCCCAGAGCAAGGTGCGGCCCGATCAGGACAGCGCCTATGTCTTCGACCGCAGCCTGATCACCGCCGACAAGGACGCCAAGGAGATCTGGTTCGGCCGGGCCTGGCGGCCGCTGGCGACAGTGATCTTCATGCGCTCGCGCATCGACGCCCCGCTGCAGCCGGCCGGCTGGCGCGAGTGGACGCCGGGCAAGACTGACACCCTGAATACCGCGACCTTCGCCGAGTACGCCTCGACCGGTCCGGGCGCGAGCCCCAAGACCCGCGAGCCGCGTAGCCATCAGCTGACCGCGGACCAGGCCAAGGCCTGGAACCGCAAGACATTCCTGGCCGGTTCCGACGGCTGGACCCCGTAACAGCAGAGTATCCGATGCGTATCGACCGCCGCAGCTTCCTGACCAGCAGCCTGGGCGTTGCCGCCGCATCGGGCCTCACGCCGACCGTCGGCATGGCCGCCGAGCCGTCGCTGGCTATTCCCGACGACGGCTGGCGCCTGTGGATCGACAAGGACGCGGCCTGGAAGGACGACGTCATCCACCTGCCGGGGGCGTTCGAGCTGGCCAGGCTGCCGGTCAACCCGCCGACCGGCGGCTGGAGCGCGCTGGCCTCGGGCGATGCGATCACGGTGACCCTGCCGACCACGGTCGAACAGCACTTCTGGGGCGCGTTCGGCACGCGGCCCTACGGCGCCGACGAGTATCGCTACGCCGAGGACGACGATGTCCCGAGATATGGCGCCTACAAGGGCGTGTCGTGGTGGAGCCGGACGATCGACATCCCGGCCTCGGCCAAGGGGCAGCGGGTCATGCTGAACATCCGCGGCGCACGGATGCGCGCCGAGGTGTTCCTGAACGAGCAGCTGGTCGGCTATTCGATCATGTCTGAGCTGCCGATCCACTGCGACCTGTCGCAGGCCATGAGGCCCGGCGAGGCTAACCGCCTGTCGATCCGCATCACCAATCCGGGCGGCCGCTTCGACTGGCGCGATTCCACGACCATGATGTGGGGCAAGCTGAAGTTCTTCGCCTCGCACGGCTTCGGCGGGCTGGACCGTGGCGTCACCCTCAGTGTTCACCCACGCGCGGCGCGGATCGACGACGCTTGGGTGCTGAACACGCCCAACCCGCGCCAGGTCACCGGTTTCATGGAGGTCGTGCTCGACACGCCGCTGCCCAAGGCGGGCCTGGACAAGCTGAAGGCCAAGGCCGCCGTCGAGCTGGTCGACGACGCCGGCGCGCCGGTCGCCGCGGCTATCACGGTCGAGGCCATCGAGGTGGTGGACCCGCAGCGGCTGCGCGTCCGTTTCGCGGTCTCGGCCCCGAGCGTCCAGATCTGGGACCTGAAGACGCCGGTCCTGCACCGCCTGCGTTTCCGCTGGACGCAGGCCAAGGGCGCGGTCGACACGCGCGAGGTCCGCTTCGGTTTCCGCTGGTTCGGCGTCGATGGCGTCGGGACCGACGCGCTGCTGCGCCTGAACGGCCGCCGCGTGCGGCTCTATTCGGCGATCTCGTGGGGCTATTGGGGCTTCAATGGCCTGTGGCCGACGCCCGAGCTGGCCAGGCGCGAAGTGACCTCGGCCCACGCCCTGGGCCTGAACACGCTGCACTTCCACCGCAACGTCGGCAAGCCCGAGGTGTTCGACGCGATGGACGAGATGGGCTTGCTGCGGGTCATGGAGCCCGGCGGCGGGCGCCACGCCATCGGCCGCGACCTCAAGCCTGGCGAGACGTTGTCCGAGGCTGATGCATTCAGCCGCGCGTTCCTGGTGGAGAAGTGCAAGACCATGGTCCGCACGTTCCGCTCGCGGCCGTCGCTGGTGCAGTACACCCTGCAGAACGAGATCGGCGCGAACCTGGCCAATCCTGATGTGCAGGCCGTGCTGAAGGCCATGCACGACCTGGATCCCAGCCGGACGGTCATCCTGAACGACGGCTTCGTGAAGCGTGGCGCGGCCCAGGCCATGTATCTGCCGTACGACGACCACTACTACCGCTCGGACGTCGAGCCGTGGGGCGGCTGGTGGGTCGAGCATCAGGGCGCCGGCGACCAGTGGTACGACCGGTTCTACAAGTCCAAGGACGACTACATTCACATGCAGAAGGGCAAGCCCTTCATCGTCGAGTTCGGCGAGATGCAAGGGTGCGCCACGGCCGACAACCACGAGGCCATAGTCGTCGAGATCCTGGCCAAGGGCGGCAAGAGCTACGACCTCCAGGACCACAAGGACATCGTCGCGGCGACCAACAGCTATATCGAGCGCTGGGGCTTCAAGCAGGCCTTCCCGACGTCCGAGAAGCTGTGGCTGTCGGTGGGGCGCAAGGTCTACGAGTCCTGGCGCAACTATCTGGAGAACATCCGCCTGGGCGAGACCGTCGACGTGGCGGCGATCTCGGGCTGGGAAAGCACCTCGATCGAGAACCACTCGGGCATCGTCGACGCGCTGCGCGGCTTCAAGGCCGATCCGACCCTGCTGAGCCAGGCCCTGCGTCCGGTCATGGCGATCGCCAAGCCTCGAGCCCTGGCCTACGCCGCCGGCGAGACCGCCGAGCTGGACATCTGGTTCTTCAACGACAGCGGCCAGGCCGCGACCGGTGAGGTCGTGCTGAGCCTGGTGGGCGAGGGCGGCCGGGTCCAGGAACTGGGCCGCTGGCCGGTTCCGGCCCAGACGCCGGACCAGTTGAGCTATCTTCTGGCCGAGAGCTTCCGCACGCCGGCCCTGACGCGCGCGGGGCTGAACATTCTGCGGGTGGCGTTCGGCGACGTGGTCTCCGATCGGGAGATCTGGGTGACGGCGCCGGCGACCAAGCCTGCCAGGCCGATCAAGTTGGGCGTGTCGGGCGTCGCCAAGAGCCTGCGCGAGCAGCTGGCCGCTCTGCCGAACGTGGTGGTCGAGGACTTCAAGCCGGGCGTCCGTTATGCCGGCATCGTCGCCTCCGGTCTGAAGACCGACGAGATCATCCGCCGCCAGGTGGGCGAGCAGACCGGCCTTGAGGCCCAGCCCAAGAAGGGCGAGAAGCCGGTGGTCGTGCTTGGCGAACTGTCGCCCGAGGTGCTGGCCGCCGCCAAGGCTGGGACGCCGTTGCTGGCCATGGTCCAGGAGGACGGCTTGGCCGACGGCGTCGCCAAGCAGCTCTCCGGGCTCGGGCTCTTCGACTATTCGGGTCAGGTTGGCGGGCTGCGGGCGCCTTGGATGGGCAACTGGAACTATGCCCGGCGCCACGCGACCTTCGCGGACCTGCCGGCGGACATGGCCATGAGCGTGCTGCACCAGGTCGAGGGGCAGCCCTCGAACGGCCTGTTGATCGACGGAGACGGCATCGAGGTCATCGCCGCCTACAGTCGCGACCACGACCGCAAGAACGGCGCGGCCAGCTTCACGGTCCGCAAGGACAAGGCGCGGGTGCTGGTCCACCGCCTGCCGGACATGGTCAAACCGCTGCAGCAGCGCTGGCTGGCTAACGCGGTCAGCTGGCTGGCGACCGGCGCCTGAGAAACAAGAAAAGAGGGAGGGCTACCATGATCACCCGTCGCGACACCTTGCTGGCCGCCGCCCTGGCGGCGACGCCTGGCTTGGTCATGGCCGCGCCCCGCAAGGCGCCGTTCGAGCGCCTGGGCTGGGCGGGCAAGACGCCCGGCGGCGACGGCGGCAAGGTGATCCGGGTCAAGACCCTGGCCGGCGGCGGTCCGGGCTCGCTACGCGAAGCCGTGGCCACCAAGGGGCCGCGCACGATCGTCTTCGATGTCGGCGGGGTGATCGACTTAGGCCGTCACAGCATCAAGGTCACCGAGCCCTTCCTGACCATCGCCGGGGAGACCGCCCCGTCGCCGGGCATCACCCTGATCAAGGGCAGCCTGGCGATCGAGAGCCACGACGTCATCGTCCGCCACATCCGCGTCCGCGCCGGCCGCGACGGCGAGCCCAGCAAGAGCGGCTGGGAAGTCGACGGCATCACCTGCTGGAAGGCCCGCGACGTCATCGTCGACCATTGCTCGACCAGCTGGGCTACCGACGAGAACCTGTCGGCCTCGGGCCCGCGCTTCGATGGCGGCGAGGATCCGGCCAAGTGGCGCGACGGGACATCGCACCGGATCACCTTCAGCAACAACATCGTCGCCGAGGGCCTGTCGAACGCCAGCCATATCAAGGGCGAGCACTCGAAGGGCAGCTTGATCCACGACAACGCCTACGAGGTGCTGATCGCCCGGAATCTCTATGCCCACAACCGCGAGCGCAACCAGCTGTTCAAGGGCGGCGTCGAGGCGGTGACGGTCAACAACTTCGTCTACGACCCGGGCACGCGCTGCATGCACTACGCGCTGAACGCCAGTGAGTGGGTCGGCCACCAGTGGCGCGTGGGCCAGCTGGCCATCGCCGGCAATGTCGTTAAGGGCGGGGCCTCGACCCGGCCGGATTTGCCGTTTCTGATCGTCGAGGGGCAGGGGGACCTGGAGCTCTACGCCTTCGACAACCCTGCCCACTATGCCGACGGGAGCGAGATGCCGCCGGTGCGGATCCTCAACACCGACCCGTTCCCCAAGATCAAGCACTTGACCAACGCGCCGTTCTGGCCCGAGGGGCTGAAGCTGATGCCCTCCAGCCAGGTCGAGGCCTATGTGCTGGCCAATGCCGGCGCGCGGCCCTGGGACCGCGACGCCGTCGATCGCCGGATCATCCGCGAGGTGAAGAACGGAACGGGCCGGGTGATCGACGACGAGCAGGAAGTCGGCGGCTATCCCAAGGCCTAGGCCGGAACCTTGTCGAGGAAGCCGGTCACAGCGCTGAGCCGGCCGTTCTCGACGACGCCGAAGTCCGTGCCCTCGACCAGGCTCTGCCCATTCGGGCCCAAGGTCCACGAGAAGCGGACGTGGTCACCATAGCCGTCGGCCTTGCCCGCCAGCGCGAAGCGGAAGCCGGGGAACTGTTGGTGGACGCCGGCGATCAGAGCGTCGATCTGGGCGCGGCCCTGGCCTGCCATCATCGGGTCCACATACCGGGCGTCCTCGGTCCACAGGGCGGCCAGCAGACCGGCGCGGCGCTCGGTGTCGGTCTCGTTCCAGCTGTCGATATAGCGTTGGGCGAGCTGGGTGGCGTCGGTCATGGCAGGGTCTCCGTCTCGAAAGCGCCTGGCGTCTCCAGGCCCGCTCTTGATGCCGGCTTGCGTGAGGTCGCGCGATTACGCGGGAGGTAAAGGCGACGCCGCGACGTCTCGTCCGGATGGCGCGCGGGCGCGGTTCCGGCTAAGACGCGCGCCATGCTGCGTATTTCGGAACTGAAGCTGCCGCTCGGCCACCCGCCGGAGGCCATGGCGCCGGCCATTGTCGAGCGTCTCGGAATCGCGCCCGGCGATTTGCTGAGCCACGCCGTCGCCCGCCGCGCCCATGACGCTCGCCGCAAGTCGGCGATCCTGATGGTCTATTCCGTCGATGTGGAACTGCGCGACGAGGCCGCCGTGCTGGCGCGCTTCAAGGACGACAACCACGTCCGCGTTCGCCCCGACACCGACTACAAATTCGTGGCCAAGGCGCCGGAGGACTTCGGTGGTCCGCGCCCGGTGGTCATCGGCGCCGGTCCTTGCGGCCTGTTCGCCGGCCTGATCCTGGCGCAGATGGGCTTGAAGCCGATCATCGTCGACCGCGGCAAGATCGTGCGCGAGCGCACCAAGGACACCTGGGGGCTGTGGCGCAAGAGCGAGCTGAACCCGGAGTCCAATGTCCAGTTCGGCGAGGGCGGGGCGGGGACCTTTTCGGACGGCAAGCTCTACAGCCAGATCAAGGATCCGCGCTTCCTGGGCCGCAAGGTGCTGGAGGAGTTCGTCGCGGCCGGCGCGCCGGAGGAAATCCTGACCGAGGCCCACCCGCACATCGGCACCTTCCGCCTGGTGCATATGGTCGAGCAGATGCGGGCGCTGATCGAGAGCCTGGGCGGCGAGTATCGCTGGCAGCACCGTGTCGAGGACTTCGACATCGAGGTCGCCGCCGATGGTTCGCGCCAGCTAAAAGGTCTGCACATCGCTGGCCAGGACTATCTGCCGACCCGCCACGTGGTCATGGCCCTGGGGCACAGCGCCCGCGACACCTTCCAGACCCTGTACGATCGCGGCGTCCACATCGAGGCCAAGCCGTTCTCGATCGGCGTGCGCATCGAGCATCCGCAGTCGTGGATGGACAAGGCCCGCTTCGGCGACTGCGCTGGCCATCCCGACCTGGGCGCGGCCGACTACAGCCTGTCGCACCACTGCTCGAACGGCCGCACGGTCTACAGCTTCTGCATGTGCCCAGGCGGCACGGTGGTGGCGGCGACCTCCGAACCCGGCCGGGTCGTGACCAACGGCATGAGCCAGTATTCGCGCAACGAGCGGAACGCCAATTCCGGCTTCGTGGTCGGCATCGATCCCGAGCGCGACTATCCGGGCCATCCGCTGGCCGGCATCGCGTTTCAGCGCAAGTGGGAGAGCTTGGCCTATGTCGCGGGCGGATCCAGTTACAGGGCGCCGGGCCAGAAGGTCGGCGACTTCATGGCCGGCCGGCCCTCCAGCGAGTTTGGCGAGGTGCTGCCGTCCTACAAGCCGGGCGTGACCCTGACGGACCTGTCGGCCTGCCTGCCGGACTTCGTGATCGCGGCCATGCGCGAGGCGCTGCCGGTGTTCGGCCGCCAGATCGCGGGCTACGACCATCCGGACGTGGTCCTGACCGGCGTCGAGACCCGCACTTCCTCGCCGATCCGGATCACGCGCGGCAAGGACTTCCAGAGCCTCAACACCGCCGGCCTGTTCCCCGCCGGCGAGGGCGCAGGCTATGCCGGCGGCATCCTCTCGGCCGCGGTGGACGGCATCAAGGTCGCCGAGGCCGTCGCCCAGCAATATGTGGCCGAAGGGCTGATTCCCGCGACGACCTGAGGCCGCCGCGGGGACTGCCAGGTTACTCCGCCGCTTCCGGAACCTGTTCCAGCGTCGGGTAGTCGGTGTAGCCCTTGGCGTCCGGACCATAGAAGGTGGTCGGATCCGGGGTGTTCAGCGGCGCGCGCTGTTGCAGGCGCTCCACAAGGTCCGGGTTGGCGATATAAGCCTTGCCGAACATCACCCCATCGGCCGTGCCCGCCGCGATGGCGCTGTTGGCGCTGTCGAGGTCGAACTTCTCGTTGGCGAAATAGACCCCGCCGAACGCGGCCTTCAACTGCGGGCCCAGGCTGTCGGCCGCCTCATGCTCGCGGGTCGAGATGAAGGCGATCTTGCGCTCGCCCAGGGCCTTGGCGACGTAGCCGAAGGTGGCCGGCAGGTCGCTGTCGCTGATGCCGTGGCTGTCGGCGCGCGGCGCCAGGTGCACGCCCACGCGGCCGGGCCCCCAGACCGAGACCACGGCGTCGACCACTTCCAGCAGCAGGCGGGCGCGGTTCTCGATCGGGCCGCCGTACTGGTCGGTGCGCTGGTTGGCGCCGTCCTGCAGGAATTGGTCGAGCAGGTAGCCATTGGCGCCGTGGATCTGCACGCCGTCGAAGCCGGCAGCCTTGGCATTCGCGGCCCCTTGGCGGAAGGCCTCGACCACGCCGGCGACTTCCTCGGTCGTGAGGGCGCGCGGGGTGGGGTACGGGCGCTCGGGGCGCAGCAGGCTGACATGGCCCTTGGCGGCGATGGCGCTGGGGCCGACCGGCAGCTCACCGTTCAGGTGCGACGGGTCGGAGATCCGGCCGACGTGCCAGATCTGAATGAAGATGCGGCCGCCCTTGTCGTGCACGGCCTTGGTGACCTGCTTCCAGGCTTCGGTTTGCGCCTCGGACCAGATTCCGGGCACGCCGGCATAGCCGACGCCCTGCGGCGTGACCGGGACGCCTTCGGTGATCAGCAGGCCCGCCGAGGCGCGCTGGCCGTAGTACTCGGCCATCAGGGCGTTGGGGGTGTGGGTCGAACCGGCCCGCAGTCGGGTCAGCGGCGCCATGACGACGCGGTTGGGCAGGGTAAGGTCGCCGACGCGCAGCGGGTCGAACAGGTTGGTCATGAGGAACTATCCGTAAGAACGGGCGCCGACCCTCCGTCGGCGTCTGGGCAGCTATCTGGGGGCGGGCTGTTCCATCGCAACCGCAACAGGATCTATTTCATCTGATAGCGGGGCGGTGAAATTCTGAAAATCTGATGCCTTGCTAGAGCTGTTGAGGCGGCGCCGGAGTCGGCGATCAGCCGGGTTCTGACGGATCAAACGCGACATTAGCGTGCAGAGCGCTGCTTTGAGCTGCTTTGCTGCTGTGCAAAACGACATCGTTTGTGCGCTGCGGCGGCCAAGAACGCGGTTTTGCGATTGCCGGTTTCGGGCATCGGCCGCCTCCTGATCACGACACGGGGGACAACGACGTTTCCCGTTGGCCTGCAAGGGCCGCCGGCAGCGCTGTAGCTGTCTGGCAAGCTTGGACAACGACGTCCGGAGAGACCGCTGCGCGTGGTCTCGCCGGGCGTCTTTTTGTTTTGGCCTTAGGGGATGAAGGCATGAAATCCGCACGAATTTTGCTGCACTGCGGTGCGGCCGCGATGGCGCTCGCCTGTAGCACAGGAGCCTGGGCTCAAACGGCCCTCGATCCCGCTGCGAAGCCGGCCGAGGAGCCCGCCGCCGAAGCCGCGCCGGAGCCGGCCGCCGAACCGCCGCCGCCGCCCGCGCCGCCGCCGACCATCAGCGACCAGATCGGGGCTGGGAAGCTGATCCTGGAGGTTCGGGCCCGCTACGAGACGGTCGACCAAACCCGAACCGCCACGCTTCTGGACAAGGCCGACGCCTTCACCGTTCGCACCCGCCTTGGCTGGGAGACCGCCGAGTTCAAGGGCGTGAAGGGTCTGATCGAGTTCGAGGACGTCCGTCAGGTTGGCAACGAGCACTATGCCGTCAACGTGCCGGGCGCGGCCACCGCGCCGCTGAACGGCGCTGACAAGGCCCGCTATCCGATCATTAACGACCCGGACGTCACCGAGCTGAACCGCGCCCAACTGACCTGGACGCCCAGCGCGGCGGTGCAGGTCACGGCCGGCCGTCAGCGGATCCTGCTCGATGACCAGCGCTTCGTCGGCAATGTCGGCTGGCGCCAGGACGAGCAGACCTTCGACGCCGTCCGCGCCGATGTCGCCCTGGGCCGCTTCAAGGCGACCTACGCCTACGTCACCCACATCAACCGTATCCTGGGCGAGTTGCGCGACTGGGACAGCGACAGCCACCTGTTCAACGCGACCTGGTCGCCCGCCGAGGCCCTGCGCCTGCAAGGCTTCGTGTACGCCCTGGATTTCGGTAACTCGGCGGTCAACTCGTCGATCACCAAGGGCGTGAAGGCCTCGGGCAAGACGTGGCTGGGCCTGTACCAGCTGGCCTACAACGCGACCTTCGCTCGCCAGTCGGACTATCGCCACAACACCGCGAACTTCGACCTGGACTATGTCAGCGCCGACTTGGCCGGCACCTTCGACATCTACACCGTCAAGTTGGCCTACGAGAGCCTGGAGGGCGACGGCACGCGCGGCTTCACCACGCCGTTGGCCACGGTCCACGCCTTCAACGGCTGGTCGGACGCCTTCGTCTCGCCGGGCGGCAACAAGAGCTTCGTGGACGGCATCAAGGACCTGAACCTGGGCGTCAACGTCAAGCCGCGCTTCCGGTCGACCTACTTCTTCAACACCGACATCGTCGCCCGCTACCACGACTTCGACGATCAGCGGGCCGGCGCGGACCTTGGCCACGAGTGGGACCTGCAGTTCACCGCCGCGATCACCACCAAACTCTCCGTCCAGCTCAAGTACGCCGACTTCCAGCGCGTGAAGACCGTCCCCGTGGGCACGGCTGCGCCGCCCGCGTCGCGGACCAAGACCTGGCTCACCCTCGAATACAAGTTCTAGCCCTTCAGGACGCATGACCATGAGCAAGACCGACAATACAAAGTCCGGCCTCACCCGTCGCCACGCCCTGGTTGGCGCGGCGGCCACCGTCGCCGCCGCCAAGGCCGCGTTCCCGGCCGGCGCGCACGCCGCCGGCGCGGGTCCGGAAGTCGCCAAGGCCCGTCTGGGCTTCATCGCCCTGACCGACAGCTCGCCGCTGATCATCGCCAAGGAGCGCGGCCTGTTCGCCAAGTACGGCCTGCCCGACGTCGAGGTGGTCAAGCAGGCCTCGTGGGCCGCCACCCGCGACAACCTGGTGCTGGGCTCCGAACGCGGCGGCATCGACGGGGCGCACATCCTGTCGCCGATGCCCTATCTGATGACCACCGGGGCCATCACCAACGGCGTGCCGACGCCGATGTACATCCTGGCCCGCCTGAACACGAACGGGCAGGGTATTTCGGTAGGCAACGACCTGAAGGCGGTCAAGGTCGGGCTGAACAGCGCCGGCGCCAAGGCCAAGTTCCAGCAGCTGAAGGCGGCCGGCAACATTGCCAAGGTCGCCATGACCTTCCGGGGCGGCACCCACGACCTCTGGGTCCGCTACTGGCTCGCGGCCGGCGGCATCAATCCGGATGTCGACGTCGCCACCATCGTGATCCCGCCGCCGCAGATGGTGGCCAACATGAAGGCCGGCACCCAGGACGCGTTCTGCGTGGGCGAGCCGTGGAACGGCCAGCTGGTCAACCAGCACGTCGGCTACACCGCCTGCCTGACCTCCGAGCTGTGGATGAACCACCCGGAGAAGGCGCTGGGCATGCGCGCGGCCTGGGTCGACAAGTACCCCCGCGCCGCCCAGGCCATCACCGCCGCGGTGCAGGAAGCGCAGCTGTGGTGCGACAAGGCCTCGAACCTGCCGGCCATGTGCTCGATCGTCTCGGGCCGCCAGTATGTCAACGTGCCGATGGGCGACATCCTGCCCCGCCTGCAGGGCACGGTGGACTATGGCGACGGCCGGACGCTGAAGAACTCGCCGCACCGGATGAAGTTCTGGGCCGATAACGCCAGCTTCCCGTTCAAGTCCCACGACCTGTGGTTCCTGACCGAGGACATCCGCTGGGGCGTGCTGCCGCAGAAGACCAACACCAAGGCCCTGGTCGACAAGGTCAACCGCTCGGACATCTGGCGCGCGGCGGCCAAGACGATCGGCCAGACGGGCCCGGCCGGCGACAGCCGCGGCGTCGAGCGCTTCTTCGACGGCAAGACGTTCGATCCGGCTAATCCGGGCGCCTATCTGGCCAGCCAGCCGATCAAGAAGCTGGTCTGAGGGGAGGGCGCGCCATGACCTATCCCAAGCCCTCGTTCACCCCCGCGACCCCGGCGCCCGCGCCGACGGTCGCGGCGCCGGCCCCAATAGCGAACCCTGCGGCGGTCAAGCCTTCGGCGCTGCCGGAGCTGGGCCGCCGGGCCAAGGCGGCGGCCGGTATCGTGCTGCCGCCGATCCTGACCGTGCTGGTCGCGCTGGCGCTCTGGCAGGCCCTGGTCGGCGACTCCTATGCCGGCCTGCCGTCGCCCAAGCAGGTGTGGCTGGAGTCCAAGGACCTGATCCTCAAGCCGTTCTACGACAACGGCGGCGTCGACAAGGGCCTGTTCTGGCACGTCTTCACCAGCCTGAAGCGTGTGGGGATCGGCTTTTCGATCTCGGCCGTCTGCGGGATCCTGCTGGGCGTGTTCGTCGGTTCCAATCGCTGGGCGCATCGGGGCCTGGACCCGATCTTCCAGGTCCTGCGCACCGTGCCGCCGCTGGCCTGGCTGCCGATCTCGCTGGCCGCCTTCCACCAGGCCCAGCCTTCGGCCCTGTTCGTGATCTTCATCACCGCGATCTGGCCGATCATCATCAACACCGCCGTCGGCGTGCGGAACATCCCCAGCGACTACGTCAACGTCGCCAAGGTGCTGCGCCTGTCGCCGGTCGAGTACTTCTTCAAGATTCTGCTGCCGGCCACCACGCCCTACATCTTCACGGGCCTGCGCATCGGCATCGGCATGAGCTGGCTGGCCATCGTCGCCTCGGAAATGCTGCTGGGCGGCGTCGGCATCGGCTTCTTCATCTGGGATCAGTACAACGCCTCGCGCATCGCCGACATCATCGTGGCCCTGGCCTGGGTCGGCATGACGGGCTTCTTCCTCGACCGCCTGGTGGCCCTGATCGGTCACTTCGTCTCGCGCGGCAACGCCGCTAGCTGAGGAGCCAAGCACATGGCCAAGGCCTATCTTTCCATCGAGAACGTCGGCGTCACCTTCGCCAAGGGCGCGGCTCGCACCGAGGTGCTCAGCGGCGTCGATCTGAAGATCGAGAAGGGCGAGTTCGTCTCGATCATCGGCCACTCCGGCTGCGGGAAATCCACGCTGCTGAACGTGGTGGCGGGCCTGACGCCCGTCACGACCGGGGCGGTGATCCTGGACAAGCAGGAGGTCAACGCGCCCGGTCCCGACCGCGCCGTGGTCTTCCAGAACCACTCGCTGCTGCCGTGGCTGTCGGTGCGCGAGAACGTCTCGCTGGCGGTCGACAAGGTGTTCGGCGGCAAGAAGTCCGCCGCCGAGCGCCGTGACTGGACGCTGCACAATCTGGAGCTGGTCAAGATGACCCACGCCCTGGACAAGCGGCCCTCCGAGATCTCGGGCGGCATGAAGCAGCGGGTCGGCATCGCCCGGGCGCTGTCGATGGAGCCCAAGGTGCTGCTGCTGGACGAGCCGTTCGGGGCCCTGGACGCCCTGACCCGCGCCCACCTGCAGGACAGCGTCATGGAGATCCATGCCGCACTGAACAACACCGTGCTGATGATCACTCACGACGTGGACGAGGCGACCCTGCTGTCGGACCGCATCGTGATGATGACCAACGGCCCGCGCGCCTGCGTCGGTCAGGTGCTGGACGTGCCGCTGGCCCGTCCGCGCGATCGCCTGGCCGTGGCGGAGCACCCGACCTACGTCCACGCACGGGCGTCGGTGATCGAGTTCCTGTACGCCCGCCGGGCTGCTTGAGGCTTGACGCGCGATGGCCGCCGAAACCGGCCACCACTTTCGGCTATCGCGTTCAGGTCGCCGGCTTCAGCTCCTGCAGCATCGTCGGGATCAGTTCGGAGACCGTCGGATGGATGTGCACCGCCCGCGAGATCACCGTGTAGGGCGCCTTGGCGTACATCAGGTCGATCATGCCGTGGACGGCCTCATCGCCGTTCAGGCCCAGGATGGCGGCGCCGAGGATTTCTTTGGTCTCGGCGTCGACCACCACCTTCATGAAGCCCTGGGTCTCGCCCTTCTCGACGGCGCGGCCGACGCGGGTCATCGGGCGCTGGCCGATCAGCAGCGGGCGGCCGGTGGCGCGGGCCTCGGCCTCGGTCATGCCCACGCGGCCCAGCGGCGGATCGACGAACAGGCCGTAACAGGTGATGCGGTCGCTGACCTTGCGGGGGTCATCATCCAGAAGATTGGCGGCGATGATCTCGAAGTCATTGTAGGCCGTGTGGGTGAAGGCGCCTTTGCCGTTGCAGTCGCCCATAGCCCAGACGCCAGGCGCGCTGGTGCGCAGCTGGTCGTCGACGACGATGTAGCCGCGCTTGTCGGTCTCGACCCCGGCGGCGGCCAGGTTCAGGTCGTCGGTGTTGGGCTTGCGGCCCACCGCCAACAGCACGTGCGAGCCGATCACCTGGGGCGCGCCGGCCTCGCAGGTGACGTGGACGCAGACGCCCTCATCACAATTGCTGAAACTGATGCACTCGGCGTTGAGGCGGATGGTGATCCCCTCAGCCTCCAGGATCTCGCGGATCGCGTCCGAGACCTCCGGATCCTCGCGGCCGATCAGGCGCGGCCCCATCTCGACCACCGTCACCTGGCTGCCGAAGCGGCGGAACATCTGGGCGAATTCCAGCCCGATATAGCTGCCGCCGACGATGACCAGGTGCTCGGGCAGCGTATCCAGCTGCATCATCCCGACATTGGTCAGAAAGGGGATGTCGCCCACGCCCGGCATGTCGGGGACGTTGGCGCGGCCGCCGACGTTCAGGAAGATCCTGGGCGCGGTCAGCAGGTCGTCGCCGACGCGGATGGTGTTCGCGCTCTCGAAGCGGGCGTGGCCCTGGATGACCGTCATGCCGGGCATGCCGCGCAGCCACTTTTCGACATTGCCGCGGGCGTTGCGCACGACGGTCTGCTGGCGGTCCTTGATCCGCTTCATGTCCACGCCGACCAGGCCGTCCAGCACCACGCCGTAGTCGGCGGCGCGGCGGGCCAGGTGGGCGGCGTAGGCGCTGGCCACCAGGGTCTTGGTTGGCATGCAGCCGGTATTGACGCAGGTCCCCCCGAAGTCCTTGCGTTCGATCAGGGCCACCGTCTGGCCGGCGGCGGTCAAGCGGCCGGCCAGGGACGGACCAGCCTGGCCCGCGCCGATGATGATGGCGTCGAATTGACGGGCCGGGGCGCTCATCGGGCCAGCGCGAAGATCAGCAGGCCGCCGATCACGGCGACGGCGTCCTCGATCAGGGCCGCCGGGCGGTCCTTGCCGAACTTGGCGGCCAGGCGACCCCGGAACTCGGCCCCGCCCAGCGTGCCGATCACCGCGCCGACGGCGCCCAGGGCCGCGCCACGCAGCCAGTGGGTGCTGGGCATCATCAGGGCCGCGCCGGCGAAGGCGCCGGTCAGGACGCGGGTGATGAACTGGTGCGGAACCTTGCGGCTGGGCGTCTTGGGGTGCTGGTCGGCGAACAGCTCCAGCGCCGCCAGCAGCGTGAAGGCGATGACCGAGATCCAGCCGCCCAGCCAGGCCAGGGGATATCCGGCCAGCGGCAGCCAGCCCAGCCGCGCGGCCCAGGCCGCCGCCGCGGGCGCGGTCATGGCGCGCAGGCCCGCGATCACGCCGATCAGCAGGGCAAGCAGGTAGAGGAACATGAAGGAGGGCTCCGCTTTGGTCGGTGTCGCCGGATCTGGCGCGGGTTGGCAAGACAATGCAAGGTTGCCGATGGATCTTGCACGTTTCGATCGCATTCGGCGGTCCCAGACGCCGCGTCGCGGCAAGGTCTTGCAGGCCGGGCGCGCCAAGGGACGGGGCGATGCCGTCAGAGCCGCCGCGCCGGCAGGCCTTGCCGTTTCGCCCAAGGAACGGTCGCCGGCGCCTGAATTCTACGCAATCCTCAGCATGGGCGCTTCTCACGGGGGAAAGTTCCCCCGCGCGGCGCGGCGCCGCTTAGGACGGAGGCGATGCGGGTGCTCGTCATTGATCCTGATACCGCGCGCGCCGCTCTCGTGGCCCAAGGGCTTGAGGGCGTGCAGCCGCTCGAGGTGCGTCGTTCGGCCGTCTATGACGAGGCCGAGGTCCTGGCCTTCGCACCGGACGTGGTGGTCATCGCCGCCGAGAGCCCTGATCGCGACACGCTCGACAGTCTCAGGGATTCCAGCGCGGGGCATCCGGTCGTGATGTTCGTCGATCGCTCGGAGCCGGGCCTGGCCGAACAGGCCGTGCGCGCCGGCGTGGCCGCCTATGTCGTCGACGGTCTGGCCCCGGGCCGGGTGCGCTCGATCCTCGACGTGGCCATGAGTCGCTTCGCCCTGACCCAGCAACTGCGCGGCGACCTGGCCAAGGCCAAGGCCGATCTGGAATCGCGCAAGACCGTCGAGCGGGCCAAGGGTCTGCTGATGAAGGAGCGCGGCCTGGACGAGGACGGCGCCTATCGCCTGCTGCGCAAGCTGGCCATGGACCGGGGCAAGCCGATCGGCGCGGTGGCGGCCGACCTGCTGGCCTTCGCCGGCGTGCTGAAGGGGGACGGCCAATGAGCGGTCTCTCCGATCTGCGGCTGGGCTACATCCCGCTGACCGACTGCGCGCCGCTGGTCGCGGCGCAGGCCCTGGGCTTCTTCGAGGAGGAGGGGCTGAACGTCACGCTGGAGCGTGAGGCCTCCTGGGCCACGATCCGCGACAAGGTCGCCGCCGGGGTGCTGGACGGCGCCCACATGCTGGCCCCGATGGCTCTGGCGGCGACCGCCGCGGGCGAGGGCGAAATCCTGGCGCCGCTGGCCCTGAACCAGAACGGCAGCGCCGTGACCGTCTCGAAGACCCTGTCCGAGGCGATCTTCGCGGTCGATCCGCAAGCCCTGTCGCAGACCCCTGTCACCGCCGCCGCCCTGGCCAAGGTGGTCGCCGCGCGCCGCGAAAACGGGCAGGGACCGCTGACCTTCGCCGTCGTCTTCCCGTACTCGATGCACAACTACATGCTGCGCTACTGGCTGGCTCAGGGCGGCGTCGATCCGGATCACGATGTGCGCCTGGTGGTCATCCCGCCGCCGCGCATGGTCGAGCGGATGCGGGCGGGCGAGGTCGACGGCTTCTGCGTCGGCGCGCCCTGGAACGCCGTGGCCGAGGCCGAGGATGTCGGCCGCGTCCTCGTCGCCGCCTCGCAATTCTGGCCGGGCGGGCCCGACAAGGTGCTTGGCGTCACCGCAGACTTGGCGAGCCATCGTCCCGACGAGTTGCGTGCGTGCCTGCGCGCGGTGATGCGTGGCGCGGCCTGGGCCGACGAGCCCGAGAACCGCGAAACGCTGATCGAACTCTTGGCTCGTCCCGACCGAGTGGGCGCTGCGCCGACCGCGATCGCTCGCGCCTTGAATGGCGAGATCGTCTTCCATCGTGACGCCGCCGGCCTGCCGCGCCGTGAACACGGCCTGTGGTTCCTGTCGCAGATGACCCGCTGGGGACAGGTCGACGCCGCCCTGGACCTGCAGGCGCTGGTCGATCGCGTCTATCGCCCGGATCTCTATCGTGACGCGGCCCTGTCGCTGGGACCGATTCTGGAGCCGGCCCTGGCCTTCGCCGACGCCGCCGGCCCGGCGCAGGCGCGGCTGTTCGATGGGCGGGCCTTCGATCCGCAAGCCGTACGCGCCTACGCCGCCGGCTTCGCGATCAGCCGGGCGCTCGTCTGATCTGCACGCTTCGTAGGCGCCGTTGGCGCCTCATTGCTGAGCAAGCGTGCGCTGCACACCTCCTTGGCGCCGCAACGCGGCATAGCCAGTGACATGAAGTCCGTCACCTGCCTCCTATAGGCTCAAGGCCAACGAACAACGGCGTTCGCGGCTGCCAGAGGACCGCTCGGATGCGGTCAGCCACCCGGAGCGACGACGCTCCGCTCTCGCAGACACGCAAACCGTCGAGGCCGACAATGCTTTCCCGCGACTTCCTGAAGGCCGGTCACACGCCGACCCTGTTCGCAGCGTTCCTCTATTTCGATCTCAGCTTCATGGTCTGGGTGATCCTGGGCCCGCTGGGCGTCGCGATCGCCAAGGACTTCCACCTGGATCCGGCCCAGAAGGGCCTGATGGTCGCCATTCCCGTCCTGGCGGGCGCGCTGCTGCGTCTGGTCAACGGCGTGCTGGTCGACCGGATCGGCCCCAAGAAGACGGGCATGATCGGTCAGCTGATCGTGCTGGCGGGCCTGCTGCTGGCCTGGGCGGTCGGCATCCACAACTACCACCAGGTCCTGGCGCTCGGCGTGATCCTGGGCGTGGCGGGCGCCTCGTTTGCTGTCGCCCTGCCGCTGGCTTCGCGCTGGTATCCGGCCGAGCACCAGGGCCTGGCCCTGGGCATCGCCGGCGCCGGCAACTCGGGCACGGCGCTCGCAGCCCTGTTCGCGCCGGCCCTGGCGAAGGCGTTCGGCTGGCAGGCGGTGATCGGCCTGGCCGCCATCCCGCTGGCCGTCGCCTTCGTGGTCTACATGCTGCTGGCCAAGGACGCGCCCGACCAGCCGGCCCCGAAGAAGCTGGCCGAGTACCTGGACGTCCTGAAGGTTCCGGACGCCTGGTGGCTGATGCTGCTGTACGGCGTGACCTTCGGCGGCTTCGTCGGCCTGGCCTCGTCGCTGACCATGTACTTCAACTCGGAATATGGCCTGGACCCGGTCATCGCCGGCTTCTTCACCGCCGCCTGCGTCTTCGCCGGCTCGTTCATCCGCCCTGTGGGCGGGGCCCTGGCCGACCGCTTCGGCGGGGTGCGCACCCTGAGCTTCGTCTACATCCTGGCCGCCCTGGGCCTGGCGACCGCCAGCTTCCAGCTGCCCTCGGCCTATGTCGCTCTGGGCGTGCTGCTCTTCTCGATGCTGGTCCTGGGCGCGGGCAACGGCGCGGTGTTCCAGCTGGCCCCACAGCGGTTCCGCAAGGAGATCGGCGTCATGACCGGCCTGATCGGCATGACCGGCGGCATCGGCGGCTTCTACCTGGCTTCGACCCTGGGCATGGCCAAGAAGATGACCGGTTCCTACCAGTCCGGTTTCATCGGCTTCGCCCTGCTGGCCCTGTTCGCCTTCTTCGCCCTCTACGGCCTCAAGGCTCGCTGGCGCGCCATCTGGCCGACCCTGCACGGCGACCCGGCCTCGGTCCGCGTCTGATCCACCTCCTTCGACAAGCGAGATAGTGTCCATGTCCCACAAGGCCGAAAACCTTAAGGAGAGGCTGGTCGTCATCGGCAACGGCATGGCCGGCTGCCGGGCGGTCGAGGAAGTGCTGAAGCGCGATCCTTCCCGCTACGACGTCACCATCTTCGGCGCCGAGCCGCGGGTGAACTACAACCGCATCATGCTCTCGCCGGTGCTGGCGGGTGAGAAGACCTTCGACGACATCGTCATCAACGACGAGGCCTGGTACCGCGACAACGCCATCACCCTGCACGCCGGTCGCGCCGTCACGGCGGTCGATCTGGAAGGCCGCAAGGTGGTCGCCGAGGGCGGTCTGGAAGTCGCCTACGACAAGCTGATCCTGGCCACCGGCTCGGATCCGTTCCGCCTGCCGCTGCCCGGCATCGATCTGAAGGGCGTGGTCACTTTCCGCGACCTGGACGATGTCGAGGCGATGGTCGCCGCATCGGCCAAGACCGGCGCCCGCGCCGTGGTCATCGGCGGCGGCCTGCTTGGCCTGGAAGCCGCCTACGGCCTGGCCCGCCGGGGCATGAGCGCGACGGTCGTCCACCTGATGGACGTGCTGATGGAGCGCCAGCTGGACGAAAGCGCCGGCTACCTGCTGCGCGAGGCCCTGGCCGAGCGTGGCGTCGAAACGGTGCTGGGCGCCCACTCCGAAGAGATCGTCGGCGAGGACGGCAAGGTCGCCGGCCTGAAGCTGAAGGACGGCCGCGTCCTGCCGTGCGACCTCCTGGTCATGGCCGTCGGCATCCGTCCGAACGCGACCCTGGGCAAGGCCGCCGGCCTGCAGGTCAATCGCGGCATCATCGTCGACGACGCCATGCGCACCTCGGACCCGGCCGTGTTCTCGGTCGGCGAGTGCGTCGAGCACCGCGGCAACTGCTACGGCCTGGTCGCGCCCATCTGGGACATGTGCCGGGCCCTGGCCGACGAACTGACGGACGGGCAGGGCGGCTATGAGGGCTCGGTGCTCTCGACCCGCCTGAAGGTCTCGGGCGTCGACGTCTTCTCGGCCGGCAAGTTCGCCGGCGGCGACGGCTGCGAGGACATCGTGTTCCGCGACGCCGCGCGCGGCGTCTACAAGCGCGTGGTCATCGAGGGCGGCAAGGTGGCCGGCGCGGTGCTGTTCGGCGACGCGGCCGACGGCGGCTGGTACTTCGACCTGATGCGGGCCGGCACGGACGTGGCCGAGATCCGCGAGACCTTGATCTTCGGGCAAGCGATCACGGAGGGCCTCTCGGGCCTGGACCCTAGCGCGGCCGTTGCGGCCATGCCCGACACGCAGGAAATCTGCGGCTGCAACGGCGTCTGCAAGGGTGCGATCACGGGCGCCATCACGGCCCAGGGCCTGACCACGCTGGACGAAGTCCGCGCGGTGACCAAGGCCTCGGCCTCGTGTGGCTCGTGTACGCCGCTGGTCGAGCAGGTCATCCGCCTGACACTCGGCGACAGCTTCAAGGCCCAGACGGGTCCGAAGCCGATGTGCAGGTGCACGCATCACCCGCACGGCGACGTGCGCAAGGCGATCGTCGAGCTCGAGCTGAAGTCCATGCCCGCGGTCATGCAGGCGATGGAATGGACCACGCCCGACGGCTGCGCCTCGTGCCGTCCGGCCCTGAACTACTACCTGCTGTGCGCCTGGCCGGGCGAGTACGTGGACGACAGCCAGTCGCGCTTCATCAACGAGCGCGTCCACGCCAATATCCAGAAGGACGGCACCTATTCGGTCGTGCCGCGCATGTGGGGCGGCATGACGACGCCCGACGAACTGCGGGCCATCGCCGACGTCGCCGACAAGTACGACATCCCGTCGGTCAAGGTGACGGGCGGCCAGCGCATCGACCTGCTGGGCGTCAAGAAGGACGACCTGCCGGCGGTGTGGGCTGATCTCAACAAGGCCGGCATGGTCAGCGGTCACGCCTACGCCAAGGGCCTGCGCACGGTGAAGACCTGCGTCGGCAGCGACTGGTGCCGCTTCGGCACCCAGGACTCCACGGGCCTGGGCATCAAGCTCGAGAAGTTCATGTGGGGCTCGTGGGCCCCGGCTAAGGTCAAGCTGGCCGTGTCGGGCTGCCCCCGCAACTGCGCGGAGTCGACCTGCAAGGACATCGGCGTGATCTGCGTCGACAGCGGCTACGAGATCCACATCGGCGGCGCGGCGGGCCTGCACATCCAGGGCACCGAACTGCTGACCAAGGTCCCCACCGAGCAGGAGGCGATCGAGCTGATCTCGGCGATCATGCAGATGTACCGTGAAGGCGGCTGGTACCTGGAGCGGATCTACAAGTGGATGGCCCGCGTGGGTCTCGACACGATCCGCGCCGCGACCGTGGACGACCTCGACAACCGCTCGGCGCTTTTCCTCCGCTTCGTGAAGTCGCAGGAAACCGCCCAGATCGACCCGTGGGCCGAGCGCGCCACCGGCGGTGTGGCGGCCGGCGAATTTGCGCCCATGGCGACCCTTCCCCTGGAGATGGCGGCCGAATGACCCTGCAAGCTCACATCGACCCCGACTGGCGCGACGTCGGCGCCGTGACCGACATCCCGGAGCGCGGCGCGCGCCGGGTGGCCACGGCCCAGGGCGATGTCGCCGTGTTCCGCACCGGCGACGGCCAGGTCTTCGCCCTGGTCGACCGCTGTCCGCACAAGCACGGTCCGCTGAGCCAAGGCATCGTCCACGGCCACGGCGTGACCTGCCCGCTGCACAGCTGGGTCATCGACCTGGCCACGGGCCACCCGACCGGCGCCGACGCCGGCAAGGGCTGCACGCCTGTCGTGCCGGTGCTGGTCAAGGATGGCCGCATCCTGCTGGCCCAACCGGCCATGGCGGACTGACCGCATGGCTGATGGCTCCGCAGCCCTGAAGACCGTCAAGACCACCTGCGCCTATTGCGGCGTCGGTTGCGGCGTGACGGGCGCGGTCGGGGAGGGACGGTCGGTGTCGGTCGCCGGCGACGTCGTCCACCCGGCCAACCTGGGCCGACTGTGCTCCAAGGGCTCGACCCTGGGCGCCACGGTCGGCCTGGAAGGGCGGCTGCTGGAGCCGACGATCAACGGCAAGACCGCCTCGTGGACCGAAGCGACCGCCCTGGTCGCCAAGCGTTTCAAGGACACCATCGCGCGCCACGGCCGCGATAGCGTGGCCTTCTACGTCTCGGGCCAGCTGCTGACCGAGGACTACTACGTCGCCAACAAGCTGATGAAGGGCTTCATCGGCTCGGGCAATATCGACACCAACAGTCGCCTGTGCATGGCCTCGGCCGTGGCCGCTCACAAACAGGCCTTCGGCGCCGACTTGGTGCCGGGCTGCTACGAGGACCTCGATGTCGCCGATCTGGTGGTGTTCAGCGGCCACAACGCCGCCTGGACCCATCCGGTTCTCTTCCGCCGCATGGAGGCGGCCAAGGCGCGCGGCCAGAAGCACGTGGTCATCGACCCGCGCCGCACCGACACGGCCGAGGGCGCGGACCTGCACCTGGCCATCGCGCCGCAGAGCGACGTGCGCCTGTGGAACGGCCTTTTGGCCGATCTGATCCGGCGCGGCGCGATCGATCGTGACTACATCGCCGCGCACGTGAACAACTTCGACCAAGTGGTCGCAGCGCTTGCAGAATTGGATCAGTCGACCGCGGCCGTCGCCGCCGATTGCGGCGTGGCGATCGAGGACCTGCAGACCTTCTACGACCTGTTCGCCGCCAACGCGCGGACGGTCAGCCTGTTCTCGATGGGCGCCAACCAGTCGGCCCAGGGCGTGGCCAAGGGCCTGTCGATCATCAACGCCCACCTGGCCACGGGTCGGATCGGCAAGCCGGGCTCGTGCCCGTTCTCGATCACCGGCCAGCCCAACGCCATGGGCGGTCGCGAGACCGGCGGCATGGCCAACACCCTGGCCGGCCACATGGACTTCGCGCCGGAAGATCGCGACCGCGTCGCTCGTTTCTGGGGCGCGCCCGACACCGCCCGCGCGCCGGGCATGAAGGCCATCGAGATGTTCGAGGCGGTCCGCGACGGGCGGATCAAGGCGATCTGGGTAATGGCCACCAACCCCGCCGTCAGCCTGCCCGACAGCAGCGCGATCCGTGAAGCCCTGGCCAAGTGCCCTTTCGTGGTGGTCTCCGACTGCGTCGAGACCGACACCACCGCCTTCGCCGACGTCAAGCTGCCGGCCCTGGGGTGGGGCGAAAAGGACGGCACGGTCACCAATTCCGAGCGCCGGGTCTCGCGCCAACGGGCTCTGTTCCCGGCGCCGGGCCAGGCGCGCGCCGATTGGAAGATCATGGCCGACGTCGCTACGGCGATGGGCTTTGGTGGCTTCGGCTGGGCCAACAACGCCAGCGTCTTCCGTGAATGGGCCCGCCTGACGGCCTATGAGAACGAAAGCCGCCTGCTGAACCTGTCGGGCCTTTCAGCTTTGACGCCAGAGGCTTACAGCGAACTCCTGCCGGTCCAGTGGCCGGTCGGCGCCGACGGCAAGGGCACGCTGCGCCTGTTTGTCGACGGCCGTTTCCAGACCCCGGACGGCCGCGCTCGCATGGTTCCGGTCCAGCCGAAAGGGCCGGCAGAGGCCACCGGCGACGCCTTCCCGATGTCGCTTAACACCGGCCGCATCCGTGACCAGTGGCACACCATGACCCGTACGGGCCTGGCGCCCGACCTGTGCCGTCACGCGCCCGAGCCCTATGTCGAGATCCACCCGGACGACGCCGAGGCCCTGGGCCTCAAGGACGGCGCCCTGGCGCGAGTGACGACCTCGCGCGCCGAGGTCGTGGCCGTGGCCAAGGTCAGCGATCGTCAGCGTCGCGGCGGCCTGTTCATGCCGATGCACTGGACGGACGCCTTCGCGCCGTCGGGTCGCGCCAACGCCCTGGTCGCGCCGCACACCGACCCGACCTCGGGCCAGCCCGAGTTCAAGCACACGCCCGCCCGCGTCCGCGCCTATCGCGAGACCTGGAAGGGCTTCTTCCTGAGCCGTGACGCCGTCACGGCCCCGGGCCTGGAGCTGGTCTGGCGTCGCGTCCCGCAGGACGCCTGCCAGCAGCACGAGTTCGCCGGCCGGGGCGAGCAGGGCCAGCGCGACGCCCTGCGCAAGGCGTTGACCAAGAAGCTGGACGGCGAGGTTGTGGCCTATGAGGACGCGGCCACCGGCGCGCGTCGCGAGGCCTGGATCAAGGACGGCGCGCTGGTTGCGGTGCTTTACATGACCTCCACCGGCCGCCTGCCGCCGCGCGAATGGCTGGCCGAGCTGTTCGGCGAGGAGACCCTGTCGGTCGAGGCCCGTTCGGCCCTGCTGTTCGGTCGCCCGCCCGGCGCGCCGGTCGACAAGGGGCCGATGGTCTGCGCCTGCCTGAAGGTCGGCGCCAAGGCGGTCAACGCCGCCATCGCCGCCGGAGCCGACACGCCGGACGCCGTGGGCGCCATCACGGGCGCGGGGACCAACTGTGGGTCCTGCCGTCCAGAAATCGCACGCATGATCAAAGCCTTGTCCGTGACTTCCAAGGAGCCCGCCCATGTCGGTTGAGAACAAGCTCGGCAAGGTTCTGCTGGTCGGCGCCGGTCCCGGTCCCGTGGACCTGATGACCGTCCGCGCCTTCCGCGCCGTCGAAAGCGCCCAGGCGCTGCTTTACGACGCCCTGTGCTCGGAAGACGCCATCGCCCTGGCGCCGGCCGGCTGTGTGCGCATCCAGACCGGCAAGCGGGCTGGCAAGCCCAGCATGAAGCAGGACGAGATCAACCGCCTGATGCTGCGCCTGGCCCGCAAGGGACTGCGGGTGGTGCGTCTGAAGGGCGGCGACCCGTCGATCTTCGGCCGCGTCGGTGAAGAAGCTGCGTTCCTGAATGGCTTCGGCGTCGAGACCGAGGTGGTGCCCGGCGTCACCGCCGCCTGCGCCGCCGCCGCCCAGTTCGGTTTCCCCCTGACCCATCGCGGCGAGGCCCGCCGGGTGGTGTTCACCACCGCGCGCCTGGAGGCCGGCAAGCTGTCGGGCGACTGGAGCGCGGCGGCCGACCCCGAGGCGACCCTGGCGGTCTATATGGGCGGCGACGTGGCCGGTGACCTGGCCCAGCGGATGATCGCCGCCGGCCGCCCGGCTGAGACGCCCGCCGTGGCCGTCGAGAAGGCCGGCGGCGCGGACGCCAAGCTCTATCCGGCGACCCTGGCGACCCTGGCCGAGCGCGTGGCCGAGGCCGGCGACGGGCCGCTGCTGATCGTGGTCGGTGAAGTCGCCGCCCAGGCCCACGCGGTGGCCGAGATCGTCGAGCAATCGCGTCGCACGGCCTGAAAGCGATTTGATACTGACAGCAGGTGGCAGCAGGGATCCTCTAGAACGGCGTTCGACGACGCACATCGAGAGGGACATCCGATGCTGAAGACCTACACTGGGAGCTGCCACTGCGGCGCGGTCCGCTACAAAGCCGATATCGACCTGGAAGCGGGCACCGGCCGCTGCAACTGCTCGATCTGCGCCAAGACCCGTAGCTGGGGCGTGTTGATCAAGCCGGACGCCTTCCGACTGCTGGCGGGCGAGGACGCCCAGACCGACTATCAGTTCGGCACCTTCAGCGGCCATATCCCGTTCTGCAGCAAGTGCGGCGTGCGCACGTTCAGCCACGGCTATGTCGAGCAGATCGGCGGCGCCTTCGTGTCGATCCGCGTCAACACGTTGGACGACGTCACGCATGAGGAACTGGCCGCCGCGCCGATCAATTACGGCAATGGCCGCGACAATCTTTGGTGGGAACAGCCGTGCGAGGCTGAGAGGCGTTACCTCTAAGGATCGTTCGATGACCAGCCTTCGCTATCGGGCCAAGATCGAGATCAACGGCGTCAATCCGTTCGTGCCGGTCGAGCCCGAGCAGGCCACGCGGCTGCGCGAAGGCTGGCGCAAGCCGATGCCGGTGCGGGTCCAGATCAACGGCGCGCCGGCGGAGCCGTGGCGGATCAACATGATGCCGCGCGGCGACGGCGGCTTCTTCCTCTATCTGCACGGCATCGTCCGCGAAGCGGCGGCCGGGGTTGGCGTGGGGGATGAGGTCGAGGTCACGGTCGCCTTCGACGAAGACTATCGCGGCGGCCCGGCCCACCCGATGCCGGAGGCCTTCGCCGAGGGCCTGGCGCGCGACACGGCCGCCAGCGAGGCTTGGGCGGCTTTGGCGCCCAGCCTGCGCAAGGAAGTCCTGCGCCGCTTCGACAGCGTGAAGTCGCAGGACGCCCGGACGCGCAATATCGAAGCGGCCCTGGCGGTGCTGGGCGGCGCCGCGGGCCGGTTCATGGCCCGCGACTGGAAGGACGGTGCGGTCGTCTAGGCCAGTTTCTCGAACGCCTGCTCGATGTCGGCCTTCAGGTCGTCGACGTTCTCCAGACCGATATGGAAGCGCAGCAGCGGACCTTCCAGATCGACCGGGACGGTGCGGTTCTTCAGTTGCGGATCGCAGTGAATGACCAGGCTCTCGTAGCCGCCCCACGAGAAGCCGAGGCCGAACAGTTCCAGGGCGTCCAGGAAGGCGTGGACGGCGCGCTGGCTGCACGGCTTCAGCACCACGCCGAACAGGCCGCAGGCGCCGTTGAAGTCGCGCTTCCAGAGGGCATGGCCAGGATCGCCGGGCAGGGCGGGGTGCAGCACGCGTGACACCTCGGGCCGGTCCTGCAGCCAGCGGGCCACGGCCAGGCCGCTCTCCTGATGGCGCGCCAGGCGGGTGGACAGGGTCCGCAGGCCCCGCAGCATGGTGTAGGCGTCGTCGGGCGACACCGACCAGCCGATGTCCCACATGGCGTTGCCCAACTCGTTGCCGATGGTCTCGTCCATCGTCGTCGCCGAGCCCATGAAGCAGTCCGAATGGCCGCCGACATACTTGGTGAGGGCCTGGACGCTGATCGTCACCCCGTGCGCCAGCGGCTTGAACAGCAGGCCGGCGGCCCAGGTGTTGTCGATCAGGGTGAGGATGCCCCGATCGGTGGCCGCCTTGGCGATGGCCGGCACATCCTGCATCTCGAAGGTCAGGGAGCCGGGGGCCTCCAGCAGGATCAGGCGCGTCTTGGGTGTCGCCAGCGCCATCAGCGCCTCGGGCGTCAGGGCCGGGTCATAGTAGGTGGTGGTGACGCCGAAGCGGGACAGGACGCGGTCGCAGAAGCGGCGGGTCGGTTTGTAGGCGCTGTCGACCACGAGGATCTCGTCTCCGGCCTTGAGCACGGCCAGCATCGCGCCAGTAATCGCCGCCAGGCCCGAGGGGTAGAGGGTCACGTCCGGCGAGCCTTCCAGTTCAGCCAGGGCGCGCTGCAGGGCGGCGGGCGAGGAGAGGCCCGTGATGCCGTAGGTGATCTGGTCGTCGTCATACAGCGACGCGGCGTTGGGCAGCAGCACGGTCGAACCGCGCTGGATCGGCGGATTGACCACGCGCGCCAGGTTTGTCGGCTCGGAGCCCTTGCGGATCAGGCGGGTTTCTTCATCCATGGGGGCACTCTTCGGCGACGCGGCGTAAGGCTTGTGGTTTAAGGCCCCCCGCACGCGCGGTTCAAGGAGCGATCGGGTGTCGGTGCGGTTCGGTTTGGCAGTTTTTGTGGCGCTGGCCTTAGCGGGCTGCGACCGCCCGGCGTCAAAGCCCGAACCTCAGCCGGTCGAGGCGCCGCTGAAGATCAAGGCGGCCGCGCCCAGCCCGACCCTGAAGGCCGTCCGGGCGCGGGGCGAGCTGCGCTGTGGCGTGAACCCCGAGCTACCGGGTTTTGCTTTCCAGGACAACAGCGGGCGCTGGCGCGGCTTCAATGTCGACTTCTGCCGCGCCCTGGCCGCCGCCGTGCTGGGCAAGCCGGACAAGGTCGTTTTCGTGCCGCTGGGCAACGAAGAGCGGATCGCGGCCCTGCGTTCGGGCAAGGTCGACGTCCTGTGGCGCAACACTTCGTGGACGTTCTCGCGCGACGCCGGCGACCAGCTGGACATGGCGGCGATCTCGTATTTCGACGGCCAGGGTTTTCTGGTACGCCGCAGCCTGAACCTGACCAGCGCGGTCGAGCTGAATACGGCCAAGATCTGCGTCCAGGGCAGCGCCACCTCGGCCCAGAACCTGGAGGATTTCTTCCGCTCCCGCGGCATCGCCTACACGGCCATGGTGTTCGATAGCGAGGAGCAGACGCGGGCGGCCTACCAGGCCGACAAGTGCGACGCCTTCACCGCCGACATCTCCGCCCTGGCGGCGGCCCGGTCGGTGCTGGACGATCCGGGTGCGCATGTGATCCTGCCCGACGCGATCTCCAAGGAGCCGCTGGGGCCGCTGGTCCGCCAGGACGATCCGGCCTGGACCGACATCGTCCGCTGGACCCTCTATGCCCTGATCCTGGCCGAGGAGCACGGGGTGACCAAGGCCAATGCGAAGGACATGAAGGACGGGGCCGATCCCGAAGCGCGGCGCCTGTTGGGCGAAGGCGGTTACGGCGCCATGCTGAGCCTCGACGCCGACTGGGCCTATCGAGCCGTCACGGCGGGCGGCAATTACGGCGAGATCTTCGACCGCGATATCGGCAGCGGCTCGGCGCTGAAGCTGGACCGAGGCCTGAACGCGCTGTGGAACGCGCGGAGGCCCGGCCTGCTATACGCGCCGCCTATGCGCTAGGCGGCGGGACCAGTCGCGATTGGCGTGTCGGCCAGACCGCCCCATTCGGTCCACGAGCCGTCATAGACGGCCGAGCGCGGCCTACCCAGGCGGAACAGGGCCAGGGCGACGACCGAGGCGGTGATGCCCGAGCCACAGGTCGAGACGATCGGCTTGTCGATGTCGACGCCGGCCTTTTCGAACACGGTCTTCAGCTGGTCGGCCGGCAACATGGTGGCGTCGGGAGCCAGCAGGGCTGACAGCGGGATATTCCGGGCCCCGGGCATGTGGCCGCCGCGCAGGCCTGCGCGCGGCTCGGGATCGCGGCCCTCGAAGCGGCCGGCGGCGCGCGCGTCGATGATCTGTTCGCGGCCGCTGTCGACGATCTCGCGCATCTGCTCGACCGATCGATAGATGTCGGCCTGCCAGCGTGGCGTGAAGTGGCGCTCTTGCGGGGCAGCCGGGCCGTCCTCGACCGGACGCCCCTCGGCGATCCACTTGGGCAGGCCGCCATCCAGCACCACGACGTCCTCGTGGCCCATGGCGCGGAAATGCCACCAGGCGCGGGCGGCCGGCAGAATGCCGCTGGTGTCGTAGACGACGATCCGCGAGCCGTCGCCCAGACCTAGCTTCTTGACCTTCGAGGCGAACTTCACCGCCGTCGGGATCATGTGCGGCAGGTCGGAGGTCTCGTCCGAGATGTCGTCGATGTCGAAGAACACCGCGCCCGGAATGTGCGCGGCCAGGAACTCCTTGGCGGGATCGCGCTGGGCGGCGGGCATGTGCCACGAGGCGTCGACCACGCGCACGTCCGGGGCGTCGAGATGGTCGGCCAGCCAGGCGGTCGAGACCAGGGGATCGGACGGAATAGCCATGGAACGCCTCTTCGATTCTGAACGCGCCGGCGACCTTACATCCAGGGTGGCGTCGGCAGGCCTTTTTCCGCCAGGAACTGCGGGTTGAACAGCTTGGACTGATAGCGCGAGCCGTGGTCGCACAAGATGGTCACGATAGTGTGGCCGGGCCCGAGTTCCTTCGCCAGCTTGATCGCGCCGGCGACGTTGATGCCCGTCGAGCCGCCCATGCAGAGACCTTCGTACTGCACCAGGTCGAAAATCACCTCCAGCATGTTCTCGTCGGTGACGCGGAACGGAAAGTCGATCTCGAGGTCCTCCAGGTTGGCGGTGACGCGGCCCTGGCCGATGCCCTCGCTGATCGAGGTCCCTTCGGATTTCAGCTCGCCGTCCCTGTACCAGCTGTACAGCGCCGCGCCGTAGGGATCGGCCAGGCCGATCTGAACGTCCGGCTTGCGCTCGCGCAGGGCCGCGGCGACGCCCGAGAGGGTGCCGCCCGAGCCGACCGCGCAGATGAAGCCATCGATCTTGCCGCCGGTCTGCTCGAAGATCTCCGGGCCGGTCGTGCGATAGTGAGCGTCGCGGTTGGCGACGTTGTCGAACTGGTTGGCCCAGATCGCGCCGTTGGGCTCGGTCTTGGCAAGTTCCTCGGCCAAGCGCCCGGAATAGCGGACGTAATTGTCGGGATTGGAGTAGGGGACGGCGTCCACTTCGACCAGCTCGGCGCCCAGGAGGCGGATGGCGTCCTTCTTCTCTTGGCTCTGGGTGCGCGGGATGACGATCGTCGTCTTGTAGCCCAGCGCGGAGGCCACCATGGCCAGGCCGATGCCGGTGTTGCCGGCCGTGCCCTCGACGATGCGACCGCCAGGTTTCAGCAGGCCCTTGGCCTCGGCGTCGCGGATGATGCCCAAGGCGGCGCGGTCCTTCACAGACTGGCCGGGGTTCATGAACTCGGCCTTGCCCAGGATCTCGCAGCCCGTGGCCTCGCTGGCGCGGTTCAGGCGGATCAGCGGGGTGTTTCCGATGGCGTCAAGAACACTTGGGAGGACGCTGGGAAGCGCGGTCATGGCGGGCCTTCGAGAGGGAGGTCTGGATGGCTGGTAGATCGTGCGGCGGCCCGCTCGCGCAACCCCAATTTTCCTGAAGGCGGGTGAGAGCGGTCGCCAAACCCTGAGCTCGGCCATGGGTTTGGCGACCTATCCACAAACCGTCAGCGTCAATACTGAGCTGAAGGGCTTTGTATCAGCCCCGGCTCAGGCCCAATTGGATGACATTGGTCCGCTCGGTCCGGAAGCCGGCTTCGCAATAGCTCAGATAGAACCGCCACAGCCGGCGGAAGCGCTCGTCAAAGCCATCCTTGCGGATGTCGCTCCAGGCGGCCTCGAAGCGGCGGCCCCATTCGGCCAGGGTATCGGCATAATTCTGGCCGAAGCGCTTGAGATCGCTCCATTCCAGGCCTGCGCGCTCGGTTTCTTCCTTGAGGCGCGCTTCGCTGGGCAGCATGCCGCCCGGGAAGATGTAGCGCTGGATGAAGTCGGTACGGCTGCGATAACGGCCAAACAGCTCGTCGCGGATGGTGATGATCTGCAGGCCGGCGCGGCCGCCGGGCTTCAGCGTCTCCCGCACCTTGTCGAAATAGGCCGGCCAATACGCTTCGCCGACAGCCTCGAACATCTCGATCGACGCCACGGCGTCGTACTGGCCCTGGATGTCGCGATAGTCGACCAGCCTGATGTCGGCTTTCTCGGCCAGGCCTTGGTCGAACAACCGCTTTCTGGCGAAGTCGTACTGAGCCTGCGAGATGGTGATGCCGGTGACCCTGGCCCCGACCTCCTTGGCGGCGAACTCGGCGAAGCCGCCCCAGCCGCATCCGATCTCCAGCACGTGCTTGCCGGGGGCTAGGTCGATGGTTCGGGCCAGGGCCGCGTACTTGGCGGTCTGGGCCTCCGTCAGCGGCTGATCGGGGCGTTCGTAGAGCGCCGAGGAGTAGGTCATGCTGGGATCCAGCCAGCGCGAATAGAAGCCGTTGCCCAGGTCGTAGTGGGCGTGGATGTTGCGCTTGGATCCGGCCCGGCTGTTGGCGTTCAGCAGGTGGTGGAAGACGTTGACCGCCCGCATGACGGGGTTGCCCGACAGCAGAGCCGACAGCCGGTCGAAGTTCAGCGAGAACGCCTCCAGCACCAACGACAGGTCCGGAGTCTCCCATTCGCCAGCCATGAAGCCCTCGGCGAAGCCGATCGTGCCGGCGGCGAAGGCGCGGCGCATGAAATTGTAGTCGTTGATCCTGACCGTGGCGTCGGGACCGGGTTTGTCGCCGACAACCTTCACGATCTTGCCGGTAGGCAGGATCCAGGTGATCGAGCCGGTGTCCCAGTTGGTCGCCAGCACCCTAAGCGCGGCGCGGAAGGCGGTCGGGGCCGCCTTCAGGTCGGGATCGTTCCAGAGCGCAGTATCCAAGGCGGGGCCTCGCATCCGGTGACGCGTTTATTAACGCCGTTAACCACCGCCTCGTAAAGCCCCGGCTCAGCTACAGGCTGCGATAGGCCTCCATGGCTTTTTCGCGGGCGCTGGCGTGGTCGACGAGCGGCTGTCCATAGAGACGTTTGGCCGCCGCCGGCAGATGCAAGGCCCGCTCCCAGGGGCTGTGGATAACTTCGTCGGGAACGCCAGCCAGTTCCGGAATCCAGCGCCGGACATAGGCGCCCTTCGGATCGAACTTCTCGCCCTGGGCGATGGGGTTGAAGATGCGGAAATAGGGGGAGGCGTCGGCGCCGCTGCCGGCGACCCACTGCCAGTTGCCGACATTGTTGGGCAGGTCGGCGTCGACCAGGGTGTCCCAGAACCAGGCCTCGCCCTCGCGCCAGTCGACCAGCAGGTGCTTGATCAGGAACGATGCGACGATCATCCGCACGCGGTTGTGCATGAAGCCGGTGGCCCACAGCTCGCGCATGCCGGCGTCGACGATCGGATAGCCGGTCTCGCCCTTGGTCCACGCCTCGAGATAGGCGTCGTTCCGGGCCCAGGGAAAGCCGTCGAACTCGGGCTTGAAGCTCTTAGTGAGCAGGTCGGGCCAGTGGAACAGGATGGCGTGGTTGAACTCGCGCCAGCCCAGTTCGGACAGGAACTTCTCGACCTCGCCGGCGGGGACGTCGCCATGCTCGGCGGCGTTGCGGGCGGCCGCATAGACCTGGCGCGGCCCGATCTCGCCGAAGTGCAGGTGCGGCGACAGGCGCGAGGTCGCCTCGACGCCGGGCAGGTCGCGCTTCTCACCATAGCCGTCGACGGGGCCGGACAGGAAGTCGTCCAGCCGCTCCAGCGCTCCGGCCTCGCCGGGCGTCCAGAGCGCGAAGCCCGTGGACCAGTCGGGCTTGGACGGGTGCAGGCCCCAGCCGGCCAGGCTTTCGCTGTGGGGAAAATGCGTCGGCGATTTCAGGTGCTTAGGCGCGGGTTCTGCCGCGACGTGGGTCAAGTGTCCGCGCGCCGCCCGCCAGTACGGCGTGAAGACCTTGTAGGGTTGGCCCGAGCCGTTCTGGACCGTCCACGGCTCGTTCAGCAGGCCGGCGTTGAAGCTCTGGCAGTCGACGCCGGCGTCCTTCAGGCGCGCCTTGATCGCGGTGTCTCGATCGACAGACGTCTTGTCGTAGAGCCGGTTCCACAGCACGCAGGTCGCGCCGGCATGGGCGATCACGTCATCCACCACCTCGGCGGCGACGCCTTTTCGAAGCACCAGTTTATTGCCAAGCTTCTCAAGGCTTTCGCCGAGGCTCTTCAGCGACTTGTCCAGCCACCACAGCGAGGCGGCGCCCAGGGGGCGGACACCCGGCGTCTCGTCCAGGATGTAAAGGCAGATCACCGGCCGGCCGCTGTCGGCGGCATGGCGCAGGGCGGGATTGTCGGCTATGCGCAGGTCGTTACGGAACCAGACGATGACGGGCGCCTCGGCGGCCTTGCTGTCGTCACGCTTGTTCTGCACTTGCACCGTCCTGCCCAAAGGGTCACCTCTTGGGCGCCCGCAATTCTAATACGCTGGAATACTCGCCTTGGATCAGCCGCAAGCCGTCGCCCCGAACGCCGTCGTCGAAGTGAAGACGCCCAACGGCGCGCCCGTCCGCATCGGCAACGGCGAGAAGCTGTCGATCATCGCCGGTCCCTGCCAGATGGAAAGCCGCCAGCATGCGCTGGAGACGGCCCATGCGCTGAAGGAGATGGCCGATCGCCTGGGCGTCGGGCTGATCTACAAGACCTCGTACGACAAGGCCAATCGCACCTCGGCCTCGGCCCAGCGCGGCATCGGCCTGCACGACAGCCTGCCGATCTTCCAGGAAATCCGCGAGGCCACCGGCCTGCCGACCCTGACCGACGTGCACGAGACCAGCCACTGCCCCATCGTGGCGCAGGCGGTCGACGTCATCCAGATCCCGGCCTTCCTGTGCCGCCAGACCGACCTTCTAATCGCCGCCGCCAACACCGGCCGGGCGATCAACATCAAGAAGGGCCAGTTCCTGGCCCCATGGGACATGAAGAACGTCGTCGCCAAGGTGACCGGCGCGGGCAACCCGAACGTCATGGCCTGCGAGCGCGGCGCCTCGTTCGGCTACAACACCCTGGTCAGCGACATGCGCTCGCTGCCGATCATGAAGGAGATCGGTTGCCCGTTGGTCTTCGACGCCACGCACAGCGTCCAGCAGCCGGGCGGGCAGGGCACGTCCTCGGGCGGCCAGCGCGAGTTCGTCCCGACCTTGGCCCGCGCGGCCGTGGCGGTCGGTGTCGCCTGTGTCTTCATCGAGACCCATCCGGATCCGGACCACGCTCCGTCGGATGGCCCCAACATGGTGCCGATGAACCAGTTCGAAGCCCTGGTCGCCAACCTCCTGCGCTACGACGCCCTGACCAAGGCCGCTTAAGGCATGACCCGTCGCATCGTTCTCGTCACCGGCGGGGCGGGCTTCATCGGCAGCAACGTCGTGGCCCGCCTGTGTGAAGATCTAGCCCTGGACGTGGTCGTCTGCGACCGCCTGCGCGACGCGGCTTCAGGCAAGTGGCGCAACATCGCCAAGCACCCGATCGCCGACTTCGTCGCCCCCGAGCAGCTGACCGACTGGCTGGCCAAGCGCGGCGCCGAGGTCGAGCTGATCGTTCACATGGGCGCGGTGTCGTCGACCACCGAGCAGGACGCCGACAAGATCGTGCAATCCAACTTCGTGTTGTCGCGTGACCTCTGGGACTGGTGCGCACAGCACGGCAAACGCCTGATCTACGCCTCGTCGGCGGCGACCTATGGCGACGGGACGCAAGGCTTCGAAGGCAAGGATGATCTGGACAGCCTCCAGGCCTTGCGGCCGCTGAACGCCTATGGCTGGTCCAAGGCTTTGTTCGACATCTACGCCGTGCGCGAGGCCCATCGGGGCCGCGCCCCGGCCCAGTGGGCGGGCCTGAAGTTCTTCAACGTCTACGGCCCCAACGAGGACCACAAGGCCGGCATGAAGTCGGTCGTGGCCCAGATCTGGCCGCGCATAGCCGCGGGCGAAGGCGTGAAGCTCTTCAAGTCGCACCATCCGGACTATGAGGACGGCGGCCAGTTGCGGGACTTCGTCTATGTCCGCGACGTGGTCGACGTGATCATCTGGCTGGCCAAGAGCCCGGCCGTGAACGGCGTGTTCAACCTGGGCTCCGGCCACGCGCGCTCGTTCCGCGATCTGGCCGTGGCCGCGTTCGAGGCCGCCGGCCGCGAGCCTGACATCACCTATATCGACATGCCCGAGGTGCTGCGCGGCAAGTACCAGTACTATACCCAGGCCGACATGAGCCGCCTGCGGGCCGCCGGCTACAACGCGCCGATGACTCCATTGGAGGACGGCGTGGCCGACTACGTGGCCGGCTATCTGAACACCGAGGATCCCTACCTCTAGAGGACAGCGACCATGCCCACGCCGATCCAGGTCCAGTGCTGCATCGTCGGCGGCGGTCCGGCCGGCGTCATGGCCGGGCATCTGCTGGCGCGGGCCGGGATCGAAGTCGTGGTGCTGGAGAAGCACGGCGACTTCCTGCGCGATTTCCGGGGCGACACGGTCCATCCCTCGACCTTGCAGGCCATGGCGGACCTTGGCTTGCTCGAGGATTTCCTGAAGCTACCGCACACCGAGGTCGACGCGCTGTCCGGTGAGATCGGCGGCGAGGTCGTGCGCCTGGCCGACTTCCGCCACCTGCCGACCGCCGCGCGGTTTATCGCCCTGATGCCGCAGTGGGATTTCCTGAACTTCCTGGTCGAGCACTCGCGCCGATTTCCGGCGTTCAGGATCCTGATGAACGCCAAGGCGGCGGGCCTGCTGGTCGAGAACGGCCGCGTCGCCGGGGTCAGCGTCGAGACGCCTGACGGGGCGCTGGCGGTCCGGTCTCGCCTGGTGATCGCCGCCGACGGCCGAAGCTCGCTGATCCGCGACAAGGCAGGGCTGTCGGTGAAGGATCTGGGGGCGCCAATGGACGTGCTGTGGATGCGGCTGTCGCGCCGGCCCGAGGATCCCACCGAGATGCCGCTGGGGCGGATCAGCCAGGGGCGGATGTTCATCGCCATCCCGCGCGAGGGCTATTTCCAGTGCGGCTATGTCGCGACCAAGGGCGCGTTCGAAGGCATCAAGGCGGCCGGGATCGAGGCGTTCCGGCGGGACGTGGCGCTGGCGGGTCCCGCCCTGGCCGATCGCGTCGAAGAGCTGAAGAGCTTCGACGACGTCCACCTCTTGACCGTGACGGTCGACCGGCTGGCCCAGTGGGCGAAGCCGGGCCTGCTTTGCATCGGCGACGCGGCCCACGCCATGTCGCCGATCGGCGGGGTGGGGATCAACCTGGCCATTCAGGACGCCATCGCCACGGCCAACCTGCTGCACGACGCCTTCTCCGGCGAAGACGCGGCGCTGGATCGGCGCCTGACGGCTGTGCAGGCGCGGCGAGAGCCGGCAGTGAAGGCCATGCAGACGATCCAGCTGACTGTGCAGAACCGTGTGATCGGCGCTGTGTTGGGCGACAAAACCGTCAAGGCGCCGGCGCTGCTCAAGCTGTTCAACCTGTTCCCGGTCCTGCGCCGACTGCCCGCCCGGGTCATCGGCATGGGCTTTCGGATGGAGCGCGTGCGCTCGCCGGAGATCCACGGCGCCTGACCAAGCGGCAGGCTTGAGGGGCAGGGCTCGGCGGGCCTAGGCTCGTTCCCAACGAGATCAAGGGAGCGAGACATGGCCGGCATCGCCGCCTGGGGCGCCTATGCGCCGCGCCTGCGCCTGAGCCGCAAGGCGGTGACCGAAGCCAATGCCTGGGTCGCCCCGAACCTGAAGGCCAAGGGCAAGGGCGAGCGGACCATGGCCAACTGGGACGAGGACGCCTTGACCATGGCGGTCGAGGCGGCTCGCGACGCCCTGGGTCCTGGCGACGACCGTAGCCATATCGACAGCCTCTACTTTGCCTCGACGACCGCGCCGTTCGCCGACCGGCTTAGCGCGGGCATCGTCTCGGCGGCCCTGACCCTGGAGAAGTCGATCGCAGCCAGCGACGTCACCGGCTCGCAGCGCTGTGGCCTGACGGCGCTGGGCCAGGCGCTCTCGGCCGGCGGGACGTCGCTGGTCGCCGTCGGCGAGCATCGCAAGGCGCGCGCGGTCTCGGCCCAGGAGCTGGATTTCGGCGACGGCGCGGCGGCCTTCGTGGTCACGGGCGAGCCCGGCGCGGCCGAGTTGCTGGGCCGTGGCAGCGTCACCGATGACTTCGTCGACCACTTCCGGGGCGACGACGGCGGCTTCGACTATTACTGGGAGGAGCGATGGATCCGCGACGAGGGCATCGTGAAGCTGGTCCCGCCGGCTATCCGCAAGGCGCTGGAGGTTGCGGTGCTAAGCGCTTCTCATGTCGATCATTTCTGCTTTCCGTCGACCTTCTCTGGCATGGCCGGGACGCTGGCCAAGACCGTCGGGATCAAACCCGAAGCGGTCCGCGACAACCTCGCCGCCGTGATGGGCGAGGCCGGCTGCGCGCACGGGCCGATCATGTTGGCGCAGGCGCTCGAGGATGCGAAGCCGGGCGAAGTGATCCTGGTCGCCCAGTTCGGCCAGGGCGCCGAGGCGCTGGTCTTCCGCGCTACCGGCCAGGGGCGGCGCCCGGCGCGAGGCGTCACGGGCTCGTTGGCCGACCGGCAGGAAGAGACCAACTACCTGAAGTTCCTGACCTTCAACGGCCTCGTCGAATGGGACAAGGGCATGCGGGCCGAGAAGGACAACAAGACGGCCCTGACCACCCTCTATCGCAACGAGGACATGATCCTGGGCCTGGTCGGCGGCCGCTGCCGCGAGACCGGCGTCGTGCAGTTCCCGCGCACCCGCATCTCGGTCGCGCCGAACAATCCCGCCGTCGACACCCAGGAGCCGTACCGCTTCGCCGAGCGCCGCGCGAGCGTTCTGAGCTATTCGGCAGATTATCTTACCTTTTCCATGGCTCCGCCGAACCACTACGGGATGATCGTCTTCGAGGGCGGCGGGCGGATCATGATGGACATCACCGACGTCGCGCCGGGTGATGTCGAGACCGGCCTGCCGGTGCGGATGGTGTTCCGCATCAAGGAGGTCGACGAGAAGCGCGGCTTCGTCCGCTACTTCTGGAAGGCCACGCCCGACCGCACGGCCGTCGCCAATCAATCAGTTCAAGCCGCCGAATAAGGGAGACCGTCATGCCGCAGGGTATCCGGGACAAGGTCGCCATCCTCGGGATGGGCTGTTCCAAGTTCGGCGAGCGCTGGGACGCCGGCCCCGACGACCTGATGGTCGAGGCCTATCTGGAAGCCATGCAGGACGCCGGCATCGAGCCGACCCAGCTGGACGCGGCCTGGTTCTCGACCCACATCGACGAGATCGGCTCGGGCAAGGGCGGCACGCCGCTGTCGATCGCCCTGCGCCTGCCCAACATCGCCGTCACCCGGGTCGAGAACTTCTGCGCTTCGGGCTCGGAGGCTTTCCGAGGCGCGGTCTACGCCGTGGCGGCCGGCGCGGCCGACATCGCCCTGGCCGTCGGCGTCGAGAAACTGAAGGACACCGGCTATGGCGGCCTGCCGGTCGCCAATCCGGGCACGCTGAACCCGCAGGTCATGCCGAACGGCTCGGCGCCGGGCAACTTCGCCCAGCTGGCCAGCGCCTATCGCGCCAAGCATGGTGTTTCCAAGGATGACCTGAAGCGCGCGATCGCCCACGTGTCGGTCAAGAGCCACGCCAACGGCGCCAAGAATCCCAAGGCTCACCTGCGCAAGCCGATCACCGCCGAGCAGGCCCTGGCCGCGCCGATGATCGCCGAGCCTTTGGGCCTGTTCGACTGCTGCGGGGTTTCCGACGGCGCGGCCGCCGCGATCGTCACCACGCCCGAGATCGCCCGCAGCCTGGGCAAGCACGACCTCGTCACCGTCAAGGCCCTGCAGCTGTCGGTCTCGAACGGTTACGAGAGCCAGTACAACGGCTGGGACGGCAGCCACTTCCACACCGCCCGCATCGCCGCCGGCAAGGCCTATCGCGAGGCCGGCATCGAGCGGCCGCGCGAGCAGATCTCGATGATGGAGGTGCACGACTGCTTCTCGATCACCGAGCTGGTGACGATGGAGGACCTCTTCATCTCGCCCGAGGGCCAGGGCTGGCGCGACCTGCTGGATGGCTTCTACGACGCTGACGGCGGGGTGCCGTGCCAGATCGACGGCGGCCTCAAGTGCTTCGGCCACCCGATCGGCGCCTCGGGCCTGCGGATGCTGTACGAGATGTACCTGCAGCTCCAGGGCCGGGCCGGCGAGCGCCAGCTTTCCAACCCGGTTTTCGGCATGACCCACAACCTGGGCGGCGCGCCGGCCAGCAATGTCTGTTCGGTCGCCATCATAGGCCAGGAAGGGGCTTAAAGCGGCGCGAGCGTTGGTGTACCCAAGGTCGCATGGGCGGTCAGTTCAAAGGCTTCAAGCGCTGGATCTTCGCCGGGGTGGTGCTGTTCCTGGCGCTGATCCTCGGGGCGGCCTTCATCTGGCGCTACGACATCCTGAGCAACGCCCTGGATCCCAAGGTCCCGTTCCTGACCTATCACCCGCCGCCCGCGCCGGATTACGGCAAGCGGACCTCGTGGGCGCTGCTGCCCAAGGACGCCGCCGGACCGGCGCCGGCCGACCGGCCCGTGGACGTGTTCTTCGTTCATCCGACCACCTTCGACGGCGGCCGCGACTGGAATGGCGGCATCGAGCAGCCCAAGGCCCAGCGGTTCCTGTCGCGGGTTGTCATCCCGAATTATGCCGGGCCGTTCGACCGCGTTGGGCGCGTGTTCGCGCCGCGTTATCGCCAGGCCAGCCTTTACACCTACCTGACCCTCCGTGATGACGCGCGCGAAGCGCGGCGCTTCGCCTATGGCGACGTCCTCCAGGCCTTCCGCGCCTATCTGGTGCGGTATGGCCATGACCGGCCGTTCATCATTGTCGGGGTCGAGCAGGGCGGGTCCCTGGCCGCGCGGCTGCTGCGCGAGGAGATCGCCGCCAAGCCCGAGCTGCGCAAGCGCCTGGTCGCGGCCTATCTGATCGAGACCGCCGTGCCCGCCGACGAATATGCCCCCGACGCGCCGCTGCCCGCCTGCGAGCGCAAGGCCGAGATCGATTGCGTCGCGGCCTGGATTTCGGCGCCCGAGGGCGACTTCCAGCGCGTGCAGGAGCTGATCGGCCGGTCGCTGATCTGGGACGGCTCGGACCAGTTGGTGAACCTGGAAGGCCGCACGCCCCTGTGCTTCAACCCGCTGCTGGGCGGCGTGTCGTTGGAACGGGCGCCGGCGCGGCTGAACCTGGGCGCGACCAACGCCACCGGGCTGGAGTGGGGCGCCCGGCCGGCGTTCCTGCAACGCCAGGTCTCGGCTCGCTGCGAGAACGGCGTGCTACGCACCAGCAAGCCCAAGTCCAGTTCGCTGCGCGACAGCGGCTCGTGGGCCGATCGGCGCAAGGTGGACGCCTACAACCTGTTCTATGCGGATCTGGAGGCAGACGCCCTGGCGCGGGCCGCCGCCATGACCGGCAAGCCGCTAGCCGCCGCGTCCGTCATCGAGCAAGGCCGCTAGACCGCCATAGCCGGGCTGGTCGATGGCGATCTGGCCGATCGCCGTGGCGCGCAAGTGGGCCAGCAACGCCGGGTGCAGCGGATCGATGGCGCCGTTCCGCAGCGCCTCGCAGAGCTTGGCGTTGAGCGTGGCGTAGTCACCGGTCTCGCCCAGCAGCGCCGTCAGCCGCTCGATCGCCTCGGCCTCCAGCCGAGCGCCATGCTCGGCCTCGCGGGCCAGGGTGGCGCGGGCGTTGTCGGTGACACGGGTCAGGAAGGCCTGGCGAGCGTCGCCGGGGATGGCGGGCTCGGCCTCGAAGGCGGCGATGGCCTCGGTCAGCTCGGCGGCGGTCGGATGGCTGATCATGAAATTTTCCCCATTGGCGCCTCCATCAGCGCCACGAGGTCGATCTCGGTCTCGCTGGTCCTCCGGCCGATCATGGCGCGCTCGATCGAGCGGTCCTGACCACTTGCGAAGCTCTGGTGCATCATCAGGCACATGACGCCCCACTTCAGCGAGCCAAGGGCCTGCCAGAAGCGGACGCGATCCAGATCGATGCCGCCGCCGTGGCCCGCCAGCAGTCCGGCATAGTCGCCGAAGCCGCCGACAGGCTTGCGCCACTCGCCGAAGCGCCAGGAGTTGACGCAGATCCAGCCCAAGTCCTCGGCCGGGTCGCCCAAATGGGCCAACTCCCAGTCCAGCACGCCGACCAGGCCCCCCTTGGGATGGATCATCAGGTTGCCGTTCCTGAAGTCGCCGTGGACCAGCACCGGCCGCTCGGGCGGGGGCGGGGCGATGGCTTCGAGCCAGCGGAAGGCAGCCTCCAGGATTGGCCGCTGGGCGCCGAGCTCGCGATAGATGGCCTCGTAGCGCGCCAGCTCGCCCCGCGCGTCCGAGGTGGCCAGGTCCGGCAGCGCTTCGGTCGGCACGGCGTGGATCCGCGCCAGCACCTCGCCGCAGCGCCGCGCCAGGCTCGGACGCACGTCGGCGAAGGCCTCGTCCCGGACGATGCGGCGGCCCAGGGTCTCGCCCTCCAGCCGGCGCATGACATAGGCCTCGCCCAAGGCGTCCTCCGGCGCGCAGACATGGACCACGCAGGGCGCCGGGGCGCCGGCCTGGTCGGCCGCGCGGATCAGGGCGGCTTCGGACGCCAGGGGCAGGGCGGTCTCGCGCATCGCCGCGCCGTCCGGGCGTCTGCGCAGGATCAACGGCGTCCCGTCGTCGAGGTCGAAGGACCAGGTTTCCAGGCTGGCGCCGCCGGACAGGCGGCGGGCATTCATCGCGCTGGTCGCGGCCGGCGACAGGCGCGGAGCGAGGCGGTCGAGGGCGGCGGCGACGTCCATGGAGGGAAGCTTCCAGCCTTCACGCCACGTCAGGCAAGCCCTCCCGCATCTTTACGGCGAGCCCGGCGCGCCTTACGCAACGAGGCTCGACTTTCGCTGTTCAGGATTTCCAATGCCCTCCGGTCTCGCCGCGCTGCTCGATGACGTCGCCGGCATTACCAAGCTCGCCGCCGCCTCGCTGGACGACGTCGGCGCCGCCGCCGGCAAGGCCGGGTCCAAGGCCGTGGGCGTGGTGGTGGACGACACGGCGGTGACGCCCGGCTACGCCATGGGCTTCACGCCCGATCGCGAGCTGCCGATCGTCTGGAAGATCGCCCTGGGCAGCTTGCGCAACAAGCTGCTGTTCCTGCTGCCCGGCGCCCTGCTGCTGAGCGCCTTCGCGCCGTGGGCGGTGACGCCGCTGCTGATGATCGGCGGCGCCTATCTGGCGTTCGAGGCCACGGAAAAGGTGATGGAAGCCTTCACGCCCGAGAGCGAGGGCGAGGCCGTCGAGGAGCTGGCGCTGAGCGGTCCCGAGCTTGAGAAGGTGAAGGTCAACGGCGCCATCCGCACCGACTTCATCCTGTCGGCCGAGATCATGGCCATCGCCCTGGCCGACGTCTCCAGCGAGCCGCTGGCGATCCAGGCCGGCGCCCTGGCCCTGGTCGGGGTGCTGCTGACCATCGGCGTCTATGGCGCGGTGGCGCTGATCGTGAAGATGGACGACATCGGCCTGCACCTGTCGCGGGGCAAGTCCAAGGGCCTGCGCGGCTTCGGTCGTGGTCTGGTCAAGGCCATGCCCTGGACCATGGAGGCCCTGACCGTGATCGGTACGGCGGCCATGCTGTGGGTCGGCGGCGGCATCATCGTCCACGGCCTGGAGAAGTTCCACCTCACGCCGATCCCACACTGGGTCGAAGGCTTCTCGCACTGGGCCGGCCAGGTTCCGGGCGTCGGCGCCCTGACCGGGTGGCTGGCCTTCGCGCTGGGCTCGGCCGTTGTCGGTCTGGTCATCGGCGGCGTTCTGGCGGGCGTGATGCATCTCTGGCATCACCGCAAGGGCGCGGCGGCGCACTAGTCGCGCGCTAACCCGCCTCGTTCAGCGGCGAGGCCGGTTTCCAGTCGAACAGTTCCTGCAGCATCCTCAGGGCCTGGCCGCGCGGCGAGGTCAGGTCGGGATCGCGCGCCAGGATCAGTCGGGCGTCGTCGGCGGCGACGGCGATCAGGTCGCGGTGGGCGACCGGGTCGGCCAGACGGTAGGCCGGGAAGCCGCTCTGCTTGAGGCCCAGCGGGTCGCCGCCGCCCCGCAGTTCCAGGTCTTTCTCGGCAATTTCGAAACCGTCGTCGCTGCGACGCAGGATGTCGAGCCGCTGCTGGGCCACTTCCGACAGCGGCGGGTCGTAGAGCAGGACGCAGGAGCTTTCGCGCGTGCCCCGGCCGACGCGGCCGCGCAGCTGGTGCAGCTGGGCCAGGCCGAAGCGGTCGGCGTGCTCGATGACCATGATGCTGGCGTTGGGGACGTTGACCCCAACCTCGACCACCGTGGTGGCGACCAGCACGCTGACCTCGCCATCGACGAAGCGCTGCATGACCGCGTCCTTCTCGGCCGCGGGCATCTGGCCGTGGACCAGGCCGACGCCGGGCAGGTGGCGGGCCAGGTCGGCGGCGCGGTCCCCGGCGGCGCGCAGGTCGACCTTGTCGGACTCCGACACCAGCGGGCAGATCCAGAAGGCCTGGGCGCCGCCGGCGATGGCGCTGCGCAGGCGGTCGACGATCTCGGGCACGCGCGGGGTCGGCGCGGCGCGGGTGGCGACCGGCGTGCGGCCCGGCGGCTTCTCGTCGATGCGCGAGACGTCGAGATCGCCGAAGACCGTCAGCTCCAGCGTGCGTGGGATCGGCGTGGCCGACATGGCTAGGAGATGGACGCCTTCACCCTTGTCCTGCAGTCGACGGCGCTCGTTGACGCCGAAGCGGTGCTGTTCGTCGATGATGGTCAGCGCCAGGCGATCGAAGACGACGTCGTCCTGGAACAGGGCGTGGGTGCCGACGGCGACGTGATGCGTCCCGTCAGCCAGGCCCAGAAGCTTGGCCGACCGGCCGGCGCCCTTGTCGCGGCCAGTCAGCAGGATCACCGACAGGCCCAGCGCCTGGAGCGGGGCGGCGATGGTCTCGAAGTGCTGGCGGGCCAGGATCTCGGTCGGGGCCATCAGGGCGGACTGGAAGCCAGCGCCGGCGGCGTCGGCCATGGCCAGCATGGCCACCACGGTCTTGCCCGAACCGACATCGCCTTGCAGCAGCCGGCTCATGCGCTCGCCGGAGGCCAGGTCGCCGCGAATCTCGGAGAGGCTGCGGATCTGGGCGCCGGTCAGCCTGAAGGGCAGGGCCTTCTCGGCAGCGTCCGACAGATCGCCGGCCGGGATGCGGGGCCCCGGTGTCGAGCGACGCGAGGCCTTGCGCTGGGCCAGGGCCAGCTGGTGGGCCAGCAGCTCGTCATAGGCCAGGCGTCGGCGCGGGCGGGCCAGGGGCGAGAGGTCGGCCTCGCTGGCGGGGGCATGCAGGGCCGCCAGGGCCTCACGCCAGCCGGGCAGCTTCTCGCGCTCGCGCCAGGCGGCATCCTGCCATTCGGGCAGTTCGGGCGCTCGATTCAGGGCCTCGAGAGCGAACTTGCGGAAGGTGCGGGACGGCAGACCGTGGGTGGCCGGATAGACCGTCTCGATCTCGGGAATGTCGCCGGCCCGTTCCTCGTCGACGATGTAGTCCGGATGGGCGATCTGGAACTCGGAGGCGTAACCGTCGGGGCGCTCGACCTTGCCGCTGACGGCGCGACGGGCGCCCTTGGGGTTCTGGCGCTCCAGGTGCGGACCGTGGCCCTTGAACCAGATCAGGGTCAGGAAGCCCGTGCCATCCCAGGCGCGGATTTTCCACGGCTGGTTCGAGCGGTGCGGCGGGAAATGAGCGTCGATGGTGACGACGAAGGTCTGAACCTGGCCCTCGACGGCCTGGTCGACCGTGGTCACGCTGCGCCGGATCAGGCTGGTCGGGGCTGTGAACAGCACGTCTCGCGTGATCGGGCCAGCCAGCTTCTCGACCAGCGGCGCGACACGGGGGCCCACGCCCTTGAGCGTGGACACCGAGGTGAACAGGGGAAAGAGAATCTCCGGGCGCATCTGGCGGGACCTTAGCCGCGTCAGCGCCCGGACAGCAGACCTTAGTCCGCCTTATTCATGATCGGCTGCAGCGCGATCACGATGTCGGAATATTCGTCGGCCCGCGAGGCGCCCGAGACGTTCAGGCGGGTGTACAGCCAGGTCGCGCCATAACGGGCGTAGGCCTCGGACCAGCGGCCCTTGGAGTCGATCAGGTTGTTGGCTTCCCCGGCGTAGACGACAGCCCCCTTGGCGTCGACATAGACGTAGTTGCCGGCGATCGTGGTGTTTGGATCGCCGTTCTCAGCCAGCTTGTAGCGGTACACGGCGCCCGATGCGCCCTTGAGTTCGATGTAAGGCTTCACGCTGTCCTCGCCATAAAACGCCACCCGGCGTAGGGCTTTCGATTCAATGTTTTAGAGCGCGTTATGAGCAGCGAGGCCGCCTACGCATTCGCCTAACGCGATACCACGACGTGAAGCGTCCCGTGGGCCAAATTATGGCCTCCAAGGGACTACTGCAGGACGCCTGACCTGGCCAGGAACCGACGAGTCCGTTCCTCGCGAGGAGCCGCGAGAAGCTGGCGTGAAGGTCCTTGCTCTACGATCACGCCGCCGTCCATGAAAATCGTGCGATCGGCCACATCTCGCGCGAAATCCATCTGGTGAGTGACGATGACCATGGTCCGTTTCTCGGCCGCGAGGTCACGGATCACCGCCAGCACCTCGCCGACCAGTTCGGGGTCGAGAGCAGAGGTCGGCTCATCGAAGAGGATGACGTCCGGGTCCATGGCCAGGGCGCGGGCGATGGCGCAGCGCTGCTGCTGGCCGCCGGACAGGGCCGCGGGATAGGCGTCGATGCGCGCGCCCAGGCCAACCTTTTCCAGGAGAGCGATTCCCTTGGCGCGAGCCTGGGTGGGATCGGCCTTGCGAACCACGATCGGGCCCTCGATCACGTTTTCCAGCGCAGTGCGATGCGGGAACAGGTTGAAGTTCTGGAAGACGAAGCCGACCCGGCCGTTCAGCGCCCTGGCCAGCGGAACCTTGCCGCCGTCGATGACGCCCGCGATGGTCAGAGCGCCGCCGTTCAGGGGTTCCAGGCCGGCCAGGCAGCGCAACAGCGTGCTCTTGCCCGAGCCGCTGGGGCCGATGATCGCGACGACCTCGCCCGGTGCGACGGTCAGGTCGACGCCGGCGAGTACGGGTGTGTCGCCAAAGCTCTTCTTCAGGTCCTTGGCCTCGATCGCGCTCATCGGCGGCCCTCCGAGACGCGCCGCTCGAGGCGGTGCTGCAGCGCCGCCAGGACGGTCGAGACGATCCAGTAGATGGCCGCCGCGGCCAGGTACATCGTGAAGATCTCGTAGGTGCGTGCGGTGATCAGCTGGGCCTGGCGGAACAGCTCGGGCACCTGGATGGTGGCGGCCAGGGACGTGTCCTTGACCAGGCCGATGAAGCTGTTGGACAGCGGCGCCACGGCAGTGCGGGCGGCCTGGGGCAGGATCACCCGGCGCAGGGTCTGGCCGCGGCTCATGCCCAGTACGCTGGCGGCCTCCCACTGGCCCTTGTCGACGGCGGCGATGGCGCTGCGCAGGATCTCGCAAGCATAGGCGGCGACGTTCAGCGAGAAGCCGATGCCGGCCGCGACGAGCGGCGGCATCTCCAGCCCGAACTGAGGCAGGCCGTAGTAGATCAGGAACAGCTGCACCAGGAGCGGCGTGCCGCGGAAGGCCGAGACGTAGACCGCCGCCGGCCAGCGCAGCAACGCCGTGCGCGACAGACGCATCAGGGCCAGGCCGAAGCCCAGCATGACGCCGACGCCCATGCCTATAATGCTGAGCAGCACCGTGTAGCCGGCGCCTTTCAGCAACAGGGGCGCCGACTGGCGCAGCAGGTCGAAGCCGGTTTCCATGGCGCTAGTGGGTCACGTCCTGACCGAACCACTGCTGCGAGATCGCCGTCAGCTTGCCGTCGGCGCGCAGAGCGTTGATGGCCTGGTCGATCACGACCTTCAGGCCTGGATCCTTCTTCATGGCCACGCCCGCGCCCTGGGCGGCGAAGGGCGGGCCCGAGGCGACGAATTCCGGCGAGGTCTTGATGAAGTCGGCGGCGACCAGGCGGTCATTCAGCACCACGTCGGTGCGGCCGGCGCGCAGGTCCTGGTACTTGGTCGGATCGTCGTCATAGGTGCGCACGTCGGCGCTGGGGACGTTGGCGCGGATCCACTGCTCGTAGTTGGTGCCCAGACCCACGCCGACCTTCTTGCCGGCCAGGTCCTCGGGCTTTTCCAGGCCCGGACGGTCCTTGAGTTTGATGATCTGGATGCCCGAGACCGTGTAGGGCTCGGAGAAGTCGTACTTGGCCTGGCGGTCGGGCGTGATGACGATCTGGTTGATCACCACGTCGACGCGGCCCGATTCCAGAGAGCCCAGCAGGCCCGCGAACGGGGCCGGATGGAACTCGGCCTTCAGGCCCAGCTGGGCGGCCAGAGTCTTGGCGAAGTCGACCTCGAAGCCGGCCAGCTGGCCGCTCTTATCCTGGAAGTTGAACGGCGGATAGGTGCCTTCCAGCCCCACGCGCAGCACGCCGGACGCCTTGATCCTGTCCCAGGCGCCGCCCTCGGCCGCGGGTTTCCGGGCGCAGGCGGCGATCAGGGCAAGGCCGAGACCGGAAAGGACGGCGCGGCGGGCAGGGAATCGCATCGGACGGACCTTGGGACGAAACAATCCTGCCCAGTTCTATACGGAGCCGCATCGTTCGCTAGTCCGAACATGGTGCGGCGGCCCGAACGTGACCGCGATTTAAGCTGACGGCAGGGCGGACTCGGGGCCTGCTCCAAACTTCAGCCTTGGAGGGGACATGGCTCAAGCATTCGACCCGGCCGCCGCGACGGCCGCCTATCTGGCCCAACTGCCGCCGGAGGCGCATCTCAAGGCCCAGCACTACACGCAGGGCGGCCACTGGTTGCTGCTGTGGGGCTTCATCGTTTCGGTCGCCGTGTCCTGGATCATCATCCGCACCGGCGTGCTGACGCGGGTTGAGCAGGGTGTTGAGCGCAAGAAGGGCCGGCCGTTCCTGGCCAGCCTGGCAGTCGGCGCGGTCTATTTGCTGATCAGCTGGATCCTGGAGTTGCCCTGGGCGATCTATACCGACTGGCTGCGGCAGAAGCAGTACGGCCTGACCAGCCAGGCGTTCGGCGGCTGGATGGGCGAGAACCTGATGGCGACCGCCATCTCGGTCGTCTTCACGTCGCTGTTCCTGGCCTTGCTGTACCTGCTGATCCGTCGCGCGCGGCGCCTGTGGTGGCTTTGGGCTGGCGGGCTGACGGCGGCGTTCATCGTGTTCGGCCTGCTGATCGCGCCAATCTATATCGAGCCGCTGTTCAACAAGTACACGCCCGCGCCGGCCGGGCCCGTGCGCGACGAGGTCGTGGCCATGGCCAAGTCCGTGGGCATCCCCAGCGACAAGATCTTCGTCTACGACGGCTCCAAGCAGTCCAACGCCTATACCGCCAACGTCTCGGGCCTGGGCGGCTCGGCTCGGGTGGCCATGAGCGACGTGATGTTCAAGAAGGGCGCCGACATCGCCGAGGTGCGCGGCGTCGTGGGCCACGAGATGGGCCACTACGCCCATCAGCACGCCCTGTGGATCGTCGGCATCTTCAGCGCCATCGCGGTCGCGGCCTTCTTCGTCGTCGACCGGACGTTCCCCTGGTTCGCCAGCGTGCTGAACGCCAAGGGCGTGACCGGGATCGCCGATCCGGCCGGCCTGCCGGTGCTGGCGGTGATCATGGCGGTGCTGGGCCTCGTGGGCGGGCCGATCACCAACAGCCTGATCCGCACGACCGAGGCCGACGCCGACCGCTACAGCCTCGTTCACTTCAACGAGCCCGACGGCTTGGCCAAGGCCCTGGTCAAGACCATCGAGTACCGCGCCGCCACGCCTTCGGCGCTGGAGGAAGCGCTGTTCTACGACCATCCGGCCGTGGGCGTGCGTATCCGTCGCGCCATGGACTGGAAGGCGACGCATCCCAAGTCCTGACTCGCTCAACGTCCACCGGAGACCTGATCATGAAGGCCCTGTTGTTTGCGTTCGCCCTGACCGCCGCCGTCCCGCTGTCGCCCGCCATGGCCCAGGCGCCGGCCGCAGCGGCGTCCGCCGATACGGCCGCGCTGGAGGCGCTGAACGGCGAATGGCTGACGGCCTACAAGACCCGCGACGCCGCGGCCCTGGACCGTGTGCTGGCTGATGACTTCCAGGGGATCTATCCGAACGGCCGGATCATGACCAAGGCCGACCTGCTCAAGCTGGCGACCAATCCAGCGCGGGCGATCGAGGCGGTCAGCTGGGAGGATGTGAAGATCGTCGTGATCGGCGACGTCGCGGTGCTGCGCGCCCGCACGCGCATGAGCGGCAAGGGCGCCGATGGCCCCTTCGCCAGTCTCAACGACTTCGCCGACGTCTACGTCAAGCGCGGCGGGACCTGGAAGGCGATCTCGGCGCACGTCGTCCGGGTCGAGTGACCCGCCACACCGTGCGCCGGATCACGGCCTAGCGCTTGCGGACGAACACCGTGCCGGCCGAATAGCCGGCGCCGAAGCTGCAGATCAGCCCCGTCTCACCGGCCGCGAAATCGTCATTGGCCGTATGGAAGGCGATGATCGAGCCGGCCGAGCTGGTGTTGGCGTAGGCGTCCAGGATGATGACGTTCTCGCCTGGGGCGGGATCACGGCCCAGCACCTTGCGGCCGATCATCTCGTTCATGTTGATGTTGGCCTGGTGCAGCCACAGGCGCTTGAGGCCCGTCGGGTCGATGCCCAGGTCGCCGGCGTGCTCGACGATCATCTCGCTGACCATCGGCACCACCTCGCGGAACACCTTGCGGCCTTCCTGGACGAACAGCTTGTCCTTGGCGCCGACGCCTTCCGGGGCGGCGCGGTTCAGGAAGCCGAAGTTGTTGCGGATGTTGTTCGAGAACTGGGTCTTCAGGCGTGTGCCCAGGATCTCCCAGCCGGCCTGCGCCTGGTCGGCGTCCTCGACGATCACGGCCGTGGCCACGTCGCCGAAGATGAAGTGGCTGTCGCGATCCTTGAAGTTCAGGTGGCCCGAGCAGATCTCGGGATTGACCATCAGCACGGCCTTGGCGCTGCCCGTCGTGACGAAGTCGGCGGCCGTCTTGATCCCGAAGGTGGCCGACGAGCAGGCGACGTTCATGTCGAACGCGAAGCCCTCGATGCCAAGGGCTTGCTGGACCTCGATGGCCATGGCCGGGTAGGGGCGTTGCATGTTCGAGGCGGCGCAGATCACCGCGCCGATCTCGCTGACCGGCTTGCCCCAGCGTTCGATGGCCTGCTTGGCCGCTTCGACCGCCATCTCGGCCAGGATCGACAGCTCGTCGTTGCTGCGCTCGGGGATCACCGGGCGCATCAGGTCGGGATCGATGATGCCGTCCTTGTTCATCACGAAGCGCGACTTGATGCCCGAGGCCTTCTCGATGAACTCGGGCGAGGAGGGGGCCAGGGCGATGACATCGCCGGCCGCGATGGCCTCGGCGTTGGCGGCGTTGAATCGCTCGACGAAGGTGTTGAAGGCCTCGACCAGCTCGGCGTTGGAAATGCTGTGCGGCGGGGTGAACAGCCCCGTGGCGGCGATGACGGCTTGCGGCAAGACGACGGTCCCGATGATGCGCGCGGACCGCCTTCTCTTGGGGAGCGGAGCCCGCGTTCTGACGCTTGTTTGGATCGTAGATAGCATGGAAGACGGCGACGTCATCACTGCGGCTTTTCGGCCACGACACGGAATGGTCTCAAACGGGACCGTGAACCGCCGCATGCCCGCCGCGTTATCCGCCTAGCCCTAGGCTGGCTGAGGGAGCTGAAGACTACGAGTAGAATAGGAGTACAACAATGAAGACTCTCATCGCCACCACCCTGGTCGCTGGTTCGGTTCTTGCGGCTCCGCTCGTTGCTCAGGCTCAGAATTCGACGGATGTCTATGGTTCGGTGAACTATGGTCAAACTCGGACGCGAGGCGCGGACACCGGCGCTATTCAAGGTCGCGTGGGCGCCAAGTTTACGCCTAATTTCGGCGTCGAGGCCGAAGTGGCTGGCGGCGTCGATGGCGACAAGGTCTACACGCCCGGCGGTCCGGCTAGCGTGAAGGTCGAGCACCAGGCCGCCGCCTATGCCGTCGGCTACCTGCCCGTGACCCCCAATCTCGATCTCCTGGGCCGCGTCGGTTACGGCACGACCAAGTTCGACACCAAGAACCCGGCCGCGACCGAGTTCGACGGCAGCCGCGAAAGCTGGAACTACGGTGTCGGCGCGGAATACAAGTTCGACGCCAAGAACGGCCTGCGCGCCGACTGGACCAAGTCGGAATACACCAAGAGCGATCTAAGCTCGAACACGGTGTCGGTGGGCTACGTCCGCCACTTCTAGCCGCGGCTTGCCGAACTGAACGACGGCGCGCTCCTCGCGGGGCGCGCCGTTTTCATGTCCGGGCCTAGACGATCGACCGGAAGGGGCGGCTCAGGAAGCGCGATCCGGCGAGCCCGTAGCGCCAGGGAAGATCGACCGCCTTGGTGATCCCGATGCGCGGACCTTCGATCACCTTGATCGGCCCGGGTGCGGGCTCCAGCCGAAACGGTGGTTCAGCCATCGGCAGGTTGTTATGGCCGGCGTCGATCGCCATCGCCTGGCAAAGACGGCCGGGACCGGCGGCCAGCTTGTGGACATCCGTCAGCCCGCGCCGGGCGATCATGCGGTCCAGGCCCTCGGTCGGCTCCAGGGCGCGGAACAGGACCGCCGCGCCGGGATGTGGGCCGCAGACGAGGTTCAGGCACCAGTGAAGACCGTACGAGCGATAGACATAGGCTCGGCCGATCGGACCGAACATCGGGGCGTTGCGCACGGTGGGGCCCGAGAAGGCGTGCGAAGCCGCATCGTCGATGTCGTAGGCTTCGGTCTCGACGACGACACCGCCGACCCCGTCGAAGGTCAACAGGGCGCCGATCAGGCTGCGCGCCACCTCCGGCGAGGGGCGGGTGAGGTCGATCATGCGATCTGGTCCATCCGGCACTGCTGCGGCGCCTTGTCGGGTCGGAAGCGTAGCAGCCTGGTTCCGTGGCGAAACCGGCCGCCGGAGACATGATCGAACGAAACCTCGACGACCAACTCCGGTTTTAGCGGCGTCCACTGACTGGAGCGCTCGTCGGACCAGCGACTTGGGCCGCCGGGCGCATCGCCGGTGAATCCGCTGCCGCCGGCCAGGGCCTCCAGGCGCCGCGTAAGCTCCGGCTTGTCGGCGGCCGCAAGGCCCGAAGTGAAGCCGACATGGTTCAGCCGGCCGGCGTCGTAGAGCCCCAGGAGCAGCGAGCCGACGAGCTTGCCGCCCTGGGCGTAGCGGAAGCCGCCGACGACGCAGTCCGCGGTCCTGCGCCGCTTGACCTTGACCATGGCGCGCTCGCCCTCGGCATAGGGGCCGTCCAGGCGCTTGGCGACGACGCCTTCCAGTTGGCCCGCGTCCAGCCAGGCCTGGGCTTGCGCTCGGTCTTCCGTGCCCTGGGTCAGCACGAGGCCGGGCTGGTCGTGACGCGCGACGAACCTTGCGAGCGCTGTCCTACGTTCGCGAAGCGGCCTGGTGCGAAGGTCCGCACCGTCGGGTGCTTGCAGCATGTCGAAAACGACCAGCACAGCCGGGGTCTCGCCGGCCAGTCGCCGAATGCGGCTTTCGGCGGGATGCAGCCGCATCTGCAGCGCTTCGAAGGAATAGGTCCCGTCCGCCGGGATCAGCAGTTCGCCGTCGATCGCGAAGCCGTTCTCCGGCAGGCTCGACAGCCAGGCGACGACCTCGGGAAAGTAGCGGCTCAGCGGCTTGCCGGACTTGGCCTGTAGAATGACCTCGGCGCCGTCTCGAAAGGCCAGGCAGCGAAAGCCGTCCCACTTGGGCTCGAACCACCAGCCGGGTCCATCCGGCAGGCTTTCGGTCGACTGGGCCTCCATGGGAGCGGCGTGGACGAGACGGGCGGATGCGCGGGCCATGAGAGATCAACCGAGCGGCGGGCAAATCGTTCACGCGCCGCGCGATGGCTTGACGATCGCCGCCTACTCGGCAATCTGAACGGTAATAAGTTACGGGGGAGACGCGTCGGGTTTGGACAAGGCGCTGCTGATTCAGTTGGGCGGCTCGCTGGCCGGCGTGGTTCTGCTCGTGGCGATCGCGGCCTGGTTCGGGGTGGCCCGGGCGACCCCGCCGCTGGACGCCGAGGCAGCCCGGGCCCTGTTGGTTGTGGAGTTTCCCGACCATCGGCCAGACGCCGTGTGGATCGCGGCCGACGGCGCGGGCCTGATCGCCCGCGAAGGCGCGCTGGCCCTGGTGCTGTACCGACGTGGCGACGGCTATGTCGCGCGCGACCTGCCGTGGAGTACGATCGCCGCCTTGAGGCCTAGCAATGGCCGGCTCCTGGTGCGCCTGTCCGACGCTCGTCCCGTCTTCGCCGTCGCCGATGATGTCTGGCCGCCGAGGGAGCTTGCCTGATGCTGAAAGCCGCCTTCGATCCCGTCCAGATGGCCATCCCGTTCTTCGTGCTGGCGGTGATCCTCGAAATCCTGCTGGGCCGCTTTACCAAAGCCAAGGCCAACTACGAGGCCCGCGACGCGGCCGTGTCGCTGACCATGGGCTTTGGCAGCACCGTGGCGGGCCTGCTGTTCGGGGGCGTGATCTTCGCCGTGACGGTGTGGGTCTGGCATCACCGGCTTTTCACCATCCCGATGACCGCTGTCTGGGCCTGGGTCGTACTCTTTCTGGCCGAGGACCTGACCTATTACTGGTTTCATCGCCTGGCGCACGAGCGGCGGGTCTGGTGGGCCAGCCACGTCAACCACCACACCTCGACCCACTACAACCTGACCACCGCCCTGCGTCAGACCTGGACCGGTGGTGTCGCCGGCACCTGGCTGCTGTGGCTGCCGCTGACCTTCCTGGGCTTTCCGCCGGCCATGGTGGCGATCCAGAAGGGGATCAGCCTCGTCTATCAGTTCTGGATCCACACCGAGGTGATCAAGCGCATGCCGCGCTGGTTCGAGGCGGTGTTCAACACACCCTCGCATCACCGCGTGCACCACGCCCGCAACGCCCGCTATCTGGACGCCAACTACGCCGGCATACTGATCGTCTGGGACCGCGTGTTCGGCACCTTCATCCCCGAGGTCGACGAGGAGCCCTGCCGCTACGGCACGGTGAAGAACCTCGCCAACTTCAACCTGTTGCACAACGTCTTCCACGAGTGGATCGGCATCGCCAAGGACGTGGCGGGGGCGAAGTCGCCGCGCGAGGCCCTGGGCTATGTCTTCGGTCCGCCGGGTTGGAGCCCCGACGGCTCGCGCGACACCTCCCACACGCTGAAGGCCAGGTGGCGGGCGCGCGTAGAGGCGGACAATGCTTCTAGCGCACCGTGACGTCGACCGTGATGCGACGCACCGCGCCGTCCGGTGATGAGCCTTGCAGCACCATCCGGTCGCGACCGGTATAGCCGACGGCGGCCGTGTAGAAGGCCTGGTTGCCGGGCACCTTGCGATTGTTGCAGGCCGAGCGCGGATTGGCCGGCGGGAAAGCAGCGAAATAGGGTTCGCTCTTGACCTCGGCCACGCCGTGCGCGGGGGGCTCCAGCACTGTCAGGGTCGCGCGCGGCTCGTGGGCGGCGCAGTCCGGGTCGATGGCGGTATTGGCCCAGATCCGGATCGGCGTGCTGCCGATGGCGGCCTTGTCGACATGCAGCTTCTCGAAGCCCGAGCGCTTGGCAATGGGCGACACCGTCACCTGGTAGCGCTGGGTCTGGGCGATGGCGCCGGTTGCGACGAGGGCGGCGAGGCTGGTCAGGATGAGGAGTTTGGACCGCACGATCGATCTCCGGGGACCTAGGACGCCCGGAGGTTGCGCCGCTATTGTTGCGCCTCTATTGCGGACGGATGTCGCCCCGGCAGGCGGGCTAGTCGCGCAGCAACGGCAGAGAAAGGCCCGTGGCCTGGCGAGTGGCGACCATTTCGCGGCGGAAGCGGAACAGCTCGGCCGGGCGGCCGCCGGTCTCGGCGTCCAGGCGACCCAGGCCCTCGACCAGTTCCTCGCGTTCGACCACGCGGCGGAAGTTCTGCTTGTGCAGCTGGACGCCGGCGATGGCCTCGACGGTACGCTGCAGGGTCGAGAGGGTGAACTCCTCAGGCGTCAGTTCGAACACCACGGGACGGTACTTGATCTTGCCGCGCAGGCGCGAGAGGCCGGTGGCCAAGATGCGCCGGTGGTCCGAGATCATCGGCTCGCCCAGCGCGGCCGACAGGGCTTCGGGCTCGGCCGGATCATGACCATCGGCGCGGTCGCGGTCGCGGGCGGCCTCGGGCGCCAGGCCGGCCTCGTAAAGCAGTTCGTAACGCTCAAGCACCCGCTCTTCGTTCCAGGGTGCGCCGTCAAGAGCGAAGGCTAGGCGAGCGCGCGACCACTTGGCGGCGTCCTCACCGGCCCAGCGGCGCAGGGCAGGGGCGATCGCCTCGTCCAGCAGAGTGGGGCGACCGGCCCGCCAGTCCTCCCACGGGAAGAAGCGGGTCCAGGGCGCCCAGGCCGTGTCCGGGGCGTCGGTGTCAACGGCCTTGGGCGTGAGGCCCAGATAGCCGACGGAGACCACGCGCGCGGCGCCAGCGCCAACCTCGGCGCGGGGCGCGTCGCGACCCTTGTCGCCGAAGGTGTAGAGTTGCTCGACATAGCCCAGCTGAAAGCGGGTCTGGGCAGTCACGAAGGCGCGCAGGCCCAGTTCGAAAGTGCGGTGCGCCTCGGGATCGAACGGGCCGAAGGGCAGACCCGAGAGCGACGAAGCGATGTCGGTGACGGCGTCGTGCGGTCGCACGGTCAGGACCACGGCCTCGCCGTCGCGGATCGCGACGACCACCGCCGACAGGCCGATGACGACCGAAATGCTCATGCGGGGATGCTCATTCGGTTTCGAACGCCGCGCCAGGGGCCGATTCGAAGCCGGCCGCGCGCGACAGGACGTGGAACCGCTGCACATAGCGAGCCTGGGCCTCGAACGGCGGCTGTGGGATGATGCGCAGGTCGTAGCCGGTCGGCGGCGCGCCGAAGATCGCCAGGGACTCGGCGTGCTCGAAACCCGCCAGCTGGGTGGCTTCGAAGAAGGCGCAGGCGCGATCGGCCTGCTTGATCAGTTTCTTGATCGGGGCGGGGGTCTTCACCGGCAGGCCGAAGCGGATGTGGATGGCGTCTTCCAGCCTAGCCTCGAAATCCTTGTAGCTCACCCCCAGCGCCGCCTTGAACGGGCTGATCATGTCGCCGATCACGTATTCGCTGGCGTCATGCAGCAGAGCGGCCAGGCGCCACTTGGGCTCGAGGTCCGGCTTGATGTGCGCGGCGATCTCCTCGACCACCAGGCTGTGCTGGGCCACCGAGAAGCCGTGGTCGCCGACCGTCTGGCCGTTCCAGCGCGCGACGCGGGCCAGGCCATGGGCGATGTCCTCGATCTCGATGTCCATCGGCGACGGATCGAGCAGGTCGAGCCGACGTCCGGAGAGCATCCTTTGCCACGCGCGGGGCGGTGCGCCCCTATGCAGCCCTTTGGCCACGAGATCGTTCCTTACGGTGAAGGTGGTTGACTGGCGCATCGGTTGAGAAAGATCAATGTGGCCGTCGCCGTCATCTGTGGAAATGCCCTTGAAGGGAGTTCGATCATGAGTTGGGCGAGAATTATGGTTCCGCTGGCCGGAACCCCGAACGACAAGGGTGTCCTGACCGCCGCCACAGCGTTGGCCGCCGCCTTCCAGGCTGAACTGGCCTGCGTTCATGCGCCTGCCGATATGGCCGACCTGATGCCCTGGATGGGCGAGGGCTTCATGGGCGGGGTGCAGGTCACCGCGCTGGAAAGCCTGAAGGAAGCCGCCCAGGAAGGCGCGCGGGCCTGCGGCAAGCTGGCGGCCGAGACCGGCTATCCGCGCACCCGCGTGATCAGCCTGGATTCGCCGGTCTGGGCGGGTCTGGCCATGGAAGGCCGCCTGTCGGACGTCATCGTGTTCGACGACGCCTCCGCGCGGGGCAAGGGCCCGCTGGCCGAGTCCTTCCAGCAACTGGTCGCCGACGAGCAGCGCCCGACCCTGGTGGCGCGTCCGGGCTTCAGGGTCGACGGCGTCGCCCTGGTGGCCTGGGACGGCGGCAAGGAGGCCAGCCGGGCCATGCGTACGGCCCTGCCGCTATTGCAGAAGGCGTCGTCGGTGATCGTGGCCGGCGCGCCGGGCGCTTCGTCACGGGCTTTCGAATTGGACCGCCTCGTGGAGTTCCTGAGTGCGCGCGGCGTCAAGGCGACCGTCAAGCGCCTTGAGGGCAATGGCGACGCGGCCGGCCTGCTGCTGGGCGCCGCGAAGGATACAGGCGCGAACCTCCTGGTCGCCGGCGCGTTCGGTCATCCCAGGCTGCAGGAATTCATCTTCGGGGGCACCACCCGCACGCTGCTGAGCAGCGACGGACCCTCGTTGTTCCTGTCGCACTGATCCACTGAGCCACAAGAAGGGAGACCTTGAATGTCTCTGTCCCGCATCGTCATGCGCCTTGCGCGCAATCCGGGTACGGAATTCGCCGGCGGTGATGACCACCGCGGCTACGCCCTGACCGCGCCGCTGACCGAGGACGGCCACATCGACGAGGGCGAGTACGCCAAGGTGAAGGGGGCCTGCAGCGTGCGCCGCTTCGCGCCCGACGAGGATGCGGTGGACGGTCGCCTGAACAAGCGCGGCGCGCGCTGGTTCTTCGACTATGACGACGAGGACGTGGCCGATGACGAGCCGCTGCACCGCCTGGGCGAACACCGCTTCGCCCTGGGCGAATATGTCACCGTCACGGACGAGGAAGGCCGTCCGCTGACCTACAAGGTGATGCAGGTCGAGCCGGTGGCCTCGTAGACGACGGGGGCGCTCAGCCCCCGACGTTGTGACGGACCAGGGCCTTCATGTCCCGGAAGATGTCATGGTCGTCGGTGTCGCGGGTCTTGGCCTTGACGACGGCGACGGCCAGCGGCCCGCCCTTGGGGCCGCGCGCCTCGTAGCCGGCCAGGCGATAGCCTTTGGGGGCTTTGTCGTTGGCCAGGATCAGGGTCGAGCGCACCACGTCGCCGCCCTTCTTGGCGCGGATCTCGGCCCCATGGTTGTCGGCCTTGATGGTGACGTCGCCCTCGTGTTCGTCATTGGCCGAGACGTTGACCGCGGCGTGCGCGTCATCGCCGCGCACGTTGACGTTCTTGTTGACCTTCACCTCGGCCGCGCCGCCGTCGCTGTTGATGGTCAGGTGGCCGATGCGGATGTCGGCGCTGTCGTTGTTGGTATCGATTCTCACGCCCGGCAGGTTGATGCTGGTGTGGTTTTTGCCGCTCTTCCCCTTACCCTCGACGGGTTTCGGCGCCGCTGGCGGCGTGGGCATGATCGCCTTCAGCTCGGCCTCGATCGGCGCCAGGGCCGCTTCGGCGTCGCCGTCGTTCAGTCTAACCAGGCGCAGGGTGACCACGGCTTCCTTGGAGCTGTAGCTACAGGTCTGGCCGTCGGCGCCCCGGATCTCGAGGGTCAGTCCGCCCTGGCGCTCGGGACAGTCCAGGCGGTCGATCACGCGGATCGGCGCTCTCCGGCCCAAGCGTCGCTCGGGATGGTCCTGCTGGTCCGACTGGGTTCGGTGGCAGGCGGTCAGGGCCGTCGCGCCCACGCCGATCATCAGCGCGGCGGCCAGCCATTTGGAATGACGCATGATAGTCCCTGGGCCTTCCCTCGATGCGCGGGAAGGTGGGCGCACGCTTAGCGCGCGTCCAGTGAATTCAAAGTAACGGCCGTTTGGTCGCAGACCTACTGGCCCACCCGCTATTGGCCGGGTCGCGCTCCGGAGCCCTCGCGACGGGCCAGGAAGGCCAGGCGTTCGAACAGGTGCACGTCCTGTTCGTTCTTCAGCAGGGCGCCATGCAGCGGCGGAATCAGTTTGGTCGGGTCCTTCTCGCGCAGGGCCTGATCGTCGATGTCCTCGACCAGCAGCAGCTTCAGCCAGTCCAGCAGCTCGGACGTTGACGGCTTCTTCTTCAGGCCCGGCACCTTGCGCATGTCGTAGAAGATACGCAGCGCCTCGGCGACCAGCTTCTGCTTGATGCCTGGGAAGTGGACGTCGACGATGGCCTGCATCGTCTCGGTCTCCGGGAAGCGGATGTAGTGGAAGAAGCAGCGGCGGAGGAAGGCGTCCGGCAGCTCCTTCTCATTGTTCGAGGTGATGATCATCACCGGCCGGACCTTGGCCTTGATGGTCTCGCCGGTCTCGTAGACGAAGAACTCCATGCGATCGAGCTCCTGCAGGAGGTCGTTCGGGAATTCGATGTCGGCCTTGTCGATCTCGTCGATCAGCAGCACCGGACGGACCTCGCTCTCGAAGGCCTCCCAGAGCTTGCCCTTCTTGATGTAGTTCTTGACGTCCTTGACGCGCTCGTCGCCCAGCTGACTGTCGCGCAGGCGGGTCACGGCGTCGTACTCGTAGAGGCCCTGCTGGGCCTTGGTCGTCGACTTGATGTGCCAGGTGATCAGCGGCGCGCCCATCGCCTTGGCGACCTCGTAGGCCAGCACGGTCTTGCCGGTGCCGGGCTCGCCCTTGATCAGCAGGGGGCGCTCCAGGGCCACGGCGGCGTTGACCGCGACCTTCAGGTCGTCGGTGGCCACGTAGTCGGAAGTGCCTTCGAAGCGCTGGCTCATGCCCATCTCCGCCCGGAATCGATCCGGTTCGAACAGTTGTTCAAATTGAACGGATCAAACTACCGGCGCGGACGCGGTTGGCAAGAGGCGGCTTAGAGCGGGATGTCGAGCGCGGTCTCGGAAAAGCCCTTGGTCAGCAGCCGAGCCCGGACTTGCGGCCGTCGTTCGCGCCAATCCTCGGCCAGCAGGCCCAGGCCGATGACGTCAGTCGGCCGGCCCTGCTTGACCACGTGGTCGCGGAACAGGGCTTCGCGCCGGAAGCCGCTGGAAAGGTGTGAGGCGAGGGCGGCCTGGTTGGTCGCCAGCACCTCGGACCACAGCTTGCGCAGACCCAGCGTTCCGAACGCATGGTCGGCGACCTTGAACTCGGTGAAGCCGCCCAGGCCCAGACCCCGGGCGGCTTCCTCGGCCAGGTAACGGGCTATCGTCCCGCGCCCCTGGACCGTGTCGATGTCGACCAAGCTGGTCAGGCCGACCGGCGCACCGTCCAGCAGCACGATCCAGTCCCGGCGGCGCGGATGCCCGGCGAGGCCCTCGAACCAGCGATTGTGCTCTTCGCGGCCGATCAGGTGGTCGGAGTACATGAAGGCCGCGACCTGCGGGCTGTTGCGCCAGGTCAGCAGGCGGTCACGATCTTCTTCGCCGATGGGGCGCAGGGCGACGTCAGACACGCCGGTCGCCTCCCAGCATCGCAAGATCGGGATGGCTGCGGACGAAGGCGCGTATGGAGTCGGTATCGAAGTCGGGGTCGTCGGCGTAGAGGCCGTCATAGACTGCACGGACGAACTCAAGGTCATCCGGCCGGTCGACGGTCCAGCGCACCTCGCCCTCGTCGACGTCCTGGGCGTAGCCGGCCAGGCGGAAGCGGTCGGGGTTTCGATAGAGGAACGGCGTCACGTGCTCGCGGTCGTACGGATCGGCCGTCTCGGCGGCGGCGCTGCGCAGGGCCTCGGCGCGCATCACCTCGACGTCCAGTCCCTTGGGAAAGGTGCGGGGTTCGGCGACGTTCGAGGCGTAGTCAGCGCCGGTCTCGCGAAAGCGGGCGACGGTGGCGTCGATCACGGTGGGGTCGGCGAGGGGGCAGTCGGCCGTCAGCCGCACCAGGGTCTCGGCGGGCCCGAAGGAGGTCAGGGCGCCGATGAAGCGGCCTAGCACGTCGGCCAGGTCGCCGCGGTGGACGGGAATGCCGGCCGCGGTCAGGACCTGCGCCAATTCGTCGTCGCCGACCTCGACCGAGGTCGCCACCACGATCCGCTCCAGGCTGCGAGCCCGGCGCAGGCGCTCGATCTGGCGCAGGATCATCGGCGCGCCGGCCACCGGCGCCAGCACCTTGCCCGGCAGGCGCGTCGAGGACATCCGGGCCTGCAGGACAGCGAGGATCATTGGCCGCCGGCGACCTTCGCGGCCAAGGCCTCGGCGACCTCGGCCATGACGGGCTGCCATTCGCCGAGGATCTTGGGTGAGAACACCCGGGCCTGCGGATACCAGGGATAATGGTCGGTCCCCAGCAGGGTCCAGACGGCCGGGGCCGTCAGCAGCCAGATCGGCGCGCCGGTCGCACCCGCCAGATTGGTGGTGGCGTTCGAGAAACCGATGATCAGGTCGACCGCCGCGCAGAGGGCGGTCACGTCGTCGAGGTCCTGTTTCAGGTCGATGCCCGGCGGCTGCCAGATATCGATGCCGAAGGCTTCCCTGGCGTAGGCGATTTCCTCGTCGCAATCGCCATATTGCAGATTGACGAAGGTGGCGCCGGGGGTCTCCAGGACGGGGCGCCAGGCCTCGAATGGCGAAAATTGGCGGGCCCGCTCGGCGGTCAATTTCAGGCTCTTCCACAGCAGGCCGATCTTCGGCGCCGGGCCAAGCTTCTCGAGTTCGGCTTTCCAATGGGCCACGCGCGCCGGGTCGGCCTTCAGATAGGTCGCCGTCCTGGGGAACGCCTCGATCGACCCTCGCAGGCTGGGCAGGAAATCGCCGAGCGCGGCCCAGTAGTCGAAGCGGTCCCAGTCCTTGATTCCCGGCGCCGCGCGAATGACGCGCCCCTGATAAGCGACGGTGCGGTGAAAGGTGACCTCGACGCCCGGGAAGGATCGTTCGAACAGCGGCATCAGGCGGTGTTCGACCGCCAGCGTTAGCGAGCCTTCCGGGCCCAGCTGATCGAGGATGTCCGGCAGCATGTTGGCCAACATGACTTCGTCGCCCAGGCCCTGTTCGGTGCTGATCATCAGGGTCTTGCCCTTGAGATCCTGCCCCGACCAGCGCTGTCCCGGGATCTGGAACAGCGGCGCGTCCGTCAGTTCGGGCGAAAAGCGCGCCTCATACTCCTTCCAGCCGCTGGCGAGGTCGCCGATGGCCAGCGACATCGTCGAGCGGGCGAAGCGCATGATGGCTTCGTCGGCCTTGGAATCGGGACGTTGCAAGGCTTGGTCGATGTCGACCAGCGCCCCTTTGATGTCGCCCATGTCCGACTTGGCGAAGGCGCGGTTGTGCCAGGCCTTGCTGAAGCGAGGTTCCAGGCGCAGGGCCTCGTCGAAGAAGACCATCGATCCCGCGGCGTCGCCGGTGTTGCACAGGACGGTGCCGAGCGTGTTCCACAGCGCGGGCGAGGTCGGATTGGCGCCGATCGCCGCCTTCAAGACCTCGATCGCCTCGGGCTCGCGGTTCAGCTCGCGCAGAGCGCAGGCAAGATTGTTGGCGGCCTCGATGTCGTCGGGGCGCGACAGGCGGAAGTGGGCGAAAAACTTGACGGCGAACTCCGGCATGGCCATGCGGAAGGCCAGCCGCCCAAGGTCGCCGGCGATGCCGGAATGGTCGGGCAGCAGTCGCAGCGCCGCCTCGTACGAGCGCAGGGAAGAGCCGTAGTCCCCGAGCTTTTCGCGCGCGATGGCCACGATATGCCAGGCCAGGCCCAGCATCTCGTCCTTGGCCAGCAGTTTCAGCGCCAGCTTCTGGGCCTTTTCGTAGTCGTGGGTATGAACGGCCTGGATCGCCCGGCTCAGGATCTTGGCGTTCTCGGCATTCTTAATGTCCTGGGTGGCGCGCTTCAGTCGCTCGATGGACTCTTCCGAGGCCGAATCGCCGATCGCGCCGCCCATCTGGCCCGCGTGAACGGGCGCGGCGCCCATATCTGGCTGGGCGAGGGCGCTGGCGGATGCTTCCAGGGCGCTTTTGCGGGACATCGACGAGACCTCAGACTCTGGTGTTAACCATGTTTTGAGGGGCTATGCTTAATTGAGTCCTAAGCTGCGGCTCACGGTCGCAAGGGCGGCAAGACAGCGTTAACACGTGCGCGTCTAGCCTGCTCTTCAACCCGTCGTCATGACGGAACCGGGCGAAGCGGCGTCAACAAAGGAGCGGCCTTAAGTGCCTTTGAAGCTGTCGCTGAAGCCCGGCGAAAAATTCGTCCTCAACGGCGCCGTGGTCCAGAACGGGGATCGGCGCGGTGTTCTGGTGCTCCAGAACAAGGCCTCCGTCCTTCGCGAGAAGGACATCATGCAGCCGGACCAGGTCACGACGCCCGCGCGTCGGATCTATTTCCCGGTCATGATGATGTACCTGGAGGAGGGGGCGGCCGAGAAGTTCTACGAGGAATTCGCGACGCGCCTTAACGATTTTATGGGTGTTGTGCGTAATCCTGCGGTTCTTCAGGACTGCATCGCCATCTCGAAGCACGTGATGGCGCGAGAGTACTACAAGGCTCTGATGCTGAGCCGTAAGTTGATTGAATACGAAGACGAGAGGTTGGGGCATGTCTCTTCGGGCGTATCAGCAGGCGGCGACGCGGGCTGAGAATCCCCGTGAAATGGAGTACCGCCTGTTCGGGCAGGTGACGCGCGCCCTCATGGACGCGTCGCAGGCCCCGACGGACGACTTCGCCACGCGGATCGACGCACTGGATTGGAATCGCAAGGTCTGGTCGGCCTTGGCGACCGATTGTTCGTTGCCGGAAAACCAGCTGCCGATGCAGCTGCGCGCCAGCATCATCTCGCTGAGCCTGTGGGTCGGCCGTCACTCCAGCGCCGTGATGCGCAAGGAGGAGGACTTCGAGCCGCTGATCGAGATCAACCGCATGATCATGCAAGGGCTGTCCGGCCGCGCTGACGCAGCCTGATCCTGTTCCCACCGAAGGGCGCGCCTCGCGCAATATGATTCTTCGGTTTCCGCAAGACTGAACGTCTTGCCTACCCGCTCCGGAAAAACCTGCCGCCCGGCGAATGTTGCATTCGCCGGGCGGTTTCGTTTTGGCCCTGGTCGATTCAATAAATCAAATAAAATCAGTGCCTTGGTCGACGCCATCGAACGCAGTTCGGTTGGCCCGCCGCTTGCGATGGTTCACGCGGGCAAAACGCCCGCCCGGCAATACGCCGGACAAATCCCACCAAAACGGTAGGTATCAAATGCTGAATTCGATCAACACGAACCCGGGCGCCCTTATTGCGCTCCAAAACCTGAACTCGACCAACACGGAGCTCGCCACCACCCAGAGCCGTATCAACACCGGCAAGAAGATCGGCAACGCCAAGGACAACGGCGCGATCTGGTCGATGGCCAAGATGCAAAGCGCGAGCTCGAGCTCGTTGAACGCCGTGAAGGATTCGCTCCAGCGCGGTCAGTCGACGATCGATGTTGCTCTCGCGGCAGGCGACACCATCACCGATCTGCTCACGAAGATGAAGGAAAAGGCCCTGGCCGCTTCCGACACCTCGCTGAACACCGCCTCGTTCAACGCGCTGGTCGCCGACTTCGGTTCGCTTCGCGACCAAATCCAGAAGGCTGCCGCGAACGCCAAGTTCAACGGCACCAGCCTCGCTGATGGTTCGGTCACCGAGCTGGCCTTCCTCGCCAACGCGGATGGGGAAGCCTTCACGGTCAAGGCTCAAGTCCTGAGCCTGGGCGGACTCGGTCTGACGACGACCACGACCTTCGCCACCGCAACCGCGGCGAAGAGCATGGTCGCCACGATGACCGCCGCGCTGCAAACGGCGACGAACAAACTGTCTTCCCTGGGCACGTCCTCGACCGGTCTGGATACTCACCTGACCTTCGTGGGCAAGCTGCAGGACAGCCTGGACGCCGGCGTGGGCAACCTCGTCGATGCGGACCTGGCGAAGGAAAGCGCCAAGCTGCAGTCGCTGCAAACCAAGCAGCAACTGGGCGTGCAGGCTCTTTCGATCGCCAATCAGACTCCGCAGTCGATCCTGTCGCTGTTCAAGGGGTGAGCCCGATACGCCGGGCGGCCGTCAAAAGCCGCCCGGCGCCTCTTTCCTGCTGGGTGCGCATTATGTGCCCGGCAACAATTGCCCATGGCGAAAGGCTCCCGGCAGAAATTGCCGGGGGCCTTCGTCGTTAATGGATCTATAATCCAGCAATTTCAAGGATTTAGATAGATTGTCGCAGCCCGGCAGAAATGGCCCGGCAATTGCTTCTGACCTTTTCGAGCAAAACGCTCCCGGCAGCCAAAATGGCGTCGGACACCTTGAAAAGGACTCTATTCGTATGCCGCTGAATAGCATCAATACGAACGCTGGCGCTCTCGTCGCCCTGCAAAACCTCAACACCACCAACAGCGAACTGCAGACCGTCCAGCAGCGCATCAACACCGGCAAGAAGGTGGCGAACGCTAAGGACAACGGCGCCATCTGGGCCATGTCCAAGAACCAGTCGGCGACCGCCTCGTCGCTGAACGCGGTCAAGGACTCTCTGCAACGCGGTCAATCCACCATCGACGTGGCCCTCGCGGCCGGTGACACCATCACCGACCTGCTCGGCAAGATGAAGGAAAAGGCCCTGGCCGCTTCCGACACCTCGCTGAACACCGCCTCGTTCAACGCGCTGAAGGCCGACTTCGGCTCGCTGCGCGACCAGGTGCAGAAGGCGGCCACGAACGCCAAGTTCAACGGCATCAGCATCGCCGACGGTTCGAACACCCAGCTGACCTTCCTGGCCAACACCGATGGTTCGGGCTTCACGGTCAGCGCTCAAGTTCTGACCCTGGGTGGTCTGGGTCTGACGACCACCACCACCTTCACCACCGCCACGACGGCGAAGGCGATGCTCGCCACCATCGACTCGGCCATCGGCACGGCGACCAACAAGCTGGCCTCGCTCGGCACCAGCTCGACCGGCCTGGACACCCACCTGACCTTCGTCGGCAAGCTGCAAGACAGCCTGGAAGCCGGCGTCGGCAACCTGGTGGACGCCGACCTGGCCAAGGAAAGCGCCAAGCTGCAGTCGCTGCAAACCAAGCAGCAGCTGGGCGTGCAGGCGCTCTCGATCGCCAACCAATCCACGTCTTCGATCCTGAGCCTGTTCCGCTAAGGAACGGGCGGGAGGCGGGCCCGAGCGGCCCGCCTCCGTCTTTCCTTAGGGATTGGCGGGGCAAGATTTCCAAGCGGAAGAGGAGGGTCGGCCCATAAGCGCCGGCATTTAGAAAATGGAACCAAAAGCCGCATTGTCGGCCATCAGAGACTTTATCGCCCCTGTCGCTCCTTCGAACGCCCCGGACCTGTCCGAGGGCGCGAAAGTCGTTTCGGGCGACACCGCTCAGGTCGCTGCGCCAGAACCGATCCACGACGCCGAACCGGCTCAGCCCGTCGACGATGGTCCCCAGCCCGGCGACCTGCGTCTGGTGATCGAGCAGGACGACGGCACCGGCCAGTATATCTACAAGACGGTCGACCGTCGTACGGGCGAGACGCTGCAGCAGTTTCCGCGCGAGCAGATCCTGAAGCTGCGCGAGGAAGCCACCTACGCGTCCGGCGACGTCTTCGACGGTCAGGCCTGAGGGCGTAGTTCCCTAGAAGGAAGGGGAGGTGCGACGGCGAGCCGCACCCGTAAACGGATATGGTTTATAAGCGTTAACCATAATCTTACCTTCTGACCTCAAATCTGGCGGCGAACGGATCGCTCGCCGAATCGCGCGCGGTCGCAACCAACGGCAAAATCGCCGATCGGAGGCCGCGCATGACGCTGAGCGTCAATACGAACCAGCCCGCGCTGATCGCACTGCAGAACCTGAATCGCACCAACGATCAGATGCAGGCGACGCAGACCCGCATCAACACGGGCGAGTCGATCTCCACCGCCAAGGATAACGCCGCCGTCTGGTCGATCGCGCAGGAACAGCGCGCCGACATGAGCGCGCTGGGCGCGGTCAAGATGAGCCTGGATCGCGCGACCTCGATCGCCGACGTGGCCCTGGCCGCTGGTGAATCGGTCTCCGACCTGCTGAAGCTGATGCGCGAGAAGGTGGTGGCCGCCAAGGACACCTCGCTCACCACGACTTCGCTGCAGTCGCTGAACTCCGACTTCCAGGGGCTGCTGAAGAACCTGCAGCAGGTGATCAAGAGCGCGGTGTTCGACGGCGCCAACCTGCTGGACGGCAGCCAGCCCGCCGACATGACCTTCCTGGCCGACGCCGACGCGGCCCAGGCCATCACGCTTAGCCTGCAGAACCTGTCGCTGGGCGGCACGATCAACACGCTGACGGCCACCGACGACATTCTGACGCCGGCCAACGCCACGGCGGTCCTGACGCGCCTCGACGCCACGATGAGCTCGGTCAACCAGGCCGTCGGCAACATCGGCACCCAGGCCAAGCAGATCGACGCCCACAGCTCGTTCGTCTCGCGCCTGAACGATGTGCTCGAGACCGGCGTGGGCAACCTGGTCGACGCCGACCTGGCCAAGGAAAGCGCGCGCCTGCAGGCCCTGCAGGTGAAGCAGCAGCTTGGCGCCCAGGCCCTGTCGATCGCCAACGGCGCGCCGCAGATCATCCTCTCCCTGTTCAAGGGCCAGTAACGCTAGGTCAGGTCGCATGCTCGGGCTAAGCTATCCTTGGGCTGTCTGGGGATTCGGCGACGAGCATGATCGAGCTGCGCGACTTGCGGGACGAGGACGAGGCGGTTCTCTTTCAGTGGCGTTCGGAACCCGAAGTCGACCGCTGGATGTCGGACGCCGATCTGCCCAGCCGAGAGGCTCACGCCGCCTGGTTCCAGGCGTTGCGGAACGATCCCGACATGCGCGGCTGGATGATCACTCGCAGCGGGGCTTCGATGGGGCTGCTGACGCTCACGGGCCTCACCAGCCATCATCGCCGCGCCAGCTGGAACTGGTTCCTGGGGTCGGCCGAGGCGCGGGGCAGGGGCGTCGGTCGCGCCGCCCAGGTTCTGGGCCTGGATCGCGCCTTCGGCGAGCTGGGTCTGCACAAGGTGTTCGCCGAGGTCATGGCCGACAACGATGCGGCTCTGAAGGCCCAATCGGCGGCCGGTTTCCGTCGCGAGGGCTATCTGCGCGGCCACGTCCTGAAGGACGGCCAGCCGCGCGACGTGGTGCTGCTGGGCATCCTGGCCTCGGAATGGGCCGAGCTGCGCGAGGACGCCCGGCGGGCGCTGTCCGACGCCAACCTTATCGCCGCTTAACGCCAACCGTTAACGAGTCGTCAGCGATCGCCAGGCAAAGGTACGAGCGGGGGATTTTGCCTCCCGCCCAGGACAGGTCGTGATCAGTTTCGATTCCAGTATCCTGCTCAGCTACTATCAGGCCCGGTCGGGCCTGACGGGGGCTGCTGCGTCTGGAACGCCCGCCACGTCCTCCTCCGGCTCCAAGGCCGTTGTGCCGCAGGCCCCTTGGCTCAGCGGCTCGACGCCCCCCGCCAGCGAACTGGTCCGTTCCGCGCTGAACGGTCGCAAGTTCATTGACGAGGGCGCGAACGCGACCAGGCTCAAGGGCGCGAGCTCGGACTACAAGAAGCTCTTCGCCACCTATCAGGCCCTGAACACGCTGTCGGCCCTGGCCAATCGCGCCGGCGAAAAGGGCGTCACCGATGGTGAGGTCTCGCGCCTGCAGACGGCCCTGACCAAGGGGCTGGGCGAGATCGGCTCGTACGTCCAGAATATGTCGTTGGATCAGGCGCGCCTGACGACGGGCGCCGTCACGACCACGGCCAAGAGCACCGTGGGCGTGCCCAAGGCGACCTACAGCTATACGACCGACACGATCTACAGCGGCCAGATGGACGACGAGGTGCCCAAGTTTCAGGGCAATGTGTCGTTCAACGTGGCCGTGAAGAGCTTTGGCGTCACCACGAACCTGAACATGGATCTGTCCGAGATGGGCTCCAAGCCCCGGACCATGTCCAACGTCGTGAGCTACATGAACGACAAGCTGAAGGCGGCGGGGTTCAACACCACCTTCTCGCTGCAGCGCAAGACCGGTGAGGAGCGCACGGTCCAGGTCAACGGCAAGCCCGTGACCTTGCCGGCCACCGGCGACGACTTCGCCCTGAAGGTGAACGGCGATTCCGTCGAGAAGCTGACCTTCAGCGCCCCGACCACGGCCCCGGCGGTCTATGTGACCACCAAGGCCGGCGATCCGGATCCGGACAAGGATACGACCACCGACGACGGTGTCTACGAGACGACACTCACCAAGTACAGCGCGGCCGGAACCAGCGGCGGCCCCGGGGCGGGGGCTCCGGGCGGCAAGGTGTTCACCGAGACGCTGCAGGGCACGATCTCGGGCGTCCGCAAGTCGGTGACCGGCGCGGACGGCTCGATCTACATGCTGGCCGACGTCGATACCGAGGTCGAGGGCAAGACCGACCTCAATGGCCAGGTCATCAAGGGCGAGAGCGATGTCGCGCTGCTGAAGTACGACAGCGCCGGCCATCTGCTCTATGCGCGCACTCTGGGGGCGACGGACGAAGCCAACGGCCTGTCGCTGGCGGTGTCGGACGACGGCAGCGTAGCCGTGGCCGGTTCGGTCAGCGGGCGCCTGGCCGGCGCCGTCAACGGTCCGATCAACAGCAGCGACACCTCCACCTCCACCGACAGCTTCGTGACGCTCTACGACGACAACGGCGACGAGCAGTGGACCGTGCGCCGTGGCGGCATGCAGGACGACGAGGCCTCGGCCCTGGCGTTCGGCTCGGATGGCGTCCTCTATGTCGGCGGCCGCAGCAAGTCGGACCTGCCCGGCTCGGTCGGCACGGATCCCAGCGGCGGCTGGGACGCCTATCTGTCGGCCTTCGCCACCGGCGCCGACGGCCAGCCCAAGGCGCTGTTCACCCAGAAGTTCGGCACCGCCGAGAACGATTCCGTCTCGGATATCGTGGTCAATGGCTCGCAGGTCATCGTCGGCTCCAAGGAGAACGGCGAGGCGATGCTGCGCAGCTTCGACGTGTCGGCCAGCGTCGTGACCGAGAACGTCACCAAGATGGACCAGTACGGCGCCTACCAGACCGTGCCAGTCACCTACACCAAGACCGCCACCGTCACGGCTGGCGCGACGCGTGACCTGGGATCGCTGAAGGGCGGCGACCTGGTCGGGCTGAAGATCGACGGCGGCCAGCTGTATGTCGGCGGCTATACGGCCAATAACCTGATGTCGATCAACGGCGCCACGACCGCGCCGTCGGGCGGCATGGACGCCTTCGTCGGCCGCATGTCGCTGGACATCTCCAGCAACACCCAGGATGCGTTGACCTATTACGGCGGCACTGGCGACGACACGGTCACCGGCTTCGACGTCAAGAACGGCACGGCTTGGCTGGTCGGCGCAGCCGGCGCGAACCTCGACGGCCAGACCACCGTCGGGACCAAGGACGGCTACGTCGCCCAGGTCAATGTCGGCACGGGCAATGTCGACTGGAGCCAGCGCCTGACCGGCAAGGACGGCTACGCCACCCCGACCTCGGTCGCGGTGTCGTCGTCGGGCGCCTCGGCCCTGGACCTGTTCGGCCTGCCCAGCGGCGACATGGACTTCACCCAGTCGGACCGGATCGTCTCGGCGACCGCGGCCCGGGCCGGCGACACCTTCCAGATCCGCACGCGCGAGCGCGGCACGCTGACCACGATCAAGATCGAGGCCAACGACACGCTCGAGACCCTGGCCGACAAGATCAAGCGCGCCTCGGGCTTCCGCGCCAAGGTCGAGGTCGGCTCCAGCGGCAACAGCCGCGTGCTGAAGATCAGCCCGGCCTCCAACACCTCGACCATCGAGATCGTGGCGGGCAAGGGCGGCACGGACGTGCTGAGCTCTCTCGGCCTGGCCGGCGGCGTCGTCCGCAACACCAAGACCGACAACGGCAAGACTGTCTCGGCCGACGGCAAGGGACCGGTCTACGGCCTGCAACTGCCGCCGGAGCTGGACCTGTCCAGTGAGGCGGGCCGCAAGAACGCCAACATGGTCATCACCCGCGCCCTGTCGCAGGTGCGCAGCGCCTATCGCGAGATCGCCGATACGGCCTTGGGCATCAAGAGCGACACCGATACGAGTTCGGGCAAGAGCGGCGGCGCGGTGCCGACCTATCTGACCAACCAGATTTCGAACTACCAGGCGGCCCTGGATCGCCTGACAGGCGGCGGGTAGAGCGCGACAGCCGAAAGTGGATGCCGGTTTCGGCGCCCCTCGCGCTCCTTTCAAACGAAGGCGAGCCTGCTTTCCCGTTCCAGATGAACATCTGGAACGGGCAGGCTGCCGCCCGCTTTCTGGCCCGTCGAGCTTGAAAGCGTCATCGACGCGTCGTAGCCAGGGGGCATGGACTTTCTGAAAGATCGACGGATCATCCTCGGCGGCGGCGCAGCGCTCGCGCTGCTGGCCGGTCTGGGCATCGCCGTGGCCCTGATGTCGGGTCACGACAAGAAGCCGGCCGAGGAGCCGCCGGCCTCGCGCGCGGGCCTGATCGTCGAGACCGGACGCGACGACGACAGCAAGCTGGATCCGGCGCGACCGCTGCGCTGCTTCGTGGGCGGCAGCTTCGTCGGCGAGATCACACTGGCCGAATGCGCCAAGAAGAACGGCGTGGCGACTGGCGCCCTGGACGTGGGCGTCGACGAGACCGGCGCCCTGGCCGCCGCCGACCAGGCCGGCACCGTCCTGACCCCGCTGCCGCCGACCCCGACCGTCACCGCGCCGGCGGCGACGTCGCCGACGAACCCGACCGCGGCCGCGACCCCGACCGCCACTTCGACGGGTGTCGCCTTGGGCGCCTGCTGGCGCTATGCCGGCAACGAGTGGCGACGCCTGCCAGGCGAGATCACCCTGAACGCCTGCGCCCAGCAGTTGTTCGGCGGTCGCTGCGAGCGGACCGGCGGCGCGACCTATGGTCGGTGGGGCGAGGAGACGTTGCGTCTGGTGCCGGGCCGCGTCGAGATCTCGTCCGACAATCGCAGCTTCCACACAGCCTTCGATCAGGGCCCAAACTGCTCTATCCCGAACGGCTGATAGGTTTATAAGTGTAATCCATGAGCAAGACCGTTCTCGCCGTCACCGCCGTTCTGGCCGTTTCCGCACTTGGGCTTTCGGCCTGCGAAAAGCAGACCAAGGCGCCTTTCGAGCAGGGCGTCTGTTTCCAGGTGGCCACCAACAAGGACGGCACGCTGCGCTACAATCCGGTGGAGCGGAACGTGCCGCAGATGGAGCTGTGCGCCGCCGCCCTGGAAGGCGCGCGCATGCGCTTCGTGCGCATGGGCCAATCCAACAGCAAGAGCATGGTCGGCGCCTACCAGGGCTCGTTCCTGTTCCTGGAGAAGGAAGGCATCTACGTCGGCCAGACCTATGAAGGCCCGCGCTTCATGTCACTGGTGCGCACGGGCGACGGCCGCCTGGCCGTTCCGGGCGCCATTCGTCGCGAACCGGCTCAGTAGAGCTTCCAGCAACGTTCGACGGGGAGGGCGGACGCATCGTCCGTCCACAGCCCTCTTTCCCGTCCGCGCCGCCGTCCACAAGAACGTTACGAGAACAAAACTTGCGCCTGCGTTAGGCTCTCGTTAACGTCCGCTCTCAGATTCCGGCGCATGGGTCGCCGGGCGAGAGCTAAGGTCAAGCGATGGCGGGCAGCGTCAACAAGGTCATTCTGGTGGGCAATCTCGGGGCCGATCCCGAGATCCGCAGCCTCGGTTCGGGCGACCGCGTCGCCAACCTCCGCATCGCGACTTCGGAAACCTGGCGCGACCGCAACAGCGGCGAGCGCAAGGAAAAGACCGAGTGGCACCGCGTCGTGATCTTCAACGACAACCTGGTGAAGGTGGCCGAGCAGTACCTGCGCAAGGGCTCGACCGTCTACATCGAGGGCGCCATCCAGACCCGTAAGTGGACCGACAACACCGGCGTCGAGAAGTACTCGACCGAGATCGTGCTGCAGAAGTTCCGTGGCGAACTGACCATGCTGGGCGGTCGTGGCGACAGCGCCGGCGCGTCGTCGGGCGGCGGCGACGAATACGGCGGTGGCTATTCGGGTGGCGGCGGCTCCAGCTTCGGCGGCGGCCAGCGCAGCCAGCCCAGTGGTCCGCGCGAGAGCTTCTCGGCCGACCTGGATGACGAGATCCCCTTCTAGAGCCGAACAAGGCTAGAAACGGTGATTTCACCGAGTGTGCGGATCGTCACAGTGCGATCCGCGCCTTGGCCTTAGACGAAACCGGTCTGCTTCTTGTGGGAGTTGGACCGGTGGGGACAGTGAAGAGCCCGTATGGCGGCCCAGAGCCGACAGCGGAGAGCCCTTCACAGGGGCGAGCGGCGAGCGGACCGGGGACGGTGGCTCGCCGCTTTCTTATGGGCTTGGGCTTTCTGGCTTGGGTCCTATGGGCGTGGTCGGGTCAGCGGAGCAGCGCTTCCGGCCGCGCCCATCGAAACCGGACGACGTCGACTTCGGGCCCGCCGGGGACCGTCTCCCGGTAGCGCGCGACCTCGACGCCGCCCTTGCGGTCATAGAAGTCCAGGGCTGCTGCGTTCGGCGCATAGACCTCCAGATGCAGCGGCGCGCCGCCGTGATCCTCGACCAACCACCGAGCCACGCCGGCCAGCAGGGCTGTGCCCAGTCCGCCGCCCTTGCGTTCGGGCGCGACGTGCAGGTTGTCGAGCATGGGACCGACCTCGGGCTGCAGCCGGACCGAGGCATAGGCGAGGCCGACCGGATCGGCGCCATCCAGGGCCGCAAGGATCAGGTCCGTGGCCGGATCGAACGCCTTGAACCGCGCCCGCCAGCTGGCGCGCGAAACCGCGAAGAGTTCGTCGTCAAGGAAGGCGTCGCCATAAAGGCCGCGATAGGCGACCTGGCGGCTGCGGGTGTGCAGGTCGGCGAGGGCGTCCGCGTCATTTCGGGACGCTCCCAAGATGGGATCGAGTCGGGCGATGAAAGGCGGCATGCGGGTCATGGGAAGCGTTTCGCGGTGCGAAGACAAGCCGCTCCAATCGTCCGCTTTCCCCGTAAGTCGCTGCTTTCCCACGCTTGTGATCGAAATCTGGCCAAGTCCGTTAAGCGGACAACGTTGTCATTGGAATTATTTGCCGAATTCTCTTGTTGAAGCTCGGAACGCGAAGCGCCAGTGGACGCGTTCTTGAACGAAGTGCTACTGAGACGCCCGGATATTGCACTGCGGGATCACGACAAAGCAGCGCTGTTCCAAGGCGAGACGACCTCCATCAGAGAGGCGCGGCCTATTTCACTGATCGCAGGGTGAGAACAAATGCCGGTTGAGACGTTGACCAAGGTCCGTTGGGTGTACGCTTTCGGTGGAGGCGGCGCTGACGGCGACGCCTCGATGAAGAACCTGTTGGGCGGGAAGGGGGCCAATCTCGCGGAGATGTCGGCGCTCGGCCTGCCCGTGCCGCCAGGCTTCACCATCACCACCGAAGCCTGCGTCCACTACTATTCGAATGGCAGGCAGTACCCGGTGGAGCTGGCCGAGCAGGTCGCCGCCGGCCTGGCCAAGGTCGAGGAGATCACCGGCAAGACGTTCGGCGACGTGACCAACCCGCTGCTGGTCTCGGTGCGCTCGGGCGCCCGGGCCTCGATGCCGGGCATGATGGACACGGTGCTGAACCTGGGCCTGAACGACGCGACCGTCGAGGGCCTGGCCAAGCTGTCGGGCGACCGCCGCTTCGCCTATGACAGCTACCGACGCTTCATCCAGATGTACTCGAACGTCGTGCTGAACCTCGAGCACCACATGTTCGAGGAGATCCTGGACGACCACAAGGATCGCCTGGATGTGCACGTCGACACCGGGCTGAGCGCCGACGACTGGGCCGAGGTCATCCGTGACTACAAGGCCGCCGTCCAGGATCACCTGGGCAAGCCGTTCCCGCAGGACGCCCAGGAACAGCTGTGGGGCGCCGTCGGCGCCGTGTTCGCCAGCTGGATGAACGACCGCGCCAAGTTCTATCGCCGCATGCACGACATCCCCGAAAGCTGGGGCACGGCCGTCAATATCCAGTCGATGGTGTTCGGCAACATGGGCGAGACCTCGGCCACGGGCGTGGCCTTCACGCGCAACCCGTCGAACGGCGACAACCGCCTGTACGGCGAGTTCCTGATCAACGCCCAGGGCGAGGACGTGGTGGCGGGCATCCGCACGCCGCAGTCGCTGACCAGGATCGCCCGCGAGGAAATGGGCGACGTCGCGCCTTCGATGGAAGAGGCGATGCCGGCGGTGTTCGGCCAGTTCAAGTCAGTGGTCGAGACGCTGGAGCGTCACTACCGCGACATGCAGGACATCGAGTTCACGGTGGAGCAGGGCAAGCTCTACATGCTGCAGACCCGCAACGGTAAGCGCACGGCCAAGGCCGCGCTGAAGGTTGCCGTGGATATGGCGGCCGAGGGCGTGATCTCCAAGGAGGAGGCCGTGGGGCGCGTCGAGCCGGCCTCGCTGGACCAGTTGCTGCATCCGACCATCGATCCCACGGCGCACCGCGACGTGATCGCCAAGGGCCTCCCGGCCTCGCCCGGCGCGGCGACTGGCAAGATCGTCTTCGACAGCGACGCCGCCGAAAGGGCCGCCGCCAATGGCGAGTCGGTGATCCTGGTGCGCGAGGAGACCTCGCCGGAGGACATCCACGGCATGCACGCCGCTCGCGGCATCATCACCGCCCGCGGCGGCATGACCAGCCACGCCGCCGTCGTGGCGCGCGGCATGGGCCGGGCCTGCGTCTCGGGCGCCGGCGACGTCGCCATCTTCGAGAAGGAAGGTCTGTTCCGCGTTCGCGGCCGCGAGTTCAAGGCGGGTGAGACCATCACCATCGACGGCTCCACCGGCGATATCCTGGCCGGCTCGCCCAAGATGATCGAGCCCGAGCTGACCGGCGACTTCGCCACCCTGATGGGCTGGGCCGACCAGGTCCGCCGCCTGAAGGTGCGGGCCAACGCCGAGACGCCGCTGGACGCCAAGACCGCCCGCCAGTTCGGCGCGGAAGGCATCGGCCTGTGCCGCACCGAGCACATGTTCTTCGACGACACCCGGATCGCCGCCGTGCGCGAGATGATCCTGGCCGACGACGAGAAGGGCCGCCGCGCCGCCCTGGCCAAGATCGCTCCGTTCCAGAAGGCCGACTTCGTCGAGCTCTTCACGATCATGGAGGGCCTGCCGGTCACGATCCGCCTGCTGGATCCGCCGCTGCACGAGTTCCTGCCGCACACCGAGGAGGACGTCCAAGCCGTGGCGACCGCCACCGGTCTCGACGCCGCCAAGCTGCTGCGCCGCGCCAAGGAACTGCACGAGACCAACCCAATGCTGGGCCACCGCGGCTGCCGCCTGGGCGTCTCGTACCCCGAGATCTACGAGATGCAGGTCCGCGCCATCCTCGAGGCGGCCTGTGAGATCGCGAAGTCGGGCAAGGCCGCTCCCGTTCCCGAGATCATGCACCCGCTGGTCGCCAAGGGCGAGGAGATGAAGTACCTGCGCGAACTGACCGACCGGGTCGCCAAGGCGGTGCTGGAAGAGCAGGGCGTCGATCTGAAGTACACGGTCGGCACCATGATCGAGCTGCCTCGCGCCGCCCTGCGGGCTGGCGACCTCGCGGCCAACGCCGAGTTCTTCAGCTTCGGCACCAACGACCTGACCCAGACGACGTTCGGCATCAGCCGTGACGACGCCGGCAAGTTCCTGGGCGCCTACATCGACAAGGGCATCTTCGAGAAGGACCCCTTCGTCAGCCTCGACCAGGAAGGCGTTGGCGACCTGATCCGCCTGGCCGCCGAGCGCGGTCGCGCGGCCCGTCCGGACGTCAAGCTGGGCATCTGCGGCGAACATGGCGGCGATCCGGCCTCGATCAGCTTCTGCGAGAAGGTCGGCCTCGACTACGTATCGTGCTCGCCCTATCGGGTGCCGATCGCGCGGCTGGCGGCGGCGCAGGCCGCCCTGGCCGCCAAGGGCTAACTCACTTCAGGGCCTCGGACTGGACAGTCCGAGGCCCTTTCCCTATCCGAGGTCTTCGACCTCGGGGGACTTCCATGGCCTATCTGCGCTGGCGCCGGTTCACGGAGCTGATGTCCCTGGACCGTCCGTGGGTCGGCGAGCTGTTCATGCGCAAGCGGAACAAGCCGATCGTCGCCGCGCCGGTCGAGAAGTGGGACGCCGAGTACCAGGACGGCGTCTACGACCGTCTGAACCGCTCCGAACAGCGCCACCATCACCGCCTGCTGGCCGCCATGATCGCCGACCGCTGGCCCAATCCGCGCGTGCTGGAGATCGGGGCCGGCGAGGGTGTGTTCTACGAGGCCCTGCGCGCCCATCGGCCGACCCACTATGTCGGCGTCGACTTTTCCAGGCCTGCCGTGGAGCGTGGTGAGACCCGCCTGGCGCCCGAGATCGCCATCGGCGAGGTCAAGATGCTGCTGGGCGACGGCCGTACTTTCCAGACCGACGAGACCTTCGATATCGTGGTCTTTTCCGAATGTATCGAGCACCTGGGCGAGGTCGAGGACCTCGTCGCCCACTATGCGCCAAACCTGAAGCCCGGCGGCGCCGTGGGGCTGACCATGTGGCTGGCGTTGAAACCCCTGCGCCTTTGGCATCGCCTGAAGGTCCTGGGCGAGGTGCTCGACGAGGCGGTGATCAACACGCCCTGGGGCGGCGGCTGGCTGACCGCCGTCGTGCGGCCGAAGGGCGATTGATAGGTTGGGTTATCCAATTCGATATTCTGGCTAGACCAATTTTCGGCGCGCGCTATACCCGGAGCCAAGACTTCTGGGAGGAAGCAGCATGCTGGCGATCTTGGCCCCAATGGTGATTTTGGCCGCCGGACTGGCGACGACGCCTGAACCTCAGGCCCAAGCCGCGCCCAGCCTGACGCTTTCAGTCGCCATTGATCTGGCCAAGGCCGCGATCGACGCCTGCGCCGCTAAAGGGGCGCACGTCTCGGCAGCCGTAGTCGACGCCTCGGGCAACCCGCTGGTCGTCCTGCGCGACGAGCAGAGTCCCAAGCCGCCGATCGCCGCGCCGCGCAAGGCCAACGCCGCGGTCGTCTTCGATCAGCCCGGCAGCGTCATGGAGCCGCGGGAGAAGACAGACCCGGACTTCGCCGCCAGGATCAAGGCCGACGCCGATCACCTGAACCCGCACGCCGGCTCGCTGCCACTGCATGTCGGAACCGCCCTCGTGGGTGGCCTGGCGATCGCCGACACCAGCCACGAGGGTGCGGATAGCTGCGCCCGCGCCGCCCTGGCCAAGTTCCCGCAATTCCACTGAGGCGTCCGACATGAAGAAGACCCTGGCCCTTGTCGCTGTTCTGGCTCTGTCGCTGACGGCCGCCCACGCCCAGGAGCACGGTCCCGTCACGCCGCTGCCCAAGCCCGACGCCGAGGGCCAGAAGCCCAAGGCCACGGTCGTCCTGGCCCCGTACCGCTTCAACGACATCCTCTGGGAGAACGACCGCACCGCTCACCGCATCTACAGCCGCGACCTGGAAAAGGCCGAGCCGCCGTCGACCTCGGGCATCGACGCCTGGGGCAAGAGCGTGCGCTGGCCCTATATGGACCGCCAGCTGAAAACCGGCGACCAGCACGCCAACCATGGCGAGGGTCTTGACTTCTATGACGTCGGCACCGGCCGTGGCGCGGGCGGGCTGGGCGTCTGGCAGGACAACAAGCTGTGGACCTCGCGCAACTGGTCCAGCTGGAAGGTGATCCAGAACGGCCCGGACGTGGCCTCGTTCAGCGTCGACTACGCGCCCTGGCCGGTCGACGTGGATCGGAAGGTCTGGGAGACGCGGACCTTCACCCTGCCGCTGGGCACCAACTTTACGCGGATGGTCTCGACCATCAGTTCCGACAAGCCGGGCCCGCTGGTGGTCGGCATCGGCATCACCAAGCGCAAGCGCGCCAGCGGGACGGGCGTGTTCAGGAAGGATCTGGCTCCGGGGCGGGTGACGTTCTGGGAGCCGGCTGATCCTGAGAAGGGCTCGATGGGCATCGCCCTGATGGTCGATCCCGCCTCGGTCGTCGAGGTGCGGCAGGACTTCGACAACTACCTCGTCTTGATCAAGGTCGAGGCTGGCAAGCCGTTCGTCTACTACATGGGCGCGGCCTGGGATAAGGGCCTGGACTTCCACAGCGCCGCCGAATGGGACGCCTATGTCACGGCGCAGAAGCCGGACTTCGACCCCAAGCACTAGGCCAAACGAAAACCGCCCCGAGGCGGGAGGGAAGCCTCGGAGCGGTTCGTTGATCGCCCGCCATTGGGGGAGGGCGCGGGCGATCGTCTGCCGGCTATGAGCGATCAGCCGTGCAGTTTCCTAGCCGTGCAGTTTCAGGGCGGTCTCGGCGATCTTGCGGCCCTGGTAGCGGGCGCCGACCAGCTCGTTCTCGCTGGGCTGACGCGAGCCGTCGCCGCCGGCGATGGTGGTGGCGCCGTAGGGGCTGCCGCCGGTGATTTCGTCCAAGGTCATCTGACCGGCGTGGCCGTAGTCCATGCCGACGATCACCATGCCGAAGTGCAGCAGGTTGGTGATGATCGAGAACAGGGTCGTCTCGTTGCCGCCGTGCTGGGTGGCGGTCGAGGTGAAGGCCCCGCCGACCTTGCCGTGCAGCGCGCCACGGGCCCACAGACCGCCGGCCTGGTCGAGGAACGCGGCCAACTGCGAGCTCATGCGGCCAAAGCGCGTGCCCGTGCCGACGATGATGGCGTCGTAGTCGGCCAGTTCGGCGACCGTGGCGACCGGCGCTTCCTGGTCCAGCTTGAAATGAGCGCCCTTGGCGATCTCCAGCGGCACGGTCTCGGGAACGCGCTTGATGTCGACGGTCGCGCCGGCTTCACGGGCGCCTTCGGCCACGGCCTTGGCCATGGTCTCGATGTGACCGTAGGACGAGTAGTAGAGAACCAGGACCTTGGCCATAACGGGCTCCTTGATTGGGTGTCGGGGAGGAAAGTCGGCGCGAGGATTTCAGTTTCCTCGCGCCTTCTCTTGAACGCTTGCGGGTCTTTGACGGCTTAGGAGAGGGCCGCGTCGACCAGGACGAGTTCGGCGTCTTCCAGGGCGGTGACGGTGATCACGTCCTCGTCCTTGATCCCGGCGCCGTCGCGGGCGTTCAGCTTGACGCCGTTGACTTCGATGACCCCGACCGCGGGGACAAGATAGCCGCTTCGGTCCTTACCCAGGGCGTAGGTCGTGGTCTCGCCCGCCTTCAGCGTGGCGCCCAGGACGCGGGCGTCAGTGCGGATCGGCAGGGCGTCGGCGTCATCCGAGAAGCCCGAAGCCAGGGTCACGAACTTGCCCGACCGGTCGCCCTTCGGGAACGGCTTGGCGCCCCACGAGGGAGCCGAGCCGAAGGTCTTGGGCTCGATCCAGATCTGGAAGATCCGGGTCGTTTCCGGCTCGAGATTGTACTCCGAGTGGCGGATCCCCGTGCCCGCGCTCATCACCTGGACGTCGCCGGCCTCGGTGCGGCCCTTGTTGCCCAGGCTGTCCTGGTGGGTGATCGCGCCGTCGCGGACATAGGTGATGATTTCCATGTCGCTATGCGGATGCGGCGGGAAGCCGGTGTTCGGGGCGATCTCGTCGTCGTTCCAGACCCGCAACGCGCCCCAGTTCATGTTGCTGGGATCGTAGTAGCTGGCGAACGAGAAGTGGTGCTTGGCCTTCAGCCAACCGTGGTCGGCGCCGCCAAGCTTGTCGAACGGTTTGCGATCGATCATGGCTCTAACCTTTCTAGTCCCTCTGGGCCTTGGCCCGTCCGGCGCGCCGCGTCGGCGCGTCCTGTTGAGGAGAAGATAGGGGATCCCTGGAGATCTTAAATGGAAACTGTTGAAACTCATCGTTTCCAAAACTAGTCTCTGAATATGTCCAAGCTACCCGATCTCGAAGGTCTCGCCGTATTCGCCAAGGTGGTGGAGCTGCGCTCGTTCGCCGCCGCCGCCGACGATCTGGCGATGTCCAAGGCCACGGTCTCCAAGGCCGTCACGCGTCTGGAGGAGCGGCTGGGCGCGCGGCTCTTCAACCGCACGTCGCGGCGTCTGGCCCTGACCGACGCCGGCCAGTCCCTGGTCGAGCGCGCCACCCGCGTCTTGGCCGAGGCCCAGGAGGCGGAGGAGGAGGCCTCCAGCCAGTCCTCGGCCCCACGGGGCCTGGTGCGGATGGCCGTGCCGATGTCGTTCGGCGTCGACAGCCTGGCGCCGGTGCTGCCGGACTTCTTCGCGGCCTATCCGGACGTCTCGATCGACCTGCACCTGTCGGACGCCACGGTCGACCTGGTCGGCATGGGCTTCGACCTGGCCCTGCGCGTCGCGACCCTGCCGGACAGTTCGCTGGTCGCCCGTCGCCTGCGGGCGGTGAAGCGTCACGTGGTGGCCTCGCCGGCCTATTGGGACGAGCACGGCCGGCCCATGCATCCGGCCAGTCTGGCCGAGCATCGCGGCCTGACCTACGGCCATCAGGCCGCGCCGGAGACCTGGCGCTTCCAGAAAGGCGGGGAGGAGGCGTCGGTGCGACCGAAGTCGGTGATCCGCGCCAACAACGGTGACGTCCTGGTCCCGTCCCTGGTCGCGGGCGTCGGCGTAGCGGTGCTGCCCGACTTCATCGTCGGCGCGGCGGTGGCGGACGGGCGTCTGGAGGAGATCCTGACCGACTGGACCGCCAGCCCGATCGCCCTGCACCTGGTCATGCCGCCCGGCGGTCCGCGTCCGGCCCGGGTCGAGGCGCTGGCGAGCTACCTGACCAAGGCCCTGGGCGGCAAGTAGGCGCTACTTCGCGCGCCGGAACGTCAGGCTCTGGTCCGGCGGGCCGGGGACGCCGTCGACGTCCTGCTCGACGCGCAGCGTGTTCGGATCGGCCAGCCACACCTTCATGGTCTGCTTGCGGCCGGTCTTGTTGCTGGTCACGGCGTAGACGCCGTGCGGGCTGTCGCGGGTCACGCTGATCATCACGATCTGGGTGTTGACCACGGCCTTGGTCGGCGTGCCGTCCAGCGGCGCATCGGCGAACTGGATGGCGGCCAGACCCTCGTCGTCTTCTTCGATCAGCGTCCAGGCCAGCGATCTGCCGTCGTCCTTGGTCACATCGACCTCGGCGGCCAGCGGCGCCGGGCCGGTCAGGGCCTCGTTGAAGGTCGAGGCTTTCAGGTCGATCGTCCAGCGGCCGGCGGCGCCCAACGGACCTGTCTGGGCGAGAGCCGGCGTCGCCAGCAGGCTGGCCGAGATGAGAAGGGGAAGGGCGGACCGGGTCATGCGACGCCTCCTTGCAGCGGCGCCATCAGACGCCCTTAGGCCACGACACGTCTAGAAGCTTTCAGACCTAAAGACTGTCGACCTGGGTCGGGGTCAGGGCGCCGACCTGCAGCGGGGTCATGGCGGCCAGGTTGGTGGTCGACAGCCAGTCCAGCTGGTTGATGGTCAGGCCCGGAATCTGGCCTGGCAGGATGTAGCCGATCTGGGTCGTCGTTAGGCCGGCGATCACGCTGGTCGATAGCGAGCCGACCTGGGTGGCCGTCAGGCTCTGGACCTGGGTGGCGCTGAGCTGCCCGAAGGCCGTGCCGGAGAAACTGCGCATCTGATACGACGACAGGCCCTTCAGCGCGGTCGGGGCCAGCGACGAGACCTGGGTCGCCGACAGCGCCGCCAGGTCGGTCACCGATATCGCGCCCAGCTGGACGCTGGTCAGGGCCGCGACCTGGGTCGTGGCGAACTCGCCGATGTCGGTCGTGGTCAGGCCCGCCAGTTGCGTCGCCGTAAGCCCCATCACCTGGGTCGTCGTCAGCGCCTGGAAGCCTGTGGTGTCCAGGCCCGACAGGTTGGCGATCGAGAGGCCGCCGATCTGGGTGGCGGTCAGGCTGGAGATCTGGGCGCCGGAGAGCTCGGCGAAGTCCGTCGTGGAGAGACCGCCGATCTGGGTCGTCGTCAGGCTGGAGAACTGGGTCGTCGTCAGCGCCGCGACCTGGGTGGCCGACAGGGCGCTGATGTTGCTGGCCGACAGAGCCGAGAACTGGGTGGCGTTGAAGCTGGCGACCTGGGTCGTGGTCAGTTCGGTGAAATCGGTCGTGGTCAGGTTTCGGATCAGGGTGGGGGTCAGGCCGCCGATCTGGGTCGAGGTCAGGGCCACGACCTGCGTCGGCGACAGGCCGCCGAAGCCGCTGCTCAAGCCGCCCAGCTGGGTCGCGCTCAGCGACGCGACCTGGGTGTTCGACAGCGTTGCGGCCTGGGTCGTCGTCAGACCCGCCAGCTGCGCCGCTGAAAATTGGTTCAAGTCCGCGCCGATGTCGGCGATCTGGGTCGAGGTCAGCGCGCCGACCTGGGTGGCGGTGAGGCCCTTGAGCTGGGTGGTGCTGAGGGCCGCGAACTGCTGGTCGTCCAGGGCGGGGATCAGGGTGGCGGGCAGGGCGGCGATCTGGGCCGCCGAGAGCGCCTCCAACTGATCGGGCCACATCTCTTCAAGGTCCTCGAGCCGCATTGCGCCGATCTGGGTGGCGGTCAGCAGCTTCATCTGGGTCGAGTCCAGCGCCGTGATCTGGGTGGCGTCCAAACCGGTGAAGTGCGTGGCGTCGAGGGCTCCGATCTGGGTGGCGCTCAGGGCCTCGAGCCGGCTTCCGTCCAGCTTGGCCAGCTGGGTCGAGGTCAGGGCGTTCAACTGCGCGCCGCTGAAGGCCGCCAGCTGGTCGGCGTCGAAGATCAGGTTCGGCGCGAAGGCCGGGATCTGGGTCGCCTTCAGGCCTTTCACGGCTGTGTTGGAGAGCGCCGAGACCTGGCTGGCCGACAGTCCGGCCAAAGCGGTGTTGGACAGCGCCGCGACCTGGGTGCTGGCCAGGGTCTCCAGCTTGGTCGTCGAGAGGTTGGTGATGGTGGTGGCCGACAGGGCGGCCATCTGGGCGGCGGAGAGGTACGAAATCGGCACTGGACTCGTTGCCTCGTAAGGTCGCGACGCGAATCGTTCGCGTTAACCATACGAAAAACCCGCCAGCGCGACCATGCGGCGAGACGGCCCAGGGAGCAGGCTACTCGGCGCGCATGGTCCAGAGGTCGAGATCGCTCTCGCGGCCGATCAGCGCCAGGCCCGAGGCGATGGACTCGAACTCGCCGCCGCTCTCGATCTTTTCCTGGCCGAAGCGGCGCAGGAAGATTTCGCGGACGGCCGGCACGAACGAACTGCCGCCGGTCAGGAAGACGCGGTCGACGCCGGCCTCGGTCAGGCCAGCGCGCTCCAGGGCCTCGCCGACGGCGGTCTCGATGGCGGTCAGCTCGGGTTTGATCCAGCCCTCGAACTCGCCGCGCTGGACGGTCTTCTCGATGTCGACCGAGCCGGCCTCGAACTTGAACGTCGCCTCCGTCTGGCTGGACAGCGCCTCCTTCAGCGCCGAGACCGAGCGGTAGAGGGCGTAGCCGTGATTGCCGTCCAGCACCTCGATCAGCGCGGCGATCTTTTCGGGCTCCAAAGCCGTGCGTTCCAGGGCGCGGATGTCGCGCATGTCCTTGGAGGCGCGCAGCAGGGCCAACTGGTCCCAGCGGGCGAAGGCGGCGTAGTAGCGCTGCGGGATCGGCAGGGCGTTGGAGAACGACCGGTACTCCGACCCCTTGCCAAGCTCTGGCGAGACCAGCTGATCGATGATCCGATAGTCGAAGGCGTCGCCCGCCACGCCGACGCCCGAACGCGACAGCGGGGTGGAGCGCAATACGCCATCGTCGCCGCGCTGGAAGCGGACCAGCGAGAAGTCGCTGGTGCCGCCGCCGAAGTCGGCGACCAGCACCGTGGCGTCCTGCTTCAGCTGGCGGGCAAAGAAGAAGGCCGCGCCGACGGGCTCGTAAGCGTAGCGGATGTCGGTGAAGCCCAGGCGCTTGAAGGCCTCTTCATAGCGGGTCAGGGCCAGGGCCTCGTTCGGCGAACTGCCGGCGAAGGTCACCGGGCGGCCGACGATGATGCGCGGCGGCAGGGCGTCCAGCTGGCCGGCGGCATGATCCTTCAGGCGCAGCAGGAAGGCGGCTAGCAGGTCCTCGAACTGGTAGCGCTTGTTGAGGATCCGCGTCTCGGTGAAAGCCTGCGAGGCGGCGAAGGTCTTGAACGACTGGATGAACCGCGTTTCCAGCGGATCCTCCAGATAGGCTTCGATAGCCCAGGGGCCGGCCTCGACCACGCGCTCGTTGGCCTGGCCGGCCGCGCCCTGGACGCTGTGGAAGCTGAGCGCCGAGCGGAAGGCGAACAGGTCGCGATTGTCGATCGAGAAGCGGACCAGCCGCGCGTGGTCGTCGCCGTGGGTCAGCGAGACGACGGTGTTGGTGGTGCCGAAGTCGACGCCAATGGTCGGCGCGAGAAGAGCGGCCGTCATGGGATGGCTCGATATTGTCGAAACGGGAGGGGGCGTGCGTCGTAACGTCTCTTCCGGGAACGTCAAGCCAAGATGACCGACTTAAGCGGTCATTTACGGTCGGCGCCGGAACCTGCCGGGCAATTGGATCCGGGCGGGCGCGATTCGCCTGACACCGGTGTCCGCTAGCGCGAAAACTCATCGGGCGCAGTGTTGCGGCGTCCGGAGTACTTGGGGGAACGCTGTGAAGCTCGACGACCTGAAGATCTCCTCGAAGGTTCTTCTGCCCGCCGCCGTGCTGGCCGTGGCCACAGTGGCCTGCGCGGGTCTCGGCGTCTGGCAGCAGAAGCGCGCCGACGCGGCGACCGAGGTGCTGGTCAAACATCGCTCGCCCGCCGAGGTGCAGTCGGCCCGCTTCCTGCGCCGGATCAGCATGATGGGCTACGCGGCCCACCGCACCGTGACCTATGACGGCGCCTCCGAGCAGGCCGCCGCCGCGTCCAAGGAGCTGGACAAGGTCTATGGCGAGGGCAAGGAGAGCCTCGACAAGATCGCCGCCGCCGATCCCAAGACGGCCGAGTATACCGCCGGCATGAAGGCCAAGCTGGACGAGGCCTATGGGCACGCCCGCTCGGCCGCCGACCTGGGCCTCAAGAACGACGACGCCGGCGCTTCGGGCGGCCTTGCGCGGGTCGATCCAGCCATCGACGCCATGGCCAAGGAGGGCAAGGCCTGGGGCGACGCCTACAACAAGGAGACGGCGGCCATGGTCGCCGAGGCCAGCAAGTCGGCCGCGGAGGGGTCCTGGCTGACCTTGCTGTTCGGCCTTGGCGCCGCGGGCTGCGGCATGGGCTTCTCGCTGTATATCGGCTCGTACAAGATCTCGCGTCCGGTGCGCGCGCTGTCACGGAGCATGACCGACCTGGCCGACGGCCAGCTGAACGTCGACGTGGTTGGCGCTGGTCGCAAGGACGAGGTCGGGCTGATGGCCCGCGCCGTCCAGGTGTTCAAGGACAACGCCGTGGCCCTGCGCTCGTCGGAAGCGGAGCAGGCCCGGATTTCCGCCGCCAGCGAGCGTGAGCGGGTGCGCAACGAGGAAGTCTCGTCGGCCGCCGCCCGCGAGCAGGCCTTCGTCATGGAGCGCCTGGCCGGCGCGCTGTCGCGCCTGTCGAACGGCGACCTGACCGTGCGCATCGACGACGCGTTCCCGACCGGCTACGAGGCCATTCGCAACGACTTCAACGCCGCCATCGTCCAGTTGGACGAAGCTGTCGGCGGCATCGTCACCGTGGCCGGCACGGTCAGCGCCAGCGCTGACGAGATCGCCGCCGCCGCCGACAACACCGCTCGCCGCAGCGAGCAGCAGGCCGCCAGCCTGGAAGAGACCGCCGCGGCCCTGGACGAGATCACCGCCACCGTCCGTCGCGCCTCGCAGGGCGCCGGCGAGGCCAGCCGCGTCGTCACCTCGACCCGTTCGGACGCCGAGCGCTCGGGCGAGGTCGTGCGCGGCGCCGTCGCGGCCATGAACCAGATCGAGCAGTCCTCGTCGAAGATCGGCAACATCGTCGGCGTGATCGACGAGATCGCCTTCCAGACCAACCTCCTGGCCCTGAATGCCGGGGTCGAAGCCGCGCGCGCGGGCGAAAGCGGTCGCGGCTTCGCGGTCGTGGCCCAGGAAGTCCGGGCTCTGGCTCAGCGCTCGGCCGACGCGGCCAAGGAGATCAAGACCTTGATCAACGCTTCGACCGCCCAGGTCGACGAGGGCGTGCGCCTGGTCGGCCAGACCGGCGAGGCCCTGGACGGCATCGTGCTGAAGGTCGGCGAGATCGACGCGCTCGTGTCGGAGATGGCGGGCTCGGCCGGCGAACAGGCGCGTGGCCTCAACGAGGTCAACGCCGCCGTCAACCAGATGGACCAGGGCGTGCAGCAGAATGCCGCCATGGTCGAGCAGGCCACGGCCGTCAGCCACGCCCTGAAGAACGAGATCAGCGGCCTGGTCCGCATGATCGGCCGCTTCGAGGTCAGCGCGAAGGCGGCTCCGCAGCGCCAGCAGGCCGCCTCGCGGCCGGGCTATCGGATGGCCGGCTGATTGACTTACCGCCTTGGCTCCGGTCGAAGAGACCGGAGTTGAGGTAGGTGTCTTGGAAACTTTCGACGTCCTGGTGATCGGCGCGGGCGCGGCCGGCATGATGTGCGCCATCGAGGCTGGCAAGCGCGGGCGCTCGGTGCTGGTCATCGATCACGCCAAGGCCCCGGGCGAGAAGATCCGCATCAGCGGCGGCGGCCGGTGCAACTTCACCAACACCGGCGCGACGATCCACAATTTCCTGTCGGCCAACCCGAAGTTCGCCCTGTCGGCCCTGCGCCGCTACAAGCCGCGCGACTTCATCGCCCTGGTCGAGCGGTATGGCATCGCCTACCACGAAAAGACCCTGGGGCAGCTGTTTTGCGACGGTTCGGCCAAGCAGATCATCGACATGCTGCTGACCGAGATGATGTCCGCCGGCGTCCAACTGCGGCTGGAAACCGGCGTCGAGACGGTCGCCAAGGCCGAGACCGGCTACGAGGTCTCGCTGTCGTCGGGCAAAGTGGCCTGCGCCTCGCTGGTCGTGGCCAGCGGCGGCAAGTCGATCCCGAAGATGGGTGCGACGGGCCTGGGCTATGACATCGCCCGGCAGTTCGGGCTGAACATCGTCGAGACCCGTCCGGCTCTGGTGCCCCTGACCTTCGAGACCGGCATGCTGGCGCGCCTGACGCCGCTGTCGGGCGTGGCGCTGGACGCCGTGGTCGCGCACGGCAAGACCAGGTTCCAGGAGGGGATGTTGTTCACCCACCGGGGCCTCTCCGGCCCCTCGATCCTGCAGATCTCGTCCTACTGGCGCGAGGGCGACGAGATCCGGGTCGACATGGCGCCGGGCGTCGACGCCCTGGCGGCGCTGAAAACGGCCCGCACCGCTACGCCGCGCCAGGCGGTGGCGACGGTGCTCTCCAACCTGCTGCCCAAGCGCGTGGCGCAGCTGATCGCCGAGGAGGAGGCCGCCGACAAGGGCAACATCGCCGACTGTTCGGACAAGGTGCTGAACCGGCTGGCCGCGGCGGTCAACGCCTGGACCTTCAAGCCGGTGGGCTCGGAAGGCTATCGCACGGCCGAGGTGACGCTGGGCGGCGTCGACACCGACGCGCTGGACTCCCGCACCCTTGAGGCCAAGGCCGTGCCGGGCCTCTACTTCATCGGCGAGGTGGTCGACGTCACCGGCTGGCTGGGCGGCTATAACTTCCAGTGGGCCTGGGCGTCGGGCTGGTCGGCCGGACAAGAGGCCTAGAAGCCAAGAGGCCTAAGAAAAAGGCCTCCCGGTAAGGGGAGGCCTTCGTCATCTACTTCTTCTTGAAGGGCTTACCGGCCGGCTTTCCGCCGGGCTTGGCGTCGAAGCTCTTCTTGAAGGGCTTGGGACCCTTGAACGGCTTGCTCGGGCCCTCGCTCTTGCCGGCATAGGGCTTGGCGTACGGCTTCGGGCCGGCGGCGTTGTCGCTGCTGAAGCTCTTCTTGAACTTTTTCGGGCCATCCCCGTCAGCGCGCGGGGCGCGGGGCTTATACTCGCGCGGCGCATCGGCGCCGGCTTCGTGGCGTGGCTTGAAGGCGCGCTTGGGAGCGCCTTCCGAGTCCTGGGGCGAGTACGGACGCGGCGCGTCGTTGTCGCGCGGGGCCCGGCGCGGCTTGTAGTCGGCTTTCGGCTCCTCGCCACGCGCATAGGGCTTGGCGTTGCTGAAGCCGTCGTCGCCGTAGCTGGACGGACGCGGGGTGTGGTCGCGCGAGCCCGGCGCATTGGCGCGCGGCGAACGGTCTTCACGCGCCCGATCTTCGCGAGGGGGGCGCGGCTTGTACTCGCGCGGGCCATCGTTGTCGCCGCGTTGGTCGTTTCTGGGCGGGCGGGGCGTGAATTCGCGACGCGGACCGGCTTCGCGAGCGGCCGGGGCCGTGGTCGGGGTGATCGAGACGTCCTCACGCACCGTCGTCTGGACCGCCGCGCCGAACTTGGTCGAGGCTTCGGCCGAGATCTCGAACTTGGTGTCGTAGTCGAAGATGCGGATCGCCCCGATGTCCTTCTTGGTGATGTGGCCCAGGCGGCAGATCATCGGGATCAGCCACTTCGGGTCGGCGTTGCCGCGACGGCCGACGCTGATGCGGAACCACTCCGAGCCTTCCATGTCGACGCGGGGCTCGCGCAGCGGACGCTCACCCGGCTCACCGGTGCGCACGCGCGGACCCGGATCGGCGCCATGGCGCGGATCGTCATAGATGTCTTCAGGCGACGGGAGCTTGGCGCGACGGGTGCGGATCAGCGCGGCGGCGATCTCGACCGGCGTGCGCTTGGCCAGCATGGCCTCGGCCAGGGCGATGTCTTCTTCCGTGCTGGTTTCGCTGAAGATCGGATCCTCGAGCAGGCGCTCCTGATCCTTTTCGCGGATCGAGTCGGCGCTCGGCGCGCCGCCCCAATCGGCTTCAACGCCGGCCGCGAACAGCAGTTGCTCGGCCTTGCGGCGACGGGTGTAGGGGACTACGAGCGCCGAGACGCCCTTCTTACCGGCGCGGCCCGTGCGGCCCGAACGGTGCAGCAGGGTGGCCTTGTTGATCGGCAGTTCGGCGTGGATCACCAGGCCCAGGTCGGGCAGGTCGAGACCGCGGGCGGCGACGTCGGTGGCGACGCACACGCGGGCGTGGCCGTCGCGCAGGGCCTGCAGGGCGTCGGCGCGCTCACGCTGGGAGAGCTCGCCCGACAGGCCGACGACGGCGAAGCCGCGCTCGCGCAGCTTGGCGTGCAGGCTGCGGACGCTCTCACGCGTGTTGGCGAACACCAGGGCGCCCGGGGCTTCGAAGAAGCGCAGCAGGTTGACGACGGCGTGCTCGACCTCGTTCGGGGCCACGCGCACGGCGCGGTACTCGATGTCGCGGTGTGGCTCGTTGCGGCCGATGGTGTCGATGCGGACGGCGTCGTTCTGGTAGCGCTTGGCCAGTTCGACGATGTCGCGGGCCAGGGTGGCCGAGAACAGCAGGGTGCGGCGCTCGGGTGGTGCGGCGTCGAGGATGAACTCCAGGTCCTCGCGGAAGCCCATGTCCAGCATCTCGTCGGCCTCGTCGAGGACGGCGACCTGCAGCTTGGATAGGTCGAGGTGGCCGCGCTCGATGTGGTCGCGCAGGCGGCCCGGGGTGCCGACGACGATGTGGGCGCCGTAGTTCAGCGCGCGCTGTTCACGGCGGGCGTCCATGCCGCCGACGCAGTTGACCACCACGGCCTTGGCCTCGGCATACAGCCAGGTCAGTTCGCGATTGACCTGCATGGCCAGTTCGCGGGTCGGGGCGATCACCAGGGCCAGCGGTTCGGCGGCGCGATCGAAGGTCTCGGCCTCGCCCAGCAGGGTGGGGGCGGCGGCGAGACCGAAAGCGACGGTCTTGCCCGAGCCGGTTTGCGCCGAGACCAACAGGTCGCGGTCGGCGGCGTCGGCGGCCAGAACGGCGGCCTGGACGGGGGTGGGCTCGGCGTAACCCTGAGCGGCGAGAGCCCGCTCAAGAGCGGGGTGGGAGGCGGGGAAGGGCATATGGGTCCAGTTCACGTCTGCGGCCGCGCACACAAAAAACGCGCGGCTCGCGCCAATGACCAAATCGGGCCCCTTGAAGCTCTGGGCTTCCCTCGGACCGCTTCTTGGTCGAATTCCAACGAAAATAGCCCCCTCCGCGACGGAAGGGGGCTCACGAATAGCCTTATGCGCTTGTTGCAGTGCAAAAGGCAAGAGCGCGCGTTCGCGCTCAGTATTCCGAGTTGGCGGCTTAGCTCGCCAGAGCCTGATCGATCGCCTGGACGATCCGCTCCGGGGTCTCGGCGCCCACCACGGCCACCTTGCCGGCGAAGATGGCGAACGGCACGCCGGTCACCCCGCCTTGCACGGCCATGGCGTGCTCGCGGGCCACGGCTTCCTTGTCGGCGCCTTCCGACAGAAGTTGCAGCACCACCAGGCGCTCCATGCCGGCGGCCTCGGCGATGTCGGCCAGCACCATCGGGTCGCCGATATCGAGGCCCTGCTCGAAATAGGCCTTGAACAGGGCTTCGACGACCTCGTCCTGCACGCCGGCCGTCAGGGCCCAGCGGATGAGGCGATGGGCGGCGTTGGTGTTGGGCGCGATCTCGATGGCCTCGAAATCGAACTTGATGCCTTCCTCGGCGCCGCTCTCGACCAGGGCCGCATGCACGGCCTTCAGCTTGTCGGGATCCCTGAACTTGTTGGCCATGTAGGCCTTGCGGTCGACGCCCTCCTCGGGAAGCGTCGGATCCAGCTGGTAGGGACGCCAGATCAGCTTGGCCTCGACGTCCGGGCGCAGGGCGACGGCCGACTTCAGGCGACGCCAGCCCAGATAGCACCAGGGGCAGACCACGTCGGCGACGACGTCGATGATCAGGGGCTGGGCCACGGCGGCGTACTCCTCGGGAAACAGTGTCCGCTACAGGACATGTTCCATATAGGAGCTGACGCTACGGCGCCCAAGCGTGAAGCTTAGCTGGCGTCGCGCTTCAGGGCGCTGGCGGCGGCGCGTTCCAGGGCCTTGACCGCGCCTTCGCCACGTTGGACCTCGGCCACGCCGATGTCGAACTCGCAGACGAACGGCGGACGGTCGTCGCCGGCGTCGAAGGCGGTGCAGCCGATCACGGCGGCGATCCGCTCGGCGGCGGCGCGAGCGGCGTTCTGGTTGGTCGCCGGCAAGGCCAGGGCGAACACCTCGGTGGCCAGGCGCGCGGGCGTGTCCTCGACGCGAACCAGGCGGCCGACCATCGAGCCGATCTGAGGAATGGCGCGGTCCAGCCAACCGTTCTGGCGGGCCCAGACGGTCTCGGGCTTGTCGGCGATGCGCAGCACGCAGATCGACAGCGGCCGCGCGCGCTCGGACGCGGCCTTGGCCAGGCGCGCCAGATGGGCGGCGAACAGGTCGCGGGTGAAGAGGCCGGTGGCGGCGTCCATCAGGCCCGAGCTGCGGGCCTTTTCCAGCGCGCCGCGGATCGACTCGCCGCGCCGGAAACTGCGGGCCAGCTCCATGACGCGCATGGCCGTCTCGATTTCGGGCGTCTCGGGCGAAGCCACGTCGGAGACGCCGCGATGGAACGCCTCGGACATCGTCACATAGCTCTCGGCCTTCAGGTACAGCAGGGCCGGGATGTGGAAGAGGCGGGTGTTGCGGCGCATGCCGGCCGCGATCGACAGGGCTTCCTGCTGGCTGTCGCCGGCCCACAGGACCACGGCGTCGAAGGCCCGCTCGTGCAGATAGTCGAAGGCCGTGTAGGCGGTGAAGGCGCCGACCACCTCGGCGCCGCTGGCCTGCAGGGCGTTCGAGAGGGCCAGGAATTGCGGGGCCGGCTCGCCGACCGCGAGGATGCGGAACGGGACCTCGGAGCTTTCCGGCAGGTCCAGGCGACGGCCGCGCTCGCCGAAGGTCTCGAGGCGCAACTCGAACTCTTCCTCGGCGATGGCCGTGCGCACCAGGCTCTCCAGGCGCAGGGCGGCCTGGGAGGGATGCAGCGGTGGCGACAGGGTCAGGTCGAAGGCCTGGTTGCGATAGTCGCCGTCCGGATCGCCGATGGCGATGACGGGCAGGCGGCGCGGGGCCACGGCGGCCTTGAGCCTGCGGGCGAGCGTCTGGGTCTCGGGACCGGCGCTGGCCAGGTCGACGATGACGGCTTCGATCGGCAGGTCGCCCAGGGCGGCGAGGGCCGCATAGGGGCCGCGCGCGGTGATCGTGCGCCAGCCCAGCCGGTCCAGCCCTTCGGCCAGCGGTCCGGCGCGAACATCGTCGCGCGCCACGATCAGGATCCGGGCGTCAACCGCCAAACCAACCTCCGCCCGAACACCGGCGCGCTCGTTCCCACGACGACGGCCCAGATTCGACGCTGCAACATAGCAGAGGCCTCGCGCGGTCAAAGGCGCCGAACGCCGCAGCCTGGGGGTGAATCGAAGATCGTCGATCCCCCATCGCGCAAGGGCTTGCCTGACCGAACGTCAGGGTCGTTCTAGTGATCCCGACCGGCCGCAGAGCCAGCAGGGAGATCGCGTCATGGGCCAGGGGCCGCTTTCGGGACTGAAGATCGTCGAGTTCGCCGGTATCGGCCCGGGACCGTTCTGCGGCATGCTGCTATCGGATCTCGGGGCGGACGTCGTGCGGATCGACCGCAAGGGTCAGGGCAGGGGCTCGCCGGCCGACGTCACGGCGCGCGGGCGCCGTTCGGTGGCGCTGGACCTGAAGAACCCGGATTCGATCGAGACCTGCCTGAAACTGCTCGAGCAGGCCGACGGCCTGATCGAGGGCTTCCGGCCGGGGGTCATGGAGCGCCTGGGCCTGGGGCCGGACGTCGCCCTGGCCCGCAATCCCAAGCTTGTCTACGGCCGCATGACCGGCTGGGGGCAGACCGGGCCCTACGCCAAGGCCGCGGGCCACGACATGAACTACATCGCCATCACCGGCGCGCTGGATGCGATCGGTACGAGCGACAAGCCCGTGCCGCCGCTGAACCTGGTCGGCGACTTCGGGGGCGGGGCGCTCTATCTGGCGTTCGGCCTGCTGGCTGGGGTAATCCATGCGCGCTCGACGGGGCAGGGACAGGTGATCGACTGCGCCATGAGCGACGGCGCGGCCTCGCTGATGGCCATGTTCTACGGCTTCAAGGCCGGCGGCCTGTGGAACGAGGGCCGGCGCACCAACCTGCTCGACGGCGGCGCGCACTTCTACGACACCTACCAGTGCGCGGACGGCAAGTGGATCTCGATCGGTTCGATCGAACCACAGTTCTACCTTCTGCTGCTGGAGAAGACCGGCATCACCGATCCGCAGTTCCAGCACCAGATGAGCCGCGAGGAGTGGCCGGAGCTGCGCGACAAGCTGGCCGCCGTCGTCAAGACCAAGAGCCGCGACGACTGGTGCGCGATCATGGACGCCACCGACGTCTGCTTCGCCCCGGTGCTGACCATGGACGAGGCCCCAAGGCACGCTCACAACGCCGCCCGCGAGACCTTCGTCGAGTTGGCCGGAGTGACCCAGCCCGCGCCCGCGCCGCGCTTCTCGGTCACGCCCGGCGCCATCCAGGGCCCGCCGCCCAGGATCGGCGGCCATAACGACGAGGCCCTGGCGGATTGGGGTTTCTCGGCTGAGGCCATCGCCGGCCTGAAGGCTTCCGGAGCTCTCTGAGACCTGACGAGCCCGTTCAGGTTGGGTTCAGACGACGGGTCCTAGCTTGCGGGTGTCGATCGGTCGCTGCGCCATCCGTCCCTCGATGTGGCGATCGATTCACAGGCACGACCTGCGGAGGCGCGCCGTCTTCCCCAAGACGGCGCGTCTTTGACGATTCCGGGGCCCGGTTTTGACTCCGGGATGCTGCATCGCCATGGTCCGCCGGATGCAAGATCCGCTGCACCGCATCCGCTGGCGCGACCTCGACCTCGATCCGATCCATTGGGCCCGCGAAATTCTCCGCGTTCTGGGCTTGGCTTTGTCGCGCCTGTGGGGCCGCGACGTCATGCTGTACGTGGGCGGCGTCTCGTTCTTCGCCCTGCTGGCGGTGTTCCCCGGCCTGGCGATTCTGATCGGCCTCTACAGCTTCTTCCTGACGCCCGAGAGCGCCGCGCATCAGGCCAATCGGCTGGCCGAACTGATTCCCTCCGGCGCCCGTTCGATGTTCCAGGACGAGTTCGCCCGTCTGGCCCACGCGCCGGGCCAGACGATCTCTCTGCAGAGCGGCGTCGTCCTGATCGTCGGCGCCTATGCCGCCCATCGCGGCTTCAAGGCCTTGCTGGCCGGCCTGTCGTTCATCCATGACGAGGAGAACCAGCGCGGCTTCTTCGGCTTTAACCTGATGGCCCTGCTGGTGCTGATGGCCGCGTTCGGCCTGCTGTTCATGATGTCGGGCGTCTTCCTGACCCTGCGGCTGCTGGGCTCGGCCCTGAACCTGCGGCCGCTGGCGGGTGTGCCGTGGATCCAGTCGGAATGGACCTGGGCCAGCTTCGGCATCGTGTTCGGCATGACCCTGGTCTATCGCTACGCCATGTCGCGCGAACCCGTGGGCTGGCGCGCCTCGATCGCGGGCGGCGCGGCGGCGGCGGCCCTGTGCGTGTTCATGTCTTGGGCCAGCGCCTTCTATGTCGAGAAGATCGTCCACCTGGGCGCGACCTACGGCTCGATCTCGGCCGTGATCATCTTTTTGATCTGGCTGTCGTGGAGCGTGAACGCCATCTTCTTCGGCGGCGCCCTGGCCACCGAGGTCGAGATCGCCCTGGACGAGCGCCCCCGGGCCCTGCTGGAGGGACCTAAGGCGATCCCGCTCAAAGCCCCTTCAGAATACGAAAACGGATAACCCCGCCGTCCTGGTCGGTGATCTCGAGCACGTTGGCGCCGATCTGGCCGGCGAAGTGCGGGACGTCGATGCGCGCCATCGGATCGGTGGCCAGCAGGACGAGCTCGGCGCCGGCCGGAGCAGCCTCATGGGCCTTGCGCAGCTTCAGGGTCGGGACGGGACAGTGATGACCGCGGGCGTCGATCAGGATCGGGTCAGGCATCGGCGAAGACCTTCTCGGCCTCGGCGGCGGGCAGGATGCGGTGCTGGCCGGGTTCGAGGTCCTCGGGCAACGTCAGGCCACCGATCTGCTCGCGATGAAGGGCGACCACGTGATTGCCGACAGCGGCGAACATCCGGCGCACCTGGTGATAGCGGCCCTCGGTGATGGTCAGCCGCGCGGTCTTGGCGTCGACGACGTCCAGCTGGGCCGGCAGCAACGGTTTTTCCTCGCCGTCCAGCATCAGGGTTCCGGCGGCGAAGAGCTCGCCCTCCGAACCGGCCAACTGCCGATCAAGGGTAGCGAGATACGTCTTGGGCACGTGGCGCTTGGGCGAGATCACCCGGTGCAGGAAGTCGCCGTCGTCGGTGATCAGGATCAGGCCGCTGGTGTCCTTGTCCAGCCGGCCGACCGTCGACAGGCCGGGATCCCGGATCTGCCAGCGGCGCGGCAGCAGGTCGTAGATTTTCTGCCCGTCTTCCTTGTGCGAGCAGGTCACGCCCAGCGGCTTGTGCATGATCAGCACCAGCGGGGCGGGCGGATCGACGGCGACGCCGCGAATGGTCATGCGCTCGGGCAGGGTCGCGTCCACGGCGATGCGGGCGCCGGCGTCCTTCAACACCTTGCCGTCCAGCACGACCTTGCCGGCGGCGACCAGGGCCTGGACGTCCTTGCGGCTGCCATAGCCGAGGTTGGCCAGCAGCCGATCCAGCCGGGCCATGAGGGCTTTCGCCATTACTTGCGGGCCTCGAACACCTTGTAGCCTCCGCCTTCGTCGACCAGCCGGACCTTGCTGAAGCTCTCGCCCAGAATGGCCTCGTAGGGCAGGTGGCGGTTGGCCACGATCCATAAGGTCCCGCCCTTGCGCAGCGCGGCGGCGGCCGAGGCAATGAAGGCCTGACCCAGGGTCTTGTCCTCGCCGCCGCCGTCGTGGAACGGCGGGTTGCTGACAACGAAGTCCAGATCCTTCAGGCCGCCGGCGTCGTGGCGCACGTCGCCCCAGACGAACGTGACGCGCGGATCGTCGACATTGCGCTTGGAAACCTCGACCGCCCGGCGATCCAGCTCGACCAGGGTCAGCTTGGTGACCGTCTTCGAGGCCAGGACGTTGAGAGCCAGCAGGCCGATGCCCGAGCCGAAATCGGCCCCGGCGCCCGAGAACTCCGGCAGCACCTGCAGTAGGGCGTTGGTTCCGGCGTCCAGACGGTCCCAGCTGAACACGCCGGGCTGGGTCCACAGGCCGTTCTCGCTGATCCGACGCGGCGCGCCGGCGGCGATGGTCTCGGTCAGACCTTTCATCTCAGCGGGACGGACCACGACGCAGATGCGGTTGTGACGGCGGGCGCTCTCGCCGACCTCGCCGCCCAGGGCCTCCAGCTCCTTCTTCAGGCGCAGGCCGCCGCGATCCTTGGGGGCGAAGGCGGTCAGGCGGCCGCCGGGCGCCAGTACGCGCAACGCTTGGGCGAGGACAAATCGTCGCTCCACCGCCCCGGCAGGCGCGCGAACGGCGATCGCGGTAAAGGATTCGTCCGGAATCGAAGCGATGTCGGTCGAGCCCAGGACCAGCGGCGACAGCTGCACGGCGTCCGCCGAAGACGGCGCCAGGTCGTGATCGGCCTGGCCATAGATCGCGGTGCGGGAAGCCGACATGCTTGTCCTGAAAGGCTTTTTCGAGATTTCGAGGGCGTGGCGGACAGGGTGGGATTCGAACCCACGGTAGGCTTCCACCTACGGCGGTTTTCAAGACCGCTGCCTTAAACCACTCGGCCACCTGTCCGGAGCAGGCGGCTATATCAGTGCTCTAGGTCCTTAACCAGACTTCAAAACAAACGCGTGACCATGTCCGCTCGGAAGGGTGTGGCCCGTCTGGACGTTTGAGCGGATGAACCAGCGTATCGACAAGGTTTGGCGGAACCTGTGCAGCCTGGGCCTGATGGCCGCGGCGGCCCTGAGCCTCGCCGCCTGCGCCACGCCCAAGTACGGCACCGGCAAGGCCGGCTATACCGTCACGGCCCGCCACGACACCACCCGGGGCTCTGCGCCTCGAGCGGGCTCGACGGTCGGCAAGGACGGCAAGCCGCTGCGAGGCACCGAGAAGCCCTACCAGATCAATGGCACGTGGTACTATCCGCGCGAGGACAAGGACTACAACGTCGTCGGCATCGGCTCGTGGTACGGCGAGCAATTCCACAACCGCCGCACGGCCAACGGCGAAATCTTCGACATGGACATCCCGTCGGCGGCGCATAAGACCCTGCCGCTGCCCAGCCTGGTCGAGGTCACCAACCTGGACAACGGCCAGAAAATGATCCTTCGGGTCAATGATCGCGGCCCATTCATCGGCGATCGCGTCATCGACCTGTCCAAGGCGGCCGCCCAGCAACTGGGCTACGCCCGGCAAGGCGTGGCTCGGGTGCGGGTTAAGTATGTCGGCCCGGCGCCCAAGGCCGTGTTCGACGCGCCGCGCCAGTACGCCAGCGTCCAGGCCGCGCCGTCACGCCCGCGCAGCTTCGACGACATCCAGGAACCGCCGCAGCGCGTGCAGGTGCTGCCGCCGCGTCGCGAGCCTGATCCGGACTGGGGTTCGGTCTCCGCGCCGATCCAGCAGTCGGCGCCGCCGGTCCGCGCGCCGGAGCCGGTCTTCGCCTCGGCCGCCAAGGGCTATCGCGTCCAGGCCGGCTCGTTCTCCAGTCGCGAGAACGCCGAGAAGGCGGTGCGCCAGCTCTCCGGTTCTGGCCAGGCTTCGATCGACGCCATCGAGCGGCCTAGCGGCACGCTCTACCGGGTCACCGTCAGCGCCGGACAGGATGAAGGCGAGGCCTGGAGCCTGCGCGAGCGCGTGGAGTCGTTGGGCTATCAGGGCGCGACCGTTCTTCGGCCCTGAGGCCTCTGGACAAGGCTCGGAAACCGGTCGAATGGAGACCGGTGACCCAAGGTTTCTTCATCAGTTTCGAAGGCGGGGAGGGGGCTGGAAAGTCCACCCAGATCCGCCGTCTGGCAGAGCGGCTGCAAGCGGCCGGCCATGACGTCGTCGTGACCCGCGAGCCGGGCGGAAGCCCGGGCGCCGAGGCCATCCGCGAGCTGCTGGTCAACGGCGCGGCCGATCGCTGGTCGCCGGTCACCGAGACCCTGCTGATGTACGCCGCCCGCCGCGACCACGTGGAGCGGGTGATCCGGCCGGCCTTGGCGCAGGGCAAGGTCGTGCTGTGCGACCGCTTCGCCGATTCCACCCGGGCCTATCAGGGGGCAGGGGGCGATGCGCCCGCCAGCCTGATCGCCTCGCTGGAAGAGCACGTGCTGAACGGCACGGTTCCGGTCTTGACGTTGATCCTGGATCTGCCGGCCCAGGTGGGCCTGCAACGCGCCGAGGCGCGGGGCGGGGCGGCGCGGTTCGAATCCAAGGGCCTGGAATTCCACGAGCGCCTGCGCGCCGGCTATCTGGAAATCGCTCGCAAGGAGCCCGAGCGCTGCGTGGTGATCGACGCCGACGCCGAGATCGACGCCGTGACCGTCGCCATCGCCGACGCCGTCGCCCAGCGGCTGGAGCTCTGATGCCGGCCCATCCCCGCGATGTCTATCAACTGGACGGCCAGTCGGCCGCCGAGGCTGCGTTCATCGACGCTCTGGATCGCGGCCGGCTGCACCATGCCTGGCTCCTGACCGGGCCTGAGGGCGTGGGCAAGGCGACCCTGGCCTATCGGATGGCCCGCCGTCTGCTGGGCGCGCGGCCCGATCCTTCGCAAGGGCTGCTGGGCGCCGCGCCGTCCGACGTCGTCAGCCGCCAGGTCGCGGCCCGTTCGCATCCCGACCTGATGGTCCTGGAGCGCCTGACCGACGACGGCAAGGCGCGTAAATCGATCCCGGTCGACGAGGCGCGCCAGCTGCCGGAGTTCTTCTCGACGACCCCCGCGGTTTCACCCTACCGGGTAGCGATCATCGACGCCGCCGACGACCTGAACGTCAACGCGGCGAACGCCGTGCTGAAGACGCTGGAAGAGCCGCCGCCGCGCGGGGTGATCCTGCTGATCAGCCACGCGCCGGGCAAGCTGCTGCCGACCATCCGTTCGCGCTGCCGCCGCCTGGCGGTGCCCCCGCCGGGGATAGAGGCCGCCGCCGAGATGGTCGAGCGCATGGCCGACGTGCCGCATCGCGACGCCGAGCGCCTGGCCCGCATGGCCCACGGCGCGCCGGGCAAGGCGCTGCAGCTGGCCGCCGCAAAAGCCCTCGAAATCGACGATGCGGCCAACGACATCCTGCGCATGCTGCCCAAGATCGACGAGGGCGCGATGCTGGCCATGGCCGACACCTTCCGCGGCGCGGACGGCATGGCCCGCTTCGAGCTGCTGATGAGCCGCCTGGCCGACCAGGTGCGGATTTTCGCGACGAAGGTCGCCGCCGACGGCAAGCAGTCGCCGGGTCTGGACCGCTGGGCGCAGGCCTGGGAGCGACTCTCCAACATCTCCGGCGAGGTCGAAGCCGTGAACCTGGATCGCGCCGACGCCTTCTGGAGCGTCATCTCGGACTTGCGCGCGGCGGCCAAGACGGCGATTTGAGCGGCATGCTCATCGACAGCCATGTGAATCTGCACGCGCCCCAGTTCGCCGAGGACAAGGACGCCGTCATCGCCCGCGCCCGCGAGGTCGGCATCGCCCTGATGGTCACCATCTGCGACAAGGTCTCGTCCTTCGAGGCGGTCCACGCGATCGCGATGGAAGAGCCGGACATCTGGTGCACCGTCGGCACCCACCCGCACGAGGCCAAGGAAGACCCCGACCTGACCGCCGGGCGCCTGGTCGAGCTGGCCCAGCGCCCGCGTGTCATCGGCATCGGCGAGTGCGGGCTGGACTTCCACTACGACCTGTCGCCGCGCGAGGTGCAGGCACAGGTTTTCCGCCAGCACTGCATCGCCGCCCGCGAAAGCGGCCTGCCGCTGGTCGTCCATACCCGCGAGGCCGACGACGTGATGGCCCAGATCCTGGAAGAGGAGCACGCAGCCGGGCCGTTCAAGATCCTGATGCACTGCTACACCAGCGGTCCGGAGCTGGCCGCGCGGGCCATGGCGCTGGGCGCCTGGTTCTCGGTCTCGGGCATCGCCACCTTCAAGGCGGCCGAGGAGGTGAGGGCGGTGATCCGCGACATGCCGGCCGACAAGATCATCGTCGAGACCGACTGCCCCTATCTGGCGCCGATCCCGATGCGTGGCCGTCGCAATGAGCCGGCATACCTGCCGCACATCTACGACAAGCTGGCCGAGATTCGGGGCTGGAGCCGGGCCGAGACCGAGCAACGCACCGAGGACGCCTTTTTCAATCTGTTCGACCGGATACCTCGTCCATGACCGGACCGCTGGAGTTCACGATCCTGGGCTCCGGCTCGTCCGGCGGCGTTCCGCGCGCCGACGGCAACTGGGGCGACTGCGATCCGGCCGAGCCCAAGAACCATCGCTCGCGCTGTTCGCTGCTGGTCCGGCGTCAGGGCGTCAGCGGCCCGCACCACGAGACCACGGTCGTGGTCGACACCTCGCCGGACCTGCGCCTGCAGACCGCCGTGGCCGGTGTGAAGCGCGTCGACGCGGCGCTGTTCACGCATGACCACGCCGACCAGGCCCACGGCATCGACGATCTTCGGCCGTTCTTCCTCAATCAGCGCCAGCGCATCCCGACCTATATGGACCAGGCGACACATGACGGCCTGCTGACGCGGTTCGAGTACATCTTCAAGACTCGCGGCGGCTATCCGGCCATCCTGGAGCCGCGCCTGATCCCGCCGCTGGGCGAGGACTTCGTGATCGAGGGCCCCAGCGGCGACATCCCGGTCCACACCTTCGACGTCGACCACGGCGAGATCCGCGCGGTCGGCTACCGCTTCGGCGGCGTGGCCTACACCCCCGACGTCCGCGCCATCCCGGATGGCAGCTGGGCCGACCTGGCCGATCTGGACGTCTGGATCGTCGACGCCCTGCGCTGGACGCCGCATCCGACCCACGCCCATGTCGAGCTCGCCCTGGAATGGATCGCCAGGGCCAAGCCGCGCCGGGCCATCCTGACCAACCTGCACATCGACCTGGACTACAACGCCCTGACCGCCCGCCTGCCGGCCGGGGTCGAGGCGGCCTATGACGGTCTGCGCTTCACGTTGTGAGACGAGGGACGGGCAAGGTTCGCCTTGGTCGCAACTTTTTCCAAGTTTGACGAAAACTTGGCCTTACGTAGCGGCGTTGAAATAAGCCTGTCCAACAACACCGTCATAGGGACGCGGTAGAGTCACCATTCCCGTGCGTCACCGACCAGACCTCCCATGGCTGAAACCGTCACCGTCTCTCGCGAAATGTTCCAGCACCTGCGGGCTCGCCTGCCGGCGGTGACCCGCGAGCACCTGTTCGACTGCTACGCCATCAGCGAGACCACCTGGACCAAGCTGCGCGACGGCCGTCCGGTGAAGCGTTCGACCCTGGACCGCATCCTGGCCAAGCTGGCCCTGCTGGACGCGCGGGTGGCCGCCTAGCCCGTCTTTACGCCGCCCTTATGCGGCTGCCCGGCTTCGATATGGAGCCCTTACGCCCCTTCATGGTCCCTGGCCTCCGACACCAAAGGAGGCCGCAATGGCTGATCTTCTCTACGGGGCGCTGGCGCTGGGCCTGTTCGCCCTGTTCGGCGCTTTCGCCGCCGCGCTGAGGCGCGTCTGACCATGCTCGTGACGCTGTTGTGGGCCGCCGGGGCGATCGTCGTCGCCGGCTACATAGTCGTCGCGATGATGCGACCCGACAAGTTCTGACGGACTACTTCCAATGACCTGGCAAGGATGGGCGGAGATCGCCCTGACCCTGAGCCTGGCGGTCGCCATCGGCTGGCCGCTGGGCGTTTTCATGTCGCGCGTCTGGAGCGGCGAGCGAACCTTTCTCGACCCCGTGATGCGGCCGGTCGAGGCCCTGTTCTACACCGCCTGCGGCGTCGATCCGAAAAAGAGCCAGAGCTGGCACGCCTACGCCCTGGCGCTGCTGGCCTTCAACCTGGTCGGCTTCTTCCTCGTCTATTCGGTGCTGCGCCTGCAGGGCGTGCTGCCGCTGAACCCGCAGGGCTTCCCGGGCCTGTCGGGGCATCTGTCGTTCAACACGGCGATCAGCTTCGTCACCAACACCAACTGGCAGAGCTATGCGGGCGAGACGACCATGTCGACGCTCAGCCAGATGCTGGTGCTGACCGTGCAGAACTTCGTCTCGGCCGCCACCGGCGCGACCGTGGCCGCGGCCTTGGCCCGCGCCTTCGTGGCCAACCGGGGCGAGGGCGTCGGCAACTTCTGGGCCGACCTGATCCGCACAACGCTCTACGTGCTGCTGCCGCTGTCGTTCATGGTCGCGATCCTGCTGGTCGCGCTGGGCCTGCCCCAGACCCTCAGCGCCGGCGTCACGGCTCACACGCTCGAAGGCGCCGATCAGAAGATCTCGCTCTACGCCGTGGCCAGCCAAGAGGCCATCAAGATGCTGGGCATCAACGGCGGCGGGATCTTCAACGCCAACTCGGCCCATCCGTTCGAGAACCCGACGCCGCTGACCAACCTGATCACGGCGGTCTCGATCAACGTGCTGGGCTGGGCCGCTTTCTTCGCCTTCGGCCGCATGGTTTTGGCCAGGAAGGACATCCGCGCCCTGGTCATCGCCGCCTTCGTGCTGCTGTTCGCCGGCGCCGCGGGCGTCTACGCTACCGAAACCCAGGCCCCGCCGGCCCAGGTCGCCGCCAAGGTCGACACGTCGGTGAACATGGAGGGCAAGGAAGTCCGCTTCGGCGCGCCGGCCACGGCCGCCTGGGTGGCCGCCACGACCGGCGCCTCGAACGGCTCGGTCAACGGCATGCACTCCAGCCTGATGCCCCTGGGCGGCGGCATCGCCATGTTCCTGATGCAGCTGGGCGAGATCCTGCCGGGCGGCATCGGTTCGGGTGTCGCCATCATGGTCGTCATGGCCCTGCTGTCGGTGTTCGTCGCCGGCCTGATGGTCGGCCGTACGCCCGAGTATCTGGGCAAGAAGGTCGAGGCCCGCGAGATCCAGTTCTCGATCCTGGCCGTCGTCATCATCCCGCTGTCGATGCTGGGCTTCTCGGCGCTGGCCGCCGTGCTGCCCGAAGCGCTGAAGGGCCTGATGCACAGCGGGCCGCACGGCCTGTCGGAGATCCTCTACGCCTATGTCTCCGGCACCGCCAACAACGGCTCGGCCTTCGCGGGCCTGACCGCCAACGCGCCCTGGTGGGACGTCACCCTGGGCGTCGCCATGGCCCTGGGCCGCTTCCTGCCGATCGTGGCCGTCCTGGCCATCGCCGGCGCCCTGGCGGCCAAGCCCAAGCTGGCGCCGACCGCCGGCACTCTGCCGACCGATGGCGGCCTTTTCGTCGGCCTCCTGATCGGGGTGATCCTGATCCTGGGCGGCCTGCAATTCTTCCCCGCGATGGCGCTGGGACCGATCGTCGAGCACTTCCAGGCGCTCGGCGCGGTCGCGGCCCTCCGCTGAGTGGTGATCCCATGACCTCTGTAGATATCCACGCCGATCAGGGCCGACGCGCCCTGGGCGGCGGCCTCTCCGGCGCCGTCCTGGCCCGGGCGGCCAAGGACAGCTTCCTCAAGCTGGATCCGCGCAAGCTGACCGGCAATCCGGTGATCTTCGCCACCTGGATCGTGGCCCTGCTGTCGACCATCTCTGCGGTCGCGGCCGTGGCCAGCCACCAGGCGGCGGGCTTCGCCATCCAGGTCGCCCTGTGGCTGTGGGCCACCGTGCTGTTCGCCAACCTGGCCGAAAGCGTCGCCGAAGGGCGGGGCAAGGCGGCGGCCGACAGCCTGCGCGCCACCCGCGTGACGACCAAGGCCAAGCTGATCATCGACCCCAACACCGGCACCTGGATCCCGACCCCGGCCCACAAGCTGGGCATGGGCGAGGTGATCCTGGTCGAGGCCGGCGACGTGATCCCGACCGACGGCGAGATCATCGAGGGCATGGCCAGCGTCAACGAAGCGGCCATCACCGGCGAGAGCGCCCCGGTCATCCGCGAGAGCGGCGGCGACCGCTCGGCCGTCACCGGCGGCACCACGGTCGTCTCCGACTGGATCAAGGTGCGGGTCACGGCCGAGGCGGGCTCGACCTTCCTGGATCGCATGATCGCCATGGTCGAGGGCGCGGACCGTCGCAAGACGCCGAACGAGATCGCCCTGGCGGTGCTGCTGGCCGGGCTCACCTTGATCTTCCTGATCGCGGTCGTGACCCTGCTGGGCCTGGGCAAGTTCTCGGGCGTGGCGCTGGATCCGCTGGTGCTGGGCGCGCTGTTCATCACGCTCATTCCGACGACCATCGGCGGCCTGCTCAGCGCCGTCGGCATCGCCGGCATGGACCGCCTGCTGAAGGTCAATGTCCTGGCCACCTCGGGCCGCGCCGTGGAAGCGGCAGGCGACGTTGACACCCTGCTGCTGGACAAGACCGGCACCATCACCTTCGGCAACCGCATGGCCACCGAAGTGATCCCGGCGCCCGGCGTGCGTCCGGAAGCGGCGATGCGCGCGGCGCTGATGGCCTCGCTGGCCGATGAGACCCCGGAAGGCCGTTCGATCATCGAGCTGGCCCGCAACCAGGGCCTGACCGTCGAGATCCCGGCCGGCGCCACGGCGATCCCGTTCACCGCCCAGACCCGTCAGTCGGGCCTGGACCATGATGGCCGCAGCTGGCGCAAGGGCGCGGTGGACGCCGTCTATCGTTCGCTGGCGCTGGAGCCGAAGACCGTGGCGGCCGAACTGACCGCCGCCGTCGACCGCATCGCCCGTTCGGGCGGCACGCCGCTCGCGGTCAGCGAGGATGGCGTCCTGGTCGGCGTCATCCACCTGAAGGACGTGGTGAAGCCCGGCGTGAAGGAGCGCTTCGCCGACCTGCGCCGCATGGGCCTGCGGACCGTGATGATCACCGGCGACAACCCGGTGACCGCCGCCGCCATCGCTTCGGAAGCCGGCGTCGACGACTTCCTGGCCGAGGCCACGCCCGAGGACAAGCTGCGGCTGATCCGGGAAGAGCAGGGCAAGGGCCGTCTGGTGGCCATGTGCGGTGACGGCGCCAACGACGCCCCCGCGTTGGCCCAGGCCGACGTCGGCGTGGCCATGCAGACCGGCGCCCAGGCCGCCCGCGAGGCCGGCAACATGGTCGATCTCGACAGCGACCCGACCAAGGTCATCGAGATCGTCGAGGTCGGCAAACAGATGCTGATCACCCGCGGCGCGCTGACGACCTTCTCGATCGCCAACGACGTGGCCAAGTACTTCGCCATCATCCCGGCGATGTTTGTGGTCTCGCTGCCGGCGCTGGGCGCGCTGAACATCATGAAGCTGCATAGCCCGGAAAGCGCGATCCTGTCGGCGGTGATCTTCAACGCCCTGGTGATCGTCGCCCTGATCCCGCTGGCCCTGAAAGGCGTGAAGTACCGCGCCATCGGCGCCGGCAAGCTGCTGTCGCGCAACCTGACGCTCTACGGCGTCGGCGGCCTGATCGTCCCGTTCGTGGGCATCAAGCTGATTGACCTCGTGGTCTCGGCCCTGGGTCTGGCCTAAACAGACGTCATCGGAGATTCATCCGTCATGCTTTCGCATCTTCGCCCCGCTCTGGTCTCGATGGGGCTCTTCACCGCGCTGCTGGGCGTGGCCTATCCGCTGGCCGTCACCGGCGTCGCCCAGGCGGCGTTTCCGGCCCAGGCAAACGGCAGCCTGGTCCGCGACGCCGGCGGCAAGGTCGTCGGCTCGGCCCTGATCGGCCAGAGCTTCGCCAAGCCGGAATACTTTCATGGCCGTCCGTCGGCGGCGGGCAACGGCTATGACGCCGCCGCCTCCAGCGGCTCGAACATGGGGCCGCTGAACGACAAGCTGATCGCGCGCGAGAAGGCCGACGCCGCCACGCTCCGGGCCGAGAATCCGGGCGTGGTCATTCCGGCAGACGCGGTGACGACCTCGGCTTCGGGGTTGGATCCCGATATCTCGCCGGCCAACGCCCGCTTCCAGGCCCCGCGCGTGGCGCGTGAGCGCGGGGCTCCGATCGGCCAGGTGACGGCGCTTGTCGATGCCCAGGTCAAGCCGCCGCTGCTAGGCTTCATCGGCCAGCAGCGCGTCAATGTGCTGGCGCTCAACCGGGCGCTCGATGCTCGTTTTCCAAAGGGTGGATAATTGCCGGCAGACGAGCGCGCTTCTCAGCAAGAACCCGGGCGTCCCGACCCAGAGGCGCTCTTGGCCGCCGCCAACAAGGCGCGCCGGGGGCGTCTCAAGGTATTTCTGGGCATGGCCCCGGGCGTGGGCAAGACCTACGAAATGCTGCGCGCCGCCCGCCGCCGGAAGGCCGAGGGCGTCGACGTGCTGATCGGCGTGGTCGAGACCCACGGACGGCGCGAGACCGAGAGCCTGCTGCGCGGCATGGAGGTTCTGCCGCGCAAGCCGATCGAGCATCGCGGCCGCGTCCAGATGGAGTTCGACATCGACGCGGCTTTGGCGCGAAAGCCCAAGATCCTGCTGGTCGACGAATACGCCCACTCCAATGCCGTCGGCTCGCGCCATCCCAAGCGCTGGCAGGACGTCGAGGAGTTGCTGGCCGCCGGCGTCGACGTCTGGACCACGCTGAACGTCCAGCACCTGGAGAGCCTGGTCGACGTCATCCAGCGCATCACGGGCGTGCGCCAGCGCGAGACGGTGCCCGACAGCGCCCTGTCCCGCGCCGACGCCATCGAGCTGGTCGACATCACGCCGGACGAACTGCGCGAGCGGATGGCGGCCGGCAAGGTCTATGTCCCGGAGACCGCCCGCCTGGCGGCTGACAACTTCTTCAAGGTGGAAAACCTCACGGCCCTGCGCGAGCTGGCCCTGCGCCGCGCAGCCCAGACCGTCGACGACCAGCTGGTTGCGGCCATGCGCGAGAAGGGCGTCGAGGGGCCCTGGGCGGCGGGCGAGCGGATCCTGGTGCTGGTCAGCGGCGACGCCATGGCCGGCAGCCTGGTTCGCGCCGGGCGGCGGCTCTCGGACATGATGATGGACGCGCCCTGGATCGTCGCCCATGTCGAACGCACCGACCGGCCCGCGGTCGGCGAGGGCGGCGCGGCCCGCCTGCGCGACGCCTATCGCCTGGCCGAGCAGCTGGGCGGGACCACGGTTGCCCTGACCGGCGGTGACATCGTCGGCGCGGTGATGACCTATGCCCGCCGGCACAACGTCACCCAGATCGTCATCGGCAAGTCGGTCGAGCGTCGCTGGCGCGAGCTTCTGGGCCGCTCCTTGGCCGCCGCCTTGCTGCGCGAGGCGCGCGGCGTGGCCGTCCACGTCGTCACCGAGGCCGCGCCTGAGCGCGAGATCAAGCCTGCTCGGCCGATCGGCTTCGGGCCCTGGCAGGGCTATGTCGTCGGTGCGCTTTTCGTGCTGGCGGCAACCCTGGGCGCCTGGGGTCTGGACCTCGCTTTCGACCGCGTCGACCTGGGGATGATCTTCCTGGCCGCCGTGCTGGCGGCGGGCGTGCTGCATGGCCTGAGACCCGCCCTGGCGGCCGCGACCGTGGCGTTCTTCATCTACAACTATCTGTTCCTGGAGCCGCGCTACAGCCTGGCGATCGGGGCGCCGACCGACTTCATCACCCTGGTGGTGTTCTGGGCCGTGGCCCTGGCCTCGGGCGGCCTGGCGGGGCGGGTGCGAGATCAGGCGCTGGGCTCCCAGCGCCGCGCCGCCGCCGTGGCCACCCTTCTGGCCGCCAGTCGGACGCTTTCCGCGGCCACCGGCCGGGACGCCGTCGCCCGGGCCCTGGCCGAGCAGGTCTCGGCGGCCGCCGTCGGGCGCTCGCTGGTGCTGTTGCCGGAGGGCGAGGAGATCGTCCCCGTCGCCGGCTCGCCCGATCTGGAGATCCTGGACGCCGCCCAGATGGCCGCCGCGCGCTGGGCCTGGGAGAAGGGCGAGGCCGCCGGCTTCGGCACCGGCACCCTGCCTCAGGCCCGCTGGACCTTCTGGCCGCTGGAGGGGGCGCGCGCGCGCACCGGCGTGGCCGGGGTCGAAGCGGGCGCCGCGCCCCCGGGCTCGGACCTGGAGCGGCTGGTGCTGGCCCTGCTGGAGCAGGCCGCCGTGGCGCTGGAACGCTCGCAGCTGGCCTCCGAGGCGCTGGAGACCGAGACCCTGCGTCGCGCCGACCGCTTCCGTTCGGCGTTGATGAACTCGGTCAGCCACGACCTGCGCACGCCGCTCTCGACCGTGCTGGGCGCCTCGACGACGCTGCTTGAGTACGGCGACAAGATGAAGAAGGCCGTGCGCGAGGACCTGCTGGTCAGCATCCGCGAGGAGGCCGAGCGACTCAGCCGCTACGTCGCCAACCTGCTGGACATGACCCGGCTGGAAGGCGGCGGCCTGAAGCTGCGCACCGAGTGGACCGACGTGCGCGACGTCCTGAACGCTGCGGCCGAGCGGGTGTCGCGCCGCCTGGGCGGCCGGGCCCTGTCGCGCGACTATCCGGAAACCTTGACCCTGGTCCAGGCGGACGCGAGCCTTCTGGAGCAAGTTGTTGTGAACATTCTGGAAAATGCCATCGTCTATAGCGATCCTAGCAGTCGCATCGAGATCGCCGCCTACGAGGATCGCGCCAACGTCGTGATCAGCATCGAGGACGAGGGCAGGGGCGTCCCGCCCGCCGAGCTGGAGCGGATCTTCGACAAGTTCCGCCGGATGGAGGAGCCCAGCGACCGCCACCAGGGGGCGGGGCCTCAAGGAACGGGTTTGGGCCTGGCCATCGCCAAGGGCTTCGTCGACGCCATGGGCGGCCGCATCGCCGCCGCCAGCCCGATCCACGACGGACGTGGCACGCGCATGCTGATCAGCCTGCCCAAGGCGATCGCCACGCCACGCGATCTGCTATGAGCCGCCAATGAGTTCGCGCCAACGCATCCTGGTCATCGACGACGAGCCGCAGATCCACCGGTTCCTGGGCCCGGCCCTGGACGCCGCCGGCTACGAGCCGCTGCGCGCCGACAGCGGCCAGGAGGGCCTGCGTGGCGTGGCGCTGTGGTCGCCCGACGCCGTGGTGCTGGACCTGGGTTTGCCCGACATGGACGGCAAGGAGGTGCTGGAGAAGGCCCGCGCCTTCTACGACGGCCCGATCCTGATCCTGTCGGCACGCGACCGCGAGATCGAGAAGATCGAGGCGCTGGATCGCGGCGCCAACGACTATGTCGAAAAGCCGTTTGGAGTCGGGGAGTTACTGGCCCGTCTTCGCGCCGCCCTGCGCCAGACCGGCCGCGCCCAGGCCCCCAGCGGCCCGATCCGTGCGGGCGAGGTCGAGATCGACCTGGAAAAGCGTCGCGTCACCCGCGCCGGCGAAGTCGTGAAGCTCTCGCCGCGGGAATACGACGTCCTGACCCGCCTGGCCCTGGGCCACGGCAAGGTGCTGACCCACAAGGAGCTGCTGACCGCCGTCTGGGGAGCGGCCCACGCCCAGGACACCCAGTACCTGCGCGTTTTCATCGGCCAGCTGCGCCACAAGCTGGAGGCGGATCCAGCCACGCCCAGGCTGCTGCAGACCGAGCCGGGCATCGGTTACCGCTTCGTCGGCGACGACGCCTAGCTACCTGAACTGGAACCAGATCTCGAACTCGGTGTCGGCGCGCAGGCCAGCTGGCGGTTTCGGGAATGGTCCGGCGCGCTGCACCGTGGCGATGGCCAGGCGGTCCAGCATCGGGTCGCCACTGGTGCGGGCGATGCGGATATCGCACGGCGCGCCGTTCGCCATCAGGTGAAAGGCGATCTGGGCCCCGCCGCGCAGGTGCGCGGTCGGTGGGCGCCGGGCCATGATCATCCGCCACACCAGGTCCTGGTAGCGCTGCAAGGCGTCGTCGGCCCGGGGCGGCGGCTCGGCGACCGCCGCCGTCTGGATCGGCGCGGGCGCGGCCGAGGTCGGCGTGGGCGAGGGGCCCTGCACCGGCGCCGCGGCCGGGGCCATGGGCGCGGCAGACGCCAGGGTTCCGATCGGGCTGGGCTTGGCGGCGGCCTTGCTGACGGCCTCCGTCCTGGCGGGCTTCTTCGCGGGCTCGGCGACCTGGCGCAGGATCGGTCGGGGCGCCGGTTCGGGGCGCACCGGGTCGACCGGCACGAGGCTGACGACGATATCGGGCGGCGCGGGCGCCGGCGGCGGGGTTGGCGCCTCGAACGTCACCAGGGCAAGCTGCGCGGCGACGATGCCGCACGACGAGACGACGGCGACGCCCTTCTGCACGAGAGCCTGGCGGAGCCCGACGCGCCGCCCGGCCATCAGGATGGCGATCGGGGTCATGGCGCTAGAACCTCGCGGTCAGCCCGACATCGACCGAGCGGCCCCGGCCGGGCGTCTGACGCAGCACGCCGGTGTTGTCGTAATCGCCCAGCGACACCCCGCCCAGCGGCAGGTCGTAGCTCTGGTTGGCCAGGTTCTGGACCGCCAGGCTCAAGGTCACGGTCTTCCACTGATAGGCCGTGCGGACGTTCAGCAGCTGGTAGGCCGCCGTCTTGCGCTCGTTGCGGACCGGATCGACGCGATCCTTGTCGGCGACCAGCTCCAGCTCGACGGCGCTGGTCCAGGGACCCTTGGCGTGCTGGACGGCGATGCGGCCGTTCAGCGGCATCTGGCGATACAGCGGCGCGCCGGTGGCCCGGTTCTCGCCGTGCAAGGCGCTGAGCGTGGCCTCGACGCGGGCCTTGCCGAACGCCTGGCTGGACCACAGCGGCGCCTGGGCCGAAACGTCGACTCCCCGGAACGCGGCGTCGACATTGACGAACTGCAGCTGCACGAAGCCGCTGGGCATGCCCATCATGTTGGTCAGGGTCGCGATCTTGCGCGCGTCGATGAAGTCGGCGACTCGCGTGTAGAACGGCTCGATCTTCACCCGCCAGCCGTCCTCGCCGCCGCCGGCGAACTGCGCCGCGCCGCTGAAGGTGTCGGCCTTCTGGGGCTTCAGGCCCAGGTTCCCGACATAGCCGTTGCCGTCGCCGTACCAGCCGATCATCTGGCTGGACATCGCGCCGCGGCCCCAGGCGTACAGCTGGTAGAGGTTTGGCGATTGGGTCTTGCGAGCGAAGCCGGCCTCTAGCGTTACGCCGTCGGCTGGCGCATAGCGGAGGAGGGCGGTCGCGCCCCAGTTGCCGTCGTCGTGCTTATGATCGACGGCGTTGAAGGCGGTCGCCGCCATGCCGTCCTTCATGCTCATCATGCCGGTGGAGTAGGGCTGCACCTTGCCGGTGTTCATCGACACCGCGTCATGGCGCACGCCGATCACGCTTGAAAGCGTGTCGGTCCAACGGGTGTCCAGTTCGGCGAACACGCCGATGCGGTCGCGGCGGCCGTCATTGATGTTCAGATAGGTGTTGGGACCCATCATCATGCTGCCGGCCACGGCGGGCCAGCTGTCGTCCAGCGCCTGATGGTGGATTTCGCCGCCGACGCGCAGGGTCTGGCGGGCGTCCAGGACGATGTCGGCCTTGGCCGTGACGCCGCTGGACTTGACCCAGGTGTCCATGGGCATGCCGCCGTCCGCGTCGCCGCCCTTGTCATCCAGGAAGTTCATCTTGTGGCGGACGTCGCGGTGATAGGCGGTGACGTCCAGCGCGCCCCAGCCGAACGCGCCCTGATAGCGACCCGTCAGCGCCCACGACCGGTTCAGGGTCATGTCCATCCACTGGTTCGGGAAACCCTCGTAGGGCGAGTAGTCCAGGCTGCCCTTGACCGTGAACAGGCCCACGGCCGTGCGGCGGCCGATGGTCAGGGCGTGGCTGGTCTTGGCGTATTCCGTGGCGCGCACGCGACCGTCGCCGGCGCCGCCGCGATAGTTCCTAGCCTTGGCGCCCGAGCCGGCGTAGCCGACGCTCCAGAGATCATTGGCGACCGTCGCCTGAATCGCGCCGCCGGCGGCGTCGTCATTGCTGCGGTAGAAGGCCGAGGTCTCGCCGGTGAACAGCGTTTTGCCAGGCTCGGCGAACTTGGGATCGGCCGAGCGGGCGGCGATCACGCCGCCGATATTGTCGCCGCCGAAGCTGACCGGCGAGACGCCCTTGACCACCAGGACGGCGTCCAGGGTCTGGGGATCGACGTAGGACAGCGGCGGGTTCATGAAATTGGGGCAGGCCATGTCGACCGGCGCGCCGTCGACCGTGACGATCACCTTGTCTTCGCCCAGGCCCCGGATCGACGGCAGGCTGGAAAAGCCGCCGGCGCCTTGAGCCGCGACGCCGGGCGTGGCGCGCAGGATCTCGGTCAGATCGCTGGACGAAGCCTTGCGGTGTCCGGTGGCGGCGTGATCGACGACCTGGGCGGTCAGGCCGGCCGAATTGACGTCCGTGGCGGCCGTGGTTTCGACCTCGATGTCGCGCAGATGCAGCGTCGTCTGGCCGATGGCCGGTGTCGCGGCCAGAGCAACCGTGATGGCGAGCCAGGAGGCCGTGGTGCGGGTGTTGCGGGTCATGGGAGCAAATCCGGATCGCCGAGGTCATGGCGCCATCGGCTTTTGGTGTTCGATTTCAAGGAATTGCCGGCGCGCCTTGAGACATGCGCCGTGACGCGGGTCAGCAGCGTCGCGACGACGCCGGAACATTCAGCAGTCGGCGCAGCAGCCGCAGCGCCAGGTGCTCGGCCACGGACCAGGACGTTTCGACCGCGCGGATCATCGCGTAACTCCAAGGCTGAAAGAGCCTGGAGCGCAGACTAGAAGCCGCCGGACGGCGATCTTTGCTCGGGAGCAACCTGGGAGGCGGCAGCCGGGAGCGCCAGGAACGCCATACCTATTATTTCCGATAATATATCTTAGGCGATAAATAGATCGGGAACTCCCCACCGGCTTCCCACGCCCAATTCCCTGGGTTTTACGCGATTTCGACCCGCTGCCGCCGATGTCTCCAAGCAGCGATCGCAACGCGTCTGGCGACCTCGCGCGCCACACCCGGTGCGAACACTTACGGGAAACTCCCGATGCGCTCTGGCCTCAGTCCGGCTTGGCCGGTCCGACCGAGTTGCCGTGCACCAGCGTCAGGTCAATCCGCTCGTACGGCCAGTCCGTGCGCACGCCGCTGATCATGTCCAGGAGCCGCTCTGTGGCGGTCTGGGCCATGTCGACCAGCGGCCGCCGGATCGTGGTCAGCGCCGGCGTAATCATCGAGGCGATGTCGCTACCGTCGAACCCCGCCAGCGACAGCTGCTCCGGAATGGCGACGCCGCGCTCGCGCGCGACCTTGGCGACAGCGGCGGCCATGATGTCGTTGCTGGCGAAGATCGCCGTCGGCGGCTGGTCCAGCGACAGCAGCGCCTCGGCCGCCGCCGCGCCGCTTTCGAAGCCGTAGTCGCCCTGGCGCAGATAGGCCGCCGGCATGCCGCCGCCGATCCCATCGAGAAAGCCGTCCTTGCGCTCCTGGGCCGAGCGGAAATGCGGTGGCCCCTCGATCATGGCGATCCGCTGGTGGCCCAGCGCACGCAGATGATGGCCAAGCGCCCTGCTGGCCCCTCGCTCGTTGCTGACCAGCATGCACGGATATTCGGCCAGCGGCGCCGAGGCGATGCCGACCGACGGTACGCCCAGGCGTGTCAGGCGCTCGGGAATGGCGGCGATCTCGGACGTCGGCGGCAGGACGATCAGTCCGTCCACGCGCGAGCGCCGCACGAAGGTCTCCAGATCGCCGGCGATGTCGGGGTTATCGAACCGCACCGGCCGCACGACCAGCTCATAGCCATGCGAGGAACAGGTCTCGACGATGCCCCGCTGCAGGGCGCCGATCACGTGGGCGTTGGGGTCGTCCTGGACCATGGCGATCAGGAACGAGCGGCCGGTGGCGAGCGCCCGCGCGCGGGTGCTGGGGCTGTAGCCCAGGCGCTCGATGATTTCGAGCACGGCCTTGCGAGTGTCGGCGCCGACGTTCGGAGACTCGTTGAGCACGCGGGATACGGTGCGAATCGACACGCCGGCCTCTGCGGCGACGTCGTCGATCGTCACGGATAAGGCCGCGCCAAAGTCCCCTCGCCCCAAGCGCGATCTCCCTCTTCCCAACATGTGGATACAACGCCACCGCTGTCATTGCTACCGCTGGCGATATGGCGCCAGCGCTGGCAGGTTTGCAGCCCGAAACGCCTGTTTTCCGTTTGACTCCCTTCCGAGGGCGGCGCTTTCCTCCGGGGCGACGACACGCATCAGACGGGGTCGCGGGAAGTCGAGCGCCTGCCATGTTCATGCCCACCAACACCCCCGACGCGGGCGCCCAGGATCGGGCCGAACGGGTCAGCCAGACTCTGCTGCGCGCGCTGGATATCCTGGACGCCGCCCGAGGCGGTCCCATCGCCCTGACCGAGCTGGAGCGTCGTCTGGGCCTGACCCGCAGCACCGCTCACCGCCTGGCTTCGGCCTTGGTCGAGCGCCGTCTGCTGACCCATGACAGCCGCAAGGGCTACCGCCTGGGTCCCAAGCTGATGGATCTGGGCTTCCAGGCGCGGGAGTCGACGAACCTGGCCACCATCGCTCAGCCGATCCTGGACAATCTGGCCCAGGACATGGACGACGCCACGAACCTGGGCGTGCGCAACGGCGATGACGTGATCTACATCGCCCGCTCGCCCAGCCGCCGCCGCGTGGCGGTGCGCCACCAGGTCGGCGACCGCAACCTGATCGCCAATACCGCCCTGGGCCGGGCCCTGATGCTGGACGGCCCGGAAGAGACCTGGGCGAGCTATTTTCCCACCGAGAACCAGGCCGAGGCGCAACGCAGCGGTTTCGTGCGTCATTTCGACGAGGCCGGCGATTGCATCCGCTGCCTGGCCGCGCCGATCCGCGACGCCAGCGGCGCCATCGTCGCCGCGCTCAGCCTGTCCAGCGTCCCGCAATACATGGACGACGCCCGTATCGAACTGGCCAGCCGCAGCGTCATCGACGCCGCCGACCAGATCAGCCGCCGCCTGGGTTGGGGCTGGGAGAGCTAGGCTTTCCCAGCTTGTCCGATCACCAGGTGAAGGTGCCGACCGCGCGGGCCGGCAGCGCGGCCTTGAAGCGGGTCGCGCCGTCGCCGATCGCGAAGTTGGCCGGCGACGCGCCGACGTTCAGCACGATCAGCACGCGACCGCCGTCGCGGTTCTGAAACGCTACGGTGCGCAGGTCGCCCAGCTTGGCCGGTGAGCCGATCCGGGTGGCCCCCGGCTTCACGAACCGGCTGGCATGGCCGAACGCGTAATACTCCTGGGTGCGTGTGATGGCGCCGGTCTGGCTGTCGATGGTCACGAACGGCCGGCAGTCGTTGCAGCCGCCCTTGTGCGGGCCGAACTTCTCGTCCAGCGCCAGGTTCCACATCAGGACGCCGCGTGAGCCGCCACGCACCGAGCCGATGATCAGGTTCTCGACCATCCAGGCGAAGCTGTCGTCGAACTTCGGGGCCCATTCGCCGCCCGAACATTCGGTGAGGAAGACTTCCTTGTCGGGATGGGCCGCCCTCACCGGCTCCTGGGCCGAGACGTCGCCCGCGTAGCAATGCCAGGCGACGCCGGTCAGGAAGGCGTTGGCCGTGGCGTCGGCCAGCACTGTCGTCGGCTGCTGCGGCTGATCCCAGTTGTGGTCCCAGTCGAGGACCTTGGTGGCGATCTTCTGGCGCTTGAAGACCGGCGCCAGGTTGTCGCCGAAGAACTTGGCGCGGTCCTTGGCCAGCCAGCGCATGCCCGGATAGCTGTCGGGCTCGAAGTCCGGCTCGTTCTGGATGCTCAGATAGTCTGTCGGTACGCCGACCTTGCGAGCCTCTTGAATGTAGCGCGCGAAGAAATCGGCATAGACCGGATAGGCCTCGGACTTCAGCTGGCCCTGGATCAGCGAGCCATTGGTCTTCATCCAGGCCGGCGCGCTCCACGGCGAGGCCATGATCTTGAGGTCCGGATTGATCTTCAGCGCCGCGCGGATCGTCGGGAAGACGTATTCCTGCGGCCGCTTCAGCGAGAAGTGTTCGAGCTTCGGATCCCCTGCCCCGCTTGGTGAATCGTCCAGGCTGTAGTGGTCCAGCGAGAAGTCCGACGCGCCGATGGTGATGCGGGTGAAGCTGAAGCCCAGCCCGCCCTCCCCTCGCCCGTACAGTTCGCGCAGCAGCGCATCACGCTGGGTCGGCGTCAGCTTGGTCTGGATCAGCCAGGCCGAGGCGTCGGTGATCGCGCCGCCGAAGCCGACGATGGTCTGGTGGCGCTCCTTCGTGTCGACGGCGATCACGGGGAGGCCGTTGGCCTCCCCTGCCCTCGCGACGCCGGATGCCGGCTGGGCGGCCAGCAGCTGGGTCTTGTCGCCCGTGGTCACCCAGCTGCGCAGCTTGGGCGCGGCGAGCGCCGGGGCCGCCGCGACCAGCGCAACGGTGGCGACCGTGGTGAGCAGCGGGCGCATCAGGGCCTCCGCGTCCAGGCCTTGAGGTTGGCCTTGCCGGTCAGGGCCATGTCGCCGGCGTGATGGCCGACATAGAGCGGATAGCTGCCCGCCGCGATGGTCCAGCCAGGCTTGGCGACGTCGTAATCGGCCAGGAGGCGCGGTTCGACGGTCAGGGTGACGCGATGGGTCTCGCCGGGCACCAGATCGACCTTCTGGAAGCCGGCCAGGCGGACCATCGACTTGCGCTTGCCGGCCGTGACGTAGAGCTGCGGGGTGTCGGCGCCGGCGACCTTGCCGGTGTTGGTGACGTCGAAACTGACCTTCAGCCCCGCCGCGTCCTCGACCTTGAGGTTCCTGTAGGCGAAGGTCGAATACGACAGGCCGTAGCCGAACGGATAGAGCGGCTGGCGCTTTTCCTGGGCGTACCAGCGGTAGCCGACGGCGGCGCCTTCGACATATTTCACGGGGAAGCCCTGGATGCCCGGAACCTTCTGGCCGGCGCGGCGGGCGTCGTCGATGGCGGCCTGCTCGGCGAAGCCCGGAGCGCTGGCGCGCGGGGCCTGGTCGGCGCTCTTGGGGAAGGTCATGGCCAGGCGGCCCGATGGGTTCACCTCGCCGAACAGCAGGCGGGCGATGGCCTGGCCGCCGCGCTGGCCGGGATACCAGGCCTGCAGCACCGCGCCGACGCGATGCAGCCACGGCATGGTCACCGGACCGCCGGTCTCGAGGACGACGATCGCGTTCTTGTTCGCCGCCGCGACGGCGTCGATCAGGGCGTCCTGGTTGTCAGGCAGCGCGATCGAAGGCGCGTCCTGGGCCTCGGTCTGCCAGTGCCAGGCGAAGACGATAGCGACATCGGCGTCCTTGGCGGCTGCCGCGGCCGCACCGGGATCCTTGCCGTCGACATAGATGACCTCGGCGCTCGGCGCGGCGGCCTTGATCGCCTCCAGCGGCGAGGAGGCGTGCCAGGTGACGCGGACGAACGAGGCCGCCTCGCCGCCGTTCAGCGGGATCTCGACCGGCGCGCCGCCGACCGAGCGCACTTGGGACGAACCGCCGCCCGAGATCACGCCGACATCGGCATGGGCGCCGATCAGCACGATCTTCCTGGCGGTCTTGGCCAGCGGGAGGAGATCACCCTCGTTCTTCAAGAGTACAGACCCGCGCTCGGCCACGGCCTGGGCGACCTTGGCGTGGGTGTCGTAGTCGATCGGCTGGGCCGTCGTCGGCGTCGGGTTGTCCATCAGGCCCGAGGTGATCACCCCGTGCAGGATGCGGCGGACCATGTCGTCGACCCGGGCTTGGCTGACCTCGCCCTTGGCCACGGCGGCCTTCAGGTCGTCGCCGAAGAAGATCTGGCTGTCCAACTCCTGGCCCGATTGCTGGTCCAGGCCCGCCAGCGCGGCCTTCACCGTGCTGTGCACCGCGCCCCAGTCGGACATTACCCAGCCAGGATAGTTCCAGTCGCGCTTGAGCACCTTGTTCAGCAGGAAGTCGTTCTGGCAGGCCCAGTCGCCATTGATCTTGTTGTAGGCGCACATGACCGAGGCTGGATTGCTCTTCTCGATCGCGATCTGGAAGGCCAGCAAGTCGCTTTCCCGCAGGTCCGCCTCGTCGATCTGGGCGTCCATCACGTGGCGGCCGGTCTCCTGGGCGTTCAGGGCGAAGTGCTTGATCGTCGAGACGATGTGGTTGGACTGCACGCCCCGGATCTGCTCGCCCGCCATTTCGCCGGCCAGCAGCGGATCTTCGCCCAGATACTCGAAATTGCGGCCGGCCCATGGGTCGCGGGTCAGGTTGACGCCGCCGGCCAGCAGGACGTTGAAGGTCTTGGCGCGGGCCTCGGCGCCGATCATCGCCCCGCCGGCAAAGGCCAGCGACGGCTCGAAGGTCGAGGCCAGGGCCAGGCCCGACGGCAGGGCCGTGGCCACGTCGCCCTTGCGCTGCTCGACCTGGTTGGCCACGCCCAGGCTGGCGTCGCTTTCCCGCAGGGTCGGGATCTTCAGGCGCGGCACGCCCGGCACGTAGCCGGCCGAGGGGATCATGTCGGCCGGCGCCGGCTTGGTGTTCGGCGGGAAGAGCCCGTGCAGGTACGTGATCTTCTCGTCCAGGGTCATCTGCTTGACCAGGGCGTCGGCGCGGGCCCAGGCCGGATCGTTGGCGCGCGGAGCCAGGGGCGCGCTGGCCTGGGTCGGCATGACCTCGGCCTGGGCGCCCACGACCGGAGCCAGGGAAAGCAACGCCACGGCGGCGGTAGTCCGGCACAGGATCCGCAGGGCGGATGCAGGCAGGGCGGCGGTCGTCATGGCGTTACTCCGTAGGGTCTTTAGGATGTTGGAACTGGGATTGGGTTGAGCGGCGGCGCCTGGCACGCCCGAGCCACGAACTCGGCGTGGCTGGGCATGACGTTCAGGCACTTGCCGATGACCGTCTCGATGTTGCCGAGGTGGGCCGCGATCGCCTCGTCCGACTGGACGCGGACCAGCGGGTCGTAGCCGCGCGGGATCACGCCCTGCCCCAGGAAGACCTGGATCCAGCTCTCCTCGGTGAAGAGCTCGTCGTCCTCGCGGAACACCCGGCCGTTGGCCGAGAAGAGATCCATCTTCCGCCGCAGCGTGTCGGGGATCTCCATGTCGCGGCAGTGGCGCCAGAACGGCGTGTCGTCGCGCTCGGTGGCCTTGTAGTGCAGGATAATGAAGTCGCGGATCCGCTCGTATTCGAAGTCGGTCTGGCGGTTGAACTCGTCGATGTTCGCCTGGTCGAAACCACCGTCCGGCAGCAGCTTCACCAGGCGGATCACGGCCGACTGGATCAGGTGCAGGCTGGTCGACTCCAGGGGCTCCATGAAACCGCTGGCCAGGCCCACGGCCACGCAGTTCTTGTTCCAGATCTTCCTGCGCTTGCCGGTCGTGAAGCGGATGCGCAGCGGATTGGCCCGCTGGGCGCCGTCCAGGTTCGACAGCAGGACGCGCTCGGCCTCCTCGTCGTCGATGAACTGGCTGCAGTAGACATGGCCGTTGCCCGTGCGGTGCTGCAGCGGGATGCGCCACTGCCAGCCGGCGTCATGCGCGGTCGAGCGGGTATAGGGCGTGAAGTGCTCCGAGCGCTCGGACGGCACGGCGATGGCCCGGTCGCAGGGCAGCCAGTGCGTCCAGTCCTCGTAGCCGGTCTTGAGCGTCTGCTCGATGATCAGGCCGCGGAAGCCCGAGCAATCGACGAAGAAGTCGGCGCCGATCACCTCGCCGTCGTTCATGGTCACCGACTGGACGAAACCGTCCTCGGGACGCAGCGTGACGTCGACGATCTTGCCCTCGCGCCGCTTGACGCCGCGCGCCTGCGCATAGGTCGACAGGTGCTTGGCGTAGAGGCCCGCGTCGAAGTGGAAGGCGTGGGCGATGTGGCCGATCGGGGACTCCGACATGTCGGCCCGGGCCCGCATGAACTTGTCGCTCCGCGCCATAGCGTTGTTGATCGACAGGTTGTCGAAGTCAGGCGCTTTGCCCAACTCGCGCATCCGCAGCCAGTACTGGTGCACGCGCAACCAGCCCAGGTCCTGGCCCAGCACGCCGAAGCCGTGCAGGTAGCTCTCGCCCTTGCGGAACCAGTTCCGAAACTCGATGCCCAGCTTGAACGAGCCCTGCGTCTTCTTCAGGAAGTCGTCCTCGTCGAGGCCGAGCAGCTCGTTGAATTTCTTGATGGCGGGGATGGTCGCCTCCCCCACCCCGACGGTGCCGATCTCCTCAGACTCCACGAGCACGATCTCATAGAGACCCTGGAACAGGCGCGAGCACAGGGCGGCGGTCATCCATCCGGCCGAGCCGCCGCCGGCGATCAGTATCTTCTTGAGCGGTTGCAACCACCCGCCTCCCGTTGAGCGAAAGGTCGAGGGGGACATGCCCCCTCGCCTCCCTTGGTTCTTGCCTGGCGAGCCTGGCCGCGGGGGAGCGCGGCCAGCTCAGCCTCCTGCTTAGAACCGATAGTTCACGCCGAACAGGATCTGACGGCCGTACTTCTCGTAGGTCTCGGGAAGGGACGCGCCGTTGCTGGTCTTGGTCCCGCCGCCGTCCAGGCCCAGGCGGGTGCGGTACGGCGAGTCCGTCAGGTTGTTGACCTGGAGCAGGAAGCCCAGGTTCGACAGCGGACCGTCCTGGAAGGTGTAGCCGATCTGGGCGTCGACCTGCTTGTCGGCCAGGATCTCGGTAAAGCCGCGCGTGGCGTACAGCTGCACGACCTCGCCCTTGAACGCCGAGCGGTAACGCTGGCTGATCCGCGCCTGGAAGCCGCCACGCTCGTAGTAGCCCGTGATGTTGTACACGGTCTTCGACAGGCCCGGGATCCGCACAGGATCGGCGGCCGTGGTGGGGTTCAGGTTGGACTTGGTCAGCGACAGGCTGCCCTGCACGCCCAGGCCCTTCAGCAGGCTGGCGATCTCGCCGAAGTCCAGCGCGCCGCTGAACTCCAGGCCCTTCAGGTTACCGCCATTGCCGTTGGCCGGCAGGGTGATCTGGCCCATCGGATTGATGGTCGTACCGGCCGGGATGCTGGCGCCGACCGGGATCGGGATGCCGGTGAAGTCGAACACGCCCGTCTGGTTGTAGATGTAGGTGTCGAGCTTCTTGTAGAAGCCGGCCACCGACAGATAGGTCGCGGGGCTGACGTACCACTCGTAGGCCAGGTCGGCGGCCTTGGCTTCCCACGGACGCAGGTGCGGGTTGCCGCCCGAGGCCGACCACGGATTGACCGTCGTGCCCGGACCGCAGGGCTGGCTGGAGCAGACCAGCGAGTTGAAGCCCGGCGTGACGTTGGCCCGCATGTCGTCCATGCGCGGACGAGCCATGGTCTTGGACAAAGCGAAGCGCAGGCGCTGGCCGCCGCCCAGGTCGTAGATCAGGTTCAGGCTGGGCAGGACGTCGGTATAGCTGTCCTTGGCGTTGATCTTGGTCGGCACGATGGGCTGGCCCGAGGTCAGGCCGTTGATCACCACGCCGCTGGAGGACTGCTCCTGCTTGACCACCTGGACGCCCAGGTTGCCGCGCAGGTCGCCGACCTGGAAGTTGGCGCGGCCGAAGAAGGTCGTGACCTCCTCGGAGATGTCCCAGTTCTTGTCGTAATAGTTGGCGTCGAGGATCGGAGCCCAGTTGTAGTATTTGCGCCAGACGTCGCCGATCTTGACGCTGAGCACGCCGCCGAAGCCGGCGAAGCCCAGCTGGGTCGGGTCGACCAGATCCTGGCCGTCGACATAGACCTGCTGTCGACCGTTCTTCAGGAACAGGTCGTTGTCCGAGACGGTCTTGCCCTTGTCGCGCTTGGTGTAGTTCACGCCGGCCGACAGCTGGGTGATGAAGCCATCCATCTCGTGTTCCAGGCGGATGTCGATCGCCTTGACGTCTTCCTTGACGTGCGGGAACCGGATCGCGCCGTCGTGGCCCCAGCCGCCCCATGGGGCGCGATCGCCCAGAGTGACGCGGCTGGCGTCGGCGTAGTTCAGGCCCTCGTCGTACTGCGAGAAGCCGCCGTCGTCGGCGACGTTGAAGCGGATGCCATCATAGGTGCGGCCGACGTCGGGCGTGCCCGGCGTGACGCCGCCGACGCCGCGGCCATAGCCCGCGTACGTCTCCATGATCTGTTCCTTCCGCTTGTTGGACGAATAGGACAGATCGGCGACCAGTCTGGTCCTCTCGGAAAGCTGGAATTCGTTGTTGAGGCCCGCCGAGAACAGCTGGTCCATGCGGGTGTTGTAGTCGTTGCGCAGCTGCAGCACGCCGTTGTTCAGCACGCCGCTGGACGCGAACTTCGAGCCGCCCAGATCCTCGGTGGTGACGTTCGAGAAGGTCGCGCCGTCGGCATAGGGGTTCGAGAACCACTGCGCCCCGCGGGTCGTCTCCTTCTGCTTGAACGTCGAATAATAGACGTCCAGCGTGGAGTGGATCTTGTCGTTCGGCCGATACTCGAAGATGCCGATCACCGCGTCGCGCTTGTTGTTGCGCGAGGTGGCGAAGATCTCCTGGCCGTTCAGCATCAGCGCGCCGTCGGCGCTGTCGGGCGTGGTCGAGGCGGCCGGGAAGGCCTCGTAGCCGTAGGCCTTGTAGTGCTTCACCTGCGACGGCGAATCCAGGTGGGCGTAGCCCAGGGCGACGCCGATCTTGTCGTCGGCGAACTGGTTGATGTAGCTGACGCTGAAGCGGCCGCCGACATTGTGGGAGTCGTCGTTCAGCTTTTTGCCGGACGTCTTCTCGCCGCGCAGGTTCACCGCGAGTGCGCGCTTGCCGTATTCCAGCGGGCGAACGGTGCGCAGGTCGGCGGTGCCCGACAGGCCCATGCCCGAGACCTGAGCATCCGGCGTCTTGTAGATCACGACGCTGGAGAGCAGCTCAGACGGATACTGGTCGAACTCGACGGCGCGGTTATCGCCGGAGCTGGCCTGCTGGCGGCCGTTCAGCAGCGTAGTGGTGAAGTCCGGCGCCAGGCCCCGGATCGAGATCACCTGGGCGCGGCCGTTGACCCGCTGGGCGGCGAGGCCCGGCAGGCGCGCGATCGACTCGGCGATCGAGACGTCGGGCAGCTTGCCGATGTCTTCGGCCGACACGGCCTCGACGATCGAGGTCTCGTTCTTCTTGATGTTGATGGAGTTCTGGATCCCGGCCCGGATGCCGGTGACCACGATGGCCTCGACGGTGTCGTCCTCGGCCTTCGGCTTCTGGTCGGCGGACTGGGCCCATGCCGCGCCCGGACCCGCCAGGGCCAGGGTGATCGCGGCGGCCGAGGCCGTGGCGTAGAATCGTTGAATGGACGGACGCGCGCCGCTCGTCATGCGGTTTCGCATAGGCTCTCCCCTCTGCACCCGCCCTCCGGGGCGGTCTCTTGTTCTTGTTCCATCAGCCTGGCTGTGGAAGCGCTTCCATGGAAGCGCTTCCAATTGCGCCCGACGCGACAACGTTGTCAAGGCGGAAACAGGATGGGACGAGAGGGAGGTTAGCGCGCCGAGGTGGTTTGGCGTGACACGACCGCGTGTTCCAGCTGTTCGTATACGAACTCCGGCGCGGGATTGGCCCCGGTCAGTCGGGCCACCAGCAGCTCGACGGCGCGTTGGCCCAGCACCTTCACCGGCTGGTGCACGGTGGTCAGCGGCGGCCAGACGATGGCGGCGACGGGGGCGTCGTCGAAGCCGGTGATCGACAGGTCGGCCGGGATGTTGAGTCCTCGTGCGTGGGCGGCCGACAGCACGCCGGCGGCCATGTCATCATTGGCGCAGACCAGGGCGGTCGGCTTCAGCGGATGGTCCAGCAGTTGCGGCGCCAGGTGAGTGCCGGAGCGGAAAGTGAAATCCCCGCGCAGAATCACGCAGTCGCCCTCCCCCAGCCCTTCCTCGGCCAGGGCGCGCTGGAAGCCGCGCAGACGACGGTCGGCCGAGAGGTGGCCTTCCAGGCCGGCGATGAAGCCGAACCGGCGATGGCCCAGGCGCAGCAGCTCGCGGGTGACGTCGTAGCCGCCGGCCTCGTCGTCGACCCCGACGCCATCCGCCCGGCCGCGCCCGGGACCGCCCGGCGAGACGGCCACGACCTTGCAGCCCTGGGCCAGCGCGGCCTCGATCAGGGCGACGTCGTCGCTGTAGGGCGGCGACAGGATCAGGCCCTGGCAGCGCTGGGTGGTGATCAGATCCAGCACCCGCTTGTGGCTGTCGGGCGTCTGGTCCGGCACGTTCTGGACCAGCACCTGGTAGCCCAGGGCCAGGCAGGCCCGCAGCGCGCCCAGCTCCAGGGCGGACTCGTAGTATGAGTTCGGATCGTTCTCGGGATCGGACGCGAACACGAAGGCCAGCAGCCGGCTGGCCCCGCCCGCCAGGCTGCGCGCCTGCGGATTGACCTTGTAGTCCAGGTCCTCGACCGCCTGCATGACGCGGGCGCGGACCTCGTCACGGACGTTGGGGCCGCCGTTCAGCACCCGGGACACCGTCACGCGCGCCACGCCCGAAAGTCGGGCGACGTCGTCGATGGTCGGTCTCTTGGTGCTCAAACTACGCTCCCTCGGAAGGGCCGGAAGATGGTCAGGAAAACGGCGCAAGACAAGCGATTCACGGTCCTGGAGGAACGTGACGTGTCGGCGGCGCTCGGAAGGTGGCCCCTGTCGGTCCGACCAATGGTTTAATATTGGCATGACCAATAATTGACAAGGCACAAAACTGGTCAGATATCTCTGCACCAGCGGTCGCATCGTAAGCGGTCTGCAAGCTCTGAGGGAGATCGTCATGAAGACCGTCTGGCTGGCCGTCTGCGCACTGACCGCATCCGCCCCTGCGGCCCACGCCGCAGACTACGCCCTGCTGGATCCGTCGTTCGGCAAGGGGCCTGTCTCCCCGGCCCTCGCCGAGCAGATCGCCTCGCGCGCCACCGCGACCCTGGACCGCCCGCCCGGCGCGATCCCCCACGCCCACACCGAAGGCACCCTGCCCGGCAAGGGCATCCGCGAGATCAGCCTCAAGGCCCGCGAGGATCAGCCGATCGTGCTGAACTTCGCCATCGCCTATCGCCTGACCGGCGACCGCCGCTTCCTCGACGCCGCCGGCCGCTATCTGGAGAACTGGGCCGACGTCTATCAGATCTCGTTCAACCCGATCGACGAGACCGGCTTCGACAGCCTGCTGATGGCCACCGACCTGACCGAGGCCGACCTCCCCGCCCCCATCCGCGCCAAGGTCGACGGCTTCTGGCGCAAGATGGCGGTCGGCTATCTGGACGCCATGGACGCCGGGACCAGAAACTCGAACACCAACTGGCAGAGCCACCGCGTCAAGCTGGCGACCATGGCCGCGTTCCAGACTGGTGACGCCGCGATCATCGCCCGGGCCCGCAAGGCCTATGAGAAGCAGGTCGGCGTGAACCTATACGCCGACGGCTCGATGTTCGACTTCCACGAGCGGGACGCCCTGCACTACGTCACCTACAATCTGGACCCGCTGATGATGGCGGCCCTGTCGGCCCAGGCCCACAGCCAGGACTGGTTCGCCTGGAAGAGTCCCGCCGGCGCCAGCCTGCCCCACTCGCTGGATTGGCTGGCTGACTTCGCAACGGGCCAGAAGACCCATATCGAGTTCGCCAATTCCAAGATCCAATTCGACCGTGACCGCGCCGCCGCCGGCCAGAAGGAGTACGCCCCGCACCCTTGGGACGTGAGCAACGGCGTCTCGACCTAAAGCCTGGCCAACCTGCTGGACGCCAAGTATCTGCCCCTACGCGAGGACCTGGTGAAGCGCACGGGCAAGAAGCCCCCCGTCTGGACCGAGATCCTGCGCGCCTCTCAGGCCCCGATGCGGTGATAACGTCCGGTTGACCGGAGATCGCCCGTCTGAACCAATCGAGGCGGGAGATCCTGATGACTCGTAACAACCGTATCCTGGTCGGGGCCGGCGTCGGCGTACTCGTCGCGTTCCTGGTCGCGTCCTACTTCGTCTCGCCGATCATCGCCCTGCACGGTTTGACCACGGCGGCCAAGGCCGGTGACCGCGCCAAGCTGGAGCGCAGCGTCGACTTCCCCGCCGTCCGCGACAGCCTGAAGGTCCAGCTGAAGGCGGTGATGGCCCGTGAGGTGAACGCCGATCCCAAGCTGCGCGACAACCCGTTCGCGGCCCTGGGGCAGATGCTGCTGATCGGGGTGATCGACAAGGCCGTGGACGCCTACGCCACGCCGGACGCCATCGCCAACATGGTCGCCACCAGCAAGGCGCCCGAGCGCATCTCGACCGACGCCCCGCCGCCTCCGCCGGTCGAGCAGCCCAAGCCCAAGGCCAAGTCGACGACCGAGGCCCACTATGCCTATCAGGGCCTGAACCATTTCCACGCGACCTATCGCGACAAGGCCGACCGTCCTGGCGACGAACTGGGCCTGGTGATGGAGCGCCGCGGCCTGTTCACCTGGAAGCTGGTCAAGATCGAGCTACCGCCGAACCTGGGTCGCTAGTCCAGCCGCCAGTCGATCGGCGTCCCCTCATAGGCGTCACACCCCCGTCCTTTGCTGGCGATCGCCGCGCGCATCGCGCCGCCGCGTCCCAGCGCGTCGTCGGCCAGAGCGACCATCAGGGCGTTCGGCGTCGCCTCCGGGCAGGCCGTCCGCAGATGCGCCGCCAGCGCCGCCTCCTCGCCCGCAGGCCTCACCGCGCAGGCCAGGACGTAGGCCGCCGCCGTCGAGCGGCTGACGCCGGCGTGGCAATGGATCAGCAGGGTCGGCGTCTCGCGAAGGGCCAGGATCGCCGTGACGATGTCCGCCGACGGCGCGACCAATCCCGGCCGGGCTTCGGCGATGTCGTTGAACCGCAGTAGCGTGCGTGGCCTCGACACCGGCGGCGCCTTGACGTCGGGGGAGATCAGGGTCAGGACATGATCGACCGGCGCAATGGCCAGCAGCCGCTCGACCGCCGTGATGGGACCGACCAGCAGCCTCACGCCAGCGCCGCCACGCCCAGCAGGAACCCGACCTCGAACAGCTGCTCGGCCGCGCCCAGCACGTCGCCGGTGTGGCCGCCGATCAGCCGCCTAGCCAGCAGGGCGACGGCCAGAACCAGCACGGCGCCGCCCGCGAGACCAGCCAAGGCCGCGACCGGTGACAGGAAAGCCAGCGGCCAGGCCGCGATCAGCAGGGCGACCAGAACTTCACCGGTCCGCACGCCCTGCGGCGCGGGTTTCCACTTGCCGGCCTCGCCGGTGGGCGCATAGGGCGTCAGGCGCATCACGCAGACGGCGGCGGCGCGGCCCAGGCCGTGGGCGGCCAGCAGCATGGCGGCGGCGGGCATCGCGGGCGTCGACGCCAGCACCGCGCCCTTCAGGGCCAGGACCAGCCCCAGGGCGCAGACGCCATAGGTCCCGATCCGGCTGTCCTTCATGATCTCCAGCCGCCGCGCGAGCGTCTGGCCGCCGCCCAGGCCGTCGGCGGTGTCGGCCAGGCCGTCCTCGTGGAAGGCGCCTGTGACCAGCAGTCCGGCCGCGACGGCCAGCACCGCCGCCACGCCGCCGCCCCAGACGTGCTCGGCCCCGACCAGGACCACGGCGCTGACCAGGCCAACGCCCTGCCCAACCAGCGGGAAATAGCGCGCCGAGCGGGTGATCCAGTCGGGCTGGAACGCCGCCAGGCTGGGTGTCGGCACGCGCGTCAGGAACTGCACCGCGCACAGCAGCAGCCGGACCTGATGCGCCGCCCAGCCCATGGTTTAGAGCCTCCCGTTCAGGACGTCGTCCAGGCTGGCGACGTCGCTGAGCATCCGCGAGGCGGCGCGCACGATCGGCAGGGCCAGCAGCGCGCCAGTGCCCTCGCCCAGCCGCAGGTCCAGCTGTAGCAGGGGCGACGCATCCAGCGCCTGCAGCATCCGGCGATGTCCCTGCTCGGCCGACTGGTGGCAGAACACGCAGTAGGCCTGGACCCCCGGATCGAGGCGGATGGCCGCCAGGGCCGCCGCCGTGACGATGAAGCCGTCGATCAGCACCGGAACCCGCGCCGAGGCCGCGCCCAGCACCGCCCCGGTCATCATCGCGATCTCCAGCCCGCCGAACTGCGACAGCACCTCGGTCGGATCGGTGGCGTCGGATCGCGCCGCCGCCCGCTCCAGCGTCGCCAGCTTGCGCGCCAGGCCGGCGTCGTCGTGGCCCGCGCCGCGTCCGACACAGTCCGCCAGCGGCACATCGGTCAGGCGGTGCATGATCAGCGCCGCCGAAGCGGTGTTGCCGATCCCCATCTCGCCCAGCGCCAGGACCTGGAAACCCTCGGCGACCGCTTCGCGAGCCACCCGCACGCCACGCTCCAGCGCCTGTGCGACCTCGTCCGGCGTCAGGGCCGGTTCGACGGCGGCGTTGCGCGTGCCTCGGCGGACCTTCTCGTCGCGCAGGGCCGGATGCGGCGTAAGCTCGGCGTCGACACCGGCGTCGACCACCCGCAGCTCGGCCCCGACCGCGCCGGCGAAGGCGTTGGCGCTGGCCTTGCCGGCCAGGAAGGTGGCGACCATGGCCTGGGTGACGCTGGACGGATAGGCCGACACGCCCTCGGCGGTCAGGCCGTGGTCGCCGGCGAACACCAGCAGCAGCGCCCTGTCGAAGGCCGGCGGCGGGCCGCCCGCGATCAGGCCCAGCTGGATGGCCAGGTCCTCCACTCGGCCCAGCGCGCCCAACGGCTTGGCCTTGCCGTCGGTCGTCGCGCGCAAGGCTTTGGCGGCGGTCGCGTCGACCGGGGTCACCAGGGGTAAGCTCATCGGGAAGACTCCAGGCCCGCCAGACGCATCAGGGCGGGGATGTCGAAGGACTGCTCCAGCACGCCGGCGATCTCGTCCAGCGCCTGATCGATCCGGACAGTCTGGTCGACGCCGTCCGAGGCGGCGTTGAGCGTCGACAACAACTCAGCCCGCGCCTCGCCGCGATCGAACAGGCCGTGGACGTAGCAGCCCCGCACCCGCCCGTCCGCCGACACCGCGCCGTCGGTCGTGCCGTCGTCGAAGGTCAGCATCGGCGGGACGTCGCCGCGCGTGCGCCCGACGTGCATCTCATAGCCCTCGAACCGCGCGCCGCCGGGCAGACGGCCGGTCACCGGGCGCAGCGTCTTGTCGCCGGTCATCACGGTCTCGACGTCCAGCAGGCCCAGGCCCTCGACCGAGTCCGCCGCCCCCTCGACGCCGTCGGGATCTGACAGTCGCCGGCCCAGCATCTGGTAGCCGCCGCAGACGCCCAGCACACGCCCGCCGCGCCGGACGTGGGCGGCCAGATCGATATCCCAGCCCTGAGCGCGCAGGAAGGCCAGGTCCGCCAGGGTCGCCTTGGTGCCGGGCAGGATGACCAGGTCGGCGTCGCCGGGCAGCGGCGTGCCGGGCGGGATGAAGGCGAACGCGACTTCGGGCTCGGTGCGCAGCGCGTCGAACTCGTCGAAATTGGCGATCCGCGACAGCATGGGCACGACGATGCGGACCTTGCGGCGCCCCGCGCCGACGGCTTGGTCCAGCACCACGGCGTCCTCGGCCGGCAGGCGTCGCGCCGCCGCCAGCCACGGCGCCATGCCCAGGTCCGGCCAGCCGGTGCGGCTGACGATATCGGCGCGGCCGTCCTGAAACAGGCTGGGATCGCCCCGGAACTTATTGATCAGGAAGCCCCGGATCATGGCCCGGTCGGTCTCGTCCAGCACAGCATGCGCGCCGACCAGGGCGGCGATGACATGGCCCCGGTCAATGTCGCCGACCAGCACGACCGGGGTCTCCGTCGCCAGGGCGAAGCCCATATTGGCGATGTCGCCGGCCCGCAGGTTGATCTCGGCCGGACTGCCCGCGCCCTCGACGATGACGAGATCGCTCTCGGCTTCCAGCTTGCGGAAGCTCTCGACCACGGTGTCCAGCAGCGCGGCCTTGCGCTCCTGATAGCCTCGCGCCTTCCAGGTCCCGGCTATCTTGCCGCGCACGACCAGCTGGGCGCCGACGTCGCTCTGGGGCTTCAGCAGCACCGGGTTCATGTCGACCGTCGGCGGGGTGCGGCAGGCGATGGCCTGCAGGGCCTGGGCCCGGCCGATCTCGCCGCCGTCCGCGGTGACGGCGGCGTTGTTGGACATGTTCTGCGGCTTGAACGGCCGGACGGTCAGGCCGCGATTGGCGAACAGCCTGCACAGGCCCGCGACCAGCACCGACTTGCCGACGTCCGAACCACAGCCCTGAATCATCAAAGCAGCCATGCGAATCCTCCCCCGACAAAACCTCCGAGCAGGAGCATCAACCAAAGGATCGCGCAGGCGACCAGATAGAGCTTGAGGGCGCTATCGAGGTCCGCCGCGCCGGGCGCCCTGCCCTCGCCCAGCACCGGACGCTCCGAAGCCTCGCCGTCGTACCAGGCCCGGCCGCCCAGTTGGACGCCCAGCGCCCCGGCCATCGCCGCCTCGGGCCAGCCGGCGTTGGGCGAGGCGTGCTTGCCGGCGTCGCGCAGCATGACGCGCCACCCTCCCCGTCCCGCCAACGCGACCAGGACGCCCGCCAGCCGCGCCGGGATCAGGTTCAGGAGGTCGTCAAACCGCGCCGAGGCCCAGCCGAACGACCGCCAGCGGGGCTCACGGTGGCCGATCAGGCTGTCGGCGGTATTGACCGCCTTGTAGACGAACAGGCCCGGCAGGCCGCCGACCACGAACCAGAACAGCGGCGCGACCACGCCGTCGCAGAAGCTCTCGGCCAGGCTTTCGATCGCGGCGACGGCGACACCGCTCTCGTCCAGCCGCTGGACGTCGCGGCCGACGATTCGGCCGACGGCCAGGCGCGCGGCGTCCAGGTCGCCGGCGCTCAGTGGCTTGGCCACGGCGCGGACGTGGTCCCACAGGCTGCGTTGCGCCAGGCCCAGCCAGCCGACCGCCACGACCGCCCACGCCCCGCCGAACCGGATGATCAGCCAACCCGCGCCGCCGCTGATCCCCACGATCGCCAGCAGAGTCACGACGCCGAATAGTCGGCGCAGCGCCTCGCCGAAGACAGCCTGGTTCAGCATCAGCTCAAGGCGTGAGATCAGCGCCCCGATCCAGACCACTGGATGCGGGATGCGCCGGTGCAGCGCGTCCGGATAGCCGATCAGAGCCTCCAGAGCCGCCGCGGTCAGAACGATCCAGGGACTAGCCGGCACGGCCCAGGACTTCGATCAACGGCCCGACCTCGCCGGCATGGCGACGGACCAGAACGCCGTAGACGTCCGACAGGATTTCCGGCGTCAGGGCGACGTCCGGCGCGGCGTCGATGGCCAGCGCCCCCTCGTTCAGCACCAGCACCCGGTCGGCGAAGCGCGCGGCCAGGTTCAGGTCGTGCAGGGTGACGATCACGCCCTTGCCTTCGTCGTGGGCCATGCGGCGGAACAGGGCCAGGGCGTCCAGGGCGTGGCCGGGGTCCAGGCCCGTCAGCGGCTCGTCGGCCAGCAGCCAGTCGGTCTCGCCGGCCAGGGCGCGGGCGATCAGGGCGCGGGCCCGCTCGCCGCCGGACATCCGGGTGACGGGGCGGTCGGCGAAGGCCTCCAGCCCGGCCGCGGCGATGGCGGCGTCGATCGCCGCGCGGTCGCCCTCGCTGGGCCCGAAGGCGCCCAGGTGCGGGGTGCGGCCCAGGCCAACGAAGGTGTGGACGTCGACGTCCCAGGCGATCTCGGGCGTCTGGGCCAGGAAGGCGATGCGGCGGGCGCGGGTCCGGCCCGGCAGCGCCGCGACCAGCGTCCCGTCTAGGATCGCCGCGCCAGCGTCGGGCTTCAACAGTCCCGCCAGGCAGGCCAGCAGGGTCGACTTGCCCGCGCCGTTGGGACCGACGATGGCGATCACCTGGCCCTTGTCGAACCCCGCCGAGACCCCGCGCAGGATCGGGCGGTCGCCGAAACTCAGCGTGACGTCTTGCGCTTGCAGGCTCATGCCAGCCTCCGTCGCATCGAGATCAGCATGGCCAGGAAGAACGGCCCGCCCAGGGCGGCCATGGCGACGCTGAGCTTCACCTCGCTGGCCGCCGGGGTCATGCGCACCAGGATGTCGGCGGCCAGGGTCAGGGCCGCGCCGCCCACGAACGACGGCAGCAGCACCGCGCTGGGCCTGGAGCCCAGCAGCGGTCGCAGCAGGTGCGGGGTGATCAGGCCGACGAAGCTGATGACGCCGGTCACCGCCACGCTGGCCCCGACCGCGACGGCGACGCCGATGGCCATCAGGAGACGCGTGCGCGACAGGTCCACGCCTAGCGACTTGGCGCCCTGCTCGCCCAGGGTCAGGGCGTCCAGCGGACGGCCCAGGGTCAGCAGCATCAGGCCGCCGGCGATGATGCCCGGCGCGGCCAGCTTGACCTCCTCGACACTGCGGTCGGCCAGCGAGCCCATCAGCCAGTTGACGATCTCGTTCACCGCCCACGGGTTCGGGGCCAGGTTCAGGGCCAGGGCGATGGCGGCGCCGCAGACAGTCTGGATCACGAAGCCAGCCAAGAGGAAGGTGACGATGCTGGAGCTGATCCCGGCCAGGCTCAGCAGGATGGCGACGCCGACCCCTGCCCCGACCATGGCCGCCAGCGGCAGGATCCAGTGCGCCTCGCCCGCCGCGCCCAGATAGAGAGTCAGCACCGCGCCTAGCGCCGCCGAGGTCGAGACGCCCAGCGCCGCCGGATCGGCCAGCGGATTGCGGGTGTAGCCCTGCAGCGCCGCGCCGCTGAGGCCCAGGGCGCCGCCGACCAGGATGGCCAGGATGGTGCGTGGGAGACGCAGCCCGAAGACGATGGCCCAGCGCGGATCCTGGCCATGCGAGATCCAGGCGCTCCACGGCGTCCAGACCCGCCCGGCGCACAGGCTGGCGGCGAACAGCACGACCAGCAGCGCCAGGAGGACGCCGCTGACGGCCAAGGGTGACCGCAACTTCAAGCGCCCTCCTTCAGAGCTTGCGCCCGCGCCCGGGCCATGGCGGCGGCGGTCTCGATCAGCACCGGACCGCCGCAGTAGAGGAGCTTCTCGGGCAGGCGCACCTGCCGCATGCGTCCGGAGATGGATTTCAGCGCTGGATGGGTCATGACGCGGTCGGCCCAGCTGCGCGCGCCGGACGCCGGCTCGCCGACCAGCAGCACCTGGGGCGGATCGGCCAGCAGGCGCTCCAACGGGACGTTGCCCCAGGTCTTGAGGCCAAAGCGCCGGGCGACGTTGTCGAAGCCGGCGTGCTCCATCATCTCGTCGACCAGGGTGCCCGGTCCGGCGGCGAAGCCGTTGGGCTGATAGACCAGAGCGCTCAGACGGCGCGCGCTGGGCGCGGGCGTGGCCGCCGCGATCGCTGCATGGATCCGCGCGACCAGGGCCTCGCCCCGGTCGGCATGGCCGATCAGCTTGGCCAGCTTGCGCACCTGGGTCAGGCTCTCGTCGACCGACTTCGGCACCTTGAAGCGCTGCACGGGGACGTCCAGCCGCTTGAGGGCGTTGCGAGTGGCCACGGCCGAGTGTTGGCTGGCCAGGACAAGGTCGGGGCGCAAGGCGATGACCTCCTCGGCGCTCTCCCAGGTATAGGGCAGCATCCTGGCCTGGGCGGCGACGGTCGAGCTGTGCTCCTCGCGCGCGTAGTGGGTCAGGGCGGCGATCTGCCTCCGATCGGCCAGGTGGACCAGCATGGTGTCCAGACAGCTGTTCAGCGACACGACCCTCGTGGGAGCGCCTTGGGGCGGCGGCGCACCCGCCGTCATCGCCACGGCGCCGATGACGAGCTCGCGGCGGTTCACGGCGTTACCGCCTGAAGCGCTTGCTGGAAGCGATTGAAATCCTTGCGAGAAGGCAAGCCGACCCGAAGTCGGTCTGGCCGGTCGGCGAACGGCCGGGTCAGCACGCCCTGCTCGCAGAGCCGCTGGAAAAGACCGTGGGCGTCGGGCGTCTCGACCAGCCGGAAGAGGTCGCAGCCGCCGACGACCGTCAGTCCAGCCTCGGCCAGGGCCGCGTCGACCTCGGCCGCCTGAGCCGTCAGCCAGGCGCGGGTCGAGACTCGCCAGGCTTCGTCGGCATAGGCGCCCAGGCCCAGCGCCAGGGCGTCGGCGCCGACCGGCCAGTCGCCCAGAAGCGTGCGAACGTCCCGTGCGAAGAGCTTGTTTCCAATGACAAAACCCAGTCGAGCGCCTGGCAGGCCGTAGAACTTGCCGAACGAGCGCAGGGTGACCAGGCGATCGATCTCGAGATCGGCCACGCTGAGCTCCGGCCCGACCTCGCCGAAGGACTCGTCGACGATCGTCCAGAGGCCTCGGTCGGAGCGCTCGGCCGCCAGGGAGGCCAGAGTCTCGCGCGCGATCCGCCGGCCGTCGGGATTGTTCGGGTTAGCCAGCACCAGCACGTCGGCGGCCTGGGCCCGGGGATCGTCCAGCGTCTCGACCAGGATTGGCGAGGCCGAGGTCCACGCTTCCTGATGGCCGCCATAGATCGGGGGCAGCAGCGCGACCGTCCCGCCCCCGACCAGGCCCGGCAGCAGCCGCAGGGCCGCCTCCGCGCCGGAGACCGCCACGACGCGCCCGGCGTCGGCTATGCCGAACGCGCGGGCGGCCATGGCTTCCAGATCCGCCAGGTCCTGCGGATCGGGCAGCCGCGTCAGGGCGTCGGCCGGCGCTCTCGGACCAGGCCACGGCTCGGGATTGATCCCGGTCGAGAGGTCCAGCCAGGGACGCGGCGCGTCCGGATGGGCGGCCATCGCCTCGCGGAGACGGCCGCCGTGCCGGAAGGCGCCGATGGTTGGAGCCGGCGCCATACTCGGCCTAGAACCGCGCGCGCAGGCCGAGGAACGCCCCGCGACCCGGCGCGCCATAGTTCAGGATGGTCTGGTAGTCCTTGTCGAAGGCGTTCTCGACGCGACCGAAGACCTCGTAGGTCTTGTTGATCGCGTACGCCGCCCGCAGGTCGACGAGGGTGTAGCCCTTCACCGCCTGGGTGTTGGCGTCGTTGTTGAAGGTCTTGCCGACATAGCGCGCCGCCACCGTCGTGGTCAGGCCGATCGGCCAGCGATAGCCGACCGAGAGGTTGGCCATGTTCTTCGGACGGCGGGTCAGCTGCTTGCCCTTGCTGGCGCCGGACTCAGACTGGGCGTCGGTATAGGTGTAGTTGCCCGTGATGGTCAGGCCCGTGACCGGCGTGACCTCGCCGACCAGCTCCAGGCCCTGGGCCTTGGTCTTCTGGACGTTGTTGTAGTAGCCGAAGCGCGAGACTCCGCCCGGCGCGCACAGCGGATCAGCGCCGCCGGTGCACGAGAAGAAGCGGATCTCGTTGTCGGCCTCGCGGTGGAACCAGGTGGCCGAGGCGCGGGCCTTGCCGCCGAAGAAGCGCTGCTCGACGCCGGTCTCCCAGCTGTCGAAGTCTTCCGGCGCCAGGTTCAGATTGCCGTATTCGCTGTACAGCTCGTAAAGGCCCGGAGCGCGGAAGCCCTGGCCGAAGCTGGCGCGGAAGACGGTGTTCCCCTCGTCCAGCGCATAGGCCGCCGCGACCTGGCCCAGGGTGTGGGAGCCGTAGGTGTCGTGGTCCTCGTAGCGGACGCCGGCGGTCAGGGTCAGGCCCTTGACCAGCTCGGCCTGCAGCTGGCCGTACACGCTGTCGACGCCGACCTTGCCGGTCCTGAACGCCGGGTTCGGATCGAAGGTCGACGGCGAGCGCGTACGCATGCGGGCATTCTCGCTCTCGGCGCCGAACGTGGCGCTGAAGGTCTCGGTGAACGCGAACACGCCCTGGTACTCCCAGCGCCTGTTCTTGCCCGCAGCATCGAAGGTCTGGGGAACGGTCGGACGCAGAGGGTTGATGTTCTCGCGGTCGGTGTCGGTGTAGGCGTAGCCGACGCGATTGTTCCAGCGGCCGTCCAGCAGGGCGAAGTTCAGGCCGGTATAGACCACCAACTCCTCGGTGCGGCCGTATTCGCTGCTGTCTCCGGCGAAGCCGTCGAAGTCGTTCTTGCCCTTCGAATAGACCGAGCGGACCTCGGCCGAGACGGCGTCGCTGAACGTGTAGCGCAGGCGGCCCGACAGGCCGCGGTTCGTGTAGCCGTCGGTTTCCTTGCCCGCCTTGTAGGCCGAGAAGCCGTCGGTCGAGTAGAAGCCGCCGGCCAGGCGCCAGACGAGCTTGTCCGAAGCGCCGCCGATGCCGGCCCGCAGGTAGCCGGTCTGGCGCGCGCCGCCCTCGACGTCGACCGAGGTGGTGAACGGCGCGGTCGGGTCGGCGGTGACGATGTTGACCACGCCGCCGATGGCCTGGCTGCCCCACAGGGTCGACTGGGCGCCGCGGAGCACTTCGATGCGCGAGACGTCGCCGACCAGCAGGTTGCCGCTGTTGAAGCCGCCCTGGGTCGAGGATGGGTCGTTCAGCTTGACGCCGTCGATCAGCACCACGGTGTGCTGGGTCTCGGCGCCGCGGATGTTCAGGCTGGTCGACGTGCCCGGGCCGCCGTTGCGGGTGAAGCTGACGCCCGGCGTCTGGGCCAGGAGTTCGGTGACCGAAACCGCCTGGCTCGCCTCGATGGCGCCTTGCGTCAGGACGGTGACCGAAGCCCCGACCTTCTCGATCGGCTGGGCGGTGCGGGTGGCGGTGACGACCAGTTCGGCGACGCCGTTGGCGCCGGCGTTGCCGGCGACGTCGGCTTCCGGAGCCTTCTGGTCATCGGCCAGGGCCGAGCCCGCGATCAGGACGGTGGCGAGAGCGGTAGAGCTGAGAAACGCTCGGATCATTGTTCTTATCCCCTTCTGAAACGACCCGCGCGCTGACCCGACCGCACTCGTGAAGCTGGAAGCCACGCGCACGCCCGGACCGTCGCGCGGCCCTGTGACTGTCGTTTCTCGGGAAAACCCGTTCGTTCGGCGCACCCCGGCCGAGCGATGAACGACCGCGTCGGGCAGGTCTCCTGGCTCGCGGGTCCATGCTCTTGGCGTCGCCTTCCCAGGTCCGGAAGGACCCAGTGGCCTGTGACGCGAGAGCTCGCCGCTTACAGTTGCGGGGGCAGCCGAGGTCTTGAACCTCGTTCCCTTTTAATCCTCTTTCGAGGAGCCTGACGCGTCGCCAGCCCTATATGCTGCGCCGCACACCGTCAATTGCGGAGCTTTCATGACGTCGACCCTGGTGCTGGGCGGGGCCCGTTCCGGCAAGAGCGCCTTCGCCCAGAAGGCCGCCGAACGCGCCGCCGACGCTGCGGAAGCCCGTCCGATCCTGATCGCCACCGGTCAGGCCTTCGACGACGAGATGACCCAACGCATCGCGCGCCACCGAGCCGATCGGGGCGAATCGTGGGTCACGGTCGAGGCGCCGCTGGCCCTGCCCGACGCGGTCGCCGCCCTCCCCGCCGAGGCGGTGGCGGTTGTCGATTGCCTGACCCTGTGGCTGTCCAACCTGATGCTGGGCGAGCAGGACGTCGGGGCGGCGGCGAGTCAGTTGGTCGAGGCCGTCGCCGCCTGCCCTGCCCGCCTATGGCTGGTCAGCAACGAGGTCGGCCTTGGCCTGGTGCCGGAGACGCCCCTGGGGCGGCGGTTCCGCGACGAGGCGGGGCGACTGCACCAGCGTCTCGCGCCGGTGACGGACGAGGTCTACTTCGTGGCGGCGGGGCTGCCGCTACGGATGAAGCCGCAAGGGATTTAGACGAACTGCGGCTTGCGACATCGAAACCTCTTGGCGGACGGCGCGACTTTGGCGAGGCTCCTAATGTGCGTTGGACGACTTTCCCACCCGCCGGCCAGAGGAGACCGATGAATGATCGAGTCCCACGACCTAGCGCCCCATATTCTGGTGGCCGACGTGAACGGCTTTCAGGCCCGTTTCGGCCTGGCCGAGCGCGCACAGGCGCCGGCTTCGGTCAGTGTGGTCGACTGCACAAGCCAGGAACAACTGATCGCACTGCTGAAGCAGGCGTGCGACGCCTTTGACGGGCCCGTGCTGGGCGCGGCCATAGCCGCGCCGGGCCCCAACCTGGGCGGCGTCATCAAGCTGACCCATTCGGACATGTGTCTCGAAGCCGAGGCCATCGCGAACCAGCTCGGCCTGCACCGCCTGCATCTGATCAACAACTTCACCGCCCGCGCCCTGGCCGTACCGCTGCTGGCGCCCGAAGTCTTGGAGCCGATTGGCGGAGGCTCTCCCCATCGCGACGCGCCGGTCGGCGCGGTCGGGCCGTCGCAGACCGGCCTGGGCATGTCGATCCTCTATCCGGATGGTTTCGTGGGCTGGACGGCCGCCTCCGCCGAGGGCGGACACGTTGACCTGGCGGCCGCCAACGACCGCGAGGCCGATATAATCCGCGTGCTGCGAGGCATGCACGAGCATGTCTCGGCCGAACATGTTCTCTCAGGCCAGGGCGTGCTGGACGTCGCCCTGGCGGTTTCGACCCTGGCCGGCGCGCCACAGCGTCCGGCGAACCTGCAGGCGCTGCTGGACGCCGCCGACGCGGGCGACGCCGTCGCGCTGGAAACCTTCCAGCTCGTCTCGGGATGGCTGGGCGCCGTGTGCGGCAACCTGGTGCTGACGGCCGGCGCCCGCAGCGGCGTATACCTTATCAGCACGACGGTATTGTCATGGGGAGATCGACTGGATCGCGCCGTCGCCCGTCATCGCTTCGAGGCCAAGGGGCGCATGGCCGCCTATCTTCGCGACGTCCCGTTCTATCTGGTCAACGACCCCAATTGCGGCCTTCTGGGCCTGACCACGCTGTTCGGCTAGGCCGGGCGCCTCAGACGACGTCGACCCAGTTGCGGTAAGGCAGGTTCAGCGCCGGACAGGCGATTTCTCCGGTCGGCGCGTTGGCCAGCGGCGCGACCATTGGGCCGCTCAGGAAGGGCGCCTTGAGCCGACGACAAAGGTCCAGTTCCTTGAGACTGTTGACCATGGCAACGCCTTGCCAGACGCGCTTGGCGCGATAGGTCGCCTCGTCCTTGAGGAAGCGTGTGATCGCCGCCAGGCGGGCGCGTTCATCCGTCCCTTCCAGAACCAGGGTCACGCTGTTGACCGCGCCCGCAGGCAAGCTCTCGATCCGAAAGCCGGGATCCCTCACATGCAGGTCGATCAGCGAGAAATACGGTGTCAGGAAACCCCGGATCTGGCCGATCGCGCCATATGACGGTTCGCGCGGAACGTCGTAGACGCTGGCCGCCATGCGCGGGCGCAGCGCGCGCGGAAAGCGCTCGATCGGCGCGCGATACGTCTCGCGCACCGACGGCTTGACCAGGGAGGAGAAGCTGAAAGGCAGGAAGATGTAGCCCGGCTTGGGATGGGTCATCTGCTCCTGCGCGGCCGTCAGGCAAGCCACGTCGCGGGCTGCGACATCGGCGTCCTCGATCGCGCCGAGGGCCAGTTCGTCCCAGGCCATGCGCCAGTCGACGCCGCTGCCGACGAAGCGTTCCTTGTTCAGGTAGTAGATGCCCCACCAGCCGGTGTTCGGCCGGGGCGCATCCAGCAGGTCGCCGATCCCGCCCAACGGCGGCTCCGGCTCGATCGCGGCCAGCTCCTCGGCCGGCGGCTCGCCCTCCAGCGCCCCGCCCGGCGGCTTGATGCTGGTGAGCCCCTTGGGCGTAATCTTGCAGACCCGACCGGCGAACTGGCCGTCGTCCTCCCCGGCCAGCAAGGCCTTCAACGCCTCGCCATGGGTGCTGGCGAAGCGCATGACGTCGGTCTGATCGCCCTCGAACATCAGCAAGGCGACCTCGCCCGCTCCCTTGTCGCCGAACATCTTGTGCTGCAGGTCGCGGGCCATTTCCTGCAGTTCGCGTGCGTCCAGGCGCATCGCCCGGGGATCGGCCAGCACGAAGGAATACGGCGCCACCAGACCGTAGCGCCTGGGCCAGGCCCAGGCGGTCTCCAGATAGGCTCCGGCAACCTTGGCCACCAGGGCGGCCAGGGCTTCGGAATCGGCGAACCGTTGATCCTCGCCGACGAAAATCTTCAGGCAGGCGATCGCTGTCATGGAGGCAGGATGGCGTCTTTACGCAATGAAATCCATGGTGAGTTGCAGGGGCGCTACCGGGGCCTGATGTCGCGGGCGTTCACCGACGTTGCGCTCTCTGTTTGAGCGCATCCGCAAACAAAGCATCACAAATTCAATGCCCTGTGACTTCCGCGTTCGATCTTGTCCCCGGCGCTCAAAGCCCCCGCACAATGTTTCCACCTCGTCGCGAGGAAAGGGCGCATGGCCAGCGACCGTTGCGGCGGCGGGGTGTGATCGAGCGGGAAGAGGTCCGAGGGGGATACTCGGACGGTCCGGGGACCTGGTTGCTGGCCAGGCCCGCCCGCCGTCGGCGTGGTTGGAGGCCAAGGGGCGTGTCTGGCTGTAAGCCCGTCCTCTCCGACCGTCGGGCGTCTGAGGAAACTCAGAAGCCCGGGTCCCGGTAAGGCCTGAACAGGGCCACCTGGCGGGACGCTGGCGGATAACGATCGCGCGGAGCGTCCTGGCTTCGTCGAAACGGTATCAACTATCCAACTCTCCGGACGTCGTCCGGCGCTCCGCGTCCCTTTCCATCCCTTCAGCGGCCGGCCGCGTGAAGCGGTGGACGCGCGCGTGGGACTCAAGGAAGAGGCTGGCGCTCGTGATGCAATGCCCCCACACTCGTTCAAACAGCCGTTCAGCGGCGTCCGTGTCCAAGCGCGACCAACAGCGCGGGGAGGAGTAAGACGATGACCGACCGCGGCTCACCCAAACGACTGTCGTCCTGGGCGCTGGCGGCCTTCGCCGGCCCGTGCATCCCGCTTTCGGCCCTGGGCCTGCCGCTGGTGGTCTATCTGCCGGAATTCTACGTCAGCACCGTCGGGCTCTCGCTGTCGGTCGTGGGGGCGGCCTTCCTGTTCGTCCGCCTGATCGACATCGCCTTCGATCCGTTCGTGGGCGGCATGATGGACCGGACGCGCACGCGGCTTGGCCGCTTCCGCCCGTGGCTGCTGGCCGGTATGCCGGTGGTGGGTATCGGGGCCTTCGCCCTGTTCATGGGGGGACCGGGAACGTCAGCGCTCTATCTGTGGGGTTGGCTGCTGGTCACCTATGCCGGCTATTCGATGGCTGTGCTGTCGCACACGGCCTGGGGCGGCGTGCTTTCCACCGACTATCAGCAGCGTTCGCGCATCTACGGCTGGTGGCAGGGCGGCAACGTATTCGGCATGATCCTGGTGCTGTGCCTGCCGCCGTTGATGGCCAAGCTGACCAATGGTGATCACGTGGCCGGCATCCGAGCCATGGGCTGGTTCATCGTCGCCATGCTGCCCGTCACGGTGCTGCTGGCGGTCAAGGCGGTCGCCGAACCGCCGGCTCCGGTCGCGCGCCACGAGGCCGGCATCAAGCAATACCTGGCCCTGCTGACCCGCCCGTCGGTGCGCCAGCTGCTGCTGGCGGATCTGCTGATGGGCGTCGCCCCCGGCATCTCCGGGGCGCTGTTCATCTTCTTCTTCGAGCGCATCAAGCACTTCGACAAGGCCCAGTCGGGCGTTCTGTTGCTGATCTACTTCGTCGCCGCCCTGGCCGGCGCGCCGCTGTGGCCGATGATCGCCAAGCGGTTCGGCAAGCACCGGGCGATGGCGCTGGGCGGCGTGTTCTACGCGCTGGCGCAGTTCGCCGCGGTGCTGACCCCGGCCGGCAATTCCGGCGTCGGCATGATCGTTCTGCTGCTGGCGGGCATCCCCTATACGGCCGCGCCCATCCTGGTGCGCTCGATGATGGCCGACATCGGCGACGAGGAGCGGCTGAATAGCGGCGTCGACCGCACGGGCCTGCTGTACGCCATCGTCACTGGCACGCTGAAGCTGGGCTATGCGCTGGCGATCGGGGTGTTTCCGATCCTGGCCTGGCTCGGGTTCGATCCCAAGATCCCGACCGCCCATGGCGACCTGATCCTGACCATCTTCTACGCCGTCGTGCCGGCGGTCATGGGAGTGCTGGTCGGCGCGATCATGCTGCGGTATCCGCTGGATGCGAACCGTCTCGCCGAGATCCAGCGCCAGCTCGCGGCGCGGGACGCGGACGAGGCGGCGTCCCCTTCCGCAGCCGAGCCGGATTCCCATGCCGTTGTCGCCCCCGCCCAATGACGTCCCGAGCGAAGACCACCCGCTGTTTCGTCTGATCGAGATCATGGCGCGGCTGCGCGATCCGAACGGCGGCTGCCCCTGGGACCTGGAGCAGACCTTCGCGACGATCGCGCCCTATACGGTCGAGGAGGCCTACGAGGTCGCCGACGCCATCGAGCGCAACGACCTGCCGGAACTGCGCGATGAACTGGGCGACCTTCTGCTGCAGGTCGTCTTCCATTCGCGAATGGCCGAGGAGCAAGGTGCGTTCGACATCAAGGACGTGGCCGCAGCCATTTCCGACAAGATGATCCGCCGCCATCCGCACGTGTTCGGCGACCACGCCTACGAGGACCTCTCGGCCCAGGTCGCCGGCTGGGAACAGCTGAAGGCCGAGGAGCGCAAGGCCAAGGCCAAGCACGGTGTGCTGGACGATGTGCCGACGGGCTTGCCCGCCCTGACCCGCGCCGTGAAACTGACCAAGCGCGCCGCTCGCGTCGGTTTCGACTGGCCGACCGCCCGCGAAGTGCTGGACAAGCTGCGCGAGGAGACCGCCGAGATCGAGGTCGAGATCGAGGCTGGCGACATGGCCAAGGCCCGCGAGGAGCTGGGCGACATCCTGTTCGTCTGTGCCAACCTGGCCCGCAAGCTGGACGTCGATCCGGAAGACGCCCTGCGCGCCACCAACGCCAAGTTCACCCGCCGCTTCGCCTTCGTCGAGGCGGGGCTGGCCCAGCGTGGAAAGACGCCGGACCAGTCGGATCTGGCCGAGATGGACGCCCTGTGGAACGACGCCAAGGCAGCGGAGAAGAAGGCCTAGTCGGCCGCCCCGACGACGGCGCCGGGAAACTGGCGTTCGAACCGGCCAAGGGCCTGGCTGTCCAGCCGCGTGACGATCGTGACCTCGCCGTCGGGACCGTCATAGCGGCTGAGCACCCGACCATTGCGATAGATCCAGGCCAAGGCCTGGCCGTCCTGGGCCTGGAGCTGGATCTCGACGGGCGGCGAGTCGTCGATCAGCGCGCCGACGCGACGCAGCAGGGCCTCGCAGCCCTCCCCGGTCACGGCGGAAACCGCCGAGGCCTCCTTGCGACGCGCATGGCCCTCGGTGACCTCGCGGTCCTCATCGTTCAGCAGGTCGATCTTGTTCCAAACCTCGACGACGGTCTTGCCCTCGTTGAAGGTGACGCCCAGCTCGGAGAGCACGGTTTCGACGTCGCGGGCCTGGGCCTCGCTGTCGGGATTGGCCACGTCGCGGACGTGCAGCACCACGTCGGCCTCCTGCACCTCCTCGAGGGTGGCGCGGAAGGCCTCGACCAGCTCGTGCGGCAGGTCGGAGATGAAGCCGACGGTGTCGGACATGATCGCCGGCCGGCCGTCGGGCAGTTTCACGGTGCGCAGGGTGGGGTCCAGCGTCGCGAACAGCATGTCCTTGGCCAGAACCTCGGCCTCGGTCAGGCGGTTGAACAGCGTGGACTTGCCGGCGTTGGTGTAGCCGACCAGGGCAACCGTCGGGTACGGAACCTTCTTGCGGGCGCTGCGGTGCAGGGTCCGCGTGCGACGCACTTCCTCGAGCTCTTTCTTGAGCTTGATAATCGTGCCCGCGATCAGGCGGCGGTCGATTTCAATCTGGGTTTCGCCGGGGCCGCCGGTCGAGCCGGTGCCGCCCCGCTGGCGTTCCAGGTGGGTCCAGGTGCGAACGAGGCGCGAGCGCTCGTATTCGAGCCTCGCAAGCTCGACCTGAAGGCGGCCTTCACGGGTCCGGGCCCGCCGGGCGAAGATCTCGAGGATCAGGCCCGTGCGGTCCACGACCTTCACCTTGAGCGCCTTCTCGAGATTGCGCTGCTGGATCGGCGTGAGCTGGTCGTCGAAGACGGCGACGTCGATGTGCTCGACCTCGCAGATCGCCGCGAACTCCTCGACCTTGCCCTTGCCGAACAAGGTCGCAGGCGTCACCGCGCGCAGCGGCGCGATCATCGTCTCGACGACTTCGAGATCGAGCGCAACCGCGAGGCCGACAGCTTCCTCGAGCCGGGCATTGGGATCCCGGGCCTCGAGGGCCGCCTGGCCGCGCAACTGCCGCGCCGGATGGATGACGAGCGCCTTCAGGATCGGCGCGGCGTGGTCAATCGACCTGGATGTAGATTTGGACAAGCGTCTTTAGGATCAGTCGTCGGCGTCAGCGCTGGGCTCATAGAGCTGAACGGGTTGCGCCGGCATGATGGTGGAGATGGCGTGCTTGTAGACCAGTTGCGACTGGCCATCGCGACGCAGGAGGACGCAGAAGTTGTCGAACCAGCTGACCACGCCCTGCAGCTTGACGCCATTGACCAGGAAAATGGTGAGCGGCGTCTTCGACTTGCGCACGCTGTTCAGGAAGGTGTCCTGAAGGTTTTGCTTCTTCTCGGCGGACATAACGGGGGTTCCCCTCTCGTTGTTCTCGGAGGGCAACACGCCCCCCACACAAACAAGACCATGCTAGATGATTTTTCGTCGAAAGCGACAAGCCCTCAGTGAAAATTTCCACATAGCCGCGCCTCGGGAAGCGGTCCCGTCGAATATTCGTCCGACCTCAGACCGCTTTCTGACGTGCCCGCTCAATATAGAGACGCCGTAGCCGCGTCGCCACCTCGCCGGGCTTTCCGTCGCCCAGCTTTACCCCGTCCACCTCGACGATCGGGGTCAGCAGCGAGCCGGCGCCAGTGACGAAGGCCTCCTTGGCGGCCTGCGCCTCGGCGATCGTGAAGGGCTTCTCGTTGAAGGGGATTCCCGTCTCGCGGATCACCTCCAGCAGGGTCGTCCGCGTGACGCCGCGCAGGATGTTGGCGTTGGTGTCGCGGGTGCGCAGCGTTCCTTCCCCGTCGACGATCCAGGCGTTGGACGAGGCGCCTTCGGTGACCAGGCCCATGTCGTCGACGAACCAGGCTTCCAGCGCGCCGCGCTCGCGGGCCGCCTGCTTGGCCAGGGCGTTGGGCAACAGGCCGATCGACTTGATGTCGCAGCGGGCCCAGCGGGTCTCGGGCGTCGAGATCACCGCAGCGCCCTTAGCCGCCTTGGCGTCGGCCGCGGCGCGGTCGGTCGACTTGGCGGTGATCACCATGGCCGGCAGGACCGCCGGGCTCGGGAAGGCGTGGTCGCGCTTGGCGACGCCGCGCGTGACCTGCAGGTAGCAGAGGCCGTTGCGGACCTTGTTGCGACGGACCGCCTCGCGCAGCACCAGCAGCAGTGCGGCCTGGCTCATCGGATGGGCGATGCGCAGCTCGTCCAGGCTGCGCCACAGGCGGGTGAAATGGCCTTCGGCGTCGGCCAGCTTGCCGTCGAACACGGCCCAGACCTCGTAGACGCCGTCGGCCAGCTGATAGCCGCGATCCTCGATATGGACGGCGGCTTCGCCGTGACGCACGAAGCGGCCGTTCACATAGGCGAAACGCGACATCTACTCTTCCTCTTCCGCCCGGGCCCCGGCGACGCCCAGCGACTTCAGCTTCCTATGCAGCGCCGAGCGCTCCATGCCGATGAAATTGGCGGTGCGCGAGATATTGCCCCCGAACCGCAGGATCTGGGCGTTCAGATACTCGCGCTCGAACAGTTCGCGGGCCTCGCGCAGCGGCAGGGCGATGATCCGCTCGGCCCCGATCGCGCCGGCATTGCCCGCGCTGGGCTGGTCGGCGCCGGCCAGCATCTCGGCGGTGATCACTTCGCCTGGTTCGCCCGAGGCCAGGATCAGCATCCGCTCGACGTTGTTGCGCAGCTGGCGGACATTGCCCGGCCAGGTCTGCACCTGGAGCGTGGCCAGGGCGTCCTCGCCCAGGCGGCGGCGCTGCAGGCCGGTAGCTTCGCTGATCTTCTCGACGAAGTAGTTGATCAGTTCGGGAATGTCCTCGCGCCGCTCGGCCAGGCCCGGCACGCGCACCGGCACCACGTTCAGGCGGTGGAACAGGTCCTCGCGGAAGCGGCCGCCGGCGATCTCCTCGCGCAGGTCGCGGGAGCTGGACGAGATGACCCGCACGTCGACCTGGACGTCGCTGTCGCCGCCGACCCGACGGAAGCGCTGCTCGACCAGCACTCGCAGGATACGGCCCTGGGTCTCTCGCGGCATGTCGGCCACTTCATCGAGATAGAGGGTGCCGCCATGGGCGCGTTCGAACACACCGATCTTGCGCGGACGACCGCCCTCGCCTTCCTCGCCGAACAGTTCGACGTCCAGGCGTTCGGGGGCCATGCCGGCGGCGCTGACGGCGACGAACTCCTGCTTGGTCCGCGTGCTGGCGCCGTGGATCAGACGGGCCACCAATTCCTTGCCCGAGCCGGGCGGACCCGAAACCAGGATGCGGCTGTTGGCCGGCGCGACCTTCATGATCAACTGGCGCAGAGCCTGGGCCGGCGCCGACTTGCCGATCAGGCCGTCGGGCGCCAGGGTCTGAGCGCGGAGCCGGCGGTTCTCACGTCGCAGGCCCGCGGCCTCGAGCGCTCGCTCGACGATCAGCAGCAGACGGTCGGACTTGAACGGCTTCTCAAGGAACTCGTAGGCGCCACGCTTGATGGCGCTGACCGCGGTCTCGATGTTGCCGTGGCCGGAGATCATGATCACCGGCAGGTCGGCATCCAGCGACTTGACCATGTCCAGCAACTCCAGGCCGTCCATGCCTCCGCCCTGCATCCAGATATCCAGGACCAGCAGGGCCGGCTTGCGCGCCCGGATGGCGGCAAGGGCCTGATCGGAGTCGGCGGCCGTCCGGACCGCGTAACCTTCATCCTCCAGGATGCCGGCCACCAGTTCGCGGATGTCGGCCTCGTCATCCACCACAAGAACGTCGGCGCTCATATCATCTCCTCAACGCCACTCTGGTCGGCATTATGGGGCGTCGCGGCGGGCAGCCGCGCGGTCGTCGGAAACTTCAGGATTACGCGGGCTCCGGGAAGCTCGCGTGCGTCTGTGAGGGCCAGGCTGCCGCCGTGGTCCTCCATGATCCGCTTGACGATGGCCAGGCCGAGGCCTGTCCCCTTCTCGCGGGTGGTCACATAGGGCTCGGTCAGGCGATCGCGATCCTTGGCGGGCAAGCCGACGCCGTTGTCCTCGATCGTCACGCACAGGTCGTCGGCATCCGACACCAGCGTGGCCGTGATGCAGCCCTTCAGCGCCGGATCGGCGAGGCGGCGCGCGCCCACCGCCTCGCCGGCGTTCTTTAGAATGTTGGTCAGCACCTGGCCGATCATCCGCGCATCGCTGGTGATCCAGACGTCTTCGCCGCCAGGACCTTCCAGATTCACCTCGATCTCGGCATCTTGGAAGCGTTGAGCGAACACCGCTTGGCGCAGCATCTCGGTCAGGTTGGCCGGCTCGAAGCGCGGCGCCGGCATGCGGGCGAAGGCCGAGAATTCGTCGACCATGCGGCCGATGTCGCCGACTTGGCGGATGATCGTGTCGGTGCAGCGATCGAAGGTCTCCAGATCGCTGGCGATCTCCTTGCGGTACTTGCGGCGCAGGCGTTCGGCCGACAGCTGGATCGGCGTCAACGGGTTCTTGATCTCGTGGGCGATCCGGCGCGCCACATCCTTCCAGGCGGCGTTGCGCTGGGCGGCCACCAGTCGGGTGATGTCGTCGAAGGTGAGAACCAGGCCCTCGGCGACGTGACCGGCGGCGCGAACCCGCAGACGGCGTGTCTCGCCCTCGCGGGTCAGGTCGACTTCGACATCGGTGTCAGGGCGGCTTTCCTGCAAAGCTTCCATCACCGGCGCGAACTCGGGCGCCAGTTGGATCAGGTCGATACCCAGCGCGTCGCCGGGTAGGTCCAGCAATGTGACCGCCCGGCGGTTCACGGCCGACACCTTGCCGTTTTCATCCAGGCTGACGACGCCGGCGCTGACGCCCGACAGCACCGTCTCGATGAATTGGCGACGGCTCTCGGCGTCCAGGCTGGCCGCCTTCAGCGCGGCCTGCTGCAGCTGCAGCTCGCTGGTCATCATGTTGAAGGCGTTTGAGAGCGCGCGGATCTCCTCGGGGCCGGCGTCGGCCTCGACGCGCGCGTCCAGGTCGCCGCCCGAGACGCGACCGGCGGCCTCGACCAGGCCGGCGACCGGGCCGGCGATCGAGTTGGCGGCGGCGATGCCCACCCAGATCGCGGCCACAAGCACCAGCAGCGCCGTCTCCAGATAGCTGAGCCCGAAGATCGCCTGGATGCGGCCCCGGCTGCGCTCGGCGTCGCGATAAGAGACCAGGGCGTCCTGGGTTTCGATCAGGTGGTTCAGGATGCCCTTCTCGATCGGCCGCACGACGTAGAGATAGGCGTCGGGAAAGGCTTTCAGTCGATACAGCGCCCGGAACAGGTCCGCCGACACGAAGCGCTGGGCCGTGACCTCGCCGCTGTCGGTCGCCTCGTAGCTGGATGGCGGCGGCGCCAGGAACGGTGGGGCGTCCTTAAGTTCGGCGCGGGCCAGGATCCGACCGTCGCGATCCAGGATGTACGCGGCGGCGAACCCGTTGTCCTTGGTCTGGTCGGCGAGGAAGTGCCCGAAGGCGACCGGCGAGTGCGCCAGGGCCGGGGCGGCCTCGTTCAGGTTGCCGGCCATCGGACCGATGTGTTCGGAAATGTATTTGGTCTGCTGCTCGACGTAAGAGTTGGCGACCTTGGCCGAGTTGCCGACCACGGTCTGGACCCGCTGGCTGAACCAGCCGTCCACGCCCCGGTTGACCAGCACGCCGAAGAACAAGGCCACGATCACCGCCGGGGCCACGGCCGCAAGCGAGAACAGACTCACGAAGCGAAGGTGCAGGCGGGCGCCGGCGTCGCTGGCCCGGGCGTCGATCAGGTCGTAGAGGCGCAAACCGACAATGGTCGCCACACCCAGGATCAGCACGAGGTTGAAGCTCAGCACCACCAGGATGATCGTGCTGGCCGAGCTGATCGAATCGGTGCGCGGCGGCGACGAGGCCAGAGCCACCCCCGTCACCGTCAGGATCACGGCTAGGGCGTAGCCCCCGCCGATCAGATATCGCGACCGTAGGAGCTCCCGCCACCAGGCCCGGCTGAACCGGGTCGGCGGGTCATCCGATCCCGTCGCGTAAGCCACTGAAGACATCGCCGCAGAGTTTAGGACCCTGTGGCCCAAATTCAACAGCTATGTGCCGCGAAAGCTTCAGCGCTGCGATGCGGGGCGACTTAACGGCGACCGCGCGTCATCTCCACGCCGAGATCCTGGATCTTCTTGCGTAGAGTGTTGCGGTTCAGGCCGAGGATTTCGGCCGCCCGCACCTGGTTGCCGCGAGTCGCCGATAGGGTCAGCTGAATCAGCGGACGCTCCACCTCTTCGAGGATCCGGTCGTAGAGTCCGGCCGGCGGCACGCCGTCGGGCTGGTCGGCGAAGTGCGAGGCCAGGTGGCGCTCGACCAGCATCGACAGGGTGACGGGGCCCTCTTCCGACCGTACGGCCGGGGCGTGGTCCTGCAGTTCGCGGTCGACGATGCGGGCGGTGATCAGCTCCTCGGCATAGAGCGCGCACATCCGGCGCATCAGGTTCTCGAGTTCGCGGACATTGCCCGGCCACGGGTGCGTCTTGAGGCGGTCGAGCGCGCTCTGGTCGATGGTCTTGGCCGGCAGGCCTTCGCGGGCGGCGCGCAGCAGGAAGGTGCGGGCCAGGTCCGGAATGTCCTCGGCGCGGTCGCGCAGTGGCGGCAAACGCACCGGGGCGACGTTCAGGCGGAAGAACAGGTCTTCGCGGAACAGGCCCTGCTGGATCAGGCCGCGCAGATCACGATTGGTGGCGGCGATGATCCGCACGTTCGGACGGCGGCCGGTCTTGGGATTGATCACCGGCTCGGTGCCGTCGATCACGCGCAGCAGGCGGGTCTGGGCGTCCAGCGGCATGTCGCCGATCTCATCCAGGAACAGGGTGCCGCCATCGGCCTCGACCAGGCGACCGTTGTCGCCTTCGCCGCGTCCGAAGAGTTCGGCCTCGACCCGTTCGCGCGGCACGGCGGCCAGGTTCAGCACCACGAACTTGCCGTCGCGGCGGCGTCCCAGCTCGTGCAGGGCGCGGGCCACCAGCTCCTTGCCGGTGCCGCTCTCGCCCAGGATCAGGACGGTCAGGTCGGCCCCGACCAGGCGGGCGATGGTGCGATAGACCTCCTGCATCGGCGCCGAGCGGCCGATCAGCGGCAGGCGCTCGTCGCGCATTGCGCGGGCCTGGGCCTTGGATGCCTCGGTGTCGGCCGGGCGCGACAACGCACGACGGGCGGCGGCGGTGACGTCGTCCAGGTCGAACGGCTTGGAGACATATTCGAATGCGCCCGCGTCGGCGGCGTTGACCGCTGTCAGCAGGGTGTTCTGGGCGCTCATCACGATGATCGGCAGCTTGGGCCGTTCCTTGCGGATGCGCGGCAGCACGTCGAAGACGTTCTCGTCGGGCATCATGACGTCGGTGACGACCAGGTCGCCCTCCCCGTCGGTAACCCATTTCAGCAGCGTGGTGGCGTTGCCCGTGGCGCGGACCTGATAGCCCAGGCGGGTGAAAGCCTGGCTCAGGACCAGACGCACCGAGCTGTCGTCGTCGGCGATCAGAATCTTCTTGCTCGCGGCGTTCATGCTCAGGCGTCTCCGGAGGTGGATTCAGGGGTCCCAATGGCCGGCGCGACGGGCAGCAGCACGCGGAACACGGTGCGACCGGGCTCGGATTCGAAGTCGATCAGGCCGCCATGGGCGGTGACCAGCTTGGTGACCAGGGCCAGGCCAAGGCCCGTGCCGTTGACCTTGGTGGTGACGAAGGGCTGGAACAGGTGCTCGCGCAGGCTTGCGGGCACGCCGGGGCCATTGTCGATCACCTTGACCTCGATCGGCGCGCCGCTGGCGGTCTTGCCGTCGGCGCCCCGCACCCGCACGCCCGGGCGCCAGGCCGTCTGGATCGAGATGACGCCGCGATCGTCGCCGCGCATGTGGGCCGCCTCGGCGGCGTTCTTGGTCAGATTCAGGAAGACCTGGATCAGGTGGTCCTCGTCGCCCCAGACCGGTGGCAGCGAAGGGTCGTAGCTTTCCTTCAGCTGCAGGCCGTCGGCGACGCCGTTGGCGACCAGGGCGCGGACGCGGTCCAGCACTTGGTGGATGTTGACCGGCTCGCGCGGGGTCGGCGCCTCGTCAGAGAAGGCCTCCATGCGATCGACCAGGCGGCGGATACGGTCGGTCTCATCGACGATCAGTTGGGCCAGCGGCTGGTCTACGGCGCTGGCGCCGGTCTTCAGCAGTTGGGCCGCGCCGCGGATGCCAGCCAGCGGGTTCTTGATCTCGTGAGCCAGCATCTTGCCCAGGCCGACGACCGAGCGCAGGCCGGCGGCGTCCGCGCCGCGATCAACGCCAAGCACGCCCTTCACGTGCAGGGTCAGAAGCACCGAGCCATCGCCCAGAGGTGCGGCGGCGCCATCAGCCTCGAACGGTGGCTGGCCAAACAGGTTGACCTCGACGCCGTGCTCGCGGACCAGCGCGCCCTCGGTGATAGCGCGGTCCAGCAGCGAGACTAGCACCGAGCCCGGCGGCAGGGCGGCGCGGAAGCGACCGCGCGCCAGCAGCGACAGGCCGTGACCGAACAGGGCCTCGGCTGCTTCGTTGACCGCCACCAGTCCGCCGTCGCGGTCGACCACCAGCGCCGGCTCGGGGCTGAGATCGAAGGCGGCGGCCTTCAAGGCCTCGGGGGCGACGCCGCCCAGAACGCGGGCACGGTCGGTCATGCGGCTAATCTCCCGCCCGCGAGCCACAGGTCGCTCAGGGCGGCCTCCACGGCTGCGGGATCTTCAAGTCGGCACAGGTTCGCGCGTGCTGCCCGACGCGCCTCGACCGTCTCCGGCCAGGGCGCGGCCTCGATGTACGAGGCCAGGTGCTTGCGGAACATCTTCAGGCCCAGCCGCTCGCCGTAGAAGGCGAGGCTGCGGCGGAAATGGGTGAGCGCGATGGCCAGGCGCTCCTCTGCGCCGGGCTCGACGAAGTCGCGGCCCTCGAGGGCGGCCTCGATCGCACCGGCGATCCAGGGGCGGCCATAGACGCCTCGGCCGATCATCACGCCGTCGGCACCGGACTGCTCCAGGGCGATGCGAGCGGTCTCGCCGTCGATGATGTCGCCGTTGACCAGGACGGGCACGGACACGGCTTGCTTCACGGCGGCCACGGCGGTCCAGTCGGCGACGCCCTTGTAGAACTGATTGCGGGTGCGCCCATGCACCGTGATCGCCTTGGCGCCGACCGCCTCGGCGCGGCGAGCGATCTCGGGCGCGTTCAGGCAATCGACGTCCCAACCCAGGCGCATCTTCACGGTCACTGGAATGTCGACGGCCTCGACGGCAGCGGCGACCAAGGCCTCGGCCAGATCCGGCTCGCGCATCAGGGCCGAACCGCAGGCCACGCCCTTGGTCACTTCCTTGGCCGGACAGCCGAAATTCAGGTCGACGATGTCCGCGCCGGCCTCCTGGGCCATGCGGGCGCCCTGAGCCATGAAGCCGATGTCGCGACCGACCAGCTGGATCACCGTTAGTGGCATGCCGTCGCCGACCGCCGCACGGCGCACGACGTCGGGCCGCCCCTTCGCGAACTCCGCGCTGGCGACCATTTCCGTTGCCACATAGGGCGCGCCGAGCGCCGTGGCGGTTTCTCTGAAGGGCAGGTCCGAGACCCCGGTCATGGGCGCGATCCACACCCGACCAGGGACTTCGACCCCGCCGACCTCGAGCTTGTTGCTCATTTTGTGATCATCCCCGTAGCCATCTTTTTAGGCACATTGTGCGGCGCAGTAAAGTCCAATCGCCAGAGGCCTTCGCGATTGTGACAATCGGGTGAGAAGGCCTCTGCACCAAAGAGACCGCCCGCCCCGCGCGGGGCGGGCTATGGACAATGACGGCGGCGCGACTAAACAGCCGCCATGACCTTTTCCGCCGTGATCGTCGCCGCCGGCTCGGGAACCCGCGCCGGACCCGGCCGGGCCAAGCAATGGCGGCGCGTGGCGGGCAAGCCGGTGCTGCGCTGGTCGGTCGAGGCGTTTCTTGCGGCGGGCGCCTCAGGCATCGTCATCGTAACGACTGAAGACGGCGAAAAGGCGCTGACCGAGGTGCTCGCGGGCCTGTCCGGCTGGAGCGCGGCGCGCGGCGGCGCGACTCGGGCGATGTCGGTGCGGTCGGGCCTCGCCGCCCTCGCCCATCGCCCTCAGGACGAGCCCGTTCTGATCCACGATGCGGCCCGCCCCTTACTGACAGGCGCAACCATCGAAGGCGTCCTGAACGCGCTCGAGACCGCCGACGCCGCCCTGCCCGCCCTGCCCGTCGCCGACACGCTGAAGCGCGCCGAGCCGGGCCAGAACCCGACCACGACTTCGCGCGATCATCTCTGGCGCGCCCAGACGCCCCAGGCCGCGCGCCGCAACACGTTGCTGGCCGCCTATGCCGCCTGGTCCGAGGGCGAGCCGACCGACGACGCCCAGGTGGTGGAAGCCGCCGGCGGCCGCGTGGCCATCGCGCCGGGTGATCCGCTCCTGTTCAAGCTCACCTATCCCGAGGACTTCGCCATGGCCGAACGGCTCGCCGGCGCCGCGCGCATCACCCGAGTCGGCCAGGGTTTCGACGCCCACCGCTGGGGCCCGGGCGAGGAGGTCTGGCTGTGCGGCGTGGCGATCAAGCACGAGGAGACCCTGATCGGCCACTCCGACGCCGACGCCGGCCTGCACGCCCTGACCGACGCCATTCTCGGCGCGATCGGCGAGGGCGACATCGGCGACCATTTTCCGCCGACCGACCCGAAGTGGAAGGGCGCGGCCTCGGACCAGTTCCTCAAACACGCCGCCGAGCTGGTCGCGGCCAAGGGCGGCGCGATCGTCAATGTCGACGTGACCCTGATCTGCGAACGCCCGAAGATCAAACCGCACCGCCTGGCCATGCGCGAGCGGCTGGCGCAGATCCTCGATCTCCCGCTCGACCGGATCAGCGTCAAGGCGACCACGACCGAGAGGATGGGTTTCACCGGCCGCGGCGAGGGGTTGGCCGCCTCGGCCGTCGTGGCGGTCGAGACGCCGGCCTGAACGGGCTAAGCTGACGACGCAAATCCGGAGACCGCGATGTTCCCGCTGGAAATCCAGACCCTGGCCCGACTGCTGATCGACGAGGCGCGCGCCCGGTCGCTGCGCGTGGTCGCGGCCGAGAGCTGCACCGGCGGCCTGGTGGCCGGGGCAATCTGCTCCATTTCCGGCGCGTCAGACATCTTCGAGCGCGGCTTCGTCACCTACACCAATCGCGCCAAGTCCGAGATGCTGGGGGTGCCCGGCGACCTGATCGCGGACCACGGCGCGGTTTCCGAGCCCGTGGCGCGGATGATGGCCGAGGGCGCTCTGCGAGAGAGCAATGGCCATGTGGCCGTCGCGATCACCGGTATCGCCGGCCCCGGCGGCGGCACGCCGATGAAGCCTGTCGGCACCGTCCACTTCGCTGTCGCCCGCGCCAACCGCTCGGTCGTCCACCGGCACGAACGCTTCGACGGCCAGACCCGCGAGGCCGTGCAACTCGCCGCCATCCAGGTCGCCCTGGAAATGCTCCGCGAGGCGGTGGGCTAATGCCCGATACCGCGCCTGGCGACTGGAGACGCTTGGTCGGCGTCGGCCTCTCGCAGAGGGCGTTGAAGGCCGCGGCCGCGCGCCAGACCGAGATCCGCCACGCCATCCGCGTTTCGGCGGCCGTCGGCGCGGCGTTCGCCCTCGCGACCTTGCTGCGCCTGCCGCAAGGCTATTGGGCCGTCTTCACCGCGGTGATCGTGGTGCAGTCCAGCCTGGGCGCGACCATCACCGCCTCGACCGAGCGCTTCATGGGCACCGTCGTCGGCGCCCTGGCCGGCGCCGTCGCGGCTTACTTCCACACCAGATGGCCCGAGTTCGGCGGGGTCATCCTCTGCGTGACCGTGGCGCTGCTGGCGTTCCTGGTGTCATTGCGGCCGTCGCTGAAGGCGGCCCCCGTCACCGCGGTGATCATGCTGATCGGCGGAACAACGACGCACCTGTCGCCGCTGGTCGCCGCCGGCTGGCGCGTCGCCGAGATCACGGTCGGCAGCATCGTCGGCGTCGCCGCCACCCTGCTGATCTTCCCGGCTCGCGCCCACGCTTCAGTCGTCTCCAGCGTCCAGAAGATCGCCGGCCTGCAGGCCCATATTCTTGACAGTCACGTCCTCAGCCTGCGCGGAACGCCGGGTCCGACCGACTATCTGAAGGCCCAGGATGACCTGCGCGCCGCGCTGGCCAAGCTGCAGGCGGCCATCACGGAGGCTGATCGCGAGAACGCCAGCAAGCTCAGCGACCGTTCGGTGTCCGAGGCCCTGCCGCGCACGCTCTGGCGGCTGCGCAACGATACGGTGATGGTCGGCCGCGCTCTGCACGAGCCCCTGCCCGCCTCCGACCTCGCGCCGGCCGCCGCCGACATGCTGGAGGCCAGCGGTCGCTTTCTGCGCGGCGCGGCCGATATGCTGGCTGGCGGGACGCGCCCAGATCGTGTCGCCTTCGCCCAGGCGCACCAGACCTTCCAGGACTGTGTGGAAGGGCTGCGGAAGAAGGGGCTGACCCGCGACCTGGAGTTCGACGACGCCGCGCGGGTGTTCGGCCTGGTCTTCGCGATCGAGAACCTGTTCGGCAACCTCGGCGACTTCGAGGAGCGGATCGAGGAGACCGTCGCGAAGAAGGACTAGGCCTTGACGCCGTAGATCTGCCGCGCGCGATCCTCGAAGCAGGCGATCAGCTTGTTGGCGGCCTTGTCGATGTTCGCGGCCAGCATGGCGTCCAGCAGCGCGGACTTGAAGGCGAAATCTATCACGAACTCGACGCGGGTGACCTCGCCGTCAGGTACGAACCGCCAGCCGTTCACCAAGCGTTTGAACGGGCCGTACAGCAGGCTGACGTCGATACTCAGCGCCTCGCTGTCGCGGCGGACGCGGGTTGCGAACTTCTCGCGCAGGAACGAGAAGCCGACCTGGGCCTCGGCGTCGACCGTGCTGACCGCGCCGTCGGCGCGGCCGTTCCAGGTGCGCATGGCGGTGATCCACGGCACGAACTTCGGATAGGCCTCGACGTCGCCGACCAGTTCGAACAGCTGCTCGGGCGCGTATGGCAACACGCGCGTGACGGTATGACGGTGCAACGCTTACGCCGTGCGGGCGTCGAGCGCGCGGCGGGCGGCCTGCAGCTTGGCGAAGTCGTCGCCCGCGTGGTGCGACGAGCGCGTCAGCGGGCTGGACGAGACCATCAGGAAGCCCTTGGCCCGGGCGATCGCCTCATAGGCCTTGAACTCTTCCGGCGTCACGAAACGGTCGATGGCCGCGTGCTTGCGGGTCGGCTGCAGGTACTGGCCGATGGTGATGAAGTCGACGCCGGCCGAACGCATGTCGTCCATCACCTGCATGACCTCTTCCTTGGTCTCGCCCAGACCGACCATCAGGCCGGACTTGGTGAACTGGGAGGGATCGCGCTGCTTCACGCGATCCAGCAGGCGCAGCGAGTTGTAGTAACGGGCGCCGGGACGGATCTTCAGATAGAGGCGCGGCACGGTCTCGAGGTTGTGGTTGAAGACGTCCGGCTTGGAGTCGATCACCACGTTCTCCGCGCCTTCCTTGCGCAGGAAGTCCGGCGTCAGGATCTCGATGGTCGTGCCGGGGGCCGCCGCGCGGATGGCGGTGACCACCTCGGCGAAATGGCGCGCGCCACCGTCCAGCAGGTCGTCGCGGTCCACCGAGGTGATGACCACGTGCTTGAGGCCCATCTTGGCGACGGCCTCGGCCACGCGGCGTGGCTCGTCGGGGTCCAGCTGGGTCGGCAGGCCGGTGGTGACGTTGCAGAAGGCGCAGGCGCGGGTGCAGATCTCGCCCATGATCATCATGGTCGCGTGCTTCTGGCTCCAGCACTCGCCGATGTTCGGGCAGGCCGCTTCCTCGCAGACCGTATGCAGGCGGTTCTCCCGCACGATGCTCTTGGTCTCGTTGTATTGGCCCGAGCCAGGCGCGCGCACGCGCAGCCATTCGGGCTTGCGGAGCACCGGCGTGTCGGGGCGGTTCTGCTTTTCGGGATGGCGCACCGCCCGGTCTTCCGGGCCGCGAGCCTTCAGGGTGTCGATCACCGTAGCCATGGCCGGTAAATCGGTCTTCTTGGCCTTCAGATCAAGCGCTCGATCTTGCTTAAGGCGACGATGCACGAAATGACTGTCCAGGTATGCGTCGCCGCCTTCTCGCTGTCGTCCTGGCCCTGGTCCCAATCCTGGCCGTTTCCGCCTGCGGCGACGGCGGTTCCCGCGCGCCCTTTGCCGAGAGCCGCACCCCGCCGTCGCTGGGGTCCCGCTTCTATCCGCCGCAAGGCTGGAGCTGGGGCTATGTCCGCAGCGACGAGGGGCTGATCCAGCGCTATGGCGTCGCCGCGCCGCCTGTCGCACCCCGCGCCACGATGCTGATCCTCACGGGCTACGGCGAAAGCGCCGAGGCCTGGTTCGAGACTGTCTCGGATCTCACGGCCCAAGGTTTCACGGTCTGGGTGCTCGAACGCCAGGGCCAGGGCGGCTCCGAGCGCGAGACGCCCTGGCGCGATGTCGGCCATGTCGACAGCTTCGACCCGGACATCGCCGCCGTCCGCGCCATGATCAAGGGCGTGATCCGGCCCAAGGGCGACACGCCCCTGATGGTGATCGGTCATTCAGAGGGCGGCCTCGTCGCCCTGCGCGCGGCCCAGCAGGGCGCGCCAATGGATGGGCTGGTGCTGTCGTCGCCGGCATTCGGCCTGACCGCCCTGCCCCGCCCGCGCTCGGACTTCGCCCGTTTCACGCCGGCCATGCGCACGCTGCACCTGGGTTGGATCCGCACGCCTGACCAGCCCGGCTGGCGGCGCGAAGGCCCCGACGCTTTCCAGTCCGGTCGCACCCACGACGCCGAGCGCGGCAAGGTCCAGGCCGCCTGGATGCTGGCCAATCCCGACCTGCGGATGGGCGGACGGAGCCTTGGCTGGTTCGCCGCCTTTTTCGACGCTTCGGAAGCGGCGGCGCACGATATCCGCGACACGGCGGTCCCAACCCTGATGCTGGAGGCTGGTCAGGACAAGGTTGTCACGGCCACGCCGCAGGGGCGCCTTTGCGCCGCGATGATCGACTGCAAGGAGACCCGTTACGCCGACGCCGGCCACGATCTGCACATGGAATCGGACTCCGTCCGAAGCGCCTGGCTGGCCGCGATCGTCGATTTCACCCGCACCCGGATGGCGGCCAAGGCCTTGCCCCACAAGGGGTGAGCCTCACGTATTGTGACTCTTTCTTGCAAAGCCGGACCTTCCTCGGCAGACTCGACGTTTAGGAACGAGAGCGCGCTTTCGCTCTTCGGGGAGGTTTCGCCGGGATGCCGGTAGCTTACGATGCGCGGAACGGCCAAAAGGCCGTCTTCGACGCCCTCATCGACGCCCGCGACAAGTACGGCGCCAAGAAGCCGATCCTGGAAGACCAGGACCGCAATCCGCTGACCTATACCGACCTGATCCGCGCCAGCTTCGCCCTGGGCCGCAAGATCGCGGCCATGACCAAGCCCGGCGAGAACGTTGGCGTGCTGCTGCCGTCAGGCTCGGGGTCGGTCGTGACCTTCTTCGCCCTGCACGCCTTCGGCCGCGTGCCGACCATGCTGAACTTCACGGCGGGCTTGCGAAACATCAAGGCCGCGGTCAAGCTGGCCAACGTCAAGCGCGTGCTGACCGCTCACAAGTTCATCGAGTTGGGCAAGCTGCACGACATCGTCGACGCGATCGGCGAGCATGCCGAAATCACCTATCTGGAAGACGTGCGCGGCACGATCGGTCTGCCGGACAAGCTGTTCGCGGCCGCCGCCGGCCTGTTCCCCCGCCAGTTCCGCGCCCCGGCCAAGCCGTCGGACAAGGGCGTGGTGCTGTTCACCTCGGGCAGCTTCGGCGCGCCGCGCGGTGTGGTGCTGAGCCAGGCCAACCTGGTGTCCAACGCCCAGCAGATCGCCACCCACATCGCGCTGGACCCCTCCTGGGTGTTCTTCAACCCGCTGCCGGTGTTCCACTGCTTCGGCCTGACCGCCGGCGTGATCCTGCCGATCATGACCGGCATGAAGGCCTTCCAGTATCCCTCGCCGCTGCACACCAAGCAGATCCCGCCCTTGCTGAAGGACGCCGGGGCCTCGGTGCTGCTGGCCACCGACACCTTCGTCAACCAGTACGCCCGCTCGGCCGAGAGCGACGAACTGTCAGGCCTGAAGTTCATCGTCTGCGGCGCCGAGAAGGTCCGCGAGGAGACGCACAACCTGATCGCCGAGAAGTTTGGCGGCGTGCCCGTGCTGGAAGGCTACGGCGCGACCGAAGCCTCGCCGGTGATCGCGGTCAACAAGCCCGAGGACAACCGCCGCGGCACCGTCGGTGGCCTGCTGCCCGGCCAGGAGTGGAAGATCGAGCCGGTGGAAGGTATCGCCGAGGGCGGCAAGCTGCTGGTACGCGGTCCCAACATCATGTCCGGCTATCTGCGTGAAGACGGCGGCGTCGATGCGCCCGAGGGCGGTTGGCACGACACCGGCGACGTGGTCACGATGACCGACGATCTGTGGATCACCATCAAGGGGCGGGTGAAGCGCTTCGCCAAGATCGGTGGCGAGATGGTCTCCCTGACCGCCGCCGAGGACCTGGCCTCGGCCGTTTGGCCCAACGGTCGTCACGCCGTGATCTCAATGCCCGACAAGAAGAAGGGCGAGAAGCTGGTGCTGGTCACCGACTGCCAGACCGCCGCCGTCACCTCGCTGGTGGCCCACGCCCAGAGCATCGGCGCGCCCGAGCTGGCCGTGCCGCGCAAGATCCTCAAGGTGCAGGAGGTGCCGGTGCTGGGCAGCGGCAAGACCGACTACGTCGCCATTCAGCGTATGGCGGAGACCGACACCCAGGCGGCCTAGAGCCCCGCCTTTCCACGCTCACCTTGGGTAGGCCTAAGGTCGAGTGGTCGATTCATATTCGCATCAATCGAGGGAAGAAGAATGGATCAACGCCTCGCCGTCTGGGCCCCGCGCGTGCTCAGCCTGCTTCGGATCATCACCGCCCTGCTCTTCATGGAACATGGCCTGATGAAGATCTTCCACTTCCCGGCCGCCCAGCCCGGAGCACCCAGTCCGCTGCCGCCGCTGCTGCTGGCCGCCGGCGCGCTGGAGATCTTTGGTGGCGCGCACATCCTGCTGGGCCTGTTCACGCGCCCGTTCGCCTTCATCCTGTCGGGCCAGATGGCCGTGGCCTATTTCCTGGCCCATGGCAGCCAGGGCTTCTGGCCGGGCCTGAACGGCGGCGACGCGGCCATCCTGTTCTGCTTCATCTTCCTGTACCTGGTCTTCCAGGGGGGCGGCGAATGGAGCATCGACGCCCAGATCCGCAAGAAGCCCTAGAAGCTTGCCCCCAGGGCTTCCAGCTCCGCGCGGAAGCCCTGCTTGCGGGCGTGCATAGCGCGGAGATCGGCGACGAAGGCCTGGTGATCCGGGTACTCGCCATAGTCGGCGATCATGGCCGACAGGGATTCCGCCTCCAGCAGCTGACGTGCGGCGTCGGCATAGCGAACGGCGACGCCATAGGTCAGCACGTACTGGATCGAAGCCCGCAGCAGCAGGGTCGCGGCCAGTGGGCACCCGCCCTCCAGCCTGCGTGCGGCCTCCGTCATGAGGGTCTCGTCCGCGCCGTTGATTTCGCCGGCGCGGCTCAGCACCAGGCGCGAGGCCGCCGGCAGATCGGGCCAGGACACCAGGAACGCCAGGGCCCGGTCGAACTGCGGGAAGCGCCTGGCGACCGCCTTGGCCTGGTCCTCGGCCTCGACGTCGTCAAAGTCCGGCAGGCCCTTGAGATAGCCGCGCAGCAGCGGGATCGACAGCGTGCGCTCGAACTCGGTCCAGCGGCGCTTCTGGGCCTCGTCGTGATGACCGGTGGCCTCCAGGGCCTCCAGCATCGCCTCTTCCCAGGCGGCGCGTTCCTCCAGCGAGCTCTGATGGCGACCGCGCTGCTCGGCGGGCGCGCCGGCCTGCAAGGTCGCCAGGGCGTCCTCTGGACGCCCGGCCGCCAGCAACCGCCGGGCGATCTCGGCCGAGACCAGGGGTGTGCGGCGCAGGTCGGGGGCGAAGGTGGCCTCGAAGGCGTCGACGTCGCCGCTGGCGTCGGCCAGGCGGCGCAGGGCGTCCTTGTAGATGGCGCTGCGGGCGTCGCGGACCGTGCGCGTGGCCGCCAACTGTTCGAGGACCTGCCGCAGATGCGCCTGGCCCTTCTTGCCCAGGGCCGGCACCAGGGCATTCACCAGCGGTCCGAACTGGGCGTAGTTGTCGCGGCGCAGAAGCTTGGCGATCCGGTCCGCCAGGACGATTGGGTCCGGCAGGGCCTGGGCGGCGATGGCGCCGACGCCGTCGCGGGCGGTCAGGAAGACATCCCCGATCGGCCCTTCCGCCTGGCTCAGGCGATCCAGGACCGGCGTGGCCAGGTCCAATAGGTCCAGCATCAGGTCGAGGGCGGCGGTGGCGTCGTCATCGGCCAGACGCTCGATCATCCTGCGATGCAGGTCGAGGTCCTTGGCGAAGGCCGCGCGCTTGCGCCAATGGATGCGCGACGAGGACTTGCCGATGGTGGCGAGGCGTTTGGAGATCTCGAACGCCAGGCCCTCAGCATTGGCCTCGGCGAAGAGCTCCAGTCGCAGCACGCGCTTGACGTGGCTGTCGCTGGAGAGGTCGAGCAGGATGGCGGCTAGGCGCTCGGGACCAAGGTCGACCAGATTGGCCTCGGAAAGGGTCGTCTTCGATCCCTTCCGAGCCTTGGTCGGCTTTTCACCCGTTGTCGCGGCGGCCTTGCGCGCCATCCAGACTCCCTAGTTGCCTTAGATGTGCAGGACGCGGCCGTAGGCGTCCAGCGCGGCTTCGTGCATGGCTTCCGACATGGTCGGGTGCGCGTAGACGATGCCGTGCAGGTCTTCCTCGGTGGCTTCCAGGGTGATCGCCGTGACGAAGCCCTGGATCATCTCGGTCACTTCATGGCCGATCATGTGGGCGCCGATCAGGGCGCCTGTCTTGGCGTCGAACACGGTCTTCACGAAGCCCTCGACCTCGCCGGCGGCCACGGCCTTGCCGTTGACGCGGAACGGGAAGCGGCCCGCCTTGACCTCGATGCCCGCCGCCTTGGCGCCGGCTTCGGTGTAGCCGACCGAAGCGACCTGCGGATTGGCGTAGGTGCAGCCCGGGATCGGCGAGTGGACGTTCGGGGTCTTGTAGTTGGCGATGGCCTCGGCGGCGTGGATGCCTTCGTGGCTGGCCTTGTGGGCGAGCCAGGGCGCGCCGGCGATGTCGCCGATGGCGTAGAGGCCGGCCACATTGGTCTTGCCATGCTTGTCGGTGACGACGTGGCCGCGGTCCAGGCTGACGCCGAGCGCTTCCAGGCCGTCATTGTTCGGGGCGATGCCGACGGCGACGATGCACTTCTCGGCGGTCAGCTGCTCGATCTTGCCGCCGACGTCGACGGTGACCGAGACACCGTCCTTGGTCTTCTCGACCTTGGCGACCTTGGCGCCGACGCGGAACTTGATGCCGCGCTTCTCGAACGCCTTCTGGGCGGCCTTCGACACTTCCTCGTCCTCGACCGGCATGATGCGGTCGATGGCTTCGACGACGGTCACCTCGGCGCCGAGGGCGCGGTAGAAGCTGGCGAACTCGATGCCGATGGCGCCCGAGCCGATCACGACCAGCGACTTGGGCATGGCCTTCGGCGCCAGGGCGTCACGGTAGGTCCAAATCTTGTCGCCGTCCGAGACCGCGCCGATGGCCGGAATCTCGCGAGCGCGGGCGCCGCTGGCCAAGATCACGTTCTTGGCCTGGACCGTGCGGCTGCCGCCGGCCTTCAGCGCGATGACCAGCTTGGGAGCGGGCGCGCCCTTCTCCAGCTTGGCCTCGCCCTCGATCACTTCGATCTTGTGCTTCTTCATCAGGAAGGCGATGCCGCCCGACATGTTCTTGGCCACGCCGCGCGAGCGCTCGATGATCTTGCCGAAGTCGAACGAGGCCTTCTCGACCGACAGGCCGTAGCCGCCCAGGTGCGAGAGCTGCTCGTAGACTTCGCCCGACTTCAGCAGGGCCTTGGTCGGGATGCAGCCCCAGTTCAGGCAGATACCGCCCAGGTTCTCACGCTCGACGATGGCCGTCTTCAGGCCCAGCTGGCTGGCTCGGATCGCGGCCACGTAGCCGCCAGGACCGGCGCCGATGACGACGACATCGAATTCCGTGGACATGTTCTTCTTACCCTAGCTTGGGCGTCGTCCGAGGGAGCCGAACAGCGCCAGTCGACCGGTTCGTGGACCGGTCTGGGAGAAACTAAAGCAGCGCCTCGACCGCGACCTTCAGGTCTTCGGGCTTCACGGTCGGCGCGAAACGCTCGACGACCTCGCCGTCCTTGCCGATCAGGAACTTGGTGAAGTTCCATTTGATCGCCTCGGTGCCCAGAACGCCCTTCTGCTCCTTCTTGAGGAAGCGATAGAGCGGGTGGGCGTCGGCGCCGTTGACGTCGATCTTGCTCATCACCGGGAAAGTCACGTCGTAGGTCAGCGAGCAGAAGTTCGCGATCTCCTCGGCGTTTCCCGGCTCCTGAGCGCCGAACTGGTTGCAGGGGAAGGCCAGGACCGCGAAGCCACGATCCTTGTAGGTCTTGTAGAGCGCCTCCAGGCCTTCGTACTGGGGCGTGAAACCGCACTTGCTGGCGGTGTTCACGATCAGCAGCACCTGGTCGCGATAGTCGGCCAGGCTCACGTCCTGGCCGTCCAGCGACTTGGCGGAATAGTCATAGACCGACATAAGCCGTTCCCTTACCGCACCGAGATCAGACGATCAGGGTCAGCGGCTCTTCGATCAGCGGCTTGAAGGCCGCCAGGAACTTGGCGCCGATGGCCCCGTCGACCACGCGGTGATCGCAGGTCAGGGTCACGGTCATCACGGTGGCCACGGCCAGCTGGCCGTTCTTGACGACCGGACGTTGCTCGCCTGCGCCGACACTCATGATCGCGCCCTGGGGCTCGTTGATGATCGAGGCGAACGCCTTGATGCCGAACATGCCGAGGTTTGAAACCGAGAAGGTGCCGCCCTGGAATTCCTCGGGCTTCAGCTTCTTGGACTTGGCGCGGGCGGCCAGGTCCTTCACCTCGGCCGAGATCTGGGCGAGGCCCTTGGTCTCGGCGGCGCGGACGATCGGGGTGATCAGGCCGCCATCGATGGCCACGGCCACGGCGATGTCGGCATGCTTGTGCAGGGCGATGCCTTCCGGCGTGTATGAGGCGTTGGCCTCCGGTACGCGCTTCAGGGCCACGGCCACGGCCTTGATGATGATGTCGTTGACCGACACCTTCACGCCCTGGCCTTCCAGCAGACTGTTGATCTTGCCGCGCGCGGCCAGCAGGGCGTCGATCTCCAGATCGATCGTCAGCGGGAAGTGCGGGACGTCGCGGAAGCTCTCGGTCAGGCGGCGCGCGATCGTCTTGCGCATGCCGTCCAGCGGAACCAGGTCGTACGAGCCGGCGGGAATGCCCATCTGCTCCAGCGACTGAACCTTCCGCGGCTCGGCGGCGGCCGGAGCGGCGGCGGAAGGTGCGGCGCTTGAAGCGGCCTTGGCGGCCGGCGCGCCTGACTTGGCGGCTTCGACGTCCGATTTGATCACGCGGCCGTGCGGGCCGGTGCCCTTGATGCCCTTCAGATCGAGGCCGGCGGCCGAAGCCAGGCGGCGGGCCAGCGGCGAGGCGAAGACGCGCGAGCCGTCAGCAGCGACCGGAGCGGCCGGAGCCGGAGCAGCCGGGGCGGCGGCGGGAGCAGCAGCGGCAGGCGCCGGCGCAGCGGCGGCCGCCTTGGGCGCTTCGGCCTTGGGGGGCGGCGCGGGGCTCTCGCCCTCGCCCGCCAGCTTGGCGATCAGGGCGTTGACCTTGACGTTCTCGGTGCCGGCGTCGACCAGGATGGCTTCGACCACGCCTTCATCGACGGCTTCGACTTCCATGGTCGCCTTGTCGGTCTCGATCTCGGCGATCACGTCGCCGGCCTTGACGGTGTCGCCGACCTTGACGTGCCACTTGGCGAGGGTTCCCTCCTCCATGGTGGGCGACAGGGCGGGCATCAGAATGTCGATCGACATTGAGCTTCTTCCTCAAGCGTTCGGGACGGCTTCGACCAAGGTGGTCGGCGTCCATTTGGCCTTGCGACGAGCAAGGCGTTGTTCGTCCGTTTCGTCGTGATAGTCCATACGCTCCGGATCGCGATCGGCGAACCCGGGCATGTCGGTCCCGACCACGTTGACGACGGCATAGGCTTGGCCCTCGTCCTCGATCATCGCGCCGACATAGACGCCGCACTCGCGGCAGAGCAGGAAATCGACCTTGCGGCGGTTGAACCGGTAGCGGTGCAGAGATCCCGGCGCGGCGGTGATGTGCAGCCGCCCCTCGGGATCACTGGTGGTCCGACCGCCCTGTCGCCGGCAGAACCCGCATTGGCAAGCGCGGATTGGCAGCTCGGCCACGGGCTTGCCCGGTTCGAACTGCACGTGCACCGCGCCGCAATGGCAGGAGCCGTTCAGGACCATCATCAGAGCGCCCTCGCCCGCTCACACGGGCCGGAGCCTAGGTGAGCGGGCATCGGGATCACTTGTAGCTGACCGCCTTGGCCGCCTTGACGATCTTTTCGACCGAAGGCAGCGACAGGGCTTCCAGGTTGGCCGCGTACGGCAGCGGCACGTCTTCCTGGTGGACCCGCAGCGGCGGGGCGTCCAGGTAGTCGAAGCCGAACTCGGTGATGCGGGCGACGATCTCGGCGCCGACGCCCATCGGGCCCCAGCCTTCCTCGACCGTGACCAGACGGTTGGTCTTCTTGACGCTTTCCAGGATGGTCGCGTGGTCCATCGGACGGATCGTGCGCAGGTCGACGACCTCCGCCGAGATGCCTTCCTTCTCCAGCTCCTCGGCCGCCTTCAGGGCGAAACCCACCATGCGGCTGTAGGCGACAAGCGTGACGTCCGAGCCTTCGCGACGGACCTTGGCCTTGCCGATCGGCACGACCCAGTCCTCGACGTCCGGGATGTCGAACTCGTGGCCGTACATCATCTCGTGCTCGAGGAAGACGACCGGGTTCGGATCGCGGATCGCGGCCTTCAGCAGGCCCTTGGCGTCGGCCGCGTCGTACGGCGCGATGACCTTCAGGCCCGGGACGTTGCCGTACCAGGCGGCGTAGTCCTGGCTGTGCTGGGCGCCGACGCGCGAGGCCGCGCCGTTCGGGCCGCGGAACACGATCGACGACTTGATCTGGCCGCCCGACATGTACAGCGTCTTGGCGGCCGAGTTGATGATGTGGTCGATCGCCTGCATGGCGAAGTTCCAGGTCATGAACTCGACGATCGGCTTCAGGCCGGCCATGGCCGCGCCGACGCCCATGCCGGCGAAGCCGTGCTCGGTGATCGGGGTGTCGATGACGCGACGGTCGCCGAACTCCTGCAGCAGCTCGCGGCTGACCTTGTAGGCGCCCTGGTACTGGGCGACTTCCTCGCCCATCAGGAACACGCGGTCGTCGCGGCGCATCTCTTCGGCCATGGCGTCGCGCAGGGCGTCGCGGACCGTGATCTTCTTCAGCGGCTTACCGGCGATATCCGGGTCGGCGAAGGTCGAGGCGGCGGCCGGAACAGTCGCGACCGGAGCCGGGGCCGCTTCAGCGGCGGGAGCGGCGGGAGCGGCGGCCGGAGCCGCGGCTTCGCCCTCGCCCTTCAGGCGCGCGATCAGGGTGTTGACCTTGACGTTCTCGCTGCCGGCCGGGACCAGGATGGCTTCCACCACGCCCTCGTCGACGGCTTCGACTTCCATGGTCGCCTTGTCGGTCTCGATCTCGGCGATCACGTCGCCGGCCTTGATGGTGTCGCCTTCCTTGACGAGCCATTTGGCCAGGGTGCCTTCCTCCATGGTGGGGGAAAGCGCGGGCATCAGGATGTCCGTCACTCGGCGGCCTCCAGGTATACGTCGGTGTACAGTTCCGAGGGATCGGGCTCGGGGCTCGTGCGGGCGAACTCGGCAGCCTCGGCGACGATGCGCTTCACTTCCGCGTCGACGCCCTTCAGGTCGTCTTCGGTGACGCCGGCGGCGGCCAGGCGTTCCTTGATGTGATCGATCGGATCGCGGGTCGTCTTGACCTCGTCGACCTCTTCCTTGGTGCGGTACTTGGCCGGATCGGACATCGAGTGGCCGCGGTAGCGGTAGGTCTTCATCTCGAGGATGTAGGGGCCTTGGCCGCTGCGGGCGTGCTCGGTGGCGCGGGCGCCGGCTTCACGGACCGCGACGACGTCCATGCCGTCGACTTCCTCGCCCGGGATGCGGAACGACGTGCCGCGCTTGTGGAACGCGGTTTCAGAGGCGGCGCGCTCGACGCTGGTGCCCATGGCGTACTGGTTGTTCTCGATCACGTACACGACCGGCAGCTTCCACAGCTGGGCCATGTTGAAGCTCTCGTAGACCTGGCCCTGATTGGCCGCGCCGTCGCCCATGTAGGCGTACGAGACGTTGCCGTTGCCCTTGTAGTGGTTGGCCAGCGCCAGGCCGGTGCCGAGCGCGACCTGAGCGCCGACGATGCCGTGGCCGCCGTAGAAGCCGGTGGCGATGTCGAACATGTGCATCGACCCACCCTTGCCCTTGGACGAACCGCCGGCGCGGCCGGTCAGTTCGGCCATGACTTCGCGGGGATCCATGCCGGCGGCCAGCATGTGGCCGTGGTCACGATAGCCGGTGATGATCTGGTCGCCCTTCTGCGAGATCGACTGCATGCCGACCGCGATGGCTTCCTGACCGATGTACAGGTGGCAGAAGCCGCCGATCAGGCCCATGCCGTACAGCTGGCCAGCGCGCTCTTCGAAGCGGCGGATCAGCAGCATGTCCTGATAGAATTTCAGGAGTTCGTCCTTGCCGACGAAGGCGTTGACACCGGTTTCCGGTGCCTTCCCCTCAGAGGCCTCAGCCTTGCGCGTACGCGCCATTCAAATCTCCCTGGCCAATCTTCATCGCGGCCTTCGTCCTGAGGGCAGCTTCCGCCGAAAATTCGTCGGTTCCGCGAAGGAAATACCCTGATGCACCATCAAGACCGATCCAAGACCGAATGGCCTTTGGACCGACCGGCAGTCGATTCCGAAGTCTATCGGATCCGTCAGCTCGGACGCTTGACGCGGATCACATAGTCCCTCGGGTCGGCATATCCTAGGAGGGAACGCGCACGCTCCTCCAGAAGATCAGCCGACAAACTGCCGCTGCGTAATAGACGAGCGCGGGCCTCCAGGTCCATCCTCTCCGCACGTATCTTCCTGAGTTCCTTTGTTTTTGCTGCGAGGTCCGCATTGCGTTGCGAGATCGACAGCAGGCCTCGATCACCGGTCAGAGCGTGAAAGGCGAAGTAGAAAATCAGGAAAAAGATCGCCGCAGTCGGCAGGAAGGGTTGCAGTCGGGCGAACATTTCAACGTCCCAGAGAGGGACTCACAGAGTCGCAGACCGTGCTTAACGCCTTCTAAATCCAGGCATTGAGAAGGGTTATCACCGGTTCGCGAATTAGGCGAACGATGCTTTCAGATGAGATGGTTTCAGCAGCATCTAGATACTGCATTGCCGAAGCCATTTCGCGATCGCGAACAGAGCGAAAATGGTCTCGTTTGAAACCACTGCTCAGCTTTTAGAAAATTTGTGGGTTAACCCCGTCGGCAACCATCGCGATCGATGTCGCCAGGCTCGGATGGAGTGCAGAATCGTCGATCCCGACACTGCCGAAGACGCACGTTTTGGACGATGAAAGCGTTATCCGGCGCCTCAGACCGTGCTTTCGCAGGTCGAAACCGCGCGCCCTAGCGCCGCAAAGCAAAAGGCGCGGCTCCTTTCGGAAGCCGCGCCTCGATAGCTTCAGCGATGTGGAAGGGTCTTAGCGACCCTTCAGCGCCGCGCGACCGGCATAGACGCCCTGGTCATCCAGCATCTGCTCGATACGCAGCAGCTGGTTGTACTTGGCCGTACGATCCGAGCGGGCCAGCGAGCCGGTCTTGATCTGCCCGCAGTTCAGGGCCACGGCCAGGTCGGCGATGGTGCTGTCCTCGGTCTCGCCCGAGCGGTGGCTCATGACGCTGGTGTAGCCGTGGCGATGGGCCAGGTCGACGGCGTCGATGGTTTCCGACAGCGTGCCGATCTGGTTGACCTTCACGAGGATCGAGTTGGCCAGGCCCTTGTCCAGGCCCATCTGCAGGCGCTTGGGATTGGTCACGAACAGGTCGTCGCCGACCAGCTGGACCTTCTTGCCCAGGGTGTCGGTCAGGAGCTTCCAGCCTTCGAAGTCGTCCTCGGCCATGCCGTCTTCGATCGACAGGATCGGGAACTTCGAGGCGAGGCCCGCCAGGTAGTCTACCATTTGGGCCGGATCCAGCGACTTGCCTTCGCCTTCCAGTTCGTACTTGCCGTTCTTGAAGAACTCGGTCGAGGCGACGTCCAGGCCAAGGACGAAGTCCTCACCGGCCTTGTAGCCGGCCTTCTCGCCAGCCTTGACGATGAAGTCCAGCGCGGCTTCGGCCGAGGCCAGGTTCGGAGCGAAACCGCCCTCGTCGCCGACATTGGTATTGTGACCGGCGTCCTTCAGGGCCTTCTTCAGGGCATGGAAGATCTCGGCGCCCATGCGCAGACCTTCGCGGAATTCCTTGGCGCCCGTCGGCAGGATCATGAATTCCTGGATGTCGATCGGGTTGTCGGCGTGGGCGCCGCCGTTGATGATGTTCATCATCGGGGTCGGCAGGACGCGGGCGTTCACGCCGCCGACGTACTTGTACAGCGGCTGACCGGCCGACTCGGCGGCGGCCTTGGCGGCGGCCAGCGAGACGCCCAGGATGGCGTTGGCGCCCAGGCGGGCCTTGTTCGGCGTGCCGTCCAGCTCGATCAGCAGGGTGTCCAGGCGGCGCTGGTCCTCGGCGTCCACGCCCGACAGGGCGTCGAAGATCTCGCCGTTGACGGCGTCCACGGCTTGCTGGACGCCCTTGCCCAGGTAGCGGGTCTTGTCGCCGTCACGCTTTTCGTTGGCTTCGTGAGCGCCGGTCGAGGCGCCCGACGGCACGGCGGCGCGGCCGAAGGCGCCGTCTTCCAGGATCACGTCGACTTCGACGGTCGGGTTGCCCCGGCTGTCGAGAATTTCGCGGGCGATGATGTCGACGATCTCGGTCATGACTGCTCCTCAAGGCCAAAAGGCGCGGCAGCCTTTAGCCCCCAAGCGCCTCGGGCGCAACTTGACTTCCCCTTGGGGCGCCGACTGAAAATCTGGAGCAAACGGGAGGATCTCATGCTGGACGTCGAACGGCGCGGCCCGGTGGCCATCGTCACCCTCAATCGGCCCGAGGCCATGAACGCCCTGTCCAAGGCGCTGCGCAAGGCCCTGCACGACGCCATGGTCGCCCTGGACGAGGATCCGGACGTCAGTGTCGTGGTCCTGACCGGAGCCGGCGAGAAGGCCTTCACGGCAGGTCTCGACCTTAAGGAGCTGGGCGGCGACCCGGATGCGATGAGCGCGGCCAACGATCAGGACGCCCGCTCCAATCCCGTCCGCGCCGTCGAGCGTTGCCGCAAGCCGGTGATCGGGGCGATCAACGGCGTGGCCATCACCGGCGGCTTCGAGCTGGCCCTGGCCTGCGACGTGCTGATCGCCTCGGAGAATGCGCGCTTCGCCGACACCCATGCCCGCGTTGGCATCATGCCGGGGTGGGGTCTGTCGCAGAAGCTCTCGCGCCTGATCGGGCTCTATCGCGCCAAGGAGCTGTCCCTGACCGGCAACTTCCTGGACGCCCACACCGCCGCCGACTGGGGCCTGGTCAACCGTGTCGTGCCGATCGCAGAACTGCTGCCCACCGCCCTGAAGCTGGCCGAGGACATGGCCTCGATCCCGGTGGAGACGCTGTCGTTCTACAAGGGACTGATTGACGAAGGCTATGCCCGCTCGTTCCGCGAGGGCCTGGAGATCGAGCACCAGCGTTCCAGCGGGCACAATCGCGAGGTCACGCCGGAGAGGGTCGAAGAGCGCCGACGCCAGGTCATGGCGCGGGGGCGCTCCCAGTAGCCCCCGGCAGCCTCAGGCGTTGTAGGTGGGCGGCATCAGACCGCCCTGCCCCAGCCGGAACAGAACCCGCCCCGCCCCGAAGTCCAGCTCGACCCGGGCGAACAGTCGCAGCACGTCCACACCCAGTAGCGCCGCCGGCCGGTTGTTCAGGTTCCAGACGTTGAAGATGTGCAGGTCGGCGAAGGCCATCGGGATGTTGGTGATCCGCAGCTCGCCCATCAGGATGTAGGGCACGATCCGGAACTCGCCCAACTGCATCTCGCCGCCAGCCGTCAGCAAGCGGGCCTGCTGGACGATGTCGGACGAGCGCCGGCGCCGCGCGGCGATGGCCCGGGCCAGGGCCATGTTGCCGATGCTGACCCCGCCGCCCGAGTCGATGAAGGCCAGCGACCGCGCTCCAGCGATCCGGGAGTCGGCCAGGGTCAGGCGGCCGAACTTCTCGTCGGCGACGACCGAGACCTCGCGGGACGAGCGGACCAGCTGCGAGATCGACTGGCTGCGGCGGACTTCCAGCTGCTTGCGGCGGAAGTCGATGACGACATTGCGGTCTTCCAGGATGTCGACGCCCAGCAGGCCATCGGCGCCGACCCGGTCGTAGGGCAGCACCGGCAGGACGACGTCGGCCAGCTTGGCGTCGCCCGTGCGCAGTTGGGCCACGCGGGCCGTGGGGCTGGTGACCGAGCCCGAAACACCGTGAACCAGGACATCCGGTCCGCGCGGCAGGGCCAGGCGCTCGGCCAGGCCCGGGGTCAGGACGCTGCGGTCGGCGCCGGTGTCGACGACGAACTGATAGGGCCCCTGCCCGTTGATCATGACCGGTACGGTCAGTCGGGCGTCCTGGTCCAGCGAGGCGTCGAGGACCAGCAGCGGCTGCTCGGCCGGCGGGGTCTGAGGCGCGGGAAGCGGAGTCTGGGATAGCGAAACCGGCGTTATCGCGCCCGCCAGCGCCGGTGGCGCGGCCAGCGAAAGACCCAGTCCCGCCGCTATGTTGCGACGTGTGAGCATGGGCGTACCTCCCTGTACGGAAGGCTAACACCGTTCTGCGAGCGCGCGACGAAAATACGACGAAAAACGCCGCCCGGGCGAACCGGGCGGCGTCTTCGAGCCGTCAGAGGCGAAAGGAGACCTTAGTCTTCCTTCGGCGTCAGGATCTGCTTGCCGTTGTACATGCCGGTCTTCAGATCGACATGGTGCGGACGGCGCAGCTCGCCGGTGTCCTTGTCCTCGATGAACGAGTTGGCGCCCAGGGCGTGGTGCGACCGGCGCATGTTCCGGCGAGAAGGCGAAGTTTTTCTTTTGGGAACGGCCATCGAAGTGACTCTGCTCGCTGAGCGTGAAAATTGAGAGCGGCGACTAGGGTTCGACCCAGGCCGCCGCGTGAGCGGGGGCTTATGCCCGAATCTCTCCCCGGATGCAAGCACCTGGGGAAGAACGGCTAGACAAGGCGGCCATGCTCCTTCGCCGCGGCGATGAAGCTGGCGAAAAGCGGGTGCGGCGCGAACGGACGGCTCTTCAGTTCAGGGTGGTACTGGACGCCGATGAACCACGGATGGTCGTCCCGCTCGACGATCTCGGGCAGCACGCCGTTCGGCGAGCGGCCGGTCAGCTTCAGGCCGGCGTCCTCCATCAGGTGGACATAGCCGATATTGACCTCGTAGCGGTGGCGATGGCGCTCGCTGATCTCGGTGGAGCCGTAGATCTCGGCGACCTTCGAACCAGCCGTCAGGACGGCGTCGTAGGCCCCCAGGCGCATGGTGCCGCCCAGGTCGTCATTGGCGCGCCGCTGGACGGTCTCATTGCCCTTGATCCACTCGGTCATGATGCCGACCACCGGCTTCTCGGTCGGGCCGAATTCCGAGGAGCTGGCATCCTTGATGCCGGCGACGTTGCGCAGGGTCTCGATGACGGCCATCTGCATGCCGAAGCAGATGCCGAAGTACGGCACCTTGCGTTCGCGGGCGAACTGGGCCGCGCGAATCTTGCCTTCGGCGCCGCGCTCGCCGAAGCCGCCGGGCACCATGATGGCGTGAGCGTTCTCCAGGCGGGCCGCGGCCGCGCCCTCGTCGCCCTCGAAGGTCTCGCTCTCGACCCAGTCCAGGTTGACCTTGACCTTGTTGGCCAGGCCGCCGTGGTGCAGGGCCTCGATCAGCGACTTATAGGCGTCCTTCAGGACCGTGTACTTGCCGACGACGGCGATGGTCACCTCGCCGTCGGGATGCTGGACGGTATCGTCGATGGTCTTCCAGCGCGACAGGTCCGGCGCTGGAGCGTCGTGCATGCCGAAGACGTCCAGCACTTCGGCGTCCAGGCCTTCGTTGTGATAGTCGATCGGCACGGCGTAGATGGACGAGCTGTCCATCGCCTGGATGACCGCGCTGGGGCGGACATTGCAGAACTGGGCGATCTTGCGCTTTTCCTCGGGCGGGATCTCCTGCTCGCAGCGGCACAGCAGGATGTCCGGCTGGATGCCGATCGAGCGCAGTTCCTTGACCGAGTGCTGGGTCGGCTTGGTCTTCATCTCGCCGGCCGTCTTGATGAACGGCAGCAAGGTCAGGTGCACGTAGCAGCTCTGGCCGCGCGGCAGGTCCTGGCGCAACTGGCGGATGGCCTCGAAGAACGGCAGGCCCTCGATGTCGCCGACCGTGCCGCCGATCTCGACCAGCACGAAGTCGACCGGTTTCTTGCCCGTCTCGTCCATGGCGGGCGACAGGACGAAGTCTTTGATCTCGTTGGTGACGTGCGGGATCACCTGGACGGTCGCGCCCAGATAGTCGCCGCGACGCTCCTTCTCGATGATCGTCTTGTAGATCTGGCCCGTGGTGATGTTGTCCGCCTTGTTGGCTGACACGCCGGTGAAGCGCTCGTAGTGACCCAGGTCCAGGTCGGTTTCCGCCCCGTCGTCGGTCACGAAGACCTCGCCGTGCTGATACGGGCTCATCGTGCCCGGATCGACGTTCAGATAGGGGTCGAGCTTACGAAGGCGAACCGTGTAGCCACGCGCTTGCAGCAGCGCGCCGAGCGCCGCCGAGGCCAAGCCTTTGCCAAGCGAGGAAACCACGCCGCCGGTGATGAAGATGTACCGCGTCATGGGCGATCAGATTACCCGTGATTCGACGACGCCGGTGAAAAGACCTGCGTTCATCAACAAGATTAAACCCCCGAGGTTGCCCTCGGGGGTCGGTTCAGATCCGTCTTCGACGGTTATTGCTTGGGCTGTTCCGCCGGCGGCGCGGCGACCGCGGGAACCGCGGCGGCGGCTGGAGCTGTTTCGGCCGGCTTTTTAGCGGCGGCGGCCGGCTTCTTGGCCGCTTCGGTCTTGGCCGGCTGCTTCGGGGCCGGCTGGGTCGGGGCCAGCAGCGAGGGCTGCGGCGCGGCCGGGGCCGGCGTGTTGATCTGCGGAGTCGGCGCCTGGATCACGCCCGGTTGGGCGGTCGAGGGCGAAACGTCGGTAGCCGGAGCCGCCGTGGGAGCCGGAGCCACGGGCGCCGCGTTCAGAGTCTTGGCGTCCAGGCTCTTGATGTTCAGACGGTCGGTGACCGAGCCGCCGGTATTGGCGCGGCCGGTCAGGATCGTCAGCAGCAGGCTGATCACGAGGAAGACCGAGAACAGGATCCAGGTAATGCGAGTCAGCAGGTCGCCAGCACCGCGCGCGGTCATGAAACCGCTGTTTCCGCCGCCCATGCCCAGCGCGCCGCCTTCCGAACGCTGCAGAAGGACAACCCCGATCAGACCGAGGCAGACGACGATGTTGATGGCCAGCAGAACGCCGATGAGCATGACGAATGTGTTCTCGATCCGGGCGCGGGCGAAATGCCGCGCGAAAAACGAAGCGGCCCCTCTACCACTAGAGGACGCTCCGCGCCATAGCTGGGAAGCGCTCTCCCCGACGCAAGCCCCCCAAGGCTCCTTAACAGCCAAGCCTAATCTCCGGACCGCATGATCCTCGAGACCGAACGCCTGACCCTCGCTCCCCTGACGGTCGACGATGCGCCCCTGATCTATCCGTTCCTGAGCGATGCGGAAGTGATGTCCAACCTGGATCAGGAGCCCATCGAGGATCCTGACGAGGTGGCCAGCCGCGTCGCCGCCCAGGTGGACGAGATGAGCGCGGGCGACGCCGCCTACTGGTGCATCCGCCATACGACCAGCGGCGCCTTCCTCGGCTATGCCGAGTTCATCGACATCGACAAGCGCCACGACCGGGCCGAGATCCGCTTCGTGGTCGACCGCAAGGGCTGGGGGCAAGGCTTCGGCGCCGAAGCGGTCAGCGCCCTCCTCGCCTACGGCGCCAGCAGTGGTCTCAAGAGCCTGGTGGCCAGCACTCATGTCGGCGACAATCGCGCCGAACACCTGCTGCAGAAGCTGGGCTTCAAGGCCCAGGGCTATCTGAAAGGCGTCGTCCACCGCGACGGCGAGCGCCGGGACCGTCGGCTTTACGGGCTGGAACTCTAAATCCCGGGTGCGGCGATCAGTGTTATCGACCACCATGGTTAACAAGGGCATCTTCGGCGTTAACCGTCGCGCCTCGAATCGGCCGCGACCGGAACGGAGATCCCGATGCGCTCGCCCGCCGACATGGACATCGTCCAGATCGACATCAGCACCAAGTGCCACCTGGCTTGCTCGAACTGCACGCGGCTGATCCCGCACCAGACCCAACGCCGCGACATGGAGCTGGAGACCTTCGAACGCTCGGTGAAGAGCATGGAGGGCTGGAACGCCCCCAACAAGGTCATCGGCGTCATCGCCGGCGAGCCCACCCTGCACGGCAATTTCGAGCAGATCTCGCGTCGATTCGCCGAGCTGTGGGGCGGCCCCAACACCGACAACGGCAAGGCGCCGATCAAGGACTTCAACGACTTCGCCACCCAGCGCCTGTTCGACCGCTCGAACGGCCGCGGGCTTTGGACCAGCCTCGGGAACGGGTTCTACAAGAACTACGAGACCATCATGGAGGTCTACAGCCACTTCAACACCAATACCCACGAGACCGCGGGCCAGCACCAAGCGCTGTTGATCAGCCGCAAGGACTACACCCAGGCGACCGGCATGTCGGACGCCGAGTGGGAGTACAACCGTGACAACTGCTGGGTTCAGAAGCTCTGGTCGGCGACGATCAACGACAAGGGCGCCTATTTCTGCGAAGTGGCCGGCGCCATCGACCGCCTGTATTTCGATGGCCAGCGCGCCTGGCCGGTCGAGCATGGCTGGTGGCAACGCACGCCGGAAGACTTCAAGGACCAACTGGACCTCTGCAACTACTGCGGCCTGGCCCAGCCGGGGCCCTCGCAGCTGGATTTGCTGGACCGCGACATCATCTCGGCCGAGCACAAGCAGATCCTCAAAAAGCTGGGCAGCCCGGCGATCCGTAAGCGCGCCTACGAGATGTTCGACCCGGAACTGCACATGCAGAAGCGCCAGGTCGAGACCCGCGACAACTATGTCGGCGAGGCCAGTTCGGGCCGCCGCGTTGGCATCGGTCACAACTCGACCAAGCCGCGCCGCGTGGTCTGCGTCCTGACCTCGGTGGGCTATGGCGACGACCTGGCCCTGACCCTGCCCGCCAACATGCGCGAATTCGACGAGATCATCGTCGTGACCTCGACCGACGATGTCCGCACCCAGGAGGTCGTCAAGGAGAACGGCGCGACCCTGGTCATCTCGGACCGCTGCTTCGACGACGACCACGCCTTCAACAAGGGCAAGATGCTCAATGACGGCCTGAAGGGCCTGAAGGACGCCGACTGGATCGTCTTCACCGACGCCGACATCGTCATGTTCGAGGGCTTCTACGAGCTGTTCATGTCGCACTCGTGGAACCCGGGCGTGCTGTATTTCACCGGCCGCGTCGACAGCCAGAAGGTCGAGGGCAAGGACAGCGAGCGCACCAATTTCGAGCCGAACGGCTATTTCCAGCTGTTCAACGCCCGCGCCCACGCCATTCGCGACAACTGGCCCAACATCGTCAGCGAGAACTTCTGCTCGGCCGGCAGCGTCGACAGTTGGTTCTACCAGCAGTGGAAGCGCAGCAACCTGTTCGGCATCAGCGACATCCCGGTCCAGCACATCGCCAGCGCGCGCCTGGGCGAGAACTGGAACGGCAAGCAGGCCCGTCCCCGGAAGTGGCGCCAGTTCGGCATCCTGACCGTGAACGGCTTCACCGCGCTGGATCCGTCGGCCACCGAGGTGCCGCCCGTGATCCGCCTGACCGATACGGCCTTCGGTGAGACGGTCGAGCTTCACCGGGACGACCTGGACAAGCACGTGCAGGTCGGCCCCAACGGCCTGATCTTCCAGGGCAAGGACATCGGTCGCATGCACATTCACGTGGCCTATTTCGCGGACTAGAGGACGCACAGCTGCGCCGCTTCACGCGGCGGGCCGCTGAAGGGATGGAAAGGGACGCGGAGCGCCGGACGACGTCCGGAGAGTTGAAGAATAAGTACCGTTTCGACGAAGCCAGGACGCTCCGCGCGACCGTTATCCGCCAGCGTCCCGGCAGGTGGCCCTGTTCAGGCCTTACCGGGACCCGGGCTCCTCCGTTTCCGGAAGCGCCCGACGGTCGAAGAG